>Ga0302314_10003960_pt1 | contig 27243 bp, 24 predicted proteins | sample III_Palsa_N2_3_FD_200533 | JGI IMG/M metagenome (GOLD analysis project Ga0302314, IMG submission 200533) | Peat permafrost microbial communities from Stordalen Mire near Abisko, Sweden - III_Palsa_N2_3 | ecosystem: Environmental > Terrestrial > Soil > Palsa > Peat permafrost | place: Sweden...
GGCTATGGCGTGGATACGGCGTTTCGCCAGGCGCTGAGCGACATGGGCCTGCAGTACGCAGTCGGCGTGACCTCTGCGGTCGTGGTCTGGCCTCCAGGAGTTGAACCGTTGCCGCCCAAGCGCTACAGCGGCGTGGGCCGCCCACCTGTGGTGCCACGGCGCACTGCGCGGCGTCAGCCGTTGAGCGTCAAGGCGCTGGCCCTATCGCTGCCCGAGCAGGAATTCCAGACGATCACTTGGCGCGAGGGCACGAAAGAACCGCTCAGCGGGCGCTTTGCCGCGCTGCGCGTGCGGCACGCCGGCGGCAATGCTGGCAAAGCGCGGCTGCGACCGCTCCAATGGTTGCTCATCGAATGGCCGGCCGACCAGGCAGAGCCGATCAAGTACATCTTGTCCACGCTGCCTGAAGACACGCCGATCAAAGATCTGGTCAGCGCTGCGTACCAACGCTGGCGCATCGAGCGCGACTACCAGGACTTGAAGCAGGACTTCGGGCTGGGGCACTACGAAGGCCGTGGCTGGCGAGGGTTCCACCACCACGCCAGCCTGAGCATCGCGGCCTACGCGTTCCTGATGACCGAGAGACTCATCGCCGACAAACCAGTCGGCGGCAAAAAAAACTTCATCGAACGCCAAATGCCTGCCCTTCCCAGCGATTACATCCCGCGGGGCAGCCCTGCGCGCGCAGCGGCACGTGGATCACTCGATAACGACATTCCGGCTCAGCCTGAGCTACGCACTGATCGCCCGCCTCGGCGAGTGCCCCTGTTGCGGCAGGGCAAGCGCAAAACTACTCTTCTGAGACAGTAAGAATAGATGGGCTACAGGCTACAGAAAACCCGGCGTCGGACTGGAACGTCGGCGTCAACGATATGAGCGCCGTGGGCTACCTGAACATCCCTACCCTGGGCCTCGCGCGCCGAGGCGGCCCCTGCTAACGTGGACTCGCGGGCCGGGCAGCGGCGCCTTCGACCCGGGAATGGCGCGATCCGCAGACCGTGCGTGTCGCATCGCTTCCTTGGCGCCTTCGGACGAAGCATCGATCATGACCTACCAGTTCACGCAGGCGGCCGACGCCATGGCGATCGCGGAGCGGGGGTACGCCACGGCGGCCGCCATCAAGTTCACAGCCTTCACGTCGTGCATCGGCGTGATTGCCAAGAAGGGCGGCCTGCTAACCGGCGCCCATCTCGTGCTGAACGCGCCTGACGGGACCAAGTTCAACCAGAATGCCGCTACCCGCCTGATCTACGAGGTCTTGGGGAACCAGTACGACAAGGTCTGGATCATCGGCTGCGTCGACATCTGGAGGACCCCGGCGAACGGCGTGCTTGCGGCATACGAGAAGCTGACGTCGATGATCCGCTCCCTGGAAGTCGTCCAACACTACAACTTCGCCGATGGCACGTACGGCGCCCAGATCGACGGCGACGACATTGACATCACGTTCTGAACTCGCCTCCTGATAGCCAACGTGCACTACCCGATAGCAGCCCGTCGCGAACGTGTGGTTGTGGCTGTTTGTAGCCAAGCGAACTAGGCGGGTCCCCTGGCGAAATACCTCGAAGCAAGCGCCTTGGCACGCTGCAACCCCATCTCAGTCAGGTACACGGACTCCGCCCGGCCCTTTGGGTCGCTGATGAGTCCGTTTGCATGGAGACGATCCATCGCGTCAAAGTTCAGACGCTTCCAGACGCGGCCATTGTCAAATTCGAGAGCCCCCAGGAGCGCCAGAATGGCCTCGTCAATTTTTTCGATGTCGTATTCCATCGGCTTCACCTCTTCGGCTCGTGAAGTTGGAGTGATATCGTAACGGCCCTGCGGGTTGAAGGGCCGACCCTTGCTCGGGGTGAGTTCCCGATACCTGCCGTTCGCGACCGACGGGTTGTGGCCTACATGCGTCCGAAGCTAGCCAACCCAATCGTAACGCTGTTGCCACTCCTGCACGTTGGTAACACAGGTACCACTGCTTTTCACGCATCAGCTCGTTGCTGGTGCTGCACAACCTTCGCCCGGGGATCGTCATTGGTGGTCGTGATTGGACGCGGTGGTGGGAAGCTCATCAGGAGCAGGTACCGCCGCTGCTGCGCGCGGAAATCGAGCGGGAGAGTTCGCGCTTGAAGCTGGTCAAGGATCAGGTTCGAGCCATCGAGTCGGCGCACCGCAAGGAGTTGGCCGAACACAAGCACCCGATGGTCATCGAACTCGCCCGACTGCGTGCCATCGGCGACAAGGGCGCGTGGGTGGCCATTGCGTTGTGGCGATATCTGAAAGACGGTGTGATCCCGGCCGGCGCTTGCCTGAAACCTGACACAGGCCGGGCCTGACCGCTCACCTGCTACGCTGAAAATGAGCAGCAGCATCTCGATCAAAGGTCAACGCGCCCGTACCGTCGGCGGGTCACCTCGTCGCGACCGTCCACAAAGATGGGGCGCGTTGGTAACTGGGGACTGCCAGTGCGCCTGGCGCGCATGCAGCATGGGGTGTAGGACGTCAGCGTCCTGCACGGATAGAAGCTTGCCCGAACACTTGCTCGAGCTCTCGACTGTCCCCGACCTCGGATCAGGATTGCTGCCGAACCACGCGGGCAATTCGATGGGATGCCGCCCTCAGGTGCCGCCTTGAGTACCGGCGCTTGACAGAATGTCCTCGCAGAAGCAGTCTATCGCGACAGGCAGTTGCCGGCTCAACACGCCCCCGGCGTGGATCGTCAGGCAGCCGCCGGCTTGGCTGAGTCGCGTGCGACCGCTTCGCGCAGCAAGGCAGAACTCGACAAGGCGTCGCCACTCTCGCAATCGCTCGACCGCGCCCGCTGAGGTCATTCAAGCAGTTCTGCCGCCGTTCGCGCCTTGCGCCACGCGGCAGGCGGTACACCGAACTCGCGCCGAAACGCACGGCTGAACGCCGTGTCGTTCTGATAGCCGACTTCCTCGGCGATGCGCGCCAGCGGCACGTTGCTGCGCCGAAGCAGGTTGGTGGCCAGGAGCATCCGCCACTGCGTGAGGTACTGCATCGGGGACTGGCCCACCAACTCCTGGAATCGTTCGGCAAGCACCGAGCGGGAACTGTGGGCCGTGCGTGCGAGTTCGTCGAGCGTCCAGGCCTCGGCCGGACGCTCATGCAGCGCCGCGAGCGCCGCGCCGACGATGCGGTCGCCCACGCCGGCCAGCCAACCGGCGGTCGGGCGCGCAGGATCCTGCATGGCCAGACGCAGCACCTCGATGAACAGCACCTCGGCAAGCTTGGCGAGCACGCCTTCGCCACCGGGACGTGGTGAGCGGGCCTCGGCCAGCGCATAGCGCACGGAGGCCTCCAGCCACAGGCCGGCGGGCGAGCCGCGCACGTTCACGCGCAGCAGCGGCGGCAGGCCGCTCAGCAGCATGCGCGCGAGTCGATCGTCGCAGGCGAGGTAGCCGCAGACCAGCCTCGTCGGCGCGCCACCGCCGCCATAGGCCAGTGCCCGGGGACGACGCGACAACACCTCGGCCAGGCGCGCGCCCACGGCCGGCACCACCCCGGGCTGCGATGTCATGCGGTGAGCGTCGCCATGCGGCAACAGCACCACGTCGCCCGCCATGAGCGGTACTGTCGCGCCGTCGGGCATCTCGACGAAGCATTCGCCTTCGGTGATCAGGTGGAAGATGATCACGCGCTCGGCCTGCGGCTCAAGCAGCGGCGCGGCCACATCGGCCCGTGGCGACTGGTAGCACCATGGCGCGGTGAAGCGCGCCTGCAGAAACATTGCACCAACGAGATGCACGACGCGTAGCGTCTGCGACAGCGCGTCCATCAGGCCGCCTCGATCCGCACGGCCAGGCCCGTTGCCGACACGGCGCGCGGGATCGGCGAACGCTCCAGCGCGCGCCGCACCAGCGCCTCGAGCTCGGCCGACTCGACACCCGCGGCCGCGAGCCGCACGACCAGGCGCTGGTCGACCGGCGCCGGACTGATGGCGCCGCCGTGCTCGTTCTGCAGTCCGACGAGGCCGCCCGCGTCGGACCGGCTCGCGGCATCGACTTCCAGCCGCGTCAGCGCGACGCCTTCGGCCGCGGCCAGCAGCACGATCGAGGTCGTCGCGCACGACGCCAGGCCGGCTCGATACAGCCAGCCGGGCGACACCTGGTCGCCGCTGCCGCCAAGTTCGGCCGGCATGTCGGTGACGACCTCGCGGCCATTCGGATGCCGGCACGCCACGCGCAGTGCGTTGTCAGGCCCGGCCCAACTGGCGTGCGCCGGCACGTCGTCCAACATTCCGGCCTCCGGGCGCTTCCGCAACACCTTCGCGAGACGCGCCAGGGCGTCCGCCACTGCCTGCATGCCCATCGCAAAACTCCTTGCCGGGTCGATGCTGCATTGTGCGACGCGAGGCGCCGCTCCAGGACAACCGGCGCACGATCCGGACGCGTTGTCAGCTCGCGCGGACGATAGGTCAGGACGCCCCGTGCGTGGCGGTTGTCCACTGGTTCCACATCGACTTCAGGAGACTCGCATGAACAGCCCTACCGATCTCGCCGCTCTCAAGACGCGCCAACAGGGTGCCTGGGCCAGCGGCGACTACGCCGTCGTCGGCACCACGCTGCAAATCGTCGGGGAGCAACTTGCCGAGGCTTGCGACATCGGCTGGGACCAGCGCGTGCTGGACGTCGCCGCCGGCAACGGCAACGCGACGCTGGCCGCCGCGCGGCGCGGCGCCCAGGTGACGTCGACGGACTACGTCGCTGCGCTGCTCGACCGCGGCGCCGAGCGCCTGGCTGCGGAGCGCCTGATCGCCACCATGCAGGTCGCCGACGCGGAGGCGCTGCCGTTTGCCGACGGCCACTTCGACGCGGTACTGTCGACATTCGGAGCGATGTTCGCGCCCGACCAGCCGCGCGCCGCCGCAGAGATGCTGCGCGTCTGCCGGCCAGGTGGCCGCATCGGCATGTCGAACTGGACGCCGGACAGCTTCATCGGGCGGCTTTTCAAGACGCTCGGGCGCCACGTGCCGCCACCGCCAGGCGTCGCTTCGCCGGCGCTGTGGGGCGACGAGCCGCACGTGCGTGCGCTGTTCGGCGGTCATTCGACCGCGTTGTCCGCCACGCGCCGCACGTTCAACTTCCGATACCGGTCTGCGGCACACTTCGTCGATGTTTTCCGCAGCTGGTATGGGCCGGTGCACAAGGCCTTTGCATCGCTGCCCCAGGATGCCGCCGCTGCGCTCGAGCGCGACCTGCTGCAGTTGCTGGACGAGATGAACGTCGGCGGCGCCTCGGCGCTCACCGTTCCGAGCGACTACCTCGAAATCGTCGCCACGCGCGTCTGAGATGGACGAACGCCTGCAACTTCGCGTGCAGCGCCACGGCTGGGATCGCGCGGCGGCGCACTACGAGGCGTCGTGGCAGGCGCCGCTCGATGTCGCCCGACGCGTGCTGCTCGATCGCCAGCCGGTGTGTCCCGGTGATCGGGTGCTGGACGTCGCGTGCGGCACGGGCCTTCTCACGCATGAACTCGCGTGCAAGGCCGGGCCCGGCGGCCAAGTCTTCGGCATCGATCTGTCGCAAGCAATGGTGGACGCGGCCAGGAGCCGCCAGTCGCCGGCCGGATCGGCGTCCTCGCACTACATCCGCATGGACGCGCAATCGCTCGAGTTTCCGTCCGCCTCATTCGACCTGGTTCTGTGCTGCTTCGGTCTGATGTACGTGCCGGACCCCGAGCGCGCGCTTGCCGAGATGCGTCGCGTGCTGCGGCCGGGCGGACGCCTGGGAATCGCGATCTGGGGCGAGCGCGCGCGCTGCGCGTGGGCACCCGTCTTTTCCATCGTCGATGCCGAAGTCGCGAGCGAAGTCTGCCCGCTCTTCTTCAGCCTGGGTGCCGAAGGCGTCCTCGCTCGCGCCTGTCATGCAGCGGGCCTCGTCGTCACGTGGCAGGCGCGGCTCATAGGCGCGCTGTCGCATCGAGATGCCGACGAGGCCTGCGACGCGATGTTCCTCGCCGGGCCGGCGGCTCTCGCCTGGTCGCGGTTCGGCGAGCAGGTTCGGGCCCGGGTACGTCGATCCTATCTAGACGCCATCGAGCCTTGGCGCGCTGCGAGCGCCTACGTGCTACCGGCAGAGTTTGTCTGCCTGCAGGCGCATCCCAGCTGACATCGTCCGCTCGTCGACAGACGCGGCTGACAACTCGTGCGTCGCGACGCAAGCCCGGCCTTGCCGAAGCGGGCGGTCGTCAGCGCCTGCTCGTGGCCGATCAGCGTCCCTCAGGCGCGCGCCGACTGGGTGGCCTCCCAGCCGTCCACCGAAGTTGCAGTGCCATAGGAAAAGCCCGCGACCATGGCGGGTGGCAGTACGACTTGCGACCGCCGCGAAGCCGTGAGCCTGGGCAACCGCCGCGGGAGCAGTCAACCGGCGACCGGACCGAGGTGCGCTCGCTTGCCCATCGCGAGATGCATTGCTGGGCGGGAAGCGATGCCTGCCATCGGCACGCCACACCAAGTCTCGAGCCGGCCGGCTCGTCAAATGCAACAGCTTGTGGCTTTCATCATCGCAGGTGCACAGAACCTCATTGGCGGCGTCAGCCCAATGTACAACTTGTCGCGCAACCTCTTCACCGACAACTTCATCCAAGCCACCCCCATCGATGTCGCCGGTCAGTACAACCCGTTTGCCGTCAATGCAGGAAACCTCTTCGCCGCGAACAGCGAGACCTCCGACGTCACGACGAATCTGGGCTCGCATGTCTTCAAGCTGCCCTTGGCGAATGAGGGTTCCTGGCCGTGTACAGCCCGAGGACGGCTAAGTCGATCTCGACACTGCCGACTCCGACCGGAAGCACGGATGGCGCGTTGGACGCCGGCGAAGCGGCCGCTGGCCCTTCAAACATCCCACGATGGCTCGCGGGACCGGCATGATGGCAGTCCCGTCGCGGCCGCCCGTCACCCGGGATGCCAGATCGGGATTTCGTCGCCATGGAAACCGTGCGGCTACTCCGCGTGCCTGAAGTCGTGCTCTCCCCATCTGCAGAGTCTTGCCATGAATGTCCCCGGTCATTGGCGCCGTTTCGCTGCCGGCTTGTCGCTGGCGTTGCCATGCCTCGCTGTACACGCCATGTCTCCTCCGATCGAGGTGGAGATGGCCGCTGGCCGTTGGACGACGACGGGCCACGTCGAGTTCCTGCGCCGGGCCGGCTTTCCGCACGGGTTGATGCACGTCACCGGAGGCGGCGCCACGCTCGTCGGGCGACGATTCGCCAATGGAACGATTGACTTCGACATCATGGAGGACGCCGACAACCAGGGCATCGCCGGCGTCTGGTTCCGCGAGCGCGACGCGGACAGCGCCGAGAACGTCTACCTGCGCATCGACGCGGACTGCCCGCGGTCCGTCGAGTGCGTGCAGTACGCACCCGTGCGCCATGGCAATGTCCAATGGGACGTCTTTCCGGAATACGAGGCCGGCGCGCCGGTGCACGCGTCGGGCTGGAACCATGTGCGGCTGGTCGTCTCGGGCGCACGGATGGACGTGTTCGTCAACGGCCAGGCCGCGCCGGCGCTGGGTGTCGGCCGCCTCGAAGGCGACGCTGCGGCGGGCTCGCTGCAACTGCGCGGCGATGCGACCTTCGCCAACCTGGTCCTGGCGGAGGGTGCGGTCGACGGACTGTCGCCCGCGCCGCTCCCCGATCCTGTCGCGAACGACCCGCGCTACCTTCGTCACTGGCGGATCGCGCCGGCGGGTCAGTGGCAAGGCCAGGAGGTGGACTGGAGCTCCTGCCCAGCCGCTGCGGCGGCGTGGCAGCCACTGGACGCCGGCCGCAAGGGCTTCGTCGACGTCGGACGCGAGCACGGCACGCCGCGCGGCATCCCGGATCTCGCATGGATCAGAACGACCGTGGTGGCCGATCGCGCCACGACGCGCCATGTCGCGTTCGGATGGGCGCGCGAAGCCTGGGTATTCGTGAACGGGCAGCGTGTCTTCGCGGACCGCAACCTGTACTACCCGGCCTCTGGACGGAAGTCGCCGCTGGGCCGCCTCTCGATCGACAACGGCGGCTTCGACGTGCCGCTGCGCGCGGGTGCCAACGACATCGCCGTTGCGCTGGCGAACGATCTCCACTCGCCCAGCGGACGGCATTGGGGATGGGGCTTCGAGTGGCGCTTCGACGACGTGGCGGGGTTGACACTGCCGCCGCCGGCTCAGCCGGAATTCGCGTCAGGCCGCCGATAGCAGTCCCCGGCCACCGTGCGCCACTCATCGGCCATCACCCGCGCCGCGCCGCCTCGATCTTCGCGACATCGATCTTGCGCATCGTCATCATCGCCTCGAACACGCGCTTGGCCGCGGCGCGGTCGGCGCCGGTCATCGCATCGGTCAGCACGCGCGGCGTGATCTGCCACCGCAGGCCCCACTTGTCGGAGCACCAGCCGCAGGCGTGCTCCGCGCCGCCGTTGTCGACGATCGCGCTCCACAGGCGGTCGGTCTCGGCCTGGTCGTCGGTGGCGATCTGGAACGAGAAGGCCTCGTTGTGCTGGATCATCGGGCCGCCGTTCAGGCCCATGCACGGGATGCCGCAGACGGTGAAGTCGACCGTGAGGATCTGGCCTTCCTTGCCGGACGGGAAGTCGCCGGGCGCGCGATGCACGCCGCCGACGCTGCTGTCGGGAAACGTCTTCGCGTAGAACTGCGCGGCGTCGAGGGCGCCGTCGTCGTACCAGATGCAGATCGTGTTCCTGGAAACCATGGCCGCGCTCCGAGTCGTGATCGATGCGGGCATCCTACGCGCGCGGTCGCGGCGTCCGGATCCGGGATTTCACGTCGAGCGCGCAGCGAGTCCCAGCAGTTCCCGCGCCCGGTCGGGCGACGCCACCGCCCGTCCCGCGCGCTCCGCGCAATGCGCCAGCGCCGCGATCATCGGCCCGTTGCCGCTCGCGCGCTCGCCGCCGGGCAGGTAGAAGCTGTCCTCGAGGCCGGTGCGCAGCATGCCGCCGAGTTCGGCGGTCTTCTGGTGCACGGGCCAGATCTCCTCGCGGCCGATCAGCGTCGTCTGCCAGACCGCGCCGGGCGCGATCCAGCGGGGCAGCAGTTCGAGCAGGTCGGCGTCGCAGGGCATGCCGGAGGCGACGCCCATGACCAGGTTGTATTCGGGCCGGGTCTGCGAAGGCGGCATCGTCGGCTTGAGCATGCCGGCCTTCAGGTACATGCCCACCGAACGCACGATGCCGACGTCGAAGCACTCGAATTCCGGATGCGCGCCCGCGGCCGCCATCGCGTCGAGGAACTGCTGCACCTTCGCGACCGGGTTGTCGAACACCATCGGCGGCCAGGCCCAGCGGCCGTCGGAGCGCAGCTTCAGGTAGTTGAGGCTGCCCGCGTTGCACGCCGCGATCTCGGGCTTCACGCGCGCGATGCATGCGAGCGGCCCGCTGATGTCCTTGCCGATCACGCCGGTCGTGAGGTTGATGATCACGCCCGGGCACGCCGCGCGGATCGCGTCGCAGACCTCGGCCGCGACCTCCGGATCCCACGACGGCAGATGCCCCTGCCCTTGCTCCTGCCGGCGGATGTGCACGTGCATGATGGACGCGCCCGCGTTGAACGCGTCGCGCGCCTCGGCGGCCATCTGCGCCGCCGTGACGGGGACCGGGTGCTGCGCCGGGTCGGTCAGCACGCCGGTGAGCGCGCAGGTGAGGATCGCTTGGTTCATGTCGTTTCCTTCGCGTCGAGATCGAGCTCGACCAGCACCGCGCCCGACGCCACCGTGTCGCGCAGCGCGACGCGCACCGCGCTCACGACGCCATCGGCCGCGGCGTTGAGCCACATCTCCATCTTCATCGCCTCGACGCACACCAGCGGCTGGCCGGCCGCCACGCGCTGGCCGACCTCGACGGCCACCTGCGCGACGACGCCCGCGACCGGCGCGCGCGCGACGCGGGCCGCGGCGGTCGCGTCGGGCTGCGGGAACGGCGAGGGTTCCTCGAACACGTGGACGGCCGCGTCGCGCACGACGTGCACGTGCCGGCCGTCGTCGACGACCAGGCGCCGGCGGCGCACGCCATCGACGGCGATCGCGCGCCAGCCATCGGCGTCCGGCGCCTCCAGCGTCACCTCGATGACGCGTTCGCCCACGCGCACCCGCGCGCCCTCGACCGCCAGCGCGCGCGTCACGCCCGCGCCGGCGAGCGCGATGCGGCGCGAAGCCACGCTCGCGGCCACGGGCCCGCTGGTCGGCGCGCCCGCGGGAGCCTGCATGCGCAACGCGGCGGCGATCGCCCAGTCCTCGTCGTCGGGTGCGGGCGCGATGTTGATCGGCTCGCGCCGCGCGGCCCAGTCGTCGAGACGCTTCGTCGTGACGGCGCCGGCGACGAACTCCGGATGGCGCACGAGATCGCGCAGGTAGCGCCCGTTGTTGCGCAGGCCCAGCAGCGGCGTGTCCTCCAGCGCGACGGCGAGGCGGCGCAGCGCGTCGGCGCGATCGCGCCCGTGCACGATGACCTTGGCGACCATCGCGTCGTAGAAGGGCGAGACGACGCCGCCCTCGGCGATGCCGTCGTCGATGCGCGCGCCGGCGCCGTCCCCGGCAAGGCAGGCGCGCGCCGGGCGCCAGTGCACGACGGGGCCGGCCTGCGGCGCGAAGTTGTCGTACGGATCTTCTGCGTAGAGACGCGCCTCGATGGCGTGGCCCGTCCAGCGGATCTCGTCCTGGCGCAGCGGCAGCGGCTCGCCCGCGGCGACGCGCAGTTGCCACTCGACGAGGTCGAGCCCGGTCACGCATTCGGTGACCGGATGCTCCACCTGCAGCCGCGTGTTCATCTCCAGGAAGTAGTGCCGGCGCTGCGCGTCGACGATGAACTCGATGGTGCCCGCGCCGACGTAGCCCACGGCCTTCGCGGCGGCGACGGCGTCGCGGCCCATGGCCTCGCGCATCGCGGCATCGACGAACGGCGACGGCGACTCCTCGATCACCTTCTGGCGCCGGCGCTGCGCGCTGCAATCGCGTTCGCCGAGATGGAGGACGTTGCCGTGCGCGTCGGCGAACACCTGGATCTCGATGTGGCGGCCGTCGCCGACCAGTCGCTCCAGCATCAGCGTGCCGTCGCCGAAGGCCGAGGCCGCTTCGCGCCGCGCGCCCGCGAGCGCATCGGCGAGCTCGCTCGCGGCGTGCACCAGCCGCATGCCGCGCCCGCCGCCGCCGGCGACGGCCTTGACCAGCAGCGGATACCCCAGCACGTTTGCCTGCTCGGCGAACGCGGCGTCGGACTGGTCGTCACCGAGATAGCCCGGCACGCACGGCACGGCGGCGGCCAGCATGCGGCGCTTGGCGCCGGCCTTGTCGCCCATCGCGGCGATCGCGGAGGCCGGCGGCCCGATGAACACGAGGCCGGCATTGACGCACGCCTGCGCGAAGTCGGCGCGCTCGGACAGGAAGCCGTAGCCGGGATGGATCGCCTGCGCACCGGCGCGGACGGCCGCGGCGATCACGGCGTCGATGCGCAGGTACGAGTCGGCCGCGGACCGACCGCCCAGCGCCACGGCCGCGTCGGCCAGCGCGACATGCGGCGATCGCGCGTCGGGCTCGCTGAAGATCGCGACGGTGCGATAGCCGAGCGCGCGTGCCGTGCGCATCACGCGGCAGGCGATCTCGCCACGGTTGGCGACGAGGATCGTCGTGAAGCTCATCGCGGCGCCCACGACGGCGGCCGCTTCTGCAGGAACGCCGTCATGCCCTCGATGCCTTCGGGCCCGCGCGCGGCCTGCGCGAAGAGGCGGGCGGCGTCGTCGACGAGGTCGGCGGCCGGCGCGTGCAGCGCGCGGGCCATCAGCGATTTCGTCGCCGCGATCGCGCCGGGCGCGCAGCGCAGGATCTGCGCGAGCGTCGCCGCCAGCGCGGCGTCGAGCGCGGCGCCGTCCGCATGGACCTCGTGCACCAGGCCGATCGTCAGTGCCTGCGCCGCGCTCAGCTTGGCGCCGGTCACCGCCAGTCGCCGCGCCTGCGACGCACCCACGCGCTCGACCAGGAAGGCCGCGATCTGCGCGGGCACGACGCCCAGCGACGTCTCCGGCAGCCGCAACTGCGCGCCCTGCCCGGCCAGCACGACGTCGACGACGCAGGCCAGGCCCAGGCCGCCGCCCATCACCGTGCCTTCGAGCACGGCGATCGTCGCGAGGCCCGTGCGCGCGAACGCGCCGCACAACGCGCCGAAGCGTGCGTTGACCGCGGCGACGGCCTGCGTGTCGCCGGCGACTTCGCGCTGGCGCGCTTGCGCCATGTCCTGCAGGTCGGCACCCGCGCAGAAATGGCCGCCCGCGCCGCGCAGCACGATCGCGCGCACGTCCCCGGCGGCTTGCGCATCGTCCAGCACGGCACGCAGGTCGTCGACCATCTGCAGCGACATCGCGTTGCGCGCGCTCGGACGATTCAGCGTCACGTGCAGCACGCCGCCCTGCGACACGACCGCGAGCGTCGCGAAGTCCATCAATGGCTCCCTTTCGGCAGGGTGCCTTCGAGCTTGCAGATGATCCCCAGCATCACCTCGTCGGCGCCGCCGCCGATCGAGATCAGGCGCGAGTCGCGGTAGGCCTGCGAGATCGGGTTGTCGCGCGTGAAGCCCATGCCGCCCCAGTACTGCAGGCAGCTGTCGGCCACCTCGCGGCTGAGGCGTCCGCACTTGAGCTTGGCCATCGATGCCAGCTTGGTCACGTCCTTGCCCGAGATGTATTGCTCGCAGGCCTGGTAGGTCAACGCGCGCAGCGCGGCGACCTCGGTGCGCAGCTCGGCGAGGCGGAAGTGCACCACCTGGTTGTCGAGGATGCTCTTGCCGAAGGCCTTGCGTTCGCGGGTGTACTCGACGGTCAGGTCGATCAGCCGGTCGAGGCTGCGCAGCGACGACGCCGCGCCCCACAGGCGCTCCTCCTGGAACTGCATCATCTGGAACGCGAAGCCCATGCCCTCCTGGCCGATCAGGTAGCGCTGCGGCACGCGCACGCCGTCGAAGAACAGCAGCGCGGTATCGGACGAGTCCATGCCGATCTTGTGGATCTTCTGCTTGGTGATCCCGGGCAGGTCCATCGGCACGATGATCAGGCTCTTGTTCTTGTGCACCGGGCCGTCGCCGGTGTTGGCCAGCAGGCAGCACCAGTCGGCCTGCAGGCCGTTGGTGATCCACATCTTGCTGCCGTCGATGACGTAGTCGCCGCCGTCCTTGCGCGCGGTCGTCTTCAGCGCGGCGACGTCGGAGCCGCCGCCGGGCTCGCTCACCGCGACGCAGCCGAGCACGTCGCCCGCGATCGACGGCGCGAGGAACTCGCGGCGCAGCTCGTCGGAGCCGAAGCGCGCCAGCGCGGGCGTGCACATGTCGGTGTGCACGCCGATCGACATCGGCACGCCGCCGCAGGTGCATTCGCCGAGCGCCTCGGCCATCACCATCGAGTAGCTGAAGTCGAGCCCGGCGCCGCCGAACTCCTCGGGATACTTCAGGCCCAGCAGGCCGAGATCGCCCAGCTTCCTGATGACCTCGTGCGCCGGGTACTGCTCGTCGGCCTCCCACTGCGGCACGAACGGGTTCAGCTCCTTCTGCACGAAGCGGGTGACGGTCTCGGCGAGGGCCTTGTGTTCGGTGGTGAACTTCATGAGTGTCGTCTCGTGGATGTCTTGTTCAAAAGCGCGCCACGCCAAACGCGTTGGGGCGCAAGGCGCGCGCCTCGGCCTCGCGCGCGAGCGCCAGCGCGAGCGCCAGCACGCGCCGCGTGTCGCGCGGGTCGACGATGCCGTCGTCCCACAGCCGCGCGGTGCCGAACAGCACGTGGGATTCGCGGTCGATGCGGTCGCGCAGCTGGTTGCCCATCGCGGCGAGCGCATCGGCGTTGGCCGGCGCGCCGGCGCGCGCGAGCTTGGCGGCGCCGACGATCTCCATCACCTTGCCGGCCTGGGCGCCGCCCATCACGGCGGTGCGCGCGTTGGGCCAGCTGAAGATGAAGCGCGGGTCCAAGCCGCGGCCGCACATGCCGTAGTTGCCCGCCCCGAACGAGCCGCCGATGAGGAATGTGAACTTGGGCACGCGCGCGTTGGCGACGGCCTGGATCATCTTCGCGCCGTGCTTGATCGCCCCGCCCCGCTCCGCCGCCGAACCCACCATGTAGCCGGTGGTGTTCTGCAGGAAGACGAGCGGCGTGCCGGTCTGGTCGCACAGCTGGATGAACTGCGCCGCCTTGTTGGCGCCGTCGGGCTGGATCGGCCCCATGTTGCCGAGGAGGCCGACGACCTGGCCGTCGACGCGCGCGTGGCCGCACAGCGTGTCCTGGCCGAAGCCGGGCTTGAACTCGAGGAAGTCGGAGCCGTCGACCAGGCGCGCGATGACCTCGCGCACGTCGTAGGGCTCGCGCTCGTCGGCGGGCACGATGCCCATCAGCTCGGCGGCTTCGTACAGCGGCGCGGCGCACCTGTTGGCCGCCGGCGCGACGTCCCACTGCAGCTTGTCGACCAGCTCGCGCGCGATGGCGATCGCGCGGGCGTCGTTCTCGCCGAGGTATTCGCCGAGGCCGGTGACCTCGGCGTGCGTCTGCGCGCCGCCGAGCTCGTCGTCGGTGACGTCCTCGCCGATCGCGGCCTTCACCAGCGGCGGGCCGGCGAGATAGATGCTGGAGCGGCCGCGCACCAGCACGACGTAGTCGGACAACCCGGGGAGGTAGGCGCCGCCGGCGGTCGACGAGCCATGAACGACGGCGATCTGCGGAATGCCCGCCGCCGACAGCCGCGCCTGGTTGGCGAAGCTGCGCCCGCCCTCGACGAACATCTCGCTCTGGTACATCAGGTTCGCGCCGCCCGATTCCACCAGATAGATCAGCGGCAGCTTGTTCTCGAGCGCGACCTGCTGCGCCCGCAGCGCCTTGCGCAGGCCCATCGGCGAGACCGTGCCGCCCTTGAGCGCGCTGTCGCTCGCGGAGATCACCACGCGCTTGCCGGCCACCAGCCCGATGCCGACGATGGAGCCGCCGCCCTGCACCGACTTCCTGCCGTCGTCGTCGTGCATGCCGAGCCCGGCCAGCGGCGACAGCTCCAGGAAGCCGCTGCCGCGATCGAGCAGCTGCGCGACGCGCTCGCGCGGCAGCAGCTGGCCGCGCTGCTCGAACTTGTCGCGCTTGGACGCGCTCTCGGCGATGACCTGCTGCTCGAGGCCGCGCACCTCGGCCAGCTTCTCGGCCATGCGCGCCGCGTTGGCCGCGAACGCCGCGGATTTCGGATCGAGCTTCGAGACGATCGCGGGCATCAGGCGGCGTCCGGCTTGTCTTGCGAATCCGGCGGGTCCTGCCGGTTCAACACGTCCGGCACGACCGCGCGGTGGAAGCCGTCGAACGGCACCGACTTGTCGTGGTCGACCGCCGGGAACAGCGGCGAGCCCAGCGAGGCGCCGCCGTCGATCTGCAGCGTGACGCCCGTGATGAACGCGGCCGCCGGCGACAGCAGGAACACGATGGCCGCGCTGACCTCGGCCTCGAGCCCGAGGCGGCGCAGCGGCACGTGGCGCTTGAGCTTGGGGATCATGGCCTTCATCGCGCCGCCGTAGGTGTCCATGCCGCTGGAGGCGATCCAGCCCGGCGCGACCGCGTTGACGCGCACGCCGGACGACGCCCATTCGAACGACGCCGTCATCGTGAGGTTGCTCATGCCCGCGCGCGCGGCGCCCGAGTGCGCCATGCCCGGCATGCCGTTGCGGAAGTCGGCGGTCATGTTGACGATGGCGCCGCCGTGCTGCTGGAAGCTCTGCAGGAACAGCTCGCGCATCATCAGGAAGCCGCCGGTCAGGTTGTTGGCGACCACGGCCTCGAAGCCGCGCTTGCTGATGGCCATCATCGGCGCCGGGAACTGGCCGCCGGCGTTGTTGACCAGTCCGTGGACGGTGCCTTCCGAGGCGATCACGTCGGCGACGTTGGCCTTGACCGCCTCGTCGTCGCGGATGTCGAACGCGCGCCAGGTGCAGCGGCCGCCGTCCTCGACGATCTCGGCGGCGACGCGTTCGAGCTTGTCGGCGCTGCGCCCGCTGATGACGACGTCGGCGCCGAGCGCCGCCAGTTCGTGCGCCACCGCCCGGCCGATGCCCGAGCCGCCGCCGGTGACCCAGACGCGCCTGCCGGCGAACAGCCCTGTCGCGAACACGCTGCGATAGCGCGAAGAAGGGATGGCGGAGGCGGTCGAAACGGGAGAGGCTGTCGTCATGTCAACACGATCGATTCCGGAAAGAGAAGGCACGCCCGGTGGCACGTGCCGCATTAGGCTTCAGGGTGACGTTAACGTCAACCTCATGTCGCATCGGGAATTACTCTGATGGCTTCGTCACGTCCAGGGCATAGCATGGCCGCGATCGTCTGGCATTCCCTCCGGGGCCGACGCGCGCCATCCCAACCCCATTTCCTTGCAGGAATTCCCATGGACATCCAGACCGCCACCGAACAACTGCGCGCCAAGGTCGGCACGGACTGCGGACTGGGCGCCGTGCTGAAGTTCGACTGCGGCGCCGACGGAGCGGTCGTGATCGACGCCACCAAGGTGCCCAACACGCTGTCCAACGATGCGTCGATCGTGGCCGACTGCACGGTCGCGCTGACGGTCGCCACGCTGGGCGACCTGCTGTCGGGCGAGCTGGAGCCCACCACCGGCTTCATGATGGGCAGGTTCAAGGTGTCGGGCGACATGAGCGTCGCGCTGAAGCTTCAACGCATCGTCTGAAGCCGTGGATCCGCAGGCCTCGAAAGGGGCGCGCGCCGCGCGTCCGCAGACCGCCGACGAGGTCGTCGCCGACCACCGCAGCGACGACGCCGGCCAGCTGTTCGGCATCACCGAGCTGTGCAAGGAGTTCGGCATCTCGCCGCGCGCGCTGCGCTTCTACGAAGACAAGGGACTGCTCGCGCCGCGCCGCGTCAACGGCACGCGCGTGTACACGCGGCGCGACCGGGCGCGGCTGTCGCTGATCCTGCGCGCCAAGGCCATCGGCTCGTCGCTCGCGGAGATCAAGCACTACCTCGACCTGTACGGCGCGCACGGCGAAGGCCGCACGGTGCAGATGAAGTACGTGCTCGACAAGACGACCAAGGCCATCGCCGAGCTGGAGCAGAAGCGCGCGCATATCGACGCGTCGCTGGCCGAACTGCGCATCATCAACGCCACGGTCAAACGCGGCCTGGGGAAGTGAATGACTGAAGCACTGATCTACGACCACGTCCGCACGCCGCGCGGCAAGGGCAAGAAGGACGGCAGCCTGCACCAGGCGACGCCGGTGTGGCTGCTGCGCGGCCTGCTGCAGTCGCTGCGGCAGCGGCTGGATCTCGACACGTCCCTCGTCGACGACGTCGTGCTCGGCTGCGTCACGCCGGTCGGCGAACAAGGCGCGGACATCGCACGCACGGCGGTGCTCGACGCCGGCTGGGCCGAGTCGGTGGCCGGCGTCACGCTGTCGCGCTTCTGCGCGTCCGGCCTGGAGGCCGTCAACCTGGCCGCGGCCAAGGTGGCGAGCGGCTTCGAGGACTTCGTCGTGGCCGGCGGCATCGAATCCATGAGCCGCTGGACGATGGGCTCGGACGGCGGCGCGTGGTTCATGGATCCGCGCATCAACCAGGGGATCTCGTTCATCCCGCAGGGCATCAGCGCCGACCTGATCGCGATGCTGGAGGGCTTCTCGCGCCGCGACCTCGATGCGTACGCGCTGCAGTCGCACCAGCGCGCGGCCGCGGCGCGCGCCGCCGGCCATTTCGGGAAATCGGTCGTGCCCGTGCACGACATCGCCGGCCTGCTGATGCTGGCCGAGGACGAGACGATCCGCGCCAATGCCACGATCGAGGCCATGGCCAAGCTCGAGCCGTCGTTCGCGGCGATGGGTGCGATGGGCTTCGACGCCACCGCGCTGCGCAAGTACACGACGGTCGAGAAGATCGCGCACGTGCACCACGCGGGCAACGCGTCGGGCATCGTCGACGGCGCCGCGCTGATGCTGGTCGGTTCGCGCGAGGCCGGCGCGCGCGCGGGGCTGCGCGCGCGAGCGCGCATCCGCAGCGCGGCCGTCATCGGCTCCGAACCCACGATCATGCTGACCGGCCCGACGCCGGCGTGCCGCAAGGCGCTGGCCAAGGCCGGGCTGCAGGCCTCCGACATCGACCTGTGGGAGATCAACGAGGCCTTCGCCGCGGTGCCGATGAAGACGGCGCGCGATCTCGGCGTGCCGCTCGATCGCGTCAACGTCAACGGCGGCGCGATCGCGATGGGCCATCCGCTGGGCGCGACGGGCTGCATCATCCTCGGCACGCTGCTCGACGAACTCGAGCGGCGCGACCAGCCGCTCGGCTGCGCGACGCTGTGCGTCGGCGGCGGCATGGGCATCGCGACGATCATCGAGAGGATCTGACACCATGACTGAAGCTCTCAACGTCGTCGTCGATGCAGACGGCATCGCCACCGCCACGATGGACTCCCCGGGCCGTTCGATGAACGTGCTCAACGACGAGCTTGCCGGACCGGTCGCCGCATTGATCGAACGCTTCACCAGCGACGCGGGCATCAAGGGCCTGATCATCGCGTCGGGCAAGAAGGACTTCCTCGCCGGCGCCGACATCGACCGCCTGCGCGCGCTGGAGACCGCGCAGCAGGCCTTCGACGAATCGATGCAGCTCAAGAAGCTGCTGCGCCGGCTGGAGCTGAGCGGCAAGCCGGTGGTCGCCGCGATCAACGGCAAGTGCCTGGGCGGCGGCCTCGAGATCGCGCTGGCCTGTCATCACCGCATCCTGCTGGACGACGGCAAGGCGCGCCTCGGCCTGCCGGAAGTGAAGCTGGGCCTGCTGCCCGGCGGCGGCGGCACGCAGCGCATGCCGCGGCTCGTCGGCATGCAGCAGGCGTTGCAGTGGATGGGCGAAGGCAGCGATATCCGCGCGGCGCAGGCGTTGAAGTCCGGCCTGGTCGGCGCGCTCGCGACATCGTCCGAAGACATGCATGCCCAGGCCAAGGCATGGATCCTCGCGAACCCGTCGCCCAGGCAGCCGTGGGACACGCCGAAATTCCGCTACCCCGGCGGCGACTCGCGCAGTCCGGCGATGGCGCAGCTGTTCTCGGTCGCGCCCTCGATGGTGTCGGCCAAGAGCTACGGCAACTATCCGGCCGTCACGCACATCCTGTCGTCGGTCTTCGAGGGCGGCGTCGTCGGCTTCGATGCGGCGTTGGAGATCGAGTCGCGCTACTTCGCGGCCTGCGCGATGTCGCAGGAATCGCGCAACATGATCGGCACGCTCTGGTACCAGTTGCAGGCGATCGAGAAAGGCGCGTCGCGGCCGGCGGACATCCCGAAGCGCGCGGTCAAGCGCGTGGGCATCCTCGGCGCCGGCATGATGGGCGCGGGCATCGCCTACGTCGCGGCCAAGGCCGGCATCGAGGTCAAGCTGCTCGATACCTCGCCGGACAACGCCGTGCGCGGCCGCCTGTATTCGCAGGAGCTGCTGGACAAGGCGGTGCGCAAGGGCCGCACGACGCCCGAGCAGCGCGACGCGATGCTCGCGCGCATCACGCCCACCGTGCAGTTCGAGGATCTCGCCGGCTGCGACCTCGTCATCGAGGCGGTGTTCGAGGAGAGAGCGATCAAGGCCGAGGTCACGCGCCATGCCGAGGCCCAGCTCGCGCATGAGGCGGTGTTCGCGTCCAACACCTCCACGCTGCCGATCACCGGCCTCGCGCAGGCCAGCGTGCGGCCGGCGCAGTTCATCGGCCTGCACTTCTTCTCGCCGGTGGACAAGATGCCCCTGGTCGAGATCATCGTCGGCCAGCAGACCGACGACGCGACGCTGGCGCTCGCGTTCGACTTCGTGCGCCAGATCGGCAAGACGCCCATCGTCGTCAACGACTCGCGCGGCTTCTACACGAGCCGCGTGTTCGCGACCTACGTGATGGAGGGCCTGGCGCTGCTCAAGGAAGGCGTGCACCCGCGCCACATCGAGGCCGCGGGCCTGCAGGCCGGCATGCCGATGCCGCCGCTGGCCTTGCAGGACGAGGTCTCGCTGACGCTGGCGCTGCACGTGGCCGACCAGACGCGCAAGGATCTAGCCGCCGAAGGCAAGGCCTACGTCGAACATCCCGGCGAGTCGGTGCTGCGCCAGATGTGCGAGCTGGGCCGCATCGGCCGCAAGGCCAACCTCGGCTTCTACGACTGGACCGACGCGGGCCGCAGCCTGTGGCCGGGCCTGGCCGAGATGTTCCCGGTGGCCGCGCGACAGCCCACGCAGCGCGAGCTGGTGGACCGCCTGATGTTCGTGCAGGCCAACGAGGCCGCGCGCTGCGTCGAGGAAGGCGTTCTGCGCTCGGTGGCCGACGCCAACATCGGCTCGATCTTCGGCTGGGGCTTCGCGCCGTTCCAGGGCGGCGCGCTGCAGTTCATCAACGCGATGGGGGCGCGCCGCTTCGTCGCACGCGCCACCGAGCTCGCGCAGGCGCACGGCGAGCGCTTCGCGCCGGCGCACGTGGTGGTGAACCTGGCGGAGCGGGACGGCCTCTTCGAGGATTGAGGCGCGGCACAATCCGCCAATGAGAATCGCCCACCCGCCCGCCAGCGGCATCGAAGGCATCGCGCTGCGCCAGATCGAGCCCGGCGACTGCGAGGCCTGGTTCGACTACCTGCGCCTGCCCGAGGTGTTCGAACGCACCAGCTGGAACCTGCATTCCGTCGACGATCTCCGGACCGCGATGGCGAACTACCTGCACGAGGGCGCGACCTCGCCGATGCGCCTGGCCGTCGTGGAGCAGTCGACGGGCCAGCTCATCGGAACCATCGGGCTGCACACGATCTCGGAGGTCAACCGCAGCGCGGAAATCGCCTACGACTTCGCGCCCGGCCATTGGGGCCGTGGGCTGGCGACCAGGCTCTGCGACGCCGTCACGGCGTGGTCGTTCGCGGCGCTGGACCTGCATCGCGTGCAGGCGACCGTGCTGGTGGGCAACGAGCGCTCCGCACGCGTGCTCGCGCGCTGCGGATTTCGCCATGAAGGCCTGCTGCGCGGATTCCGGATGGTCCGCGGCCTGCCCGGCGACTTCGACCTCTTTTCGCGCTTGTCGACCGACGAGACCTGACCCCGGCCTTGCGGCTAGTCGGGAAACGCCCGCAGCAATTCGGGCAGGTGCGACGCATAGCCGCGCCAGCGCGCCACGGCATGGCCGTAGATCGGCTGCCGCGCCTGCCAGGTGCTCGCGGTGACGATGGACTGGCGCCGGCCGGCGTCCGCGGCCGGCGCATCGGCGTCCGCCATCCCGACGAACTCGCGCACGCGTGCCAGCATGGCCTCGGGGTGCGCGACGGTGTCCTCGTAGTCCACCGCGAGCACCGGCAGGCCTGCTTGCGCGGACCAGTGGCGCATGAGCCGTTCGCAGTCGCGCGTCACCTGCGCGATGTCGTCGAAGTCGCGCGCGTAGCCGTTGTCCGGGTTGCCGAAGAAATGGCTCCAGATCGAGAGCGCCGTGTCGCGCGGGCCGCGCCGGCACCAGATCACGCGCAGGTTCGGGAACAGCGCGGCGGCCGTGCCCAGGTGGCGGAAATTCAGCGGGTTCTTGTCGACGTGCCACCGCGCGGGCGCGTCGTCCTGGCGAAGGTGCGCGCGGTACAGACGAGCCGCGTGCGCCAGGCGATCCGCAGACAGCGGCGGGTCGGCCTCCAGCAGGGCCGCCACCTGCGGCAGCCACGCCGATTCATCGCGGTTGCACACGCGCTGGTCGCGCCCGAGGCGCTCGGCGATCAGCGTGGTGCCGGTGCGCGGCATGCCGACGATGAAGACCGGATTGAACGACGTGTCGACCGCCGCGTGCAGCGCCGGCGGCGCAGCCGCCAGCTGGCGTTCGACCGAGCGCGCCCAGTCGGCACGCGACCAGGGCCGCGCCTCGCGCAGCAAGGCGTTGCCTTCGCGCAGCGCGCGCACCGCGCCCGGCACGTCGCCGACATCGTCGCACGCCTTGCCCAGCGCCAGCAGCGTCGCGCCGCGCGCCGGCGGCAGCAGCGCCGGATCGCGCAGCATGCGCTCGAACAGCGCGAAATCGGGATGCCCCGCGTCGCCATAGCGCTGCGCCATGGCCAGCAGCAATGCGACGTAGGACTCGTTGCAGTTGACGCCGCGATCCAGCGCGTCCAGCAAGCGGGCACGGGCGCGCTCGAAGTCTCCGAGCACGAGCGCGGTCCGTCCGGCCAGCGCCAGCAGGCGCGCATCGGCCACGCCGGCCGTCAACGCCTCCTCGCACAGCGACTGCGCGACCGCGTCGCGCTGGCACTGCATCGCGAACTGCGCGCAACGCGCGACCCGCACGGCATCGCGAAGCGCCTGCCGCGCGCAGCGCGCGACCTGCTTCGCCGCGGCGTCGTAGCGCCCCTGTTCGCGCAGCACGTGGGCCAGCGAGAACGCGACGGCCGCATCGGCGGGATGCTTCTGCGCCAGGCCTTCCAGCACGCGCAACGCGCGCTCGCCGTCATCGGCCAATTGCCAGGCCTCGCCCTGGCGCATCTCCAGCTCGACGCGTCCCGGATATCGCTGCAACGCGCGTTCGAGCAGGCGCGCCGCGAGCGCGTACCGCCCGCCGCGCACGAGCGCGTCGGCACTCTCCTGCCAGACCGCCGCGTCCAGGCCCTTGAGCTGCGAGCAAAGCGCGGCGAGGCCGGCGTCCGCGGTCGCGCCGCTCGCCTGCCCCAGCACCGACCGCACGAGTCGGGCGGCGATCGCGCTTGCGCCTTCCTTCCCAGCCGAGGCGCTCGGATGCCTCACACCGTATTGCGTCATGACGGACATCTCAGGTCATCGATATCGAACAGCCGACGCGGCAGACTGCAGCGTCCTCGCGAAGAAGCGCCGCCCCGATGCGGGCAAAGCCGCCTCTCGAAACAGGTCGGCCCACAGCATACTTGGTCGACGACCTCGGGAAGGCATACTCTCGCCGCAACCGCGAGCCTGCTCCTCGTGCCGCCGACCGCGGCGTTTTCGCCCGACTGCGCTCCCACATCCCATGAAGTCGCGACGCCAATTCCTCACGAAGGCCCCCATCGGCTTGATGGGCGCGGCCGCCAGCCTGCGCGCCCAGGACGCCGCCGTGCCGCCGCCCGGTGCGCCGCCCACCTTCGGCAGCGCGCCCGCCACCGGGCCGGCGGTCTCGGCGCAGACCTTCGCCGAGGGCGAGAAGCTGATGCAGGTCACGCTGACGCCGGCGCAGCGCGACATGGCCGCCGCGAGCTGGCCATCGGCCATGGCGCCGCTGGCGGCGCGGCGCGTCGGCCCGCACGCCCTGGCGCTGCCCGATGCGCTCGCGCCGGCCGCGGTGTGGAACCCGGCCCGGGCCGTCCATGCCGGCGGCCCGGGGCGCGACCGCTTCGTGCGCTCGACCGGGCGAGTCGGCGCGCTGCCCGCGCGCGACGAGGACATCGCCTACGCGCCGGTCGCGTCGCTCTCGCGCTGGATCGAGTCCCGGGCATTGACCTCCGAACGCCTGACGCGCCTGTATCTCGACCGGATCGGCCGATTCGACCCGCGCCTGCGCGCCTTCATCACCGTCACCGCCGACCATGCGCTCGCGCGGGCGCGCCAGGCCGATGCCGAGATCGCGGCCGGCCACTACCGCGGCCCGTTGCACGGCATTCCGTACGGCGTGAAGGACCTGCTCGACACGGCCGGCATCCCGACCACCTGGGGTGCCGAACCGTTGCGCGACCGCATCCCCGCGGCGGATGCGACGGTCGTGGCCCGCCTCGACGCGGCCGGCGCGGTCCTGCTCGGCAAGCTGAGCCTGGGCGCGCTCGCGCTCAACGACGTCTGGTTCGGCGGCCAGACGATGAACCCGTGGCTGCCGCAGGAAGGCGCGTCCGGCTCCAGCGCCGGCCCGGGCGCGGCGACGGCGGCGGCGCTGGTCGCGTTCTCGATCGGCAGCGAGACGGGCGGCAGCATCGTGAGCCCCAGCATGCGCTGCGGCGTCACCGGGCTGCGTCCCACCTACGGACGCGTGGCGCGCACCGGGGCGATGACGCTGTGCTGGTCGCTGGACAAGCTCGGCCCGATGACGCGCAGCGTCGAGGACGCCATGCTGGTGCTGGCGGCCATCAGCGGTCCCGACGCCGCCGACGTCGCGAGCGTGCCGTCGCACCTGGACTTCACCGCCGGCGCGGCCGTCAAGGGCCTGAGGATCGGCTACGTCCCCGCGTGGATGAACGAGGATCCCGCCACCGACGTGGATCGCGCCGCGCTCGCGATGGTCCGGTCGCTAGGCCTGGTGCCGACCCCGATCGCGCTGCCGGACTGGCCTTACGAATCGCTCGACGTGATCCTGTTCGCCGAGGCCGCGGCGGCGTTCGAGGAATGGGTGTCCAAGGGACTCGTCGACCAGTTGAAGATGCAGGTGCCCGACGCCTGGCCCAACACGTTCCGCCAGTCGCGCTTCCTGTCGGCCGTCGACCTGGTCCAGGCGGATCGCCTGCGCCGCAAGGTGGCGATGGAAATGGCGCGCGTGATGGCCGAGGTCGATCTGCTGCTGGTGCCGTCGCTGCGCGACGACATGCTGACGATCACCAATCACACCGGCCATCCGTCGCTCACATTGCGCACCGGCAGCGTCAGCGTCGACCAGGCGCGCAGCGACTGGGCGCCCGACCCGGCAAATCCGCTGCCCCGCTTCGACCCGCCGCGGCAGGTGCCGCACGGCGTCACGCTGATCGGCCGGCTGTTCGACGAAGGCACGATCGCGCAGGTGGGCATGGCGATGGAGCGCGCCGCAGGCGTCGCCTCACGCCGGCCGGCCGGGTTCTGAGCAAGAAATCGTCGGCAGGCCACCGCGCCGCCGTGTGCTCGCGCGACCCGTCCCGAAGCGGCCACGGGCGTCATCCGACACGCAGCGCCTGGCGCAGCGCCGCCAGGGCCGGCCCGATCTCGGCCGGCTCGCGCATCGCCTTGCGCGCCGTCCCGATGGCCTTGCGCACGGCGCCCGGCGTGTCGCCGCGTTCGGCCGGCGCGACGACCGGGGCCTGGCAGGCGGCGAGCGCGTCGATCCAGTCGACCGGCTGCAGCGGCTGCCAGCGGCGCAGCGCGAAATGGCGCGCGCGGAACGACGGGCGCAGCTGGTCGACCCGCTTCATCGCGGCGACGACGGCGCCGGCGCCGCGGCCTTGGACCTGCGGATCGAGCGCCTCGGACATCGCCGCCAGCGCCTCGGCGATGCGCTTGCGCAGCACATCCGTCGCGCTGATCGGATAGACGAACCACGCGGCGGCCAGGCCGATCGCCGCGCCGATCACGATCTCCAGCAGGCGCTGCCACAGCAGCGGCGGCGCGGCGGCCGGCTGGAAGGTCTGCAGCAGCGCGAGCGCCAGCGTCACGAACAGCGCCCACCAGCCGTAGCCGGCCGGCCGCAGCCAGACGCCCAGGAACACGCTCGCGAGGATCAGCGCCGCCGCGGGCGCACCGCCGATGGCGACATGGCTCGCCAACGCCGACGCCAAGATCGTGCCGCCCGCCGCGCCGAGCACGCGCAGCCCGCTCTTGTAGACGACGTCCTGGCGCCCGCGGTTGCCGCTGTTGACGATGAACGCCGTCAGCACGATCCAGCTCCAGTGCGACGGGAACACGAGATAGCCGACGACGAACGACGCCGCCAGCGCCGCGGCCATCTGCAGCGCCATGCGCGTGTGCGGCGACGGACGCATCGTGCCGGGCGCGGCGGCGGCGGGCGCCTCGTCGACCGCGTCGTCTGCCGGGGCCAGCCAGCGCAGCCGTCGACCCAGCGCCTGCGCGAGCAGCACCCACGCCAGCGCCACGAACGCCACCGCCACCGGCACCAGCCACGCCGGCAGCGCGCCCGACCCGCGGCGCGGCAGGTGCGGCACGACGAGGATCGTCACCAGCGGCAGCGCGATCAGCGAACCGGCGCGCAACGCGCGCGCGCCGAAACGGCGCATCCAGATCGACAGGCCCATGCCGGCGACGAACACCGCCGCGCCCAGCCACGGCAGCGCATGCAGCAAGGCGCCGACGCCCACGCTCGCGAGGCTGACCAGCGGCAGCGCGATCAGCGCCTCCCAGGCGCCGCGGCGCTCGCCGGCCAGGTGGCTGCGCGCCAGCGACAGCGACAGCACGACGCCCAGCACGCCGGCCGCGGCGCCGGGCGCCAGCCATTGCGAGCAGGCCAGCGTGCCCAGCATCGCGAGCAGGGTCAGCGCGGCTTCGCGCAGCGGGCGCAGCAGGCGTTCGGACGTGGCGGACCGGTTCGACATCTGGACATTCGCGGAGGACGGCGGCCCCGATTCTCGCCGCGAACTGACGCGGGTCTTACGGCACGCGCCGCCATAGGAGATCGACCGCCTATTTGCACCGCCTTGGCTCTCGGGGTTTGCACGAGTCTGCGGCGAATACGTAGCGGCAAAGGGTGACGGCGGCACCACAATGGTTGCGCGGAATTCAACTCGCCCGAGTCACAACGCGAGGCAACAACAGCTTGCCCAAATGGAGACACCACCCATGAAGTTCACTTCTCGACTCACCGTCGTCGCACTGGCCTGCACGGCCGTCACCGCGTTCGCGGCCGACCCGATCAAGATCGGCGTCGACGGCCCGTTCACCGGCGGATCGTCCTCGATGGGCGTCAGCATGCGCGACGGCGTGCGCCTGGCGGCCGACGAGATCAACAAGGCCGGCGGCGTCCTCGGCCGCCAGATCCAGCTCGTCGAGCGCGACGACGAGGCCAAGAACGAACGCGGCGTCCAGATCGCCCAGGAACTGATCAACAACGAGAAGGTGGTCGCGGTCGTCGGCTACATCAACACCGGCGTGGGCCTGGCCTCCGAGCGCTTCTTCCAGAACGCGAAGATCCCGGTGATGAACAACGTCGCCACGGGCTCGGTGCTGACGCACCAGTTCGACAAGGAACCCGACAACTACGTCTTCCGCAACGCCGCCAACGATTCGATCCAGGCGCCGATGATCGTCGACGAGGCCATCACCCGCCGCGGCTTCAAGAAGCCCGCGATCCTGGCCGACTCCACCAACTACGGCCAGCTCGGCCGCCAGGATCTCGAGAAGGCGCTGACGGCCAAGGGCGTCAAGCCGGTCACCGAAGAGAAGTTCAACATCGGCGACGTCGACATGACGGCGCAGCTGCTCAAGGCCAAGGAAGCCGGCGCCGACGTGGTGCTGACCTACGGCATCGGCCCCGAGCTGGCGCAGATCGCCAACGGCATGACCAAGCTGGGCTGGAAGGTGCCCATCGTCGGCAGCTGGACGCTGTCGATGGCCAACTACA
>Ga0302314_10003964_pt1 | contig 27225 bp, 25 predicted proteins | sample III_Palsa_N2_3_FD_200533 | JGI IMG/M metagenome (GOLD analysis project Ga0302314, IMG submission 200533) | Peat permafrost microbial communities from Stordalen Mire near Abisko, Sweden - III_Palsa_N2_3 | ecosystem: Environmental > Terrestrial > Soil > Palsa > Peat permafrost | place: Sweden...
GCGGCCGTACGCGGCGCGGCTGCACCCGCAAGCGCTGATCGCCGATTTCTTCGCCGTCACCGCGCCGCCGGGGACGTTTCTGCACGCCGACGGTGAGGCCGACGTGTTCTACGATCAGCGGCGGCCCTCGACGGGCGACGTCTTGCGACGCCTCGTGAGCAATCGCCGGCCGGGACCGGCGGCGACCGCTGCGATCACGCGCCTGCTCGAATTCGAGCCGGACGCTGCGGCGCTGCCGTTCGAGCCGCTCGACGCCGAAGACATCGCGCGCGTCAGCGAACGCTTCGCCGCCGACGACGCGCTCGTCGCGACGCGCTGGAAGATTCCGCTGCAGCCAGTGACGGCCGACCGCGCCGCGCGCACCGACACCCCCGACGCACAAGCCGTGCGCCGCCTCATCGCCGACGTCGAGTCCGTCCTCCGGTAAGAAGGCGCTCCGCCCCAGGCTGCGCGCCCCCCACGCCTAGGGCGTGGGGCCCCCGGGTCCGACCTCGCCGCATCGTTGTGCGGAGCGGAAGATATTACTGCGCTCGGTCCATGACCGTTTTCTCGGCTTGACTTTAGGCCAACCGACCCGGGGCTCCACGCCATAGGGGGGCGCAGCCTAGGGCGGAGCGCCGTTAGACCAGGGCATCGGCGGCCCGCCGATGGGACGGCGCACGACGGCGCCGTCGACTTCGGTCGAGCGGACGAAGGACAGCATGGCGGCGCCCAGGCCGACGCACCACACGAGCGCGGTGACGATCCAGCCGACGACCGGGACGATCTCGGCCGCCGAGACGACGACGAGTCCAAGGATGAGCGCGATCAGCGGGGAGGGCGTCGACGTCGGCATCACCAGCTCGCACAGACGGCGCCCGACGAGCAGCGCGATCGCGCCGGTTCCGATCCACACGCCGGCGAACAGTGCCGCCGCTTCGAGCAGCACGAGCGGGATGCCGATCAAGCTGAAGATGAGGAGAAGCGCGAGCGGGACCACCGCGATCGCGCCGAGGGCGCCGACGAAACCGGACAGCGCCGGATGCCGTTCGACCCGCGCCAGCGCGACGCGCATGCGCATCGGAAACAGGAGAAAGACGAGGACGACGACCGCGCTCGAAGCCAGGTTGCCGATCAGATGCGTGTCCTGACCGGTGATCGTGCCGAACTGGAGCGGGAGCATGGGGAGTGCCGCGTCGTTGAGGATGCTGTTCGTTCCGCCATCGATCCGGCCGTTATCGATCTGCACGCAGGTGCCGAACACCGCGTTGCAATCGCCGCGCACGACGCCCTCGACGGTGGCATTGCCGAAGATGACGTTCAGGTCGCCGTCGATCGTCTCGCCCGGCGGGACGTCGATGTTTTGGAAGACACGCGTGACATCGTGTTCGTAACCGCGCGCACTGGCAGGGAGCGCGCGTCCGAGGACGCTGCACACCAAGAACGCGGCGAACAGCGCGGCGAGCCGCCAGCGAGTCACGACCGCATGCGCTCGGCGAGCCGGGGCCGGACGAGCGCGAAGCCCACGATCAGTGCGGCTGCGACATCGATAGCGACCGCGGTGCCGAGCCACGTTCCCACGCCGCCCATATCTCCCGCGACGTGGAAACCAGCTTGCACGACCGCTCCCAGCGAACGCGCCGCCTCGACGCTCAAGCCGAGCGCCGCTTCGCCCAACGCGCGCATCGACGACGACGCCAACAGGAAGCCGGCACCGATCAGCAGCCACGCCGCACTCAAGAACGAAACGAGGTACGCGAACACGGGCGGATGCGAGACGTGGGGGCGCGGCAGCGCGCGCACTTCGGCCATCGTTGCAAAGGTGAAGTTCTGCGGCAGTTCGACGACGCGCGGCGAGACGAGCAGCGCATCGACGACGCGAAGTTCGTCCAGGATGCCTTTACAGCTGCCGCAATGGCCGAGGTGCGCGAGCAACCGCGCCCGCTGCGCCGGCGTGAGCGTGTTGTCGAGATAACCCTCGAACAGGGTCTCAGATGAGCTGCAGCTCACCGAGGCCTCCGAGTGCCCGGAAGTTCCGGGTTGCGCAGTTTCCCTGGGCCGCCGTTTCTCGTTCGCGCAGCTTGTGCGCCAACGCCAGCTTGCCGCGATGGATGAGCGTCTTCACGTTGCCGAGCGAGAGCCCCATCGTCGTGGCGATCGTTTGATAGTCCATGTTGTCGTAGAAGCGCAGCGACAGCACGGTGCGCGTCCGCTCCGGCAGTTCGGCGAGCGCGGCGCGCACTTCAGCCTCCGCTTCGGCGCGCAGCACGCCGCCGGCCGGATCGGCCTCGCCCGAGGGGTCGGCGACGGCGTTTTCGAGCGACTGCTCTTCGGCGAATTCGGCGACGGGCGGTCGCCGCAGCGAGCGGCCCAAGAACGTGCGCACGACGTTGCGCGCGATGTGGTAGAGCCAGGTCGAGAACCGGCCCAGGTCGGGATTGAAGGTGCCCAAGTGCGCGTACGCGCGCAAGAACGTCTCCTGGGTCAGGTCCGCGACGTCCGACGGCTGGCGCACGGAGGCACTGATAAAGGAGGAAATCCCTCGCTTGTAGCGCTCAACGAGGCTGCCGAACGCGTCGCGATCGCCGTTCAGCACCGCTTGGACGAGCCGCTCGTCGGCGACCTCAGGGGCGGACTGCACCGTCATCCTGTTCGCTCTTACCGCCCGGCGCCCCGGAAGTTTCCGCTCCGGCTCCCGGCGCGGGGAAGAGCCCCCGCCCCGTCCGAACCGGGGACCGCGACGTGAACGACATCGACCGCGCCGGCGACCGGCCGTCCCGCATCGCGCTGATCGGCGCTTCCGGCCAGCTCGGCTCGGCGCTCCGCGACGCGTTCGGCGCGCGCGTCGTCGCGGCGCCTGCGCACGCCGAGTTCGCGCTTGAGCGCACGGACGGGGTCGTGCGGCTGCTCGAGGCGTCCGCGCCCGAGGTGCTGGTCAACTGTGCGGCATTTCACCACGTCGACGGCTGCGAGCGCGAGCCCGAGCGCGCCTTCGCCGTCAACGCGCTCGCCGTCGAGCGCGCCGCCGCGGCCTGCGCGGAGCGCGGTATCGCGTTTGCCACCTTCAGCAGCGATTACATCTTCGACGGCACGCTCGGGCGCGCATATCGTGAGAGCGATGCGCCGAACCCGCGCACGGTCTACGGCGCGTCGAAGCTGGCCGGCGAATTCCTGACGCGACGCCACGGCGAGCGCCACCTCATCATCCGCACCAGCGGCCTGTTCGGGACGACGGGGACCTCGAACAAAGGCTACACGCTGCTCGAACGCGTCCTCGCGCAGGCCGAGCGGGGCGAGCCGACGCACATGGTCGACGACATTGTCTTCTCGCCGTCCTACGCGCCGCACGTCGCGCGCGCGGTGCGCGACATCGTCGACGCGCAGGCGTACGGAACGCACCACGTCACGAATGCCGGCGCGTGCTCGTGGTACGCGTTCGTGCGCGAGGCGTTCGCGAAGGCCGGGCTCGCAACGGCGCCGCTCGAAGCCGTCCCCTACGCGTCGCTCGCGAACCCGACGCCGCGCCCGATGCGCTCGCCGCTGGAGAATACGACGTTCGCGGGGCTCGGGATCGCGGCGCTGCCGTCCTGGCACGAGGCGTTGGACGCATTCCTCGCGGCGCGCGCCATCCGCCTCGCCGCCGCACCGTAGCACCGCATCCAGCGCAGGCGCCGCTTTTCCGTCGCGGAACACCCGGCGCGATGCACGTTCTCGTTACCGGCGGCGGCGGCTATATCGGACTCGAGCTGTGCCGCGTGCTGCTCGAACGCGGCGATACGGTCCGCGTCGTCGACCGCTTCTTCTTCGGCGACGGTCCGCTGCGCGCGCTCGCCGATGCGAGCGGCGGCCGGCTGACGTTTGTGACCGGCGACGTGCGCGAGATCGACGCGGCGTGGCTCGACGGTATCGACGGCGTCTCGCATTTGGCCGGCCTTTCCAACGATCCGACCGCCGAATACAATCCGGACGCGAACTGGCAGATGAACGCGCTGGCGACGGAGCGTCTCGGCGAGGCCTGCAAGCAGCGCGGGATCGCGCGCTTCGTCTTCGGTTCGTCAGCCTCGATCTACGACGGCATCGGGGAGGGGATGTTCGACGAGCTCACCCCGGTCGCACCGCGCGGCGCCTACTCGCTCTCGAAGAAATATGCCGAGGACGCGTTGCTGCGTCTTGACGGCAACGGTTTTGCTCCGACGATCCTGCGGCAGGGGACGGTGTACGGGTGGTCACCGCGGATGCGTTTCGACTTGGTCGTCAACACGTTCGTGAAGGACGCGGCGACGGCCGGGAAACTCTATCTCCACGGGGGCGGCTGGCAGTGGCGTCCGCTGGTCGACGTCAGCGACGTCGCGCGCGCGCACGAGCTGTGCTTGCACGCGCCGCTCGATAGCGTCGGCGGCGAGATCTTCAATGTCATGCAGGAGAACTATCAGGTTCGGCAGCTCGCCATGCTCGTCGCCGGCTCGCTCTCGCTCCATGGCCGGCAGGTGACGCTGGAAGAAGCGCCGCTGCCGAAGCTCGTGCGCGACTACCGCATGTCCAACCTGAAGATGACCCAGCTGCTGGGGTTCACGCCGGCCGTCACGGTCCTCGAGTCGATCGACACGATGCTGCAGCGGCTGCCGCTCGACGATGTCGGCTGGCTGGCGAATCCGCGCTGGTACAACATCGCCTGGATGAGCGTGCTCGAGGAGGTCCACGCCTCGCAGCGCGAGTTCGCTACGATCTACTGACAACGGGGCGGCCCGCCGAACGTTTGCGCGGCGGAACGGCCACCACCGGGCCGGAACCTGGCTGGACCATGGAATTGCGCGTCAACCGGGAGGCAGTCGCCGATGCGCGGCGGCTTGCCGGCGCGATCGTCGACCCCATCGCGGAGTTCATCGGCCGGCATTCGACCGTCAGCGTCGAGCGCGCCGTCGCGCGGTTGTGCGGTATCGACGGCGTCGACCCCGACGGGGTTCCGCTGCCGAACCGCCTGGTCGATGCCCTGCCGGTTCGCGAGTCCGGCGTCGCACGGTCGCTCGGCGCGGCCGTCGCCGAGTCGGGCCGCACGCCGCAGCAAGTTGCCGAGGCGGTCGCGGCCGGCGCGGCGCTGCCCGATCCGGCGCGCACGCCGGAGGCCGCGCTGCGCGCGTCGCTATTGCCGTGGGTTGAACGCGGTCTCGGTCGAATCGACGCCAACCGCGAGCGCCGCGATGCGCTGCTCGCGCGGCTGCCCCAGCCGCCGCCGCCGCGGCTGTATGTGATCGTGGCCAGCGGCAATATTTACGAGGATCGCACCGCTGCCGTCGCCGCTGCGGAAGCCGGCGCCCAAATCGTCGCGGTCATCCGCTCCACCGCGCAGTCGCTGCTCGATTACGTGCCGTTCGGCGCCACCACGGAAGGCTTCGGCGGCACCTACGCCACCCAGGAAAACTTCCGTATCATGCGCGCCGCGCTCGACGAGACGTCCGAACGGCTCGGCCGCTACGTGATGCTCACGAATTATGCCAGCGGTCTGTGCATGCCGGAGATCGCCGCGACGGCCGCGCTCGAACGGCTCGATATGCTGCTCAACGATTCCATGTACGGCATCCTGTTCCGTGACATCAACATGCAGCGCACGTTCGTCGATCAGCACTTCTCGCGCCGGCTCAACGCGCGCAGCGGGATCATCATCAACACGGGCGAGGACAACTACCTCACCACCGCCGACGCCGTCGAACAGGCACCGGCGGTCCTGGCTTCGCAATTCATCAACGAAGCGTTCGCGCACCGCGCCGGAATGGCGGATGCGCAGATCGGGCTCGGCGACGCGTACGAAATCGATCCCGATCTCGAGAACGGCTTCTTGTTCGCCGTGGCCCAGGCGCAGCTGGCGCGTCAGATCTTCCCCGACTCGCCGCTGAAGTACATGCCGCCCACCAAGCACATGACCGGCGACATTTTCAAAGGCCACCTCATCGATGCGATGTTCAACCTGACCTCGGTGATGACGCATCAGACCATCCACCTGTGCGGGATGCTGACCGAGGCGATCCACACGCCCTTCCTGGGCGACCGCGCGCTGGCGCTCGAGAACGCCCGCTACATCATGACGACCGCGCGCAGCTTCGGCGACGAGATCGAGGTCAAGCCCGGCGGCATCATCGATCGCCGCGCGCGCGACGTGCTGAACGGCGCCGTCGCCCTGCTGGCGCACGTCGCCGAACGCGGTCTGATGCGCGCCATCGAGGACGGTTCGTTTGCCGACGTGCGCCGTACGCCGCAGGGCGGACGCGGGCTCGACGGCGTGTTCGCCAAAGATCCCAGCTACTGGAATCCGGTCACCGAGGCGCTGGCGGCAGAAGAGACCGTGCTGCGGTGAGCACCATCAAGCCGTACGGCGACACGCTCGACGACGGCGCGGTTCAACTGTCGTTCACGCTTCCGATCCCGTGGGACGAGAGCGCCGATGAAGCGGCGCGCCGGCTGGTCGCCAAGATGGGTTTCAGCGATGTCGCGGTGGTCGAAGGCCGCGCCATCGCGGCCGGATTTTCGTTCTTCGTCGTCTACGCGCGTACGCCGGTAGCGATCGACGTCTCGACGGTCGCCGCACCCGCGGCGACGCGCGACGCGCTCGATATGGCCGGCGTCGACGAATTGATCCAGCGCCGCATCGGGCGCAAGCTGCGCGTCGTCGGTGCCTGCATCGGAACGGACGCCCACACGGTGGGGATCGACGCCATTCTCAACATGAAGGGCTACAAAGGCGATTACGGCCTCGAACGCTATCGCGGTTTCGACGTCTACAATTTGGGCAGTCAGATCGCGGTGGAAGATCTGGTGCGGTTTGCGAAGCAGCGCGAGGTCGATGCGATCTTGGCCTCGCAAGTCGTCACCCAAAAGGGGAGCGACATCGCGAACTTCACCGCGCTCGCCGAACTGCTGGAGGCGGAAAACTTGCGCGACGGCGTGCTGCTGATCGCCGGCGGTCCGCGGGTCACGAACCTGCTGGCTGCCGAGATCGGCTACGATGCAGGCTTCGGGCGCGGCACACTGCCGAGCGAAGTCGCGACCTTCATCGCGCGGCGCATCGCCGACCGCGTCCCGGCGTGAAGATCGCGGCAGCGTTGCTCGCTGCCGGCGGGCTCTTCGCCGTCGCGATACCGGCGTTGGCCGTCGACCGCGCCGAAGGGGCCGGCGTTCCCAAGCCCGAGGCCTCCGGAGCGCCCTGGACCGATGCCCAGGTCGCCGCTGTCGATGCCAACATCGAGGTAACGCTGGCGGGCGAGCGCGCGCTGCGCGGCGCGCACGTCGGCCTCTTGGCCGTCGACGCGCGCGACGGCCGCATCTTGTACCAGCGCAGCCCGGATGAGCGCTTTCAAGGTGCATCGACGACGAAACTGATCGCCGGCAGCGCGGCGCTCGAGAAACTCGGCCCCGACTTCCGCTTCCGCACCGCCGCCGTTGCCGGCGGACCGATCGCCGACGGAACGCTCGCGGGAGCGCTGATCGTGCGCGCCGGCGGCGATCCGTTTCTCCGCAACGACGACTTCGACGCGCTGGCACAGGCCCTCGCGGCGAAGGGCATTCGACGCGTGCGCGACGGCGTGCGATTCGACGTGTCGCGCTACGACAGCGCGTTCTATCTGCCGGGCTGGAACTGGGACGATCTCCCGTACGGATACGCCGCGCCGGTCAGCGCGCTCGCGTTCGAGAGCAACGCGATCCATCTGACCGTCACGCCCGCTTCCGTGGTCGACACGCCGGCGAGCGTGACGTCGGCGCCGCTGCCGGTCGTACAACGAGCTCCGGTTTCGTGCGCGTTCGAGACGTCGCTGCGTGTCGAAGCTGCGGTGACGACCGTGGCGTCGGCTGCCGGCGATACGGTCGATCTGTTGCGCACGCCCTTGGGCTGCACGCAGGTCGTGGGGGCGATTCCGTTCGGCAGCGCGCCCGACGAGCTCGATGCGGCGGTGCCGTTCCCAAGTGTGTACGCCGCGCAAGCATTGCGCGCTGCGCTCGCGCGCGCCGGCATCTCGGTCGGAACGAGCGCCGGCGCGACACAGCCCGATCTCTCGCTCGCACCGGCACCGTTCGACGCGGCCGTCTTGTGGAGCCGCGACTCCGAACCGCTGAGCGACGTCGTCGCGGACATCTGGCTGCCAAGCGACAATCTCTCTGCCGAGATGCTGCTGCGCGAGCTCGCGGTCGCGAACGGAACGACGCCGGGCACGACCCCCGCCGGGGTTGCATTCGAACTGAGTTGGCTCAAGCGGCTGGGGGTCGACACCGGACTCTTGGTACTCGTCGATGGCAGCGGGCTGTCGGCCTACGACCGCGTCACGCCGCGTGCGCTGGTCAGCGTCTTGCAGCACGACTGGGACGGGCCGCTGCGCGACACCGTGCTCGACGATCTCCCGCTCGCCGGCGTCCGCGGCACGCTGCGTTCGCAGTACACCGGCACTCTGCTCGAACGGCGGGTCTTCGCGAAAAGCGGGACGATGTCACGCGCCGGCGCGCTCGCCGGCTACCTCGCGACCGAACACCACGGTGCGGTCACCTTCGCGTTCCTGGTCGACGAATGGGACGGCGATCCGCAAGCTCTCGCTGCGGTGCGCGCACGCGTGCTGGCGCATCTGATCGCTGATTGAACGATGCTCGGCAGGCGTTTCGAGGCCGAGATTCGAGAACAGCCCAGCGTCTGGCGGCGCATCGCCGCATCGGATGCTGCGCTGCGCTTGGCCGAAGCGGTACGCGGCCGCGCGCTGCTGTTCGTCGGCAGCGGGAGTTCGCTGTTCGCCGGCATGCTCGGCGCGCTGGCATATCGGCGACGCGGTATCCACGCGCGCGCGCTCGCCGCAACCGAAGCGCGTTTCGACCACGCTGCCGACCGCGACGCCTGTATCGTTGCGCTCTCGCAGAGCGGGCGTTCGACCGACGTGCTCGAGGCGCTCGACGTCCTCGCACCGGCACGCGTGGTGGCGCTGACGAACGATACGGCGTCACCGCTGGCAGCGCGCGCGGCGGTCGTCGTCGATTGTCTCGCCGGTCCGGAGACGGCGGTCCCCGCCAGCAAGAGCGTCACCTCGACCGCGGCGATCCTCTTGTGGGCCGCGGCACTCACCGGCGGCGCGACGCATCGCAGTGCGGCGACGCTCGAAGCGACGGCTTCCGACGTCGAGGCGTGGCTGCAGCGCGACGCGGCCGAGATGGAGGCTGTGGCCAGTCAGCTCGCGCATGTGCGCACCGTCGCCGTCGTCGGCGCCGGCTACGGCGTGCCCCTTGCTTTCGAAATCGCGCTCAAGATCAAAGAAGCGAGCTACGTACACGCGGAGGGTTTCGCTGCCGGCGAATTTCGGCACGGCAGTTCGGCGATGCTCGATGCATCGAGCGCGATTCTGGGAATTGTCGATGCGACGTCGCGCACCATCGTAGACCGGCCGCTCGCATCGGCCGCCGTAGCGAAGGCCGCGCGCTATGTCATCGGTGAACCGTCCGGTTCCATCTCGACGCTTGGACCGCAGACCGGCGACGCGTTCAACACGCTGGCGTGGCTCGTCACCGGACAGTATCTTGCGCTCGCGCTCGGTCGAGCGCGAGGCGTCGATTCCGACGCGCCGCGCGGCCTTCACAAATTCGTTTGAGGCTCGCCTTGCAGGCGGGCAGCCTGCGCGTGAACGGCGAACGACCGTGCGTGCGAAAACCGAGCCCGCTTCGTTGAGTTCCATCAAGACCGCGCTGATCACGGGCGTCACGGGCCAGGATGGTTCGTATCTGGCCGAATTGCTGCTTGCGCAAGGCTATCGCGTGGTCGGTATGACCCGCCGTACGTCGACGGACGTGCACGAACGCATCGGGCATCTCGGCGAGCAGATCGAGATCGTTTCCGGCGACCTGCTCGATCAGAGTTCGATGACGTCGATCGTCGACGACGTCAAGCCCGACGAGATCTACAACCTTGCTGCGCAGTCCTTCGTGCCGACGTCGTGGCAGCAGCCTGTGCTGACGGGCGAATTCACCGCACTCGGCGTGACGCGCATCCTCGAAGCGATTCGCGCGACGCGGCGCCCGATCCGATTCTACCAGGCCTCGAGCTCGGAGATGTTCGGCAAAGTACAGACCGTTCCGCAAAACGAGAACACGCCGTTCTATCCGCGCTCACCGTACGGCGTCGCGAAAGTCTACGGTCACTGGATCACGATCAACTATCGCGAGTCGTACGACATCTACGCAGTGAGCGGAATCTGCTTCAACCACGAGTCAATTATTTCAACGACTCCGGTCATCGTGCGCAAGGACGGTATTGTCGATATTCGCATGATCGGCGACGTTCTATCGGTTCGGGAGAAGGGTCCGAACGTTCAGAACTTTGCCACGTCCGGGCTCGAGGTGTGGGACGGCGAGGAGTTTGTCGCCGTGCTGGGCGGCACGGCATATCGTCATCGGCCCGTCGTCGACAACAAAGACGTCGCTCGCATCGAAGCGCGATGCGGGACGGTCACTACGACTGGAGACCATGTCATCTTTGCCGCCGACGGCGAGCGTCCGGCGCGTACGATCGAATCCGGCAACCGGCTTCAACGAGCAAAGCTGCCGGACGTTCCTTCATACTCGTCGTGCTCGCTCGATATGGCGTGGCTGCTCGGAATGTTCGTCGGTGATGGTTCGGCATACGTGCAGAAGAACCGCGTATCGGCGAGATTCACAAATGGCGATCCACGACTGCGACAGATCTTCGCCGACACGTGGAAACGCGTAACGTGCGGTACGTCGAGCTTCAATGCAACGACCTCTGGATTCGTTCCCGGGCGTATCGTGGGAGCGCTTGCACTTAATGGCGCGCCGTCGTTTGTCGAATGGCTTCGCGAAGAATGTTATACCGACGACGGATACAAGAAGGTTCCACGGGTCGTTCTCAACGGTGACGCTGCGGTGTGGCGCGCCTTCTTGTGCGGCTACAATCAAACCGATGGCCTGAAAGCCGGGCACAGCGCGTACAAGTACAAGAATTTCAAGACCAACTCGCCGGTGCTCGCTATGGGGCTCTGGTGGATGGCAAACCGCGCGCTCGAGCAGCAGACCGTTCTCAACGTCGAGGTAGGGCCTCCTGAGCGCCCCGGCCCATTTTACTCGATTAATCTCCGGTCGCCCAACCCGCGCAACATCGGAACTCACTTGCGCCGCGACCTTGCGGAAGTCAAACGCGTTGTGCCGGAACCTCATTATGAAGGCTGGCTGTACGACTTCACCACGACCAGCGGGCGATTTCATGCCGGCGTGGGCGAGTGTATCATCCACAATTCGCCGCGCCGCGGCCGTGAGTTCGTTACCCGCAAGATCTCGGACGGCGTTGCGCGGATCAAGCTCGGGATCGGCACAACGTTGCGCCTCGGAAATCTCGATGCGCAGCGCGATTGGGGATTCGCCGGCGATTATGTGCGTGCGATGTGGCTGATGCTGCAGCAGAATCGCCCCGACGACTACGTCATCGCCACCGGCCGCACGCACGCCGTGCGCGAGTTCGTGCGGCTGGCCTTCGAGGCCGTCAACCTGCCCTGGGAACCGTACGTGACGATCGATCCGCGGTACTACCGTCCGGCCGAAGTCGATCTGCTCGTCGGCGACTGTTCGAAGGCGCGCCGCGTGTTGGGTTGGGAGCCGGAAGTGTCGTTCGAAGATCTCGTCGAGCAGATGGTCGCGGCAGACCTTGCGCGCCTCCGGCCGCTCGTCGCGACGTAACTGATGCGCATCCTCGTGACCGGCTGCCGCGGATTTGTCGGAAGACATCTCGTGCGCACGCTCGAGGAGCGGGGCCACGACGTCGTCGAGGCCGACCGTACCCTGGGTGTCAGCCGGCTTGCGTTCGACGTCACCGACGGCGACGCGGTCGCCGAGGCGATCGCGTTCGCGCAGCCCGAAGCGATCGCGCATTTGGCGGCGCAAGCCTTCGTTCCGGACTCGCAAGAGGATCCTGCGGCGACCTTTGCCGTCAACGTTGGGGGCACGCTCAACGTGCTCGAGGCCGTTCGCAACAGCCGCCGCTCGAGCGCAGCACGCGTGCTCGTGGTGAGCAGCGCCGACGTCTACGGCGTGCAGCCGCCGGGCGCGTATCCGCTCGATGAGACGGCGCCACCGCTGCCGCGTAACCCGTACGCGGCGAGCAAAGCCGCGACCGAAGCGCTCGCGCTTGCCTACGCGCATTCGTACCGCGTCGACACGGTGGTGACGCGAGCATTCAATCATATCGGGCCGGGCCAGGACGAACGCTTCGCGGTCGCCGATTTCGCGACGCAGCTCGCGCGCGTCGCCTCCGGCGGCGAACCGCAGCTGCTCGTCGGCAACCTCGATGCGAGCCGCGACTTTCTCGACGTGCGCGACGTCTGCGCCGCGTATGCCGTGCTCTTGGAAGGCGGCGGCAGTTCCGGCGAGATCTACAACGTCTGCAGCGGCGTCGCGACGACGATGAAGGACGTCCTCCGCCGGCTGATCACGATCGCCCACGTGCCGGTCGAAGTGCGCGACAACCCCGAACGGATGCGCGCCGCAGACATCCCGCTCAGCGTCGGGACGGCGGCGAAGCTGCACGCCGCGACGGGCTGGGCCCCGCGCATCCCGTTGAGTGCGACGCTGCGCGCGGTCTACGACGACGCGCGCAGCCGTCTTGCCGTCGTGTCGTGACCGCCGGCGACGCGCGCGCATTCGTCTTTCGCCGCCGCGGAGGCTTGCTGGCGATCCCGGCCGTCGTGCTCGCGGCGTGCGGTAAACCGAGCGCGTTTTCGATCGCCGTCGGTCTGCCGATGTCGTTCGTCGGCGAATCTATCCGCATGTGGGCAGTCGGCTACAGCGGGGTGACCACGCGCAGCGATCGCGTGACCGCGCCGGCGCTCGTCAGCGCCGGACCGTACGCCTACGTGCGCAACCCGCTCTACGTCGGCAACTTCATTACCGCCGCCGGCTTTGCGATCGCCTTCACCGGCAAGAACTCGCTGGCCATGCGCAGCGCGCTCATCGCCGCGTCGCTGGCCTCGATGGCAGCGATCTACGCCGTGATCGTGCCGCACGAAGAAGCGTATCTGCAGGCGACCTTCGGTGCCGAGTTCGAGCGCTACGTCGCGGAAGTGCCGCGGGTCATTCCGCTGGTGGAACCCGCCGGTCCTCAACGCGGGTCGTACGATCCCGACGTGATCCCCCAAGCTGAGAGCCGCACCTTCATCACCTTCGGAGCGATGCTCGCCGTGCTGGCGCTGAAGGCGCTGCGGGTGTGAGCATGCACGGCGCCTCGACGCCGCGGCTGAAGATCGCACTCGCCGCGACCGCGGTCGTCGCCGTCGTCGAGTTCGCCGGCGGCTTGCGCGCGGGTTCGCTCGCGCTGCTCTCGGATTCGGCCCACGTCTGCATGGACGTCGTCGCGCTCGCGATCGCGCTCGGCGCCGCCGTGCAGGCGAAGCGGCCGGCCACGCAACGCCAGACGTATGGGTTCGCGCGTTACGAGATTCTCGCAGCGCTTGCCAACGGCGGCCTGCTCACCGCGGTGACGGTCCTGATCGCCGTCGAAGCCGTTCATCGCTTGATGCAGCCCGAACTTCCGTCGGGCGGACTGATGATCGCCGTTGCGACCTTCGGGCTCGTCGTCAACGTCAGCATCGGCATCATGCTGGTCCGCGACTATCACGGCAACCTGAACACGCGCGCCGCGATCCTGCATGTCGGCGGCGACGCGCTGGGTGCGCTCGCCGTCATCGTCGGCGGCATCCTCATCGAACTGACGGGCCTGGCGCGCATCGATCCGATCCTGTCGCTTCTCGTGGCCGCGCTCATCATCGCGGGGATTGCCGGTATCGTGCGCGAGGCGACCGACGTGCTGCTCGAAAGCGCGCCCGGACACGCGGCCGTACCCGCCGTACGGACGCGCATCGGCCGTGTCGACGGCGTGGTCGACGTCCACGACCTGCACGTGTGGACGATCGGGTCGGGGAGCCACGCTCTTTCCGCCCACGTCGTGCTCGACGACCGCAAGCTGAGCGAGGCCAGCGCGATCCTGCGCGGCATCGACACCGCGATGCGCGACGACTTCGAGATCACGCACGTGACGGTGCAGTTCGAATGCGAAAGCTGCGAGCCGGACACGACGATCGTCTGCACCCAGACGACCGTGACGCACGCGATTCGGGAACCCAACGGCAGCCTCTTGAAGTCTTGAGGGCTATGAAGCCCGGAACCGTCATCCTCGCCACCGCCCGCACGCCGTTCGGCCGCCTCGGCGGTGCCCTTGCCTCGCTCAGCGCGACCACGCTCGGGGGGGAGGCCATTCGCAACGCCATCGCGCGGGCCGGCATCGATCCGGCCGACGTCGAGCACGTCATCATGGGTCAAGTGATCCAGGCGGGCGCCGGTCAGGCCCCGGCACGGCAAGCCGCCTTCAAGGCCGGCCTCGCGAAGACGACCACCGCCGAGACCGTCAACAAGGTGTGCGCCTCCGGCATGCTGGCAGTCGTCGCCGGTGCGCGTGTGATCGGAGACGGCGACAATCGCGTCATCGTCGCCGGCGGCATGGAATCGATGTCGAACGCGCCTTACCTGCTGCCGGGCGCACGTGCCGGATACCGCTACGGCGACGGCGTGCTCGTCGACGCGATGATTCACGACGGTCTGTGGGATTACTATTTCGATGAAGCGATGGCGGCGCAGGGCGCCCGCGTCGCCGCCGAACTCGGCGTGACCCGCGCGGTGCAGGATGAGTTCGCGTATCAAAGTCACAAGCGGGCCTTCGAAGCCCACGAGGCCGGCCGGTTCGATGCCGAGCTCGTCCCGATCCGGGTCGCGAGCAAAGCGAAAGGCAAGATCGTCGTCGACGCGCTCCCGCAGCCGGCGCGCGCGCGCGTGCCCGCCCTTGCCGGCGGCAACGGCAGCAATGGTTCGGTCTGGAGTCACGTCCCGCCCGATAGCATGGTCGCTGACCCCGCCCTGTACTCGCCATACGTCACCGGCGACGCTCCGTTCACGCTCGTCGACCGCGATGAGCCCGTCCGCCGCGACGCCTCGCTGGAAGCGATGGCAAAACTGAAACCGATCGACGCCGGTGGCACGATCACTGCCGGCAACGCACCGGGCGTCAACGACGGTGCCGCGGCGCTCGTCCTTTCGTCGCCCGAATACGCGCGCGGCGTCGGAGCCGAACCGCTCGCGACGATCGTCGACCATACCGGCGTCGCATGGGATCCGCCGTATCTCGCGCTCGTCCCCGCGATGGCGGCGCAGAACCTGCTGGAGAAAACGGGCCTCCGCACCAGCGACATCGCGGTGTGGGAGATCAACGAAGCCTTCGCCGCCGTCGCACTCACCGCCGCGACGAAACTCGGTCTCGACCCCAGCGTCATCAACGTCCAGGGGGGCGCCGTCGCGCTCGGCCATCCCATCGGCGCCTCCGGCGCGCGCATCGTTGCCGCCGTCGTCCACCAGCTCCGCGCAAGGGGCGGCGGTTACGGCATAGCCGCCATCTGCTCCGGCGGCGGGCAAGGCGACGCGGTCCTCGTCAAAGTCGCCTAACCGCCGCAACAGCACGCCACAATTGTGCCGGGCCCGCGAGGGCGACGGGGTGATTCCGGGGCGTCGCGAGCCGGGCGGAGGCAGGATGCCGGGAGCCCGGCGAGCGCCGAGCCGCCGTTCCGTCAGGACGACGGAACGACGGCGTCCCCGGAAGCGCCCCGTCGCCGTCGCGGGCCAGCCACTATTCCAAGCAAAGCGTCGACGGAGAGCACGCGGAACTTCAGCCCCAAAGGGAAAGGGTGAAGCATGCGGATCTTAGTGGTCGGCGCTGGTCAGATGGGGAACGGCATCGCGCAGGTGCTCGCTGCCAAAGGGCACGAGGTGCTGCTGAACGATGTCGACGAGGCACGGATTCGGCACGGCGTCGATGCGATCGAGAAACGGCTGAACCGTGACGTCGAGAAGGGCAAGATCACCGAGATCGAGCGCGGCCGCGTGCTCGAGCACATCGACGAACGCCCGCACTTCGCCGACCTTGAGATCGATCTGGCGATCGAAGCCGCGACCGAGCGCCTGAGCACGAAACTCGACCTGTTTCGCGATCTGGATCGCAATACGTCGCCGGAGACGATCTTGGCGTCGAACACGTCGTCGATCTCGATCACGGTCCTCGGCGCGGCGACGACCAAACCCGAGCGCGTCATCGGAATGCACTTCATGAACCCGGTTCCGGTGATGAAACTCGTTGAAGTGATCCGCGGCGCGGCGACCAGCGACGCGACGTTCACGATGGTCCGCGATTTGGCGCTCGCGCTCGACAAGACGCCGGTCGAGGTTCACGACTTCCCGGGCTTCGTCGCCAATCGCATCCTGATGCCGATGATCAACGAGGCGATCTACGCGCTCTACGAGGGCGTGGCGTCGGTCGACGCGATCGACACCGTGATGAAGCTCGGCATGAACCATCCGATGGGACCGCTGACGCTGGCCGACTTCATCGGTTTGGACACGTGTCTGGCGATCATGAACGTGCTCTACGATGGTTTCGGCGATCCGAAATATCGGCCGTGTCCGCTGCTCAAGCAATACGTCGCGGCCGGCTGGCACGGAAAGAAATCCGGCCGCGGCTTCTACGATTACAGCAGCGCCCCAAACGGCACGCCCGCGCCGCGCGCGGCACTCGCCGGGTCGCGGTGATCGAAGCGACCCGCCCCGTCGCTTTCGAACTGAGCGCCGACCAGCGCGCGATCGGCGAGGTTGCGCGCGAGATCGCGCAGCGCGAGATTGCGCCGCATATCGCGGCGTGGGACCGCGCCCATACCTTTCCGCGTGAATTGTACGGGAAGCTGAACGAGGCCGGGCTGATGGGGATGCTGGTCCCCGAGAGCTACGGCGGCGTCGAGGCCGACTACGTGTCGTACGCGCTTGCGATCGGAGAGCTCGCCAAAGTCGACGCCGGGACCGCGGTGACCGTCTCGGTCCATTCGATGATCTGCCATGCGATCGCGACGCTCGGCAGCGACGCCCAGAAGGATGCGTGGCTCGAACGCCTTGCGGCGCGCGACGTCATCGCAGGTTTCGCGCTGACCGAACCCGATGCGGGCTCCGACGCAGCAGCGATCCGCGCGACGGCGCGGCGCGACGGCGACGACTACGTGCTCAACGGACGCAAGCAGTGGTGCACGAACGGCGCCTACGCCGGCGTGGTCATGGCGATGTTTCGCACCGGGGGCCCGGGTGCCAAGGGGATCAGCGCCTTCCTCGTCGACGCCTCAATGGACGGCGTGTGCGTCGATCGCACGACCGAGAAGCTCGGCATCCATACCTCGAATACGGTCGACCTCGCCTTCGATGATGCGCGCGTACCGCAAGCCGCGCGGCTCGGCGAGGAGGGCACAGGGCTCGTGCAAGCGCTCGCGGCGCTGACGGCGGGGCGCATCGGGATCGCGGCGCAGGCGGTCGGGATTTTGGCGGCGTGCCTCGATGCATCGGTGACGTTCGCCAAGGATCGCAGCGCGTTCGGGAAACCGATCGGCGCGTTCGAAGCCGTCTCGTTCAAGATCGCGCAGATGGCGACCGACCTCGACGCCGCGCGGCTGCTCGTGTATCGCGCGGCGGCGCTCGCCGACGCCGGGCTGCCGTTTGCCACCGAGGCGTCGAAAGCAAAACTCTTTGCATCGACCAAGGCGCGCGAGCACGCCTCGGAGGCACTGCAGATCCACGGCGGTTACGGCTACACGACCGAGTTCCCCGTCGAGCGCTATTACCGCGACGCGAAGATCACCGAGATCTACGAAGGCACTTCCGAAGTGCAGCAAATCATCATCGCGCGCTCGGTGCTCGGCCGGTTCGACTAGGGTTTTTTCGCGAACGAATCGCTGATCAGTTCGGCTTCCAGCGCGATGCGGTCGATGCGGTATGCCGAGGCCGTTGAGGCGTCACGATCGATGCCGGCATATTCGTAGTGGATGGGATCGAGCTGCCGCGTCTCGTACGTCACCGTCGCGCTGTCCTGGCGGGTCACGTTGCCCTGCGATCCCGCGCCTTCCAAACGAAGCGTCGCAAGATCGCCGTCGATCGCCGCGACCGTATAGTGCGTTTCGCCTTTTGACGGTGCCAGCCACGGCATCGACCACTGATCGCCTTGGTCGAGCTCGCGATCGCTGAAAAACTTTCCGCTCAGCAGCGGGAGCAAGAGTCTCGCCTCCGGTGCCAACTGACGGGACTGGTCGAAGGTGAGAAGGCCGTTCGGGAAAATCGCAACGCGAAGCGGAGGCTGACTCCGTTCGCTGCCCTCGAGCTGCTCGTCCACGACGAGGACGCCGGCCCGCAGCGCGATGACGTCGACGCGCAGCGTTCCGGTATTGGTCGTCCGCACCAGCTGTACGTCGGCGCCCGAGCCCGTCGTGAGAATCGGCTCGTGCATCGAGAGCGTGGACTGACCGCCCACCGGTCCGCGACTCTCCACCCGCGTGCTGACGCCGTAATCGACCCGGTAGATCAGCGTGCGCAGCGGGCGAACGCCGGCGCGGTCGGATTCCGGCGCCGCCAGCGCCGCGAGCATGAAGGGAAGCGCGAACACCACGATGCGTTCCTCCGTCTTTGAAAACCTAGCTTGGCGACTCCGGGTGTTGCTCGTCCGTGCCGCCCGCGAGCCGGCGGCGGTTGCACGCGACGAACCCGTAGACGTCGTCGCGCAGCGCGCGCGGGACGAGCATCAGCGCGTACGCCAGCGGCCACGGCCAGCGCAGTCCGAGTGCGAGGGAGAGCGCGGCGTCGCTGCGTTCGAAGCGGTTGCCGTAATCGAGCAGCACGAACGTGTCGCTGGCCGGGGGCCCGCCGTTTGCCGCGAGAAGCGCCTGACCTTCAGGCGAAGCGAGCGGCAAGAGCGTGAAGCGGCCCGAGGGATCGTTCTTGCGGACGAAGTCCGCGAGGGCGTTGCAGAATCCGCAGTCACCGTCGAACAGGACGACGTGCTGCTCAGTGATGTTCGAAACTGTCGCTTACCTGGGTCGCGGTGATGTGCGTCGTCGTGGTGTCGCTCTGATTGGGCGGGATCTGATGCCGCGCGACGCTGGTGAGGTCGAGCTTCAGCGGCGAGAGAAGGTCGGTCGCGTACGTCGTGCTGCCCTGCGTGTGTTCGTCGAAGCCTCGCGGCCCGTGCAGCACCAGGCTGGAATCGATCCCGATCACGGCATGCGTACCGTCGACACTCTGCACGCGATAGGTCGCTGAGCCGGTCGCCGGGGCGGTCGCCGCGACGTTCCAGGATTCACCTGCTTGAATTTGGTGGTCCGTCAGCAAACCACGCGCCAAGAACGGCAGCACTCCGGCGGCCTCCGGGCTGAGCGGCAACGCCGGATTGTACGACAGCTCGCCGTCGGCGTGAATTGCGACGCGGATCGGAGGCTGCGAAGTCGTCTTCCCGGCGAACGACACGTCGGCGGCGAGTCCGCCGTCCGGCGTCGCCGCGATGATCGACACGGTTAGCGTTCCCTGCTCGTTGCTGGAGAGCGCATTCTCGACCTCGCCGTGGCCCTGGGTGGTGCTCGTCGAACCGCCGCTCGGATCGCCGCCGAAACCGGAGGTCTGCTCGCGGCGCACGATCCGGACCGAATAGTCGATGTTGAACACGATCGTGCGCAGCGGCTTGAGCGGCTCCGCCGCACGAACGGTTCCGAGTGTGAGCGCGAATGCGGCGAATGCGACGATGACGGCAAGAAACGAACGGACCATGTGGTGAGCCTCCTGCGGGGGCTTTTCTCCGCCGGGCCCGCGGTCTCCATGTGCTCGCTTGCGCGGCCGCTCCACTTCGCTGCCCGCGCATCCCCAGGACCGCGCTCCAGCATGCCAAACACCAGCCCGGCTATGAAGCTCATGGAGTACCAGGGGAAGGATCTGTTCCGGCGTGTCGGGATCCCGACGCCGAACGGCGTCTTCGCCACGACGCCCGACGCCGTGCGAGAGTTCATCGCCGCACATCCCGGCTCGTGGGTGCTCAAGAGCCAAGTCATGATGGGCGGACGCGGCAAGGCCGGCGGGATCAAGTTCGCCGATGACCCCGCGCAAGGCGAAGCGCTGGCGCGCGAGCTGATCGGAAAGGTACTGCGCTCGCCGCAGAACCCCGACGGCGAAGAAGTGAAGTCGCTGCTGGTCGAGGAGAAGGTCGATATCGCGAGCGAGGCTTACGTCTCGATCACGATCGACCGCGGTGCGAAAAAGCCGGTGGCGCTCGTCAGCGCGCAAGGCGGGATGGACGTCGAAGAAGTCGCCGAGCACGACCCCGAGGCGATCGTGCGGTACTGGATCGATCCCGCCGCCGGATACGCGCCGTTCATCGGACGCCAGCTCGCGTTTGCGGGGAAGCTTCCAGCCGGCTATCGCAAAGCGTTTCCGCAGTTGCTGGGCGCGCTCTACACGTTGTTCATGGACTACGGCGCCAACCTGGTCGAGATCAACCCGTTGGTACTGACGAAGGACGGTCGCGTGATCGCGAGCGATGCCAAGGTCGACCTCGACGACAACGGACTCTACAAACATCCCGACATCGCTGCATGGAACACTGCGCAGCCCTCCGATGCCGACCAGGCCGCGGCGGTCGCGATCGGTCTGGGCATGTCGAACTACGCGAAGCTCGGCGGGACGATCGGCGTGATCGCCAACGGCGCGGGTCTCGGGATGGGAACGATGGACGCGATCCGCAACGCCGGCGGCGAGGCCGCGAATTTCCTCGACATCGGCGGCGGCGCGCAAGCCGAGCTCGTGAAGAAGAGTTACGACCTGGTCACCAGCGACCCGAACGTGCGCGCGATGTTCATCAACATCTTCGGCGGCATCACGCGCGGCGATCAGGTCGCAAAGGGCATCGTCGAAGCGCTCAAGGGCGGCGACGTGCGCGAAGTCCCGCTCGTCGTCAGGCTCACCGGCACGAACGCCGAAGAAGGCCGCGCGATTCTCGCGTCCGCCGGTTTCGTCCCGGTCGAGACGATGGACGAAGGTGCCGCGCGTGCCGTCGCGCTCGCGAACGGAAAAGGATAGCGCGATGTCGATCTTCCTCGATAAGAACTCGAAAGTGATCGTGCAGGGGATCACCGGCCGCGAGGGCGCGTTCCACACCCAGCGCATGCTGGCGTACGGGACGAAGATCGTCGCCGGCGTCACGCCCGGCAAGGGCGGCACCCGGATCGAGTCCGGCCAGCCGGTGTTCGACACGGTCAAGGATGCCGTCGACGGGACCGGCGCCACGCACTCGATCATCTTCGTCCCGCCGTTCGCCGGCGCCGACGCGCTTTGGGAGGCGCACGCCGCCGGCATCCAGCTTGCGGTCTGCATCACCGAAGGGATCCCGGCCCACGACATGCTGCGGGTCGTCAACTCGACCCCCGGCATGCGGATCATCGGCGGCAACTGCCCCGGAGTCATCTCGCCGGGCAAGTCGCTGGTGGGGATCATGCCCGGCCAGGTATTCAAGGAAGGCAATGTCGGGATGATCTCCCGCTCGGGGACCCTGACCTATGAGATCGTCGACTGGCTGACGCGCAGCGGCCTCGGGCAGTCCACCTGCGTTGGGATCGGCGGAGACCCGATCATCGGGACGACCTTCGTTGACTGTCTGCGGGCGTTCGCGAACGATCCGCAGACGGAAGCCGTGGTCGTCTCGGGCGAGATCGGTGGATCCGACGAGGAGGACGCCGCAGCGTTCGTCGCCGAGCATCTTCCGAATAAACCGGTGGTCGCGTTCATCGGCGGGAGGTCAGCGCCGAAAGGGAAGCGGCTTGGCCACGCGGGCGCGATCATCTCGGGCAATACCGGGACGCCGGAGTCGAAGGTGGCGGCGTTCGGCGCCGCCGGCGTTCCTGTGGCCGACCGTCCGTCGCAGATTCCGCAGCTGCTCTCGGAGTTGCTCGCGCTGCAAACCGCGTAACACGCCACCGCACGCGCGCGAGATGCAACACGGCTATCAGTGCGAGGAGTGCGAGGAAGCGGTCTGGCTCGCGACCACGCGGGCCGAGCTGCAGTGGCTTCGCAGCCGCCGCCACGTCGTGCAGGAAGTCGCGCGGCACCTGAGCGGAGGCCTCGACAGCTGGATGGACGAGGGGCTAGCTTTCCTTGATCGGCATGACGGCCACAGCGTCGTCGTCGTCGCCCGGCAGCCCCACTAAAAGCTCAAGATTTCCTTAATTTTTTGTCCAGAAATGACAGGGGAGCCTGGCTTCCCCTGAGTATTGGCTGGGAAGTCGCGGGCTTGCCTGACGACTGCCTCATCCTTTTGCGAAAGGAATTACCTGTGGCTAACCCTCTTCATGCGATGAAGCGGGGCGCCATTGCGTTCTTACTGATTCTCACGTTCGTCTTCCAGGGAACGACAGCTGTTCTGGCAGGTACGACGGGAGAAATCTCCGGGATCGTGGTGGACGCCTCGACAAATAAGCCGCTCGCAGGTGTACCGGTTACGGCCAGTAGCCCGTCGCAGGTTGCGACGACGCGTACTGACCAGTACGGACGCTTTGCGTTTATCTCACTTGCTCCCGACACGTATACCGTCGGCGCGGCGAAAACGGATACGCACGACCCAGGCAACGTCAGTGCCGTTACGGTCCAGGCCGACCAACAGATCACGGTCTCGATCCCAACGAACACGACGCTGCAAACGATTGGCCGCGTCGGCGTACGCGCGCAGTCCGCGCTGGTGAAGCCGGGCACGATCGTCGACGTCTATTCCGTCTCAGCCGTAACTCAGGACAAGGCCGCGCAACTCGGCGGCGGCGGAAACCTGAACAGCGCATGGTCAGCGCTCGCCAGTGTCCCGGGCGTGTTCGTCACGCCGGGCCAGATGGGGTACATCGGTGCCGGCGCGACACTATCGATCCGCGGCGGCGACTACGACCAGATCGGCTACGAGTTCGACGGCGTCCCGGTGAACCGTTCGTTCGACGATTATCCGTCGGGAACGCTCTCATCGCTGGGACAGCAAGAACTCCAAGTCTACACCGGCTCGAACCCGAACAACTCGCAGGCTTCGGGTCTCTCCGGTTACATCAACCAGGTCATTCGCACCGGGACTGCGCCCGCGTACAAAACCCTTACGGCGGCGACGGGTTTCCCCGCGTACTACGGAAAGCTCGCCTTCGAAACGGGCGGCGCGAATCCGTCGCGCACGTTCTCGTACTACCTCGGGCTGGGAGCGTACAACCAAGACTTCCGGTTCTTCGATCCGTACAACGGCGCAAGTCTCTCGCAACAGTACGGATCGGGGCTCATCGCGTGTGACTACACGGTGTCAACGCCCCCGTCTTCGTGCTTCGGACCACACGGTGCGGACTACACGAACGGCGGTCTCACCGCCGCGGACGCGCTCGGGCCCGCGAACATCGACGGCACGCACGAAACGCAGGTCCGGGATACGGTCTTCAACTCGCACTTCGGGATCCCGAAGAGCGACGGGACCAAGGACGACGTGCAGGTCCTGCTCGACATCGACCATCTCGGCACGACGGCCTATACGTCTGCCGCGGACATCGGCTCGCCGGCGTTCGTCAACAACCTCTTCGGCTCGCAGCCGTTCTATCTCGACGGCTACCAGTACAGCGGGAAGATCGGCAGCGTCCTCGATCCGACGACGGCGGGCGGCCTCGTCACGCCTTACCTCTTCCCGGGTTCGCCCACGGGGCGATCCACGTTCGCCAATCTGCCCTACAACTTAGAAGGCAGCCAGTCGAACGATCAAAATATCTTCAAGCTCCAATACCAGCACAACATCGGCACGAACGCGTTCGTGCGGGTGTACGGCTACACGTACTACTCCGACTGGCTGATGGTCGATCCGACCGCAGGTTTCTCGGAGTACTACATCGGCACGTTCGGTGCGTTCAGCCCTGATTACGAGCTCTCGAGCCACGCCCGCGGCGGAAGTATCGAGTTCTCGGATCAGCTGAACTCGCAGCACCTGCTGACGATCGTCGGCAACTACACAACGGCGAGCACGATTCGCGACAACAACACCGAGTGGTTTAACGGCGTGTACGGTGAGAACACCGTGAACGCGCGCACAGCAATCGGTGTGGTGGTGAACGCAGCGGCCCCGACGTCGGGATACTGCTTCAGCAACGCAGGCGTGGCCGTCAGCTGCGGCTACAGCCATGCCAATACGACCGGGGCGCAGTACCTGACGCTCCAGCAAGCGCTGGCCGGCGATAACCTCACGCTCCCAGCGACCTGCGCCTTGCCCGGCGTTGCCTCGACGACCTGTGAATACCTCACGGTCGGCAACGGCGAGTACGCCACGTATAACACGGTCGTGCCGAGGTTCGGTGCGGTCAACATCTCCGACGACTGGAAGCCGAACGACAAGCTCGACATCAGCGTCAGCTTGCGCGAGGACCAGTTCCAGTTCGCCACGTCGTCGCAAAACGACAACGCGGCACGTCAGCTCTACTACAACTCGTTCAACCTGTTCAACTGCTTCGCTAAGGGTACTCCAACGGTCTATACGAACACCAACGGCCCCGGCGCCGCGTGTCCGGCTGGGCAGTACAGCCCGAACATCATAAACCAAAATGGTGGCGTCACGACCTACGACGTGCTCCAACCGCGCGCCGGATTTACCTATTCGGTGAACCCGTCGACGGTTGTTCGCGGCAGCTATGGCCGGTACACCCAGGCACCGAATAGCGCGTTCGAACAGTACGATGCGCTTCAGGCCAACCAGCCCTATCTGCTGTACAACACCTACGGCTTCCAGCAGTACGGTTTCACCAGTTCGCTCCACCACGTCGGTCCCGAAATCTCGAACAACTACGACCTCTCGCTGGAGAAGTCGTTCGGGAGCGACTTGTCGATCAAGCTGACGCCGTTCTACCGGTCGACACAAGGTCAGATCCAGCAGTTCTTCTTGAGCGTCGTCAGCGGCTTCGTGTCGGGGCTCAACGTAGGACAGCAGACGTCGAAAGGCGTCGAGTTCGAACTCGACAAGGGTGACTTCTCCCGCAACGGCCTTGCGGCGAAGCTCTCGTTCGCGTACACGAATAGCAACATCCGTTACACCGCTCTCTCGGGCGGCGGGACGGTTCTGGATCCGATCAATTACAATATCAAGCAATACAACGCGTACACGTCGTACTGCGCGTCAAACCCGAATGTGCCGAAGTGTGCAGGCGGGACGACGCAGAGCGGTGCTGCGGGCGCACCGTGCTACACGACCACCGGCGCGGCGGATCCCACCTGCGCCGCAGGTGATATCGCAAATCCGTACTGGAATCTCCCGGCGGAGCCGCTGATCAACACCAACTCGAGCTTCGCAACGTATGACATTCTGCCGGGTACGCCCGGAGACAATGGGAATGCGTACGGCGCACCTTACGTCACGACACTGCTCGCGCAGTACAAGCACAATCGGTTCTCGATTACTCCCGCGCTGCAGCTCGTGCAAGGGCAGAAGTACGGTACGCCGGAGACCACGTACGGCGTCGCGCCGGACCTCTGCACCGGTGTCATCCCAGGAACGTCGCGCTACGACATCGCCACCTGCGGTGGTACGGGCGGTTTCTTCGGAAACGTCCCGGGCTACGCGTTCGTGGTCCCGGACCAGCAAACGGGGAACTTCGACAGTCTCGGTGCGTTCACCGAACCGTCGCTCCTGCTGCTGCACGTCCAGGCATCCTATGACGTGAACAAACGGATCACGCTCGTCGGCACGTTCGCAAACCTCTACCACGCCTGCTTCGGTGGATCCAAGGTGCCGTGGTCAGTCGGTGGCGCTTGCGCCTACGGGCCGAACAACTTCTTCCCGATCGGAAACAACTACAACCCGGGAAATACGATTCAGCCGTTCCTGGCGAACACGTACAGCCCAGAGTTCAATACACTCCCGTTCAACGCGTACGTGGAGGCTCGGATCAAGATCTGATCCTCTCCGTTCCGACGGAACTGGGCGCCCGGCTTCGGCCGGGCGCTCTTTTTTTGCCGAAACACACGCAACAAAAAAACACCCCCGGCGACTGCCGGGGGTGTTTCGTATCAGTGGTGCGCGGCGGCTAGCGCGGGATGCGGAGCTGCTGGCCGACGTGCAGGTTGGCGGAGGCCAAGTGGTTGGCGCCCAGGATCTGGTCGACCGTCGTCTGGACGTCGCCCCCGGCCGGCGTGCGGCGTTCGGCGAGGGACCAGATCGAATCACCGCTCTTCACGGTCACGGTCGCATAATCGACCGGCGGGGCGGCGTGGACCGTGCTCGAGAGGGCCGGCAGCGTGACCGCCAGACTTAGCCCAGCCAGGGCCACTAGCGGCATCAGGGTCGGCTTCCGTCGTTTCGTTATCCCGCGCATGACGCTCCAATCCCCTAGATGTTGTGCCGAACGCTCGTTCGTCCCCTAGATGGTACCAAGGCCTGGCGATCCCGTCAAGGGTTCTCTCGAACGTATGTTTGCTCGCCGGGGAGCTTTGTGCTATAGTTCCCCCAACGAGGGCGGCACATCACCAGTGCTGCCGATCCACAGCGTCCCGCGATGCTGTGCCCACTGGGTGGCATTCTTCAAGGAGGTCCCATGGCCGAGCGGGCCACGACCGACAAGCAGCAGCGGATCCTGGACGTGATCAGCTCCTTCACGGACGAACGCGGCTACCCGCCGTCGGTCCGCGAGATCGGCGAACGGGTCGGCCTCTCGTCGTCGTCGACGGTGCAGTCGCACCTCAACACGCTCGAACGGCGCGGTTTCATCAAGCGCGATCCGACCAAGCCGCGGGCGCTCGTCGTCTGCCCGACCGCCGACGCACCCCCAGCGGTGGAGTCCGTCACGCTGCCGATCGTCGGGCGGGTCGCGGCGGGCGTCCCGATCACCGCTGCGGAGAACCTCGAAGATCATTTCGTACTGCCTGCCGCGTGGGCGCCGCGGCACGGCGGCTTCGCGCTGCACGTCAAAGGCGATTCGATGATCGGCGCCGCGATCTTGGACGGCGATCTCGTCGTCGTCGAACCGCAGCCGACCGCGAACAACGGCGAGATCGTCGTCGCGATGATCGACGGCGAAGCGACGGTCAAACGCTACTTCCGCGAGAACGGGCGCATCCGGCTGCAGCCGGAGAACGACGCGCTTGAGCCAATCTACGCCGAGGATGTCACCATCGTCGGCCGGGTCGAAGCCGTCATCCGGAGACTCTAGCCCCGAGACGGCGTCCGCGGCTGAGTTCGCGCTGCCGGCCGGCAACGGTTTCGTCGCCCGCATGGAGCGCGCGGTCGCACCATACGCGCATCGCTTCGCCGAAGCGCCGGCCGTCAAAGCACTCAGCGAATCGCTGCCG
>Ga0302314_10003965_pt1 | contig 27220 bp, 30 predicted proteins | sample III_Palsa_N2_3_FD_200533 | JGI IMG/M metagenome (GOLD analysis project Ga0302314, IMG submission 200533) | Peat permafrost microbial communities from Stordalen Mire near Abisko, Sweden - III_Palsa_N2_3 | ecosystem: Environmental > Terrestrial > Soil > Palsa > Peat permafrost | place: Sweden...
AGATCCGGCCGAAGTGAGGTGACCCCCAGGGCAAGGCCGCCTCGGACCTTTCCGAGCAACAGGGCGCCACATCGTGTGGCCGCCGGGCAGGGGCGGTCGTGTTCAAGGTGGAGCAGGAGGAGTGCGGCCTTGGTGATCGCGCCAACGCGTGTCGGACTGAGGCTGACCGTCTGCAGGGCGGCGAAGGCCTCTTTGAAAAGAGTGTTCGCGCGTTCGGCCGCGCCATGCACGCCGCAGACGACCATGTTGTGAGTGGCGAGTGCCTCGGCCAGTTCGCCATCGGACGGCGTCTTGCGCGGGGTGCAATACCCCAAGCGCTTGCACGCAGGCGTCCGCCACCAACCCGTGTTCCAGGCCCGACAGTAGTTTCACCGACAACCGACTTGCCAAGTGAACGCGGCCTTTGGGACGCCACGACCGAGCTTCTGCGCATGGCAATGCAAGCAGGCAGCTAGCCGACTGCGACGCGAGACCCGGAAAACGCTCAACCGCGGGGCGGGATGGGAGCCAGTTCGGCATGACGTGTTCTGAGCCAGTCCGTCCATGCGTCGATGCCGTCCCCGCGCGTCGCCGAGACCTGCAGGATCTCGACCCGGGGATTGACTTCGCGCGCGTGCTCGGCGAACCGGGCGACGTCGAAGTCCACGTACGGCAGCAGATCGATCTTGTTCAGGATCAGCAGGTCGGCGCTCTGGAACATGTACGGGTACTTCAACGGTTTGTCGGCGCCCTCGGTGACCGACGCGATGACCACCCGGGCCTGCTCGCCGAGGTCGAACAGGGCCGGGCAGACCAGATTCCCCACGTTCTCCGCCAGCACCAGCGCGTGGGCGGGCGGGTCGAGGCGGCGCAGGGCCTCGGCGAACATCGCCGCGTCCAGGTGGCAGCCGGCGCCGGTGTTGACCTGCACCGCGCGGCAGCCGGTGGCCCGGATCCGCTCGGCGTCGAGCGGGGTCTCCTGATCGCCTTCGACGACGCAGATCGGCCCGGCGGCCGGGAGCGCGCGGATGGTGCGTTCCAGGAGGGTCGTCTTGCCGGACCCGGGAGAGCTCATGAGGTTGACGGCGAACGCGCCGCGGGACCGCAGCCGCTCGCGGTTGCGCGCCGCGAGTTCGTCGTTCTTGGCGAGGACCGGGACGTCCAGCGCGACCGTATGCGTATGCATATTTGCATGTGCGTGCGGGTGCGGGTGTTCGTGCTCCGTCTCGGAGGGCTCGTAGACGTGCACACCCTCCGTGTCACCGCAGCCGCAGGTTCGACACATGGTCACACCACCTCCACAGAGACGATCCGCAACTGGCGACCGCAGAGCACGTCCAGGTCCACGCTTCCGCATCGGCACGCGGCGATCGGGTCATCGTGCTCGAACTCGCAGCCGCAATCCCGGCAGCGGGACCTGCCTTTCGGGCGGGAGATCTCCAACGCGGCGCCGGCCAGTCCGGTGCCCTCGGCCACCAGCTCGAAGCAGAAGGAGACCGAATCCGGCAACACACCTGCCAGAGCGCCGATCTCGAGCCGCACCACGGTGACCCGGTCGGCGCCTACCCGGTCGGTGATCGCCTCGACGATGCTCTGGGTGATCGCGAGTTCATGCATCTCGGCTGCTCCTTCCGGCCAGCTTAGGCACGTCGGCGGCGAGCTGGGAAGGTGGTTGCGCCGCGTCGAGCGGCCAGGTCTGGCTCAGCGACCAGCGCACGTGCTCGCCGACCGGGTAACGCGCCCGGCCGGGTTCGCGGGCGAGTAGTGCGCCGGCCGCCGTCTCGAGGCGGTAGTCCGTGTACGGACCGTGGAAGGCTACGGCGAGAATCCGGGCGGCGAACGGGCCGTCGGGGCTCAGGCACACCCAGTCGGGTCGGGCCAGCCAGCGCGTAGCGGAACCGTCGGCGCCGAGGGCAACCGCACCGGCGATCGGTACGACGGCCGTCGCATCGCCGATCGTCAGCGCCCACGTGGCGCCGTCACCCTCACTGTGCTCCGGCTCGAGGACAGACGCCGGTCCGGTCAGCCGGGCTGCGGCGAACGACGCCGGCCTCTCGTAGACCTCCGCGGGCGCGGCCAACTGCGCGAGCCCGCCGTCGCACACCACGGCCACTCGGTCGGCGATCGCCAGCGCCTCGGCCGCGTCGTGGGTGGCGTACAGCGCGGCGGCGCCCTGCCGTTGGCGCTGGTCGGCGACCTCGCCGAGGACCACTCCGCGAAGCGGCGCGTCGAGGTGGGCCGTGGGTTCGTCGAAAAGGTAGACCGCCGGGTGCCGGGCGAGCGCCCGGGCGAGCGCGACACGCTGCTGCTCGCCTCCGGACAACTCGTTCGGCCGACGGTTCGCCGTGTGCTCGATGCGCAGCTCGGCGAGCAGTTCGGCGGCCGTCCGGCGGGACTGCGCGCGGGACGCGCCGGACCTGCGCACCGGATACGCCACCGTCTCCAGCACGGTCAGATGCGGCCAGAGCGCGTAGTGCTGGAACACCACCCCCACGGCGCGGTGCTCCGGCGGCACCGGGCGCCGCCCTCCCGCGACCGCGACCAGCCGGTCGGCCAGCCGGATCTCGCCGGCCAACGGCTGGATGAAGCCCGCGATGGTGTGCAGCAGCGTCGTCTTCCCGGAGCCGGACGGCCCGAGCACAGCCAGCAGTTCCCCGGCGGCGACGGTGAACGACAGACCGCGCAGCACCGGCGTGCCCGGATGCCCGACGGTCAGATCCCGGCAGACCAGCGCCGTCACGGCCCGGCTCATGCCGCAGTTCCCGGGGAACGCGGATGCCCGATAGTCAGGTCCCGGCAAGCCAGCGCCGTCGCGGCCCGGCTCATGCGGCGATCCCCGAGAGACGCGGGTATCGGCGTGGCCCGGCGGCGAGCAGCGCGCCGATCAGCAGCAGGGGGACGGTCATCGCCAGTGCCAGCGCCGCGGTGGCCCCGTCCGAGCCGAGGTCCTGCTGGTTGAGGATGACCGCCGCGAAGGTCTCGGTGCCCGGTCCGTAGAGGATGCCGGACATCGTCACCTCCTGGACTGCGAGGACGAACACCAGGCCCGCCCCCGTCAGCAGCGCCGCCCGCAGCGGCGGCAGCACCACCGAGCGCAGCGCGGTCAGCGCCCCGGCTCCGCTCGCCCGCGCCGCCATGACGTGTTCCGGCACCAGCCGGTCCGCCGCGCCGCTCAGCGACCGCTGCCCGACCGCCCACAGCTTGGCCAGGTAGGCGATCAGGATGATCAGCGCCGAGTCCTCCAGCGGCCTGCCGTAAGCGATCAGGATGCCGACCGCGAGTGCCGAGCCGGGCACCGCGTAGGCGAGCATCACTCCGGCCCCGAGCGCGGCCCGGGCACGCCTGCCGACGCCCAGCACCGTCGGCAGGCTCATGAGCGTCACGGCCGCCGCCGCGACGGCGGCGAGGATCAGGCTGTGCCACAGGCCGATCCAGGTCGGTCCGGTGAACGCGGCGGTGAAGTTCGCCGTGGTCCAGTCGCCGGGCGTCGGCGCGAGACCGGGGCCGCGGGTCAGCGCGACGCCGATCAGCGCGAGCAGTGGGATGACCGTCGCGATCAGGGCGTAGAGACCGATCAGCGAGCCGGTGACCCGGCCCGCCGCGCGACCACGGCCGGGCCGATACCGGGCTCCGGAGGGCAGCGGGCCGCGCACCGGCGTGCTCTGCATCCTGCGCAGAGCCAGGCCGAACACCAGGATCGCGGCCAGCACCAGCACCGTCTGCTCCAGCGCCACCGCGGCCAGCTGATCGAAGACGTTCGGCGCCGCGGAGAGATTCAGATCGCCGTAGATCAGGGTGGACATGGTGGCGAATCCGGCCGGCGTGCCCAGCACCTGCGGAACGGCGAAGCTGTTCGCCGCGGTGACGAAGACGAGCGCCGCGGCGGCCGTCAGGGCCGGACGCAGCAGCGGCAGGGTCACGCTGCGGAGCACGGTCCAGCCTCCGGCGCCGGAGGCCCGCGCGGCGAGTTCGAGCTCCGGTTCCGCGCGCGCGGAGAGCCCGGCGGCGATGACGAGATACGCCAGCGGCATCGCGTGCACCGCGAGCACGAGCACCACGCCGGCCGGACCGATCAGGCCGGGGATGGTGATCCCGGCGGCGTGATCGAGCGTGCCGGCCGGGCCGTACACCTGCGCCCAGGAGAATCCGAGGACGAATTCGGGGATGAGTAGCGGGCTGATCACCGCGAGCCGCAGCACGGCGCGGACCCGGGGCGGGCGGCGTTCGACGGCGAGCGCGCAGGCGCCGCCGCCGAGCACCGCGAGCGCGGTCACCATGACGGACACCAGCACCGTGTGCTCCAGCGCGAGGACGGCCTGCGCGGATCCCAGCGCGGCGCCGAGGCCGGACCAGCCGGAGGCCAGAGCGGTTCGCGCCAATTGGACCACCGGTATCGCGACCAGGACCGCCAGCAGGCCGAGGACGATCAGCACGCTGACGGATCTGGCGCTGCGGGTCACCTCAGGCCCCGAAGATCGCCTGGTACTGGCTCAGCAATTGCTGCTGCCACCCGAACAGCGAACTCCAGTCCGGCCAGACCTCCTGGCCGCCGGCCGGGATCGGCGGGCCGGCCACGCCGGTCAGGACGGGCTGCCAACCGGTGGCGGCGATCTCCTTCTGTCCCTGCTCGGAGAGCACGTAGTCGAGGAACGCGGTGTCCGCGGCGCTGTTCTTCGAGTCCGCGGTGACCGCGATCGGGCTGTACAGGGCGATCGCGCCGGGCGTGGGCCAGACCATCTGCACCGGAGAGCCCTCGGCGATCGCGCCGCGCACCTCGGAGTCGAGTGTGATCCCGACCTGGTAGCGGCCGTCCGCCACGTCGGTGACCACCTCCGGGATGGTGCTGACCTGGACCGCGCCGTTCGCCTTGAGCTTGGAGTAGTAGGCGATGCCGTAACCGGGCGCCTGGTCGAAGTAGCCGAGTGCCGCAAACGCTGAGCCTGCCGCGGCCGGGTCGGGGATCGCGACCTTCCCGGCGTATGCGGGCCGGGTCAGGTCCGCCCAGGACGTCGGCACCGGGGTGAAGCCCTTGTGCACCACGAGGACCAGGTAGAGCAGCCGCGTCGGGATCAGCTGCGCCGTGCTGTACTGCGCGGGGATGCCGCTGGGCAGCGTGATCGGGTCGAACTTGAGCAGCCCGTCCTTCGCGTACGTCTCCATGGAGAGCGGATCGGTGCCCCAGATGACATCGGCGCGCACCCCGCCGGTGCGCTGGTCGGCGGCGATCCGCGCATTGAGGTCCCCGGTGGTGGCCCGGTACACGCTGACGTTCGCGCCGGGATGCTCCTTCTTGAAGCCGGCGACGACGGCGTCGACGGTGTTCTGGGTGACCGAGGTGTAGAGGGTGATCGCGTACGGAGCGGTGGACGCGGATGAGCCCACGTGAACGGAAGTGCTGCTGCTACTGCAAGCCGCGGTGACGGCCGTGGCCAGGGCAAGGGCTAGCATCGCGCCGGTTCGAACCGGTCGGTGCAGGGGCAACGTCATCGGTGCCTCCTCCGTACGAGCGGGAATCAGGTCGGGGCGCGACCCGCCCGGCGCGCGTCGGAACGCGGCGCGATCTCCGGGACGTCCGGGCCGAGGATCCAGGAACGACGGGCGGGGCCGGGATCGGCCGCCGCCGCGGCGGGGCGGACGGGACTCGCCGGCCGCGCGCCGAGCGGACTGTCCGGCTGCCAGGCCGCCGGGTCGGAGGCCAAGCCGAGCAGATAGGTGACCGAGCACTCGAGCACGGCCGCCAGATCGGGCAGGATGCCCAGGTCGAGGCCGCGCCCGTTCTCCATCGCGCTCAGCGTCCGATTGGTGAGGCAGGCCCCGCGCTGCCGCAGCCGGGCGACGACGTCGACCTGGGTCAGACCCAGCTCGGTGCGCCGCTCGCGCAGCCTCGCGGCGCACGTCCAGTGCCGTTGCCGCGCCGAACCGCCCTGAGCCGAAGACACGAGCTTCACCGCCATGAGGTAACCGGCCGTATGCGCGACCGTACCTACAGTCTTCGCCGGGTCCGGGGATCGGTCAATCCTCGAAAGAGCGATTATTCGTCCGGCGGGAGTACGTCCGGAGGCTCCGTCATCTCGGCCAGCGCGTGCACGTCGTACCGGGCGAAGTTGTACACCGGCGCCGCGCCGAGCAGCCGCTCGAGCTCCTCGTTCGAGGACACGTCATAGATCCACGCGCCGCCGTGCTGGCCGACCAGGTGGTAGCGGCAGACGACCTTGCCGGACCGCTCGAGCGGGGCGGCGTACGCGGGCATCCGGGCGACCGCGTTGGCCATCTCGCGGGACAGCAGGGACAGTTCGACCCGCCAGAGCACCAGGAACTTCACCCGCTGCTCCCCGTGTCGGACAGGTCGACCTCGATCTCGATGTCGACCGCGTCGCGCAGCTTGAGCGCGCCGAAGAACCCGGAGTAGGGCTTGATGCCGAACTCGCTCTGCACCACCTGCCCGGTCGCGTGGTAGCGATCGCCGTCGGGGGCTTCGACGCGCAGCGTGAACGGCCGCTGCGCGCCGGCGAGCGACAGCGTGCCCGCCACGGTGCCGCCGCCGTTCGCGTCAGGGCTGAGCGAGGTGGCCGTGAAGCGCGCCTCGGGGACGCGGTCGGCCGAGAGCTGCTTGCGCGCGGTGGACACGATGTCGCGCCGGTCGCGGTCGCTCAGCGGCTTGACCCCGCCGACGCCTTCCAGCACCGTGAGCGAGGTGAGGTCGAGGACGGCGCTCAGCTCCGTGACCACCGCGTCTTCGGCCACGACGAACTCGGCGGACCAGCGCGCGAGCTGGATGACCAGGTCGTGTCCGACGGACGCGGCCAGGCCCTGGCGATAGGTGCGCAGGAGTACGCGGCCCTGATCCGGACCGATGGTGTGACGCCCAACTGGAGCGGCCATGATTTCAGGCTAGGCCCGCGGCCGGACCGCGTCCATGCGGCGGGGCGGCGAAGCGGCCCCGGACGAAATCGCGGAATTCCGGAATCCAGGAAATGTGCACCGTGATATTCCGCGAAAGAAAGACCGCTCGGATTGCTTCGATAACGCCGACTTTTCCGTCTTGTAGGCGACCGTAAACGGAGATACAGTTTTTTGGCACGTACTTCCCGGCTCAATCAAGAGCCACTCCTGAACCATTTATGAGGTGGTCTCGGAATGACCACAGCGACAGAAGCCGCTCCCCAGCCCGCCGCCGCGCCCGAGCAGGACGAGGGGCCGCTGGTGCACATCCTCTGGATGAACGGGGGTCTCGGCTGCGACGGCGACTCGGTGGCGCTGACCGCGGCCACCCAGCCGAGCATCGAGGAGATCGCCCTCGGCGCGCTGCCCGGACTGCCGCGGGTCGCCGTGCACTGGCCGCTGATCGACTACGAGTGCGGCCCCGAGCAGGGCGCGGACAACTTCATCGAGTGGTGGCACAAGGCGGACCGGGGCGAACTCGAACCCTTCGTCCTGGTCGTCGAGGGGTCCATCCCCAACGAGGCGATCAAGTCGGAGGGCTACTGGTGCGGCTTCGGGAACAACCCGGAAACCGGCCAGCCCATGACCACCAGCGAGTGGCTGGACCGGCTCGCGCCCAAGGCCACCTGCGTACTCGCGGTCGGCACCTGCGCCACCTACGGCGGCATCCACGCGATGGCGGGCAACCCGACCGGCGCGATGGGCGTACCCGACTACCTCGGCTGGGACTGGCGCTCGAAGGCCGGCCTGCCGATCGTGTGCGTGCCCGGCTGCCCGACCCACCCGGACAACCTCTCCGAGACCATCCTGTATCTGCTCTACCAGGTGGCCGGGCAGGCGCCGATGATCCCGCTGGACGAGGCGCTGCGCCCGACCTGGCTGTTCGGCGCCACCGTGCACGAGGGCTGCGACCGGGCCGGCTACTACGAGCAGGGCGAGTTCGCCAAGGAGTACGGCTCGCCCAAGTGCCTGGTGAAGCTGGGCTGCTGGGGCCCTGTGGTCAAGTGCAACGTGCCCAAGCGCGGCTGGATCAACGGGGTGGGCGGCTGCCCGAACGTCGGCGGCATCTGCATCGCCTGCACGATGCCCGGCTTCCCGGACAAGTTCATGCCGTTCATGGACGAACCCCCGGGGGCGCGGGTCTCGACCACCGCCTCCGGCCTGTACGGCAGCGTGATCAGGACCCTGCGCCATGTCACCGCCAAGACGCTCGACCACGAGCCCAAGTGGCGCAAGAAGGGCCCAGAACTGCTGACCGGCTATCACAAGACCTGGTGAGGAGAGCGATCGGCGATGACGACAGCCCAGGACAGCCGGATCGTGGAGATGAACTGGGATCCGGTCACCCGGATCGTGGGCAGCCTCGGGATCTACACGAAGATCGACTTCGCGCAGAAGCGGGTGGTCGAGTGCCACAGCACCTCGTCCATCTTCCGCGGCTACAGCATCTTCATGCGCGGCAAGGACCCGCGCGACGCGCACTTCATCACCAGCAGGATCTGCGGGATCTGCGGGGACAACCACGCGACCTGCTCGGTCTACTGCCAGAACATGGCCTACGGCGTGCGGCCCCCGCACCTCGGCGAGTGGATCATCAACCTCGGCGAGGCCGCGGAGTACATGTTCGACCACAACATCTTCCAGGAGAACCTGGTCGGCGTGGACTACTGCGCCAGGATGGTCGGCGAGACCAATCCGGGCGTGCTGGAGCAGGCGAACCGGACCGAGTCCCCGCACGCCGCTGAGCACGGCTACCGCACCATCGGCGACATCATGCGGGCGCTCAACCCGCTCGAGGGCGACTTCTACAAGGAGGCGCTCCAGGTCTCCCGGATGACCCGCGAGATGTTCTGCCTGATGGAGGGGCGCCACGTGCACCCGTCCACGCTCTACCCGGGCGGCGTCGGCACCGTGGCCACCGTACAGCTGTTCACCGACTATCTGACCCGGCTGATGCGCTACGTGGAGTTCATGAAGCGCGTGGTGCCGCTGCACGACGATCTATTCGACTTCTTCTACGAGGCGCTGCCCGGCTACGAGGAGGTCGGCCGGCGCCGGGTGCAGCTGATCTGCTGGGGCTCCCTCAACGACCCCGAGTACTGCGACTTCGACTACCGGAACATGGAGAACTGGGGCCGGAAGATGTTCGTCAGCCCCGGTGTCGTGGTCGACGGCAAGCTGGTCACCAACAACCTGGTGGACATCAACCTGGGCATCAGGATCCTGCTCGGCCACTCGTTCTACGAGGACTGGGAGGGCATGGACAAGTTCGTCACCCAGGACGCCCTGGGCAATCCGGTGGACGCGCGCCACCCGTGGAACCAGCACACCATCCCGCGCCCGGCCAAGCGCGACTTCGACGACAAATACAGCTGGACCATGTCCCCGCGCTGGTTCGACGGCACCGACTACCTGGCCTGCGACACCGGCGGCGGACCGATCGCCCGGCTGTGGGCCACCGCGCTCGGCGGCCTGGTGGACATCGGCGGCTACGTGCGCTCCACCGGACACAGCGTGCAGATCAACCTGCCGCGCACGATGAGCAGGCCGGCGGCGAGCTTCGAGTGGAAGATCCCGCAGTGGAGCAACGCGATCGAGCGCAACCGGGCCCGGACGTACTTCCAGGCGTACTGCGCGGCGGCGGCGCTCTACTTCGTGGAGCGGGCCCTGGCGGAGGTGCGCGCCGGGCGGACCAAGACCTGGGAGCCGTTCACGGTGCCCGAGAACGCCGAGAGCGTCGGCTTCACCGAGGCGGTGCGCGGCGTGCTCTCGCATCACATGGTCATCCGCGACGGCAAGATCGCCAACTACCACCCGTACCCGCCGACCCCGTGGAACGGCAGCGCCCGCGACGTCTACGGCACCCCCGGACCCTACGAGGACGCGGTGCAGAACACCCCGATCTTCGAGGAGAACCCGCCGGAGAACTTCAAGGGCATCGACATCATGCGCGCGGTGCGCAGCTTCGATCCGTGCCTGCCCTGCGGGGTGCACATGTACCTCGGCGACGGCCGGGTGGTCGAGCGGATGCACACCCCCGGCGCCGCCGGATTGATCTCCTGACCGATCACGACGAGAGAGCAGGCCTCCATGACCGGGGTGCGCAAGGCGGGAGCGCGGATCGAGGAGATCCTCGGCGGGCTTCCCGCCGGCCCGGCGAAGGACGCGGCCGAGGAGTTGGCGCGGCTGCTGGTCGAGTTGTACGGGGAGGGCCTCGAGCACGTGGTCGGGGCGGTGGGCGCGGCCGACCCCGCGCTGCTCGGGAAGCTGGCCGAGGACCCGTTGGTCGAGAGCCTGCTCCTGCTGCACGGCCTGCATCCGCTCGGCCCCGATGCCCGGGTGCAGCGCGCGCTCGACCAGGTCCGGCCCTATCTGGGTTCGCATGCGGGGGGCGTGGAGTACCTCGGCATCGACGCGGATTCGGTGGTGCACCTGCGCTTGGCGGGCAGTTGCAGCGGTTGCGCGTCCTCGACGCTGACGGTGAAGCTCGCCATCGAGGGCGCCATTCTCGACGCCGTGCCGGAAGCCGCGGCGATCGACGTCGAGGGCATGACCGCGGAGCCGGAGTCCGCGCTCCTGCAGATCGGCCTTGGCCCGCCGGGCGCCGCCGCCGGCCCGTTCGCGCCGGACGGCGAGGGTTGGGCGGTGCTTCCGGAGCTAGGCCCGCCCACCGGACACCCGACCGCTCTCGAAGTCGAGGGCCTGGCGATGGTCGTGTGCTCGTTCCGCGGCACCCTCTACGCCTATCGCGACCGCTGTCCGGCCTGCGGCGACACGCTCGGCCTGGGAACCCAGGAGGGCGGCTTGCTCACCTGTCCCGGCTGCGCGCGGCGCTATGACGTGCGCCTCGCGGGCCGCTCGGTCGACGATCAGGGCCTGCACCTCGATCCGCTGCCGCTGCTCTCCGACAGCCACGGCACCCGGGTCGCGCTGCCGAAGGCCGCGGTCCGATGACCGCGCCGACCCGTCCCGCCGGACTGCGCCGGTTCGTGCCCGGATCCGCTGCGGAGCCGAGTGCGCGAGACGTGGCCCAAGACACGCCGCCGAGGGCGACAGAACACTGCGGCCTGTGCGACGCGCCGGTCGAGGAACGGCACGGACATGTCGTCGACCGGCACGACCAGCGGCTGGCCTGCGCGTGCCGCCCCTGCTACCTGCTGTTCACCGGCGAATGGAACGGCGGACGCTACCGGGCCGTGCCGCAGCGCTACCTCGTCGATTCGCGGCACCCGGTCACCGCGTCCGCCTGGGAAGCGCTCCAGGTCCCGGTGGGCGTGGCCTTCTTCATCCGGGGAATGGCCGGTCGGCAGGTCGCCGCGTTCTACCCGAGCCCGGCCGGCGCCACCGAGTGCCTGCTCGACCTGCCCGCCTGGAACCGGCTGGTCGAGGACCTGCCGCTGCTGTCGGCCGCCGAACCGGAGATCGAGGCCATCCTCGTGCGGCGCACCGCCGACGGGGTCCAGGGCTATCTGGTGCCGGTCGACAGCTGCTACGAACTCGTCGGCGCGATGCGGACGAGCTGGCGCGGATTCGACGGCGGGGCCGAGGCCAACGCGCGGATCGACGCGTTCTTCGACACAGTCGCCCGGCGAGCCCGCGAGCTCGCCCCGACGGAGGGCGCGGAGCCATGACAGAGCTCGTGTTCGACTGCGTCGGCGCCCGCAACGAGCGTTACGCCGTCGTGCCCACCCTCTCCCTCGCGCTGCGCATCGGCGAGACCGGCGGGCGACGGATCGACGCGATCGCCCTGCGCTGCCAGATCCGGATCCAGCCGCAGCTGCGGCGCTATGACGACGAGGAGGCGGCCCGGCTGCTCGACCTGTTCGGCGAGCCCGCGCGCTGGGCGCAGAGCCTCAAGCCGCTCCAGCTCACGACGGTCTCCGCCATGGTGCCCGGCTTCACCGGCGGCATCGAGATCGATCTTCCCGTGCCGTGCACCTACGACCTCGAAGTCGGCTGGGCCCGCTATATCAATGCACTGGGATCTGGCACGGTTCCGCTGCTGCTGCTCTTCAGCGGCAGCGTGTTCAGCACGGTGGACGGACGGCTGAGCGTCGAGCAGGTGCCGTGGAGCAAGGAGGCTGAGTTCGGCCTGCCGGTGGCAGTCTGGCGCGAGCTCGTCGACACGCACTTCCCGAACACCTCGTGGATCCGCGTCAGCCGGCCGATCCTGGACGCGTTGCTGGACTTCAAGTCGCGAAACGCCCTGCCGACCTGGGACAGCACCATCGAGGCCCTGCTCGCCGGGGCGAGGGAGCCCGCGCCATGATCGACCACGTGCGCGCGGTGGCCGACGCCATCCTCTACGAGGGCTATCTGCTCTACCCGTACCGGGCGTCCGCGCAGAAGAACCAGCAGCGCTTCCAGTTCGGCGTGCTGATGCCCCCGCGATACGCGGATCCCTCGGAGCGCAGCAGCCTGCAGGCGGACTGCGTCCTCGAATGCCCGCAAGACACTGAGATACGTGTGCTCGTGCGCTTTCTGCAGCTCCAGCTCCGCGATTCCTGGTACGAGGCGGTCGAGCAGGAACGGCTGCTGACGCTCCCCGTCCGCGAACTGCTCGACCACGCGATGAGCGTCGGCTTCGACGCCGACGGCGACGGGAGCCGTCGCTGGAAACTGAACGGCCTGCTGCGTGCCGAGCTCACCCGACTGCCCGGTCCGTACGGAGCCCTGCGGCTGCGGCTGAGACTTGAAAACCGCACCGTCACCGAGACGACGATCGAGCAGAGCAGGCGGCAGGAGGCGCTGCGCTACGCGCTCGTCGCCGCGCATCTGATCGTGGAAGTGCCCGGCGGCGCGTTCCTGTCGATGACCGATCCCCCTCATTGGGCGGCCGGGTACGTGGCGGAGTGCGTGAACGAGGGCGTCTGGCCGGTGCTCGCCGGGCCGGTGGAACGCGGGGATCTGCTGCTCGTCTCGCCGATCATCCTCTACGACCACCCGGAACTGGCCGCGGAGAGCCCCGCGGCGCTCTACGACTCCACCGAGATCGACGAGATCCTGCTGCTGCGCACCCTCGCGCTCACGGACGAGGAGAAGAGCGAGGCGCGGGCCACCGATCCGCGGGCCGCGGCGGTGATAGACCGGGCGGACACGCTCAGCCCGGAGATCATGGACCGGCTGCACGGCGCCATCCGCTCCCTGCGGGCCGCCACCGCCCCGAGCACCCACACCGTGACCTCCACTCCGTGGTGGGATCCGGAGAACGACGCCTCGGTGTCGCCGGATACCGACCAGGTCGTGATCGGCGGGGTGCCGGTGGCGCGGGGCAGCACGGTGGTGATGCGGCCCGGGTCGCGGCGCGCCGATGCCCAGGACCTGTTCCTGGCCGGCCGGCCCGCGCTGGTCGAGGCGGTGCTGCACGATGTGGACGGGAAGGTGCACCTCGCGGTCAGCCCGCAGGACGATCCGGACGCGGACCTGCGCGGGCTGCACGGCCGCTTCCTGTACTTCGCCCCGGACGAGGTCGAACCGTCATGACCGGGCGGGTGCTGGTGGCCGGGCTCGGCAACGTCTTCCTCGGCGACGACGGTTTCGGCGTCGAGGTGGTACGCAGGCTGGCCGAGCGTCCGCTGCCGCCGGAGGTGGAGGTGGCGGACATCGGAATCCGCGGAGTGCACCTGGCCTTCGAACTGCTGGACGGGGTCGGACTGCTGATCCTCGCGGACGCGGCCCAGCGCGGCGAACCGCCCGGCACGGTCTCGGTGATCGAGGTCGAAGCCGGAGTCGACGGTGAGCTCAGCCCGCTCATGGATGCGCACGACATGGGTCCGGACGCGGTGCTCAGCCTGCTGCGCGCGCTCGGCGGCGGCGTGGCCAGGACGGTGGTGGTGGCCTGCGAGCCGGCGGTCCTCGAGCCGGGGATCGGGCTGAGCGGCCCGGTGGCGGCCGCAGTGGATTCGGCAGTAGCCGCGATCGAGCGGCTGGCGGCACGTCAGGTCGGACAGGCCGAGCACATCGAACAGGAGAAGACACATGGTGATGAAAACGGTCAAGGCGGTCGGTCTGGGACTGCTGCTGGCGATGATCGTCCAGTCGCTCCCGGACATCAAGCGCTATCTGGAACTTCGCGAGATGTAGCAACGGCAGAGTACGCAGGGGATCGAGGCGAATCATGGAAACCATCATCGGCTTCGTGATCGGCTACCTGGTGGGCGTGCGCGAAGAACCGGGCGGCCTTGACCGGATGCGCACCTCGGTGCGCTCGATCCGGGAATCGCCGCAGCTGCGCGAGCTGACCGCGGAGGCAGTGGCGTTCGCGGCGCCGATCGTCAGGCACGTGGTGGCGGGCGGCGGAGGCGCGGTGCTGCGCACTGCGATCGACACGGTGACCGGCCGAGCCACCCGGCCGGCCTGACCACGCGAGGAAAGACGGGAGGCGGAAACGCGATGTGCCTGGGACTCGTCGGTCGGATCGTCGAACTCATCGACGGTCATCCCGATCTGGCGCTGGTCGAACTGGCCGGAGTGCGCCGGCCGATCAACGTGGGCCTGCTGGACGGGCCGGCCGCGCCCGCGCCGGAAACCTGGGTGCTCGTGCACATGGGATTCGCGCTGCAGACGCTGACGGACGACGAGGCGGCCGAGGCGTTGCGGACCCTTGACTCGTTCTCCGCGGAGCGCCGGGCCGACGAGGCCGCGGAGGTCTCATGGACACGCTGACTCAGGACCGGACGTCCGCCGCCGCACCGCTGATCGGTGCGCAGCTGTTCATCCGCTACGCCTACCCGCCGAACGCGCTGGGCTATTGCGGCCCGGCCGACAGCGACGCTCTTTTCGAATACGGCGCGGCCGGCGTCGTCGATCCCGGTCTCGCCCAACTGGCCCGCGGCTTCGCCGGAGCCTGGCCCTACCTGGAGTTGATCGCCCACGCCACCGGCATCCAAGACCCGCTCGACCGCCGGGTGGTGGAGGCGTACTGGGTGGGCAGTTCGCTGCTCGACCGGGTGGGCGTCGGCGAGGTCGCCACCTCCATGGAGGACCGGTTCCGGCCGCGGATCGGGCACGCGTTCCCGCACCTGCTCGACGGAGTGCTCGCCGGCGGCGTGCCGCACCACAGCTTCCACGTGTTCTGCGTCTACCCGTGGGTCGGGCTGCTCGGAGACGATCGCAAGGCGGGACACGCGCTGACCGTGCTGGACCGCTGTCGGATCCGCTGGGGCCGGGTCGAGGCGCTGCACGGTGACCAGGCCGTGGTCCGCTCCCGTCCGCTCTGCTTCGACGGCCGGCGCCTCGGCTTCGGCGAGCCGACCACCGAGACCGCGGCCCGTTCCGTCGGCGGACTCGGCTACCTGCGCGACCTGGCTGTGGGCGACTGGGTCTCGCTGCACTGGGACTGGGTATGCGACGTGCTGACCCGCGGGCAACTCAACGCGCTACGCCATTACACGTTGCGCCAGTTGGCGATCACCAACCGGCAAGCCGAGCGCAGCGGAGCCGCCCGCGCGCTGAGCTAGGCGAAATGCATGTCGCCGGGTAAGGCGTTCCACCGCCTGGGGTAGGCGAGTTCGTACGTGCCGTTCTCGACCTTCGTGAAGTAGACGTAGGGGTTGTTGAGGTGGGCCAGGCTGGAGACAGTGCCGTCAGCCACGGGAGCCGGAGAGAGCTACCTGGTGTAACGTCAGGGTGTGCCTGCCGAACTACGCCATGTCAGGGCATTTCTCGCGATCGCGGATTCGCTGAATTTGACGCGGGCCGCCGAGGCGCTGCACATCACGCAGCCGGCGTTGACGCGGACCCTGCAGCAGCTCGAGCGTCAGATGGGTGTTCAGCTCGTCGAACGGACCACCCACCGCGTCGCCCTGACCGAGGCCGGCACCACCTTCCGCGAGCAGATCACCGGCGTCGTCGCCGCCTTCGACCAGCTGGTCGCCCCGGCGCCGACACCGAGCAGCCCGCTACATCGGGGCGAGCTCCATGTGCGCATGGCAGTTCACCAGGGCCCAGCGTGCGGCCGAACGAGCCGGTGGGACCAAATTCATCTCGATGCAGAACCACTACAACCTGCTCTACCGCGAAGAGGAACGGGAGATGATTCCCTTTTCTGCAGGGGGGAAGTAGGGGAGCCTCAGCGCATGCCGCCGGAGGCGAGGATGACGTCCCCGGTGATCCAGCGCGCGTCGTCGGAAGCCAGGAAGGCCACCAGCGGGCCGTAGTCGTCGGGGGTGCCGGTGCGGCCCAGCGGGGTGGCGGCGATCGCCTGTACTTCGTGGTCTGACCCGATGAATCCGCTGGCCCTGGTGCCCTCGGTGTCCGAGGGCCCGGGCATGATCCCGTTGACGCGGATGCCGCGCGGGGCCAGTTCCTTGGCCGCGACGATGGTGAAGGCGTTGACGGCGCTCTTGGACGCGACGTAAAGCGAGGCGTATGGAGGGTGGGTGACCGTGCCGGCCGTCGAGACGTTGATGATCGACGCGGCGCCGATGTCGTCCTGCGCGGCAAAGGCCTGCGTGGTCAGGATCGTGCCCAGCAGGTTCGTGGTCATCTGGCGCTGGAACTCGTCCTCGGTGATGCTCGAGAGCGGCGCGAACGTGACGACGGCCGCGTTGTTCACGAGCACGTCGACCGGGCCGTACACCTCGCGCGCCCGGTCGAACAGACGGCGCACGTCGTCGCCGCTGGCCACGTCCGCCTGAACCGCGATCGCCCGGCCGCCCTTGGCGGTGATGTCCGCGACGACCCGCTCGGCGCCCTTCGCGTCCCCCCGGTAGTTCACCACGACGGCTGCGCCTGTCTCGGCCAAAGCCTTGGCGATCCCCGCGCCCAGGCCCTTCGACGCGCCCGTGACGATCGCCGTACGTCCGTTGTTGCTGCTCACAGTGACTCCTTGAAGATGAGTGCTTACAGGAGTCACCGTAGGAGAGCTGATTACTGCCGGGAAGTACCTACTTTTTTGTAAGCTGGTGGCATGTTGGAAACAGAGCAGCTCGCGTCGGCCTCCAGGCTCCTGGCCCATGACACCTTCGACAACAGGTGCCCGCTCAGGCCGATCATGGATCAGACGACGAGCCGCTGGGCGACCCTGATCATCTCGGCCCTCGCCACCGGCCCGCACCGCTTCGCCCAGCTGCACGCGCGAGTCGGCGGCATCAGCCAGAAAATGCTCTCGCAGAACCTCAAAGCACTGGCCCGGGCCGGGCTCGTCACCCGCCACGTCGCGCCCACCAACCCGCCTCAGGTCACCTACAGCCTGACGGAACTCGGCGTCAGCCTGGCCGGACCGCTGACCGATCTCTTCAGATGGTTCGGCCGGCACGGAGACGAGCTCCTCGCCGCCCAGCAGCACTACGACAGCCATGACGGCTCTGCGGACCAACCGAACAGCCACTGATTATGTCCTCTGATCCGCCAGCGGGGCTCTGGCCTGCGCTGCGCTCGTCACCAGCAGGCCGCGTTCCCAGGGGGGGCCGCACGGCTCACATCGCCGGTCTTGCTGATCACCCGGGACGCGGCGGAGCGGGAGGCCCCGGCATGGCGACGAGGGGCATGAACAGGTCGTCGACGATCGTGCGGATCCGTTCCGGCGGGATCGGCTGGTAGGTCATCAGCATGTCGTGGCGCATGGCCAAGCGGCAGCTCGGCTCGGCAAGCGCGATCCTGTTCCGCTCCGGCTTCTCCCTCTACGGCGCGATGCTCCTGCTGCCGCTCTACTACCAGGAGGTGCGCGGCGCCACCGCCCTGGCCGCCGAAGTCATGCTCCTCTCGCTCCGGCTCCCCGGCGCCCAGCTCAACCCCGAGGCCGAGCAGAACAGCGCCGCCGGCCAGTCCGCCGATCCCGTCGGGGTCAAGTGACGGTCCGTCGAGTCGCCACCGATCGGCAGGTACGGCACGTCAGTCGCTGAGGCGGACGGTGATGGTGACGGTGTCGCCGGACCTCCGGAATGCCACGGGTGTGCTGAAGGTGCGGCCAGAGCGCCGCCCCGTGTACGTCACGACGGTGAGGTGCCTGCTCACCAGCGGTCCGACCAGCGGAGCCGAGCGCAGCCCTGCGATGAACCCGTTGACGCTGTCTACCAGCGGACGGCCTACCGGCACGAGATCATCCTCGAACCGCCGGGCCCGGGATCTCGCCGGAGCCGCGCGGGATGAGCTGGCTCGCGATGACGTGGGCGGCAGCGGGGGCGGCGTCGCCGGCCATGCGTCCGAAGACCAGCTGCGCGGCCAGCCGACCGATCTGGGCAGGGTGCTGGGCCAGCACCGTGACGCCGGGGTCGAGGTACGCGGCGAGCGGGAAGTCGTCGAAGCCGACGAGGGCGACCTGGCGGTGCAGGCCCTTGCGGTGCAGCGCCTCGACCGCGCCGATGGTGACGAGGTTCTGGCTGGTGAACAGGGCCGTCGGCGGATTCGACCGGTCCAGCAGCGCGGCCACGGCCTGGTCCGCGGCCTTCGTGGCGCGCAGGCCGTGCACGACGTGCGCCGGATCGATCTCCCGGCCCGCGGCCCGCAGCGCGTCGCAGTAGCCCGCGAAGCGATCCCGGGCGGTCATCAGCGAATCCGTGTCTCCGAGGTAGGCGATACGCGTGTGGCCCGCGGCGATCAGGTGCGCGACGCCCGCGGCCGAGGCCGCCCGGTTGTCCGTGACCACCGCGTCGCCGATCAGCGGGACGGGCAGCCGGTCCACGAAGACCACGGCCGTGCCCGCCTCCTGCTCGGCCACCAGGTAGCGCTGGTCCTGGCTGGCCGGGACGATGATCAGCCCGTCCACGCGGCGGGCGACGAGCGTGCGCACCATCCGGCGCTCGCGCTCGGGATCCTCGTCGAGGCTCGAGGTGAGCACGAGCGCGCCGTGCTGCGCCGCGTAGTCCTCCACGGCTCGGTGCACGGCCGCCGAGAAGGGGTTGCTGACGTCCTCGACCAGCAGCCCGATCGTATTGGTGCGGCCGTCGGCGCGGCGCAGATTGCTGGCCGCGAGGTTGGGCCGGAAACCGAGCCGGTCCATCGCCGCGTGCACCTTCGCAACCAGGTCGGGGGCGACCGTCGGCACTTCGTTGACCACCCGGGAGACCGTCTTCAGGCTCACGCCCGCGAGCGCGGCGACCTCGCGCATCGTCGGGCGCTCGCGCGTGGCTTGGCGCTGCTCGACCTCGACGGCCGGTTCGGGCTCGGTTGCGGATTTACTCACGTCGCGACTTTATAGCGGCGGCGAGCGGGCCGCACACCGCGCGAGTTCTCGCCAAGTCCCACGTTGTCTCATTCTGATCACGAGGATTGACCCCAGGTGCGTCGCGGCTTATCGTCTCGCTTCGAGACAACGTTGTCCGACGGTCGGCCGCCTCGCGGTCCAGCACCGTCCCCGAGTGGAAGGCCCCTCGCATCGTGAAGTTCCACCAGGCACCGCGCACCCTGCTCGCCCTCACCGCGGTCTCCGCGGTCGCCTTCGGCGCGACCGCGTGCGGCAGCGCCGCGGGGAGCTCAAGCTCCTCCGGCGGCACTGTCGGTGTGACGCTGATCCTCAAGACCCTGAGCAACCCCTACTTCGTGACCATGGAGAACGACGCCAAGGCCGAGGCGGCCAAGGACGGGGTGAGTCTGACGGTCGCCGCCGGCACCTCGGACGGCGACACGCAGACGCAGATCACCGCGATCGACGACGCGATATCCCGCGGCGACAAGGGCATTCTGATCACCACGAACGGCAACGCGGTCAACGCCGCGTTGAACCAGGCGAAGCAGGCGGGTCTCTACGTGATCGCGCTGGACACGGCGCCGACCCCGGCGAACGTCGCGGACATCACCTACGCGACCGACAACACCGCGGCGGGCAAGCTCGACGGGCAGGCCGCCGCCGCCACGCTCGGCGGCAAGAAGGCCGTGATCGCGATGCTCGACCTCTACAACAACCAGGTCGTCTCGGTGGACATCGACCGGGACCACGGGTTCCTGCAGGGCATGGGGATCGACCCGGGCAGCACGACGCAGAACGGGCAGGAGGCCAAGTCGGGGACGTACACCGGCGGGACCGGCGGCAGCTACCAGATCGCCTGCCAGCAGCCGACCCAGGGCGCGATCGACGGCGGGCGCACCGCGATGGAGGACTGCCTGTCGGCGAACCCGAACATCAACGTCGTCTACGCGATCAACGAGCCGGCCGCGGAGGGCGCGTACGCGGCGCTGCAGGCCGCGGGCAAGACCTCGAGCGTGAAGATCTACGCGATCGACGGCAGCTGCCAGGGCGTCGGCTACGTCTCCTCCGGCGAGTTCGCGGCCGACGCCGTGCAGTACCCGGGCAAGATGGCCTCCCTCGGCGTCGACTCGATCGCCAAGCTGGCCAAGGGCGGCTCGAAGCCGTCGACCAGCTCCGGCCTCGACTTCTACGACACCGGCACCGCCCTCGTCACCGCGAGCCCGGTCAGCGGCGTGACCACCGAGACCGTCGCGCAGGGCAAGGCCGCCTGCTGGGGCTCGAGCAGCTGAGTCACACCGGTCGCGTTCGGAGCGCGGCGCCGATCTCGACGCCGCCATCCGAACGCCTCCTGACCGCGAGAAAAGCACCGAGGAATCGAGAACAGAGCCATGACTTCAAGCCCTGCCCCGGTGCTCGAGCCGGCCGAGACGGTCTCCGACCTCTCGGACCGGCGCGGGCACTCCCCCGCCAACCGCCTGCAGCACCTGCTGCACCGCCGCCCCGCGCTGAGCCCGCTCTTCGTGCTGATCATCGCGGTCGTGATCTTCAGCCTGGTCAACGCGCGGTTCTACAGCGCCGTCAACCTCTCGCTGGTCGCCCAGCAGACCGCCGTGATCGGCGCGCTCGCGGTCGGCCAGACGCTCATCATCCTGACCGCGGGCATCGACCTCTCCGTCGGTGCGATCATGGTGCTGGCCTCGTTCATCGCGGCCAACCTGATCTACACCGACAACACCTCCGTGCCGGTCGCGCTGCTCGTCGCCGTGCTCGTCTCGGTGGTCGCGCAGGCGATCAACGGCCTGCTGGTCACCCGCATCAAGCTGCCTCCGTTCATCGTCACGCTCGGCACGTTCAACGCCTTCACCGCGATCACCCTGATCTACGCCAAGGGCCAGACGATCACGCTGAACCCGGGCTCCGGCCTGCTGTGGACCGGCGAGAGCTTCCTGATCGGCAACTTCCGGGTCACCTACGGCGTGGTCCTGATGGCAGTGCTCTACCTCGTCGTCGCGTACGCGCTGCGCTGCACCGCCTGGGGCCGCCACCTGTACGCGACCGGCGACGACGCCGAGGCCGCACGCCTGGCGGGCATCAACACCAAGCGCGTGCTGCTCAGCGCGTACCTGGTCGCGGGCCTGGCGATCGCCGTGTCCGCGTGGATCCTGGCCGGGCGCGTCGACGGCGCCGACCCGAACAGCGGCCTGAACGCCAACCTGGAGTCGATCACCGCCGTCGTCATCGGCGGCACGAGCCTGTTCGGCGGACGCGGCTCGCTGATCGGCAGCCTGCTCGGCGCGCTGATCGTGCAGGTCTTCGACAACGGACTCGCTCTCGCCGGCGTCGACGCGAACTACCAGGTCCTGGCGGTCGGCATCCTGGTGATCGCCGCGGTCTCGGTGGACCAGTGGATCAGGAAGGTGAAGGCATGAGTGGCACGATGACTCCGGTTCTGCAGGCCAAGGGCCTGGTCAAGACGTACGGCCGGGTCGTCGGCCTGTCCGGGGTGGACCTCGAGCTCTACCCCGGCGAGGTGCTGGCCGTGATCGGCGACAACGGCGCGGGCAAGAGCACGCTGATGGCCTGCCTGTCCGGTGCGCAGATCCCCGACGCGGGCACGATCCAGGTCGACGGCCAGCCGGTCAGGCTGCGCAGTACCGCGGACGCCCGACGCGTCGGCATCGAGACCGTGTATCAGAACCTTGCTGTAGCTCCGGCGCTGGACATCGCCAGCAACATGTTCCTGGCGCGTGAGCGGCGCCGGAAGGGGCCGCTCGGCTCGGTGCTGCGGATGCTGGACACCAAGGCGATGAAGCAGGAAGCGGCGGCCGAGCTGGCGAACCTCGGCATCAGCACCCTGCAGGACGTGGACCAGGCCGTGGAGACGCTCTCCGGCGGCCAGCGGCAGGCGGTGGCCGTGGCACGCGCGGCGGCGTTCGGCAGCAAGGTGCTGATCCTGGACGAGCCGACCGCGGCGCTCGGCGTGCGCGAGTCGGGTCAGGTGCTCAAGCTCATCAGGGAGCTGCGGGAGAAGGGCCTTGGCATCATCCTGGTCAGCCACAACATGCCCCACGTGTTCGAGATCGCGGACCGGATCCACATCCAGCGGCTCGGCGGGCGCGCCGGAGTCATCACCCCGTCCGAGTACAGCATGAACGACGCGGTCGCCATCATGACCGGCGCACGCAGACTGGACGAACCGTCAGGCACTCGGTCCCAGCCCACGGGAGCGTCGTGATCTCGCGCTCTACCTCGTTCGCGGTCCTCGGCGAGGCTCTGATCGACCTGCGTGTGGTCGCCGGGGCCGAGCCGGGGACCGATGATCGCCCGGCCGCGCGCAGCTACACCGCGCAGCCGGGCGGCAGCCCCTTCAACGTCGCGATCGGACTCGGGCGCCTCGGCCACCGCGCCGAGTTCGTCGGCAGAATCGCCGAGGACGCCCTCGGCGGCATACTGCGCCGCCACGCCGAACACTCGCACGTCGCGCTGGAGTACTCAGGTACCTGGGACGGTCCGACGCCCGCCGCCGTGTTCGACCTGGATCCCGACGGCTCGGCGCGGTACGAGTTCCACCTCGGCGACCCGCACCAGACCATCTTCGCCGCCGACGACGCGGCCCGGATCTACCCCTCGTCCGTTGACGCGGCGCACTTCGGCTCGATCGCGTCCTGGCTGCCCGGCAGCGCGGAGGCGGTGCTCGAGACTGCGGCCCGGCTGCGCGAGAACGGCGTGTTCGTCAGCTATGACCCGAATATCAGGGCCATGCTGATGCCCGACCGCACACTGGCTGTAAAGTCGGTCGAGCGTGCCATCACGACCAGCGATCTGGCCAAGGCGAGCGTCGAAGACCTCGAATGGCTCCATCCGGGCCGGAGCACGGCGGACGTCGCACACGACTGGATCAAGCACGGCGCGCTGGCCGTCGTGATCACTCATGGGGCCGAGGGCGCCGACTGCTACACCGCGAGCGGCGTGACGCACAGCCCCGGCATCCCGGTCACGGTCGTGGACACGGTCGGCGCGGGCGACGCGTTCATGGCCGGGTTGCTCGACGGTCTCGCGCAGAAGGACGCCCTGAGCCGAGCCGGACTGGCCGAACTGCTCACCCGCGCCGCCGATGCGCAGCACCTGCTGGACGATGCCTGCGCCTACGCCGCCGCGACCTGTACCCGGCACGGTGCCGACCCGCCGTGGACTCGGGTCCCCATGCCGGCGTAAGAGCGACCTCACGGCGGCCCTGCCCAACCAATGCCGCGGGTGGGGATCCGAGGCCGCACTCCCGGATCCCCACCCGCCTTCACCGCACCCGTCGGGCCACGCGCCGCTGCCCTCAGACCTCTGATCAACGGATGGAGACGTCATGTGGAGCATCGAGCGCTCCGACCGGCTCAGCGAAGAAGTACTGATAGCCCAGAGCGAAGACGGCACCGCGCGGACGGTTGTCGCGACATCCGGGGCGACCCTGCTCAGCTGGGAGCTCCAACGCGGCCCTGAACTGCTCGAGCTGACTGACGGCTATCGCGACCGGGCCGAACTGCTCGAACAATCCGGCGTGCGCAACGGCGTGCTGGCGCCGTTCCCCAACCGCGTCGCCGACGGCCGCTACCGCTTCCACACGCAGGACCACGACCTGCTTCCCGGCGTGCACGGCGACCGGACCGTCTACCACGGCTTCGCACGCACCCTGCCCTTCACGGTAGAAAGCGCCACAGCCGCGTCGGACTACGCCCAGCTCGTACTGCGCACCGACGAGATCCGGCCGGGACGCTTCGAGGGCTACCCGTTCGCCCTCGACCTCACCGTCACCTACACCATCGAGATCGACCAGATCACCCTGGAGATCCACGCGGTCAACACAGGGAAAACGACGGCCCCGTACGCCGCCGGCTGGCACCCGTACTTCCAACTCGGCACCGGCATCGACGACCTCGAACTGCGGGTACCGTCCGGCACTCTGATCCGCACCGACGACGCGCTCATCCCCACGGACGGCCCCGACTGCCGGATCGACCTGGACCGGTTGCCGGAGATGGACTTCCGCGACGGGAGCCCGATCGGCGACCGCGTCATCGACGCCTGCTACGCCGATCTCAGCCACGGAGTCGACGGGCGCGCCGAGACCACGCTGCGCGACCCGAAGACCGGCCGCGGGCTGCGGATCTGGCAGACCAGCGGCTTCATGCACATCTTCACCGGCGACACCCTGCCCAGAGACCGTCGCGGATCCGTCGCGATCGAACCGGTCGAAGTCATGACCGACGCCTACAACCGGCCGGAGTTCGCGTCCGCGCTCGCCCTCGAACCCGGGCAGGAACGCCGGTTCCGGTGCGGGGTCAGGTTCACAGACGCCTGAAATTCGAGAGAGAGACAACGAAGGCCTCACGAGCTGATCGAGTGTATTGACAGGTCTCATCGCCGGGTCCATGCTCACTCGGGACAACGTTGTCCCACCTCCTGTGAGGTTGCGAATGAACATGCGGAGACACCCCCGGGTGCGCCGGCTGCTGGCCGCCTGCGCGGGGCTGGTCCTCGGCCTGGCCGGCACGGGGCTGGCCCCGGGCGCGGCGAGCGCGGCGAGCCTGTACCACGAGCAGTACCGGCCGCAGTTCCACTTCAGCCCGGCGACGGACTGGATGAACGATCCCAATGGCCTGATCTACTACAAGGGCGTGTACAACCTCTACTACCAGTACAACCCGACCGGGAACACCTGGGGCGACGAGTCCTGGGGCCACGCGACGAGCACCGACCTGGTGCACTGGACCCAGCAGCCGCTGGCCATCGCGGCCAGCCCGGACGAGATGATCTTCTCCGGGAGCGTCGTGCTGGACTCGACGAACAGCAGCGGGTTCGGGACCAGCGCCAACCCGCCGCTCGTGGCCGTCTACACCAGCGCGTACAGCTCCGGGATCCAGGCGCAGTCGCTCGCCTACAGCCTCGACGGCGGCGAGACGTGGACAAAGTACGCCGACAACCCCGTGCTGAACCTCGACTCGCAGAACTTCCGCGACCCCAAGGTCTTCTGGTACGCGCCGACGAAAAGCTGGCGGATGGTCGTCTCGCTCGCCGCGCAGGACCAGATCCAGATCTACTCCTCACCCGACCTCGAATCGTGGTCCCTGCTCAGCACGTTCGGCCCCGACGGCGACACCGCCGGCGTGTGGGAGATGCCGGACCTGATCCCGCTCGCCCTCGACGGTGACGCGAACAACGTCAAGTGGGTGATGATCGTCGGGGTGGACAACAAGGTCCAGTACTTCGTCGGCTCGTTCGACGGCACGACGTTCACGCCCGACGAGCCCGTCACCTACACGCCTCCTTCGGGCTCGCTGTACGAGGGCTTCGACGACGGCACCTACGACGGTTGGACCGCGACCGGCACCGCGTTCGGCTCGGCCCCGGCCACCGGCACCCTGCCGAATCAGCAGACGGTCTCCGGCTACGTCGGAAGCGGCTTCGCGGACAGCTACAACGGAGGTGACACCTCAACCGGAACGCTCACGTCGCCGACCTTCACCGTCGACAAGCCCTATCTCAATTTCCTGGTAGGCGGTGGGGACGATCCGTATGTGTCCGGCTCGGTCTACGACAGCCCGGCACCCGCGGGCACCGTCTTCGACGACTTCTCCGGGCCGGGCTGGGGAACGGGCTGGACGGCGACCGGCTCCTTCGTGAACGCGGGTCCGACCACGGAGACCCTGAACGGCCAGCAGGATCCGAGCGTGCTCGACACCTGCGTCTCCGGCTGCGACGCGGCCACCGGCACGATCACCTCGCCCACGTTCACCGTCTCCAGCGACTACATCGACTTCCTCATCGCGGGCGGCGACCACCCCGAGGACCAACCCGGCCCGACCGCCGTCAACCTGCTGATCGGCGGGAAGATCGTCGCCTCGGCCACCGGCGACGACAGCCCTGACATGAACTGGGTGAACTGGCAGGTCGCCAAGTATCGCGGCCAGCAGGCGCAGATCCAGGTCGTCGATCAGAACGACGGCAGCGGCAACGTGCCCTGGGCGCACATCATGGTCGACGACATCATCTTCGCGAACACGCCCGCAGCTCCGTACGACCGTCAGGCCGCGGTAGACCTCGTGATCGGCGGCAAGGTCGTGGCCTCGGCCACCGGAGACGACAGCGAAGCCCTCGACTGGACCAACTTCGACCTGCGCAAGTACCAAGGCAAGCAGGCCCAGATCGAGATCGTGGACCACGCGACGGAGGGCTGGGGCCACGTCCTCGCCGATCAATTCACCTTCGCCGGCCAACCGGCTCTGGGCGCGGCGGCGCGCAGCAGCTGGGTGGACGACGGCGCGGACTTCTACGCGTCCGAGACCTTCGCCGACGCACCCGGCGGCCAGCAGATCATCCTCGGCTGGATGAACAACTGGACCTATGGCCAGTCGATCCCGACATCGCCCTGGCGCAGCGCCGACACCGTTCCGCGGGTGCTCAGCCTGAACACGGTGAACGGCGTGCCGACTCTGGAGCAGACCCCGGTTTCGAGTCTGGCCTCACTGCACACCGGCCCACCGACCGTGCTGTACGGCACCGCAGTACATCAGGGTACGACAACGCTCCCGGTGAACGGCGGCGAACTCGACATCACGACGACGCTGAACGCGGGCAGCGCCGCGGACTTCGGCCTCGAGGTGGATACGGGTACGTACTCCGACGGGATGCCGCAGTACACGAAGATCGGCTACGACCGGCGCACCGGCGAGGTCTACATCGACCGCGGCGCCTCCGGCTACACGACCTTCGGCGCCGGCTTCGCCCCCGTCCAGAGCGCGAAACTCGCGCTCAGCGGCAACTCCGTCACCCTGCACATCCTGCTCGACGCGTCGTCGGTGGAGGTGTTCGCGAACGGCGGGCAGGTGACACTGACCGACCAGATCTACCCGGACCAGGGCAGCACCGGCGTCGCGGCATACGCGAACGGGGGTACGGCCGTCGTCACGAGCCTGCGCGCATATCAGATGGGGAGCATCTGGCCGTAGTGCTGACACGAATCCTTGTCCGGGCGCCCAATTCCACAGTAGCGACCACATGGCTCGTGCGTTCTCGCACTGTGAGACTTGGTCGGCGTCCACCTGCGATGCAGTGTCCCGGCCTGCGTCGAGCCGCAGAGATTTGACATAAGAGCACGGATCCTGATGATCGTTGGGTGTCTAC
>Ga0302314_10003966_pt1 | contig 27217 bp, 21 predicted proteins | sample III_Palsa_N2_3_FD_200533 | JGI IMG/M metagenome (GOLD analysis project Ga0302314, IMG submission 200533) | Peat permafrost microbial communities from Stordalen Mire near Abisko, Sweden - III_Palsa_N2_3 | ecosystem: Environmental > Terrestrial > Soil > Palsa > Peat permafrost | place: Sweden...
AATGGCGCGACGACTGGCCCGGCTACCGCGGCATCGGCCGCTACAACCAGGTCCATGCCTGGGAGCTCGACCAGATCCTCGACCGCGCCTGGCAGCTGGGCGTGCGCGTCAACCTGGTGATCAACAATCACGGCCAGGCCTCGGCCACCGCCGACCACGAGTGGCACGACAATCCGTGGAGCGCTACTCGCGGCGGGCCGCTTGAGCAACCCATCGACGTCTTCCTCGACCCCGCGGCCCTGGCCGGGCAGGAGCAGCTGCGGCGTTACATCATTGCACGCTACGCCGATTCGCCGGCGATCCTCGGCTGGAAGCTGTGGTCGGAGGTCGACCTGACCGCGGCCAGGGGCGACGTGGCCGGGCAGTGGCATGAGCACGCGGCGGCGCGCTGGCATGCGCTCGACAGCTATGCGCATCCGGTCACGACGCACTGGGCCGGGGACTTCCGGCGCGTCAATCCGGCGGTGGCGATCCTGCCGGGCATCGACTACCTGTGCATCGATGCCTACCGGCATGCCGACCAGAACGGCGCCTGGCGGCTGCTGGCCAACATCCTCTGCGACAGCGCGACCTTCCCGGGCCGCGGCCTGGCGATGTACGGCAAGCCGGTGCTCACCACCGAGTACGGGGCCGGCGCCGGCGCCGCGCCGGAAGGCTGCCGCCTGGTCGATCACCGCACCGGTGCCTGGGCCGCGGTGGTGGGCGGGCACGCCGGCTCACCGATGCTGTGGTGGTGGGAGTGGGTCGACCAGCATGCGCGCTGGCAGCCGTACGTGGCGATCAGCCGCTTCATGCGCGGCGAGGATCTGCGCGGCGGCCGCTCGGCGATCCTCGCCGCCGAGCCCACCGACCGGCTGTGGTCGCGGGCCTGGGTGCGCCCGGGACGTCTGCTCGGCTACGTCCTCGATGCGCGCTGGGGGGCTGAGGGGGTCGAATCTGGCGCGATCACCGGTGCGCAGCTGGAGATCGGCGACCAGGTCGCGGCGGGCACCTTCACCGTGCAGTGGTGGGAGCCCGACTCGGGGGTGGTGCTCGCGACCAGCCGCGTGGTGCATGGCGGCGGACGCTTCACCCTGACGCTGCCGAGCTTCAGCCACCAGCTGGCCTTGAAACTCATCCGCGAGACACCCGTGGCCGTGGCGACGCCCCGATGAGCCCGCGCGCCCGTTCGCCAGTCGCATGCGCGCTGAGCACCGTCCTTGGCCTCGGCTTGGCCCTGGCGCTGCCGCAGGGCTGCGGCGCGGCGGTCACCGTCGAGCCGGGCACCCTGACCATCGCCAGTCGCACCAGCTACCTGCTCGGCGATGGCCGCCGCGCCTTCCTCGATGAGGACGGGCGGCGCGCCCTGCTCGGTCTGCGCATGACCTCCGACGCGCCGGGCACGATCCTGGGCTACGACGCTCTGGTCATCGATCAGGCGGTCGCGGATAGCGGCGAGACCCTCCAGATCACGCTGCCGCAAACCTCGGGTCCCAGCCAGGAGCGCCGGCCGCATGGCGCGAGCGCCGAGGAGGCGCCAGCCGCGGTGCTGTTTGCCATCGGCCTGCCGGCGCCGGCGCGTGCCTACGGCGGGCTGGCCACGCTGCGCGGCCATGTCGCACTGGTCGTCGCCAGCTCGCGGCCACGCACCTGGGTAACACCGCTGGCGGCGTGCAGCCTGACCCAGGCGCTGCCCATCGACGGGCATCCCGAACTGACCGTGAGCCTGCTCGCCGCCCCGGATCCGACCCACACCATGCTGCGCCTGAGCGTCCCGGCGCGCTGGGCGATCGTCTCGATCGAGGTCCAGGGGCCCGACGGAGTCTCCCTCAAGCTGCATTCACCGCGCATCGAGCACCGCGATCCGCCCCAGGCGGTGCCCGGCATCGACAAGATCGACACCATGACCTGGCTCCAGGTCCTGCCGCCCGGTGCGTTGTTGGCGATCCGCTATTATCCCACCATCACGCAGCTGCCCGTGGCCTTCAGCCTCGGGCCCATCGCCTTCGGCGTGCAGCTGCCCAGCGCCACCGCGCTGCTGCGTGGCCAGCCGCGGGGTGCCAATGATCTCTAGGCACGTGGTGCTGCGGTACTGCCAGGTGCTGGGCAGCCTCGCCGTGCTCGGCCTGGTCGGCCTGCCGCCGTGCGCTGCCGCGAGCGCGTCCACAGCGCCACCGCCCCGTGCGATGGCGCTGCCCAGCGCCTTGCCGCCGCTGACGGTCGGCATCGACAGCCTCGACTGTTCGTTGCGCCTGGATCTGCGCCCCCGGGCCGGCCCCAGCGTCCATCCCGACAACCGCCTGCAGCTGACCATGTCCCTGCCGCTGCACGGCGCGCTGCTGCGCATCGACAGCGTGACCCTCGGGCGCGTGCGCAGCGATTCCGGCGAGTACCTGGCGGTGGTCACGCGCCCGCTCATCCACGAGCAGCACCTCACCGCCGAGAGTCCCGCCAACCGCGAACGGGTGCTGCACATCCCATGCGCGCTCTCCCCGCCCTTCCTGCCCTGCAGCCGGATCCTCGGCCTGCATGGCGCGATGACCCTGGTCATGGCGCACGGTTCTCCCGCCAGCGCGCAGCTGAGCGCCCAGATCGGCGCCAGCGTCGACTGCGGGGCGCTGGGTGCGGTGAGCATCGTCGAGCGCAGCGCGCACGGTTGGCAAGTGCGCATCCCCGCGGCCCTGACCGACCAGCTCGCCGAGATGGTCGGCCTGGATGCTGGCGGGGTCGAGCTGGTGTCGCATGCCCATCCGGTGACGTTCGCCGATGGCGGCACCGCCACCGAGGTGGACTGCGATCTCGCAAGCTGCGCGGCGCTGCGTATCGCGTGGTGGCCGGCGGTCGCCACCTGCGTCATCCCGATCGACATCCCGGTCATCGAGGTGCCCGGCGGTGTGACCACCATCGGCGGGCTCGATCTGGGGACGCAGGGTGCTGGCGCCACCACCATGGACGATGCGACGACGGTGGCGGTGCTGCTGGACCACCATCCGCTGCCGCCAGCCGATCCGCTCGCGACGCTCAACGCCCTCGCCCTAGGAGTGACGCGCGGCAACCTGCCGATCGTGCGGCTTGTGATGGCCGGCGGGGCCGACCCCTATGCGCTGCTGCCCGATGGTAGCACCTGCGTGGACAAGGCGATGACGCTTGAACGCTGGCGGGCACTCAGCCTGATGCTTGGCAACCCGGAACCGAAATGAGGATGATCGCATGAGTGACAAACTGCTGATGGCCGAAGGCACCGACGCGGCGATGGAGTTCGAGCTGACCGCCAAGCAGGTGCTGCTCGGCTCCGGGCCCGATTGCGGCATCAAGCACCCCATGATGAGCCCGCACCATGCCCAGATCGAGCGCCTCAACGGCTCGTGGACGATCAAGCCGCTGCCGGGCGCGCATCTCGAGCAGGAAGGCCGCACGCTCAGCGCCCTGCGCCTCGAGCATGGCGTGAAGTTCACCCTCGGCGGGGTGGGCTTCCGCTACCAGTCGACGCGCGCCACCATCGAGCAGACCGCCTACGCCGGCAAGAAGTTCGCAAGCCAGGCCGAAGCCGTGACCAGCCTGCACCGGGCGCGCGAGCGCATCCTCGAGCAGATCGGCACCATCGTCATCGGCCAGCGCGAGGTCGTCGCCCAGGTGCTGGTGGCGATGTTCGCCCAGGGCCACTGCCTGATGGTCGGCGCCCCGGGCCTGGCCAAGACGCTCCTGGCGCGGGTCCTGGCCGGAACCTTGGATCTCAACTCGCGGCGCATCCAGTTCACCCCGGACCTTATGCCCTCCGACATCACCGGCACCGACATCCTCGAGGAGGACCCGGCCACCGGGCAGCGGCGCTTCCGCTTCAAGCCCGGTCCGATCTTCTCGAACCTGCTGCTGGCCGACGAGATCAACCGCACCCCGCCCAAGACCCAGGCCGCACTGCTTGAGGCGATGCAGGAGCGGCGCATCACCGTCTCCGGGGTGGTCTACGACCTGCCCCAGCCCTTCCTGGTCCTGGCTACGCAAAACCCGATCGAGCAGGAGGGCACCTATCCGCTGCCCGAGGCGCAGCTCGACCGCTTCATGTTCTGCATCAATGTCGGCTATCCGAATGCGCAGGAGGAGGCCAAGATCCTGCTCGACACCACCCGCGACATCAAATGGGAGGTCGACCGGGTGCTGAACGCGGATGCGATCCTGCAGTTCCAGCACCTGGTGCGCCAGGTCCCGGTCAGCGCCCACGTCGCGACCTACACCGCCAACCTGATCCGCGCCACCCGCCCCGGCACCCCCGAGGCGGTGGACTGGATCACGCGCTTCGTGCGCTTCGGCGCCGGTCCGCGCGCCGGCCAGTACCTGCTGCTCGCGGCCAAGGCGCATGCGCTGCTCAATGGCGATGGCAACGTCTCCTGCGCGGACATCCGCGCCTACGCCGGGCCGGTGCTGCGCCACCGCCTGCATACCAGCTTCGCGGCCGCGGCCGAGGGCATCACCCCCGACGAGATCATCACCCGGCTGCTCGCGGCCGTCCCCGAGCCGAGCTATGCCTGAGGGCGCCTACCGGCACCTGCCGCCGCACCTGGCCGATGCGCTGCGCGGCCTGTCGATCGCCGCACGCCGGCCGATGGCCGGGGCCATGCAGGGTCTGCACCGCTCCAACCGCCACGGCGCCTCGGTCGAGTTCGCCGAGTACCGGCCCTACGTGCCCGGCGATCCGCCGAATCTGATCGACTGGTCGGCGTACGCGCGCACCGACAAGCACCTGATCCGCCGCTTCGAGGAGGAGACCAACCTCACCGGCTGGGTGCTGCTGGACTGCTCGGCGAGCCTGGCCTGGCGCGGGCGCGGCGCGGTCGCCAAGTTCGATGTCGCCTGCGGCCTGGCCGCGAGCCTTTTGTACATGCTCGTCGCGCAGGGTGACCGCGGCGGATTGATGACCTTCGGCGAGCGCATCCACAGCCGCCACGCCCCGGTCGGCTCGGCGGCAACCCTGAAACCGCTGCTCCAGGCCCTGGAGGACGCCCAACCGCAGGGCAAGGGCGACATCGCCGCCTCGCTGCACCTGGCCTGCGCGACGCTGCCACGCCGCAGCCTGGTGATGGTGGTCTCGGATTTCCTGCAGCAGCCGCTGACCGTGCTGGCGGGCATCCGCCACCTGCACCATGCCGGGCACGATGTGCGCGTCTTGCATGTCGTCGACCGCGGCGAGCTGTCGCTGGAGACCACCGGCTTGGTCGAGCTCGATGACATGGAGACCGGGGAGCGGCTGGAGGTCGATCTCGATGAGATCCGCGACGCCTACCGCGCCGCGGTCGCGGCGCACCTCGAGGAGATCCGCCGCGGCTGCTTCGGGATGAACGCCGACTACCGCCTGGTGCTCACCGACACGCCGATCGCCGAAGCGCTGCGGGGCATGGCATGAGCTTCGCCTTCCTGGGCGCACCCTTTCTCTACCTGGCGCCGCTGATCGCGGCGCCGGTAGTCTTCCATTTCGCCTGGCGGCTGCGCCGCAAGCGCCTGAGCGTGCCATCCCTGGTCTTCTTCCAGCGCCTGGAACCGCACCTGCAATCGCGCAAGCGCCTGCGCGACCTGCTGGTCCTGATGCTGCGCTGCCTGGTGGTGGCATGCATCATCCTGGCCCTGGCGCGGCCGACCTGGAGCGGCTTTCTCGGCGGCTCCTCGGCGACGGTGGCGATCGTGGTCGACAATTCGGCCTCGATGGGCCTGCCCGGTGCGGGCGATCCGGGCAAGACCCGGCTGGCGGCTGGGCTGGCCGCGGCCGGGGCGCTGGTCGGGGAGCTGAGCGCCACCGACCGCGCGGTGGTGCTGACCACGGTCGCCGATTCGCTGGTGCCGGTCCTGACCGAGCCGACCAGCGACAAGACGCACCTGCGCGCGATCCTCGACGCGATCCGCGAGACGCAGGCGGCGAGCCAGCCCGGCTCCGCGCTGCAGGCCGCCGCCGAGGTGCTCGCAGGCGCGACCACCACCCGCCGCGAGATCCATGTGCTGACCGACCTGCAGGCCCATGAATGGGCGGCTCCGGCGCTCGGCGCGCTGCACCTGCCGCCCGGCACGACGCTCTGGATCCACCGCCTGCCCGGTGGCTATCCCGAGCACGAGGTCGCGCTGACCACCCTGGAGGTCGCGGCGCGCGGCCGCCTGGCGGGTCGCCCGATCGCGCTGCGTGTCGGTCTCGACAATGGCGGCAGCGAGGCGGTCACCGTCAACCTCACCGTCGCGGATGACCGCGGCCACCGCCACACCCAGCCGGTCACGGTGCCGGCGCACGGCAGCCAGATGGTGCCGGTGGCGCTGCCGGCGACCAGCGCCGGCGTGCACTGGGCGCATGCCGCCATCGACGGCGACGACTTCGCGCTCGACAACGAGGGCTACACCGCCTTCGGCTGCGAGGCCCGCCGCCAGGTCGCGCTGTGCGGCGCGCACGCAGCCCTCGGCTTCCTGGCCCTGGCCCTGGCCCCGGCGGCCGACGGCTCGCTCTCTGGCTTGACCACGCAGTGGTTCGGCGCGCAGGACGTGCAGGCCGCGGTCGACAGCCATCCGGCGCTGCTGGTCATGACCTGGGACGATTGCGGTGCGCTCGACCAGGACCGCCAGCAGGTGCTGATGCACTGGCTGACCGGCGGCGGGCGCCTGGCGCTGTGCCCGCGCGCCGACGGCCTGCGCCAGACCCCGCACCTGCCGATCTGGCTGGGAGTGACGGGCGAGGTCATGGACCTGCCGCCGGCCGGCGAGCCGCTCATCGCCCTGGATACGCGCGATGAGCTGCTGCACGATCTGGTCGAGGCCGACGGCACGGTGCATCTCGACGCGGTGCACGTGCTGCAGGGCCTGGCCCTGCAGACCGATGCCAGCTTCGACTGGAAGGCGGTCCTCGGCCTGCCCGATGGGCGCGTCATCCTCGCGCACCGCACCCTCGGCGCGGGCGCGATCAGCTGCTTCGGCATCGGCCTGACCCAGGACTGGAGCAGCCTGCCGCTGGCCCCGGCCTTCCTCGCCATCAGCCAGGCCCTGGCCCTGCCGACCGCCGCGGATGATGGCATCCTGCGCCTGCTGGCCGGCGACAGCCCACGCCTGCCGGGCGTGCACGGCGGTACCGCGCACCTGGTCTCGATCGCCGGCGATGCGCTCGACAGCATGGTCGCCATCGGTTCCGCCGGCGAGCTGCCGCCCTTCCCGCGCGCCGGCGTCTACGCCCTGACCACCAGCCAGGGCGTGCGCGGTCTGATCGCGACCCGCGCCGATCCCGGTGAAGGCGCGCGCGCGGTGGTCGCCGGCGCGCTGGTGCCGGCGCTTGCCGGCAGCCCCTACCAGGTCGCCGACTGTCCCAACCCGCAGGCGCTGGCCGAGGCCTGGCGGCATGGTGCGCAGGGCTTCGACCTGATGCCGGCGCTGCTCATCCTCGCCTTCCTGGCGGTGCTGGCCGAAGGCTGGATCGCCAACCAGCCGCTGGTGCGCCCGGCTGCGGCGCCGGGGCCGTCAGCGAGCGGCGTGGGCCCCGCGCCGGGTGCGGTCCCCGGGCGCGCCGGGGCCGCGGCATGAGCGCGGTCACCTGGCAGCCGCACGCGGGTCCGCTGGTGCTGCTGGCCTGCGTGGTCCTGGCCACGACCTGGGTGGTGGTCGTGCACCGCCGCATGGGCCGGCGCTGGGGCAGTGCCGGCGCGTGGTGGCTGGTGGCGCCCAAGCTGGTGGTGCTGTCCCTGCTGCTGCTCGCGCTGCTCGATCCGACCCTGGAGATCGCCCGGCCCGGTCCGCAGCGCAGCGTGCTGCTGCTGGTCGACCAGTCCTCCTCGATGGACATCAGCGATCCCGACCAGGCCGATGGCCGCACGCGGCGCGCGCGGGCCCTGGCCCTGGCCCAGGGCTTCACGCCGCCCGGAGGGCTGGGGGTCGAGGTGCGCTATTTCGACACCGCCGTGCACGCCGAGCCGCTGCCGGCCGGAGCCCCGGCGGACGCGCCGGCCACCGAGCCGCGCGGCACCGACATCGCCGCCTGCCTGCAGCAGGCCGCGCGCTCGACCGCGGCCGGGGCCTGCGCCGGCATCGTGCTGCTGACCGATGGCGGCGACGAGCCGGTGCCGTCCGACGGCCTGCCGGCGGTGCCGATCAGCGCCATCGGCATCGGTTCGGACCTGCAGGGCGCGACCAATGCCGCGATCATCGACCTCCAGGCCCCGGCCACGGCCGAGCGCGGGGTCGCCTTCACGCTCGAGGCCGACTGCCTGGCGGTGGGGCCGCCGGAGTTCCTGGCCCAGGCTGGCGCGGTGGGGGGGGGCCGCGAGCGGCGCGTGGTCGGCCCGGACACGCCCTGGACGGTCATCGACGAGACCCACCTCGACCTGCGCCATGGCCGGGCGCGCGGCGCCTTCAGCGTCACACCGCATGAACTCGGCCCGGTGCGCTACCGCGTCAGCCTCGAGGCGCAGCCGCAGGAGATATCACTGCTCGACAACCAGCGCGTGGCGCTGGTCGACGTGCGCGAGCGCGCCTTGCATGTGCTGTACTACTCCAGGACCCTGGGCATCGGCTACAAGCCGCTGCGCTCCGAGCTGTCGCGCGATCCGGGCATCGGCTTCACCGCGCTCTTCCAGACCATCGGCGGGCGCCTCGCGGCGCGCACCGGCGCGCGCTTCACCGTGCAGGGCGAGCGCGGCGCCAGCGACGATGCGCTCGGCGCCGGCTTCCCCGACCAGGCTGCGAGCCTTGCGCCCTATGACTGCATCATCCTCGGCTCCTTCCCGATCACGGCCTGGAACCCGGCGCAGGAGCAGGCGCTTACCGACTACGTCGCGGGCGGCGGCTCGGTGGTGTTCCTGGGCGGCGACCAGTCCTTCGGCCTGGGCGGCTACGCGGACACGCCGCTGGCGGCGCTTATGCCCTGGCAGATCCGCGGCGATGAGCCGCCGATGGCGCGCGGCGAGCTGCAGGTGACCATCGATCCGCAGGCCGCGGGGCACGCCATCACCCAGGGCCTGGCCGAGGGCTTCGGCCGCGGCGCGCGCATCGAGAGCGTCAACAGCCCGGGACCGCTGCGCGGCGGGGCGCAGGCGCTGCTCGACACCGTGGTCGATGGCGCGACCAGCGCCGTGGTCGCGGTGCAGACCTTCGGCAAGGGCAAGGTCATGGGCATCGCCTCGGATACGCTGTGGCGGCTCAACGACTCGGCCGGTGCGACGACCTTCGGGGTCTTCTGGCGCCAGGCGGTGCGCTTCCTGTCGGATCGCGGCGAGGGCGGCCAGGTGCTGCGCGTGACCTGGGACCAGGCCGCCTACCGCCCCGGGCAGTCGGCCCTGGCCACCGTGCACCTGACCACCGGCGGTGCGTCGCGGCTGACCGTGGCCTGCGATGGCCCCGACGGTCATCGCGATCTGACCCCGGCCGCGCAGGCCACCACCGATGGCGCCGCCTGGACGGTCACGGTGCCCTTCAGCGTGCGCGGCGACTACCATGTGCGCATGGTCGCCTACCGCGACGCGGCGATCCTCGAGACCTATGACAAGGTCCTGGATGTCGCGCCGAGCCTGCCCGAGGGCGCGCACCTCAGCCGCGACGATGCGGGGCTGGCGCAGCTGGCGCAGGCGCACGGCGGCATCTATGCCACCGAGGCCCACCCCGAGGCGCTGACCCCCTGGCTCGAGGATCTGGCGCGCGCGCAGCGCCGGGTCGAGGCGCGTTCCGTGGTCTTCGGCGGCTGGTGGTGGTTCGTCCTGGTGTTCGCGGTGCTGCTGGGCGAATGGATCCTGCGCCGGCGGCGGAACCTCGTATGAGCATCACCAGCAGCGTGGGTCCGGTCCTGGCCGGGCGCGTCGGCACCGTCCGCTGGCTGCGGCCGGTTCTGCACCTGCTGGTGGTCACGCTCCTGGTGCTGGCTGGCGGGGCATGCACTGCGCGCCTCCCGGGTGCGGAGCCGGCTGCGGAGCCAGGCACGGATGCCGCTGCTGCCGACGCCGCGTCCGCGGCCTTGGTCGATGGCGACCCGGCGACCATCCAATGGTCGAATGGCGATGCCCAGACCGGTCTTCTGCGTTTCGACCAGGCGCTCTCCATCCATGACGGCACCACCCTGCGCGCCATCCCGGCAGCGCAGGTCCTGGCCATCGAGCTCGCCCCGCAAAGCGAGGCGATGGTGCAGGGCTGGCGCTTCGTCGAACCTGGGCAGCCGCGCAAGGAGAACGTCGGCGCGCCCTATCCGGTGCGCCACCTCCAGGCCACCATCACCACCGCCGACGGCACGCGCATCAGCGGCCACCTCACCACCACCGTGGCCTGGCTGACCCCGCCGGACGCGGATGCGCCGTCGCGCGTCATCCTGCCGGCCAAGCAGGAGGGGCCCTCCGGCCAGGTCCTGGCGGATCTGATCTATCCGCTGCGCATCGTCTTCAGCACCCATGCCCAGGCCGCTGCTTCGCGCCGGCTGCGCCTGCCCCACCAGGCGCCGGGGGCGACGGTGGTGGTGATCAGTCGTGGCTCGCTGGCGCGCAGCCAGACCAGGCCCGGCGCGGCGCCCGGCGAATACCTGCTGCCGGCCCCCATCGAGGTCCCGGCCTTCGTGGCCTGCCAGCAGGGCGCCGCGATTGACGTCGCCTTCCCGCCTCCAGCGACCCCGGCACTGACCGCCCTGGCCCAGGGCGCGGTCGACCAGGCCCAGGACTTCCTCGACCACCGTCAACTGCTAGGGGCGTGGGCCGAAGGCCAGGACCAGCTCTATGGCCTGGTGATGCTGTTTCGCCAGGGTTCGACCACCATGGCCGGAGACCACCCCTGGCGGCTGGAGATCTGGCGCTGGAAGCGCGAGGACGAGCGTCTGCTGTGGGCGGGTCGCGCCTACTTCTTCCGGGGACTGGCCGCCAACGTCGCAGGCCTGCCGGCGGTACAGGTTCACAGCGCGTGGTGGTCGCAGACCATGGACGCCGGGGTCTGCACGCTGGGAGGAGACACGCATGGGCGCTGAAGGCGAGATCGCTGGTTCGGTCGATGGCGGCTGGGTGCGCCAGGAGCTCGCACGCGTGGCGCGGCGGGTCTGGCTGACCCAGACGCTCTCTGGCGCATGCTGGTGGCTGGTCTGCGTCGGGCTGATCGGCCTGGGGCTGTTCCTCGCCGACAATGCCCTGCACCTGCCGGCCGCGGCGCGGCTGGTGATCGGGGTGGCCGCGGCCGCGGGCGCGCTGCGTTTGGGCTGGACGCGGGTCATCGCCCCGCTGCGCGCGCGCTGGAGTCCGGAACGCGCCGCGCGCATGGTGGAGTCGGCCTCGGGGCGCAGCGACAATCTCCTGATCAATGCCTGCCTGTTCGAGGGCATGGCGCTGCGCGAGGACGAGCGCGGCTTCGCGGCCCCCGTGCTGCAGGGCGCGCGCGTGGTGATGCGCGGCGCGTCGCTGGCGCAGCTGTTGCGCCTGCGCCGGCTCGCCTGCTGGCTGGCGGGCGCGGTGGCGGTGGTCGGCGGCTGGGAGCTCTACCACCTGGCGGCGCCGGAGCGCCTCGGGAATGCCTTCGAGCGCTTCGCCCTGCCACTGGCCGATGTGCCGGCGCTCGGCTCGATCCGCCTGCTGCTCGATCCTGCTACCGACCAGATGCTGCCCGAGGGCGGTGCGCTGACCGTGCGGGTCATGGCCTCGGGCCCGGGGGTCGTGCCGACTCCGCGCCTGGTGTGGGCCGACGGCGGACGCTTCGTCGCCGCCGACAACCCGCTGGGCGAGACCATGAGCATGACCCTCGAGCAGGGCCAGTACCTGGCGCATTTCACCGACGTGCACCGCTCCTTCGCCCTGCGCGTCTTCTGCGGCGACAGCTGCACGCGCTCGATCCGCATCACCGTCGCAGCGCTGCCGCATCTGCTCGCCAGCCAGGTCCTGGTCCAGGCGCCGGCCTATGTCGGTACGCATCCCGAGCCCCACGCCGGTCCGCCGGCGGCGCTTACGGTCCTTCCGGGCTCGACCGTCAGCCTGAGCCTGCGCCTGGACCAGGTGGTTGCGGGCGTGTCGTGGCGCATCGGCGGGGAGATCATCCCGATGACGCTCGCCGGCGGGAGCTGGACGGCGCACGCTACGGTCACCGCCGCCGGAGCCAGCGTGCTGGTGCTCGACGACGGGCGCGTCCTCGCCAGCGGGGACGTGATCCTGCAGGTCGATGCCATCCCCCAGGTCACGCTCACCGGGGTGGACGACAACCGCCTGCTGCTGCCGGGCACGGCGCTTCCGGTGGCGATCACCGCCAGCGACGACCATGGCCTGCGCGCCACCGGGCTGCAGATCCGCGAATCCGACTCCGGGCCCGCGACCACGCTCACAGCCTGGCAGTACATCGGGCCGCCCGGGGTGCCGAGCGCGCAGGAGCACGAGCGCCTGGTGCTCGATCCCACCGCCTTCCAGCCCGGGCACAGCTACATCCTGCAGGCGGTGGCGGGCGATTTCGCGCCCGCGGGCCAGATCGGCCGCTCGCGCCCGGTGGTGCTGCGCATCAAGTCGCTCGATGACATCACCACCAGCGTCCCGGAGCTGGCGGTCGGCATCGCCGCCTTGAAGGAGGCCATCGCCCGCCAGCGCGAGGCGGTGGGATTGACCGACAACCTCGCGCTCGACCTCGGCGCGGCGATCCAGGGCGGCCGGCTCCCGGCGCACCAGGCGGCCCTGGCCGGGCCGCAGCACCAGGCGCAGGACGCGGGACGCCACGCGGTTGCGGAATTCCTCGCGCATGATGAGGTCCCCAGCGGGCACGCCCTGCAGCCGCTGGTCGAGGGCGAGATGGCCCTGGCGCTTGGGCAGATCAGCGCCCTGCCGGCGGATGACTCGGCCGCGACGAAGCTGCAGGCGCTCGTGACGCGCCAGCAGGACATCCTCAGCAGCCTGATCAGCCTGCTCGGGGAGGTCGTCGACAAGGCCAATGCCAAGGCCGCGGCCGCGGCGGCGCATGGCGGTCCCGCCGATGCGCCCCAGCCGCTGGGCAGCACCCACGACGCGGTCGACAAGGCGCTCTCCGACCTGCAGGATTTCGTGCGCGAGCAGAGCCGCCTGCTCGAGCGCAGCCGTTCGCTCATGGATATCAAGCCCATGGACCTCTCGGACTCCCAGGCCGCGGTGCTCGGCGCCTTGGCGCGCGAGGAGGCCAAGCAGGCCAAGTACCTCGAGGAGAAGATGACCGACTTCTCCAAGATCCCGACCCAGGACTTCTCCGATGCAAGCCTCGACCACGAGGTCAACCAGGTGTGGCAGGACGTGAATGCCGCGGACGCCGCGCTCTACCAGAAGGCGGTCGAGGTCGCGGTGCCGGCCGAGCAGTCGGGTCTCGAGCTGGCCAAGGAGCTCGAGCAGAATCTGGAAAAGTGGATGGCCAACCATCCCGACAACGTGCAGTGGAAGATGGAGGAGGCGCTGGCCCCGGCCGATGTGCCGATCTCGGAGCTGCCGAAGCAGCTCGAGGACATCGTCGGCGACCTGCTCGACAAGGAGGATGCGATGCAGCCGGATGTCGAGGACTTCTCCTCGGCGTGGATGGACAACATCGACAAGGGCGCGGGCTGGGACGCGGGCGACGGTCCGATCTCGAACATGAGCGCCAAGGGCATCACCGGCAACCAGCTGCCCAACCAGAACGAGATCGGCGGCCGTTCGGGCGAAGGCCGCAACGGTCGCAGCCATGGCCAGATGGTCCAGGACACCGCCGAGGGCAAGGGCGGGCGCGAGACCCCGTCGCGCCTCGATCCCGAGCCGTTCGAGTCGGGCTCGGTCAAGGATTCGGCCAAGGACGACCAGGGCGGTCCGACCGGCGGCGGCAAGGTCTCCGGCTACGCGCAGGAGGGACTGCGCGGCCCGGTGCCGCCCTCACTGGCGCAGTCGATGGTGCGCCTGGCCGGCAAGCAGGCCGAGATCCGCCAGGCCGCCGGCAAGCTGGCGCTCGAGCTGCGCCGCCGCCACCTGCCCAGCGGCGACGTCGAGAATGCGGTGCGCGCCATGGGCAATCTCGAGGACGCGGCCGCGCGCGGCGATGGCGGCGCCATCCACCAGCGCTTCACCGAGGCGGTCGACGCGCTGCGCAGCCAGCGCGAGGCCCTCTCCGATGCGCCGGCCAGCCTGCGCCATGAGCGCATCGACCTCAGCGCGACTGCGCGCGCCATCCAGCAGGGCCCGTCCAACGGCGTGCCGCCCGGCTACGAGGAGATGTCCAGCGAGTACTTCAAGGCCATGGCGCAATCCGAATCGCAGGCCCAGGCGCCGGACGCGGGCGCGAAGTGAGAGCCGTGGCGGCGGCGGTGCGGCCGGTGCTGCTGCTTATGGTCATGCTGCTGGCGTGCCGGAGCTGTGGTGCGCAGAGTTCTGACTACGCCGGGCCGAATGTCTTGGTCAACGGCGATTTCAGCACGCCGGCCGCCGGCCAGGTGCCGGCCGGGCCGGCGCACTGGGACATCCCCGACGGCCTGGGCGTGCAGTGGACCGTAGCACCCGGCGGCGGCCAGGGCATCCGCATGGACACCGCGATCAGCGAGCAGGCGATGGTCGCGCAGTGGCACAAGGTCGGGAACACCACCTGGGACATCCCGCACGCCGCCGGCAATGCGATCGCCGAGACCTATGGACTGTCGCTGTATTCCCAGGCGATGCCGGTGGCCGCGGGCCGCTCCTACCGCATCACCTACGACTTCCTGGGACCCGCCGGCGGGGTCAAGCTGTGGGTGCGCGGCTACGGGCTGCACAACGGCGAGAAGCAGCGCCTGTGGGAGGCGGTGGTCAATGGCACGGGCGATGGCCCCGCGTGGAAGACCACGACGATGGATGTCCATCCGACCCGCCACCGCTACGCGGTCACGGAACTGAAGATCATGCTCTACGCCTATTATCCGGCCGGCGTGTACTGGTTTCGCAACATCCGGCTCCAGCTGCTGCCCGAGGATCAGGCGGACCGGGACGCGCAGGCCAAGGCCGCCGTCGAGGCTGCGGCCGCCGCGCAGCCCTGAACAGCGGCGGCGCTGCGCAGGCGCCGACGCTTGTCCCTGCCCTCAGGGCCCCACCGTAGGCGCATCGGGGGGCGGAATGAGCGCTGGTCACCTTCATGCGCGTCGTCAGTCGGGTCTTCAATCGCGTCCGCACCCGCTGCGCTCGCGATTCGTGTGGCAGCGTGCTGCGCTCGTCGGCGTGGCGCTCCTGGTGGGGCTCGGGTCGCGCCTGGGTGCTGAGATCCGTACGGAAGTCGTCGACTACCAGGACGGCGCCACCGCCCTGGAGGGCTATATCGCCTATGACGACTCCCTGGGGGTCGAGCGTCGGCCGGCGGTCTTGATCGCGCCGGAATGGCGCGGCCTGGATGAGTATGCGAAAAGCCGCGCGCGGCAGTTCGCCGCACTGGGCTACCTGGCCTTCGCCCTGGATCCCTATGGCAAGGGTGTGGTGGTCGCAAGCGATGCGGATGCGAAGGCGCGCTCCGGGATCTTCAAGGCCGACCGCACGCTGCTGCGCGCGCGCGGACGCGCTGGCTTGGATGCGCTGACCAGGCAGCCCCTGGCGGCGCGCGACTCGATTGCGGCGATCGGCTACTGCTTCGGCGGCACGCTGGTCCTGGAGCTGGCGCGTAGCGGCGCGGACATCCGCGCCGCGATTGCGGTGCACGGCGGTCTGGCCCCCGGCAGCGATGCCAAGGGTCTGCCCCTGCCGGCGCAGGCCGGGATCGTGACCGCCAAGATCATGGCCCTGCAGGGGGGCGACGATCCGTTCGTCACCCAGGCCGAGCTGACCGGCTTCACCGACGAGATGCGCGCCGCCAAGGTCGACTGGCAGCTGATGGAGTTCGGAGGCGCGGTGCATGCGTTCAGCAATCCGCATGCGGGCTCGGATCCGAGCACGGGCCGGGCCTACAACGCCGTCGCCGATCACCGCTCGATGGACATCATATGTCATTTCCTGGCTGATCTGTTCCCGCGCTGAGCTGGGCGCATTTGCGCACCGGTTGCGAAGCCCTCGGGGCAGGCCGTCAGGCCGGGCCATCGGCAGTGCTACCGTCATCATGAACCGGCAGGGGATGGGATGCGGGATTGGATATCCCAATTCCAGCGCCGGGGTTTATTCCATGGGCGACTTCCCACCGCCGACCCGATCGGAATCTGCGCATGGACCTCTGCACCGCCTCGGACCGCTCCCCATACGGGAGGCGTCGCCTGACCATGGCCCTGCTCGGCCTGGGGCGCCAGATTAGTCGGAAACGGTAAAATAACCATATTGGTAGTTGGTCATCGCCGCGCGCTGCGGCGATGACCAGGGAGCATGGCGATCCCTCATCCATCGCCAGGTGGCAGCGCACCTCCCGGATGACCTCCTGCGCGCTCTGCTATAGTGGGGGCATGCAGAGCACCGCCCAGTCCATGTCGTCGCGCATCGAGGCCTACCTCGGCACCCAGCCCGGCGGCGTCGATCTGCAGGCGGCGCTGACCCACCTGCCGATCGAGCGCATGCGCCACTTCATGCAGGCCTTGGACCAGCGTCGCGAGCACGGCCGGGTGTTCTTCCTCGGCAATGGCGGCTCCTTCGACAATGCCCGCCTGATGGCCAGCTGCTGCCGCGCCAAGGGCGTCAACGCCAAGGTCCCCGGCCATCCCGACGACTACCTCACGGTCGCGCAGCGCCAGGGCTACCAGGACATCTTCGTGCACGGCCTGCAGAGCGATCGGATCGCGGCGGCCGACATGGTGGTCGGCATCTCGGGCTCGGGGAATTCGCCCAATGTCGTCGCGGCGCTGGCCTTCGCCCAGGCGCAGGGGGCGCAGACCTGGTGCATGGGCGGGCGCGATGGCGGGGCGATGCGCCGCCAGTGCGGTGACGACCATTCCCTGATCGGCAAGAGCCACTGCATGGAGGCCATCGAGGACCTGCACATGGCGATGCTGCTCAGTGCGCTCGACGCCCTGCACAGCGGCCACCACATCACCCAGTCGCTGGGCCGCTTCCAGGCCGCGCTGACGGCCTTCTCGACCCCCGAGAACACCCGGCAGCTGGCCCGGGTCGCCGAGCTGATGCTCGACGGCATCCTGCATGGCGGGCGCTGCTTCGTGGCCGGCTTCGGCATCGGGGCGAGCCACCTGCGCGCCGATCTCGGGCGCGGGGCGACCAATGCCATCCCGGTGCGCGGCATCACCACCCCCGAACTCTTCAGCATGAACTCGGCGCAGGCCACCGCCAATGACGACGGCCTGGACTTCGTCCTGGTCGATGGCCTGGTCAAGTACGATCCGACCCCGCAGGATCTGGCGCTGCTGGTCGTGACCCCGGGCGCGGAGGGCGCGATCGCGCACTGCCGCGACCTGCTCGAGCACACCCGGACGCCGATGGTCACGATCGGGCCCGGCGGCGTCGATCTCGCGGCCTTCGCCGCCTTCGACCAGGACGCGACCGTGGCGATGATCGGCCACATCTGCGGCGAGTGCATCCGCGCCTGCCTGCACGAGGAGTGGAAGGCGCGCAAGCTCGACGAGGTCACGGTCTTCCCCAGCGGCCAGAAGAAGCTCGGCATCAAGGCCACCGAGGCCCTGCAGGAGGATCTGCGCCAGCGCGGCGTGCTGCGCCCCGAGGAGCAGCTGACCTTCGCCTACGGCTCGCTCTACGCGGTGCATCCGCCGGCGACGCGGCCGCCGCGCTGCTACTTTTGACCGCTCACTTCTGACCATCTGAACTGACCGGGCTGGGCCCCGGTCCCACCGTTCACGGCCCCACGGGCCATCACGAGAGGCGCGCATGTACCTGGGTTTCGATATCGGTGGCACCAAGTGCGCCGTCTGCCTCGGCACCGCCGGCGGTGAGATCATCGCGCGGCGCTCCTTCCCCACCGAGGAGCCGCGTGGTCCCGAGCAGGCGATCGTCCAGCTGATCCGCCATGCCCAGGAGCTGATTGCCGAGCATCAGGTCAGGCCGATTGCGGTCGGCATCTCGTGCGGCTCGCCGATGGATCCCGAGGCCGGCATCATCCAGGCACCGGCCAACCTGCCGTCCTGGAAGGACGTCCCGATCGTGCGCATCGTCAAGGAACGCCTCGGACTGCCGGCCTTCCTCGAGAACGACGCCAATGCCGGCGCCCTGGCCGAATGGCTGTACGGGGCGGGGCGCGGCGCCAAGAACGTGGTATTCATGACCTTCGGCACCGGCATGGGCGCGGGGCTGATCCTCGACGGTCGGCTGTACCGCGGCACCAACGTCTATGCGGGCGAAGTCGGGCACATCCGCCTCGCGCCGTACGGCCCGGTCGGCTGCCGCAAGCCGGGCAGCTTCGAGGGCTTCTGCTCTGGCGGCGGCCTGGCCCAGGTGGCGCGCATCGAGCGCCAGGCCTGGGAGGGGGCGACCACGCTCCCCGCGGCGCCGACCGCCAAGGAGGTCGGCGTGGCCGCGGTCGCAGGCGATGCGCTGGCGCTGCACATCCTGGCCCTGTGCGGGCGCTACCTCGGCGCCGGGTTGGCGGTGATCCTCGATGTGCTCAATCCGCAGGTCATCGTGCTCGGCTCGATCTTCGCCCGCTGCGAGCGCTTCCTGCGCCCGTCCATGGAGGAGGTCATGCGCGCCGAGGCCCTGGCCCAGACCTTCGCGGTCTGCCGTGTGGTGCCGGCCCAGCTGGGCGAGGCGATTGGCGATGTCGCGGCGGTGGCGATCGCCCACAACGCCTGCCGCGCAAACGAGGCGGCCCAGGGCCGGGCCGGGCACTGACGTGCGCGCGCCCCGGCAGCTGTCCAACCAGGGACTACATAGCGGTTATGGCCGCGCCCCGCGGGCGATCCTTGTTGATGGATGGCTATCGACCCGCGCGTGCGACCATGGGCCCCAAGCGGCCGGCGCTCCCGGCTTAGCGCGGGGACGGGCGTGAGCCGTCACGGCCTGCGTCGGCTGGCGCATGTCGCCGGGCTGATCGTCCTCCTCGCCGCTTGGACGCTGCCCCGGCTGCCGGCGGAAGAGGTCGATGTGACGCTGCACAGCGGCGAGACGGTGCGTGGCGTGGTGGTCGGGGATGACTCCGACCAGATCCGCCTGCTGCGCTCCATCCCGACCACCTCGATGCCGATCGATGTGGTGATCACCTATCCGCGCAGCGCGATTGCCCAGGTGCAGACGATAGCCCAGCCCAATCCCGAATACGATCGGCGCGCCAGCGCGGTGCCGGCCACGGCCGCGGGCCACATCGCGCTGGCCAAGTGGTGCCGGGATGAGGATCTGCCCGAGCAGGCGCGTCTGCAGGCGATGCAGGCCCATACCCTGGCGCCGCGCGATCCCCAGGTCACCTCCCTGCTCATCGCGGTCGGCTACACCTACGCCGACGGGCGCTGGCAGGATGCGAATGCCTACCTGCTCGAGACCGGCCGGGTGCGCTACGCCGGGCGCATCATGACCCAGGTCGAGGCGGATGCGCTGCGCAGCCGCGCCGACAACGACCAGCGCGTCGCCGACCTCATCGTGCAGGTCGGCGCGAGCGCGGCGCGCCTCGACGCCCTGCGCCAGTCCTTCAGCGGCCTCAGCCGCGCGCTCCTGGAGGTCCCGGATCTGCTAAGCGCCAACCAGGACCGCATCAGCCAGGCGCGGCTCGCCGAGCGGCGCTTCGACCAGCTGCTCGATGCGACCCAGCCCGGGGTCATCCCCGGGGCGGACACCGTCCCAGGCGCGAGCCAGCAGAGCCATCTCGATGAGGCGACCGCGCGCGCGCAGGCCGAGGCCGCCTACCAAGCGCTGCCGCAGCTGCTGAAGAACCAGGCCGATCTCAACCGCAAGCTGCAGACCCTGGCCGCGGGCAAGCGCGACCTGCTCGAGCAGATGCGCGACGCCGAGCAGGCGTTGGCGAGCGCGAATGCCGCCATCGACGAGCTGAAGACGGATACCGCCCAGCTCGGGGCACCGGCGGTGCGCTGAGTCAGTGCGTCGCGGGCGTGTGGCGGTGCAGGTCCAGGACCAGGATGCGCAGCTGCTTCAGCCCGAGCGGCCGCAGTCCGAGCACTTCGTGGCCGAGCAGCTCGGAGGCGATGGCGGCGAGCTGCTCGGCAGTGAGCAGGTCGATGCGCACCGGGATGCGGGTGCCCGCGCCGAGCGCCTCGGTGCCGGCCGTGCGCCGTGGGCGGCGCGCTAGGACGACCGACTTCTTGAAGAGCAGGTAGTAGATCGACTTGTCGCTGCGCCCGAGTCCACGGCTGTCGCGGTACTGCTTGAGGTGCTTGGGCCCGAGCCGCAGCAGGACCGGGCGTGCGCTCTTGACGAAACGGTTGCGCCAATTGTTGACCAGGAAGACCTGGCCATCCTCTTCCCAGAAGATCGACCGTTGCGGGATGCGGTTCGCCATGGCCTGCCTCCGTCAGATGGTACGGCTGACGGCCGACTTGGTTGCGCCCATTATGCAGATGTGCGCGCGCCACCCACGGTCCGGTGGCGCGCGGCAGGCGACATGGGGTGCGAAGCTACTTCAGCACGGCCTCGATGTCCTCGTAGGTCTTGGCCAGCCAGATCTTGACGCGCTGGCGTTCGAGCAGGCCCAGCCCGTCGGGCGCGCCGCGGCTGTTGATCGCGAACCAGAAGCTGGCGTTCTGCTGGTCGATCTTGCGCATCGAGGCCTCATGGAGCTTGCGCAGCTCGATGATCTTGGCGCCGAGCTTCAGCGCCTGGGTGCGGGCACTGGAGGCCTGGAAGCGGTCGAAATTGCTGCCGCGGCCATGGTTGAGGACGATGACGTAGGAGACCGACGTGCCGAAGAGGGCCAGCAGGCGCTCGAGCATGCCCAGGGAGTCGACGCCATCATCCATGACATGCCAGAAGCGCACCGGGGTCTCGCTCTCCTTGAGCAGCGCGATCACGTCGGAATCCTCGATCCAGCGGCTGAGCGGCGGCATGGTCTGGGCCGCGAGGTCGACCAGGACCTGGCGGGTGGGCTGCTCGGTGACCGCCTCGATGATGTGGTCGAGACTCTCGTAGTCGTCGATCATGGTGCGGGCGGCGAAGTCGGAATAGAAGCGCTGGAAGGAGGCATGCGAGCGGTCGGTATCGAAGCCGATGAAGGGGATCTCCTTGTCGATGAAGTACTGGGCCAGCAGCCGCGCCATGACGGACTTGCCGACGCCGCCCTTTTCACCGCCGATGAAGTTCAATGAAGCCATGGGTGCATCCTTCGAAGTCAAATACGTCCCCCAGCGGATCAGCCAAGGGACAGAAGTGTAACTCAGTGCAGCGCCCGGAATGCCCCGGCGCCGCTTCGATCCTCGTCGTATCCGGAATCGGATCGGGGCACACCATGATGGGACATTTCCGCGATTCAAGGTCCCGGCGTGGCGGCGCGGCGGTCCAGGCCGACGAGCCGGGCGGACGACCCTGCCGGCGAACGCGCAGGCCACCCCCGCCAGTAGCGCCCGTCATTCAATACCTGTCCTGCTGGCAGCATGCGCAGCAGCGCCGGATCCAATCGGGGTACGCGCGTCGACCGGACTGCGCGCGCTCGTGCCACGCCAGACGACGTCGGTCGGGCAGAGACGGGTCGGGCCGCGTCGGCAGGGCGGCAGGGCGGCAGCCGGGCTGCCAGCGCGCACCGGTATGCCACCCAGGGGACCGATCAGGCCATCCCTGGGCGAGAACGCCTGATCGTTCTACATATATTATTTCAATAGTTATTATTCCAGCATGCCCGTGCCGGGCATTCGTCGCCGCGCTGCAACACGCCGACTTCGCCCTGGCACCTTCTGGCAATGGAAGGTATAGTACGTAAGAGAGTGATCAGACGTTATGCCGCATGGGAGTGCCACATCATGGTCCATTGCATTGGTTTCGGGCCCGAGCACTCAAACGCGTAGCGCAGATACCGATTCAGGCTCCCCAGATCCGTTGCGACCCGCTGTGGCGGTTCATCGCTCCACCCCGTATCGCGCCGTGGCCCGCGCCGCGATACCTGCCCCAGGCGACAGCAATGTCCTATAAGATCCTCATCGTCGATGACAGCCGCATCATGCGCGAGATGATCCAGCGCACGGTCTCCCTTTCGGGCATCGCCATCGAGTCCTTCGATCAGGCCGCGGATGGCGCGCAGGCGCTGGCGCTGATGAAGACCAAGCCCTTTGACCTGGTGCTGCTCGACATCAACATGCCGGTGATGGATGGCGAGCAGCTGCTGACCGCCATCCGCAAGGACGAGACGCTGCGCAGTACCTTGGTGATTATCGCCTCCACCGAATCCTCAGATACCCGCATCCGGCGCCTGCGCCTGATGGGGGCCGAATTCATCCATAAGCCATTCCGTCCCGAGGATCTGGCATCGGTCGTCGCCAGAGTCGCGGCGCCGAAGGCATAAACAGTGGGCATGCAGTATAGCGAAGGCGTCGCTGCCATCGGCGGCATTGCGGAAGGCTTGTGCTACCTGACGCCGGTCGGACCGGCCTCGCTGGTCACGCTCAGCCAGGCGGAGATGACCATCATGATCTCCTACGAGGAGATGGGCACGGGCTCGGAGCCGCGCAAACGCGGCACCGCCTACCTGATCCTCAGCCACGGCCTGCCGACCACCCTCGGCGCCAACATGCTCGGCTGCTCCGACCAGAGCCGGGTGACCCTCGAGCTGGCCATCGACGCGTCCAATGAGCTCGCCAACGTGCTGACCGGCAACCTCCTGCCGCTGGTCTATGGCAAGGAACGCGAGTTCCAGCTGTCCACCCCGCGCATGAGCCCCTATCCCTCGTCCCAGATGCTCGATGCCTGCTCGTTGACCACCGAGGAGGGGGTTCTCAGCTGGGCCAACGTGGAGAATGGCTGATAGGTCGCCCCCGAGGGTGTGCGAGACGATGACGATGACGATGACGCTGATGACGGCGCCGGCGCTGGCCGGACCGTCAACTAAAGTGACAGGGTGTCCAGAAGCTGGACGTTGAGCCGGATCAGTCGGGACCGCATACTTCCTCAGAGGAATCAGGCATGAACTCACCAACGGTCAATGATGACTCCGGTCGGAACCAGCAATCGCCGACGATCTACACCGCGGCCGTGCTGTTCGGCGGCGCCATCCCGGCCCAGCACACCTCCAAGAAGGATCCGCTGCACGCGCTCGTCATCGCGCCTGCGGCCCTGGCGATCCAGCCCTCCCGCTCCGGGTCGCTCTTCGCCCAGCTGCAGGGCCCGGCGCTTGGCATAGCACTCTGGGATCCGGTCGCACGGCTCGCCGCGCTGGGCCACTTCCTGCTGCCGTCCTCGCGTTCCGCGCTGACCCCGGCCGCGGTCGTGGCCGAGCCCGGCCGCTATGTGGATTCGGGCCTGGCGGCGCTCTTCGAGCGCATGGCCAAGCAGGGCGGGGTGCTCAACCGCATGATCGTGACCATGGCCGGTGGCGGCCAGGTCGGCGCGGCCAAGGACCTCTTCCAGGTCGGCACCCGCAATGTCACCGCGGCGCGCAAGGTGCTGTGGATGAGCCAGCTGCTGATCTCCAAGGAGGACGTCGGCGGGGTGGGCGAACGCACCTTGATCATCAATACCGAGACCGGCGACTGCATGGTCGAGAAGGCGGATGCCCCATGCGCCGTCTAGCCCTCCCCGTGGTTGCGACCGTCTCGCGGCAGGACGAGATGGTGCTCGGCTGCGTCGGCGCCTCACTGTCGGCGCTCGGCTACCTCTCGCCGACCGGCCCGCTCGACGGCCTCACCAGCCTGAGCATCGCCGCCGAGATCACCTTCCGGGTGCATGCGCAGGCGCCGTGCGCCGGCAGCCTGTGCGTGGCCTTCGACACGCTGGCCATCGAGACCCTCGCCACCGCGATGCTGGCCCGCCCCGCGGGCCAGGCGGTCAGCGCCAGCGACTGCGCCGATGCGGCGCTGGAACTGGTCAACGTCGCCTGCGGCGACCTGCTGCCCCAGCTCTTCGACATGCACAACGAGTTCGCGCTGTCGCTGCCCGCACTGGCCGATGCACCCGAGGCCCTGACCCGGCCGTGGATCGGGCTGCGCTGCGACAGCGGCAACATCGCCATCCGCCTCTCGCTGGATTAGAGCGCCGGCGCCGGGATCCGGCCGCCAGCTGGCGGCTGCTGTCTGGTGATGGGAGGCCGCGTCCGCCAGCCTGTCTCACAGCATGTCACGTCGCCGCAGGCTGCTGCGCGTGTGAGGAGTGGCCGCGCACCATCGCCTCGAGGGAGGCCAGGTGCTGATGCAGGAGGTTGGCCTGCACGGTCATCTCCAGCGCGGTCTCGGCGCCATCCTCGGAATTCGCCGCGTTGTCATGGGCGATGCGGTCCATCTGGTCGAGCGAGCGGGCGATGGCCTCGATGCCGAGGATCTGCTCGCGCGCGGCGGTGGCGATGTCGCGCATCATGACGTTGACCTGGCGGCCCGACTCGGAGACCTCGCTGAGGATCTGGCTGGTGTTCTGGCTGAGGGCCACACTGGTCTGCACGTTGGCGATGCTGGTCTCGATCAGGATCGCGGTGGAACGCGCCGCCTCGGCCGCGCGCAGCGACAAGGTCCGCACCGCCTTGGCCACCACCGAGAAGCCGCGGCCCGCCTCGCCGGCGCGCGCCGCCTCGATCGAGGCGTTCAGCGCCAGGAGATTGGTCTGGAAGGCGATCTCCTGGATCGAGCGGATGATCTTCGCCGTCTGGTCGGCGCTGGCCTTCATGGCGGTGATGGCGACGTCCAGCCCGGCCATGGCGTCGATGCCGCGGCTGGCCGCGGCGGCGGCATTGTCGGACAGGGTCCGGGCCTGCTCGGCGGTGGCGCTGGACTGCTGGATGATGATGCCCATCTCCTCGAGCGCGGCGCTGGTCTGCTCGAGGGCGTTGACCTGGCTGTTGGCGTCACTGGCGATGGCCTTGCTGTTGGCGGCGACCTTCGCCGAGGCGCTCAGGGTGCGGTCCGCGCCTTCCGAGAGGGCCTTCACGGTGCGGTTCAGCGGCCGGGAGATGCTCAGCGCCAGGGCGAAGGTGATCAGAGCGCCGACCAGGACCGAGGCCATGAGGCCGACGTAGAGCAGGCGCTCGGCGTAGGTGAGCGTGACCTGCGACTCCTGCGCCAGCTGGATGGCCTTCTCGGAACTCGAACCGGAGAGGCTGTGCATGAGCAGCGAGAGGGTTGCTGAGCGCTCCTGCAGCAGCGCCTCGCTGTCTTGCAGGTGCACCCAGTTCTCGCGCAGATTCACCATGTTGGTCTTGTAGATGCGCGTGGTGGTGCGCACGTCCTCGAGCTCCTGCTGCGAATCGCCCTGCGGGATGGTCTTCTTCAGGTCATCGATCGTCTGCTCGATGTCCGGCATCGTCTCGAGGCTCTGGTCCATCGGCGTGAGATCATGCAAAGCGGCCGAGCGGAAAGTGGCCAGACGGCAGGCCGAGACCAGGTCGGAGAGGTCGTGGACCTGCTCGAGGATCGCCAGGTGGCCCTTGGACTGGCCGTTCTGCGCGGTGATGTCCGCAGTGACGACCTTCTGCAGCAGGTCGCTCAGTGCATAGAGGCTGCTAAGCAGGTTGATGGCTGCGGCATCGATGTCCTTGAAGGCGGTGGTGATCGCCGCGTTCGCCGCCTTGGTCGCGGAGGCCGCCGACTGGAACTGGATGGCAATGACATTGGCCTTCTTGAGCGCCTGGCCCAGGGCGCTGTAGTCGTTCTCCTCGGCCTGCCGCGCATTGGCCGCGAGGTTGCGGTTGAAGTCCTTCATCGCCGCATCGAAGATCGGCAGGTAGGTCTGGTCGTTGGTGAAGCCGAAGGTGCGGATGGCGTTGGAGGCGGTGGCGAAGGAGCTGGCCAGTCCCGAGGCGGTGATGGCGATCGGCAGCATCTCCTCGGAGAGGGCCTGGTTCTTGTGCTCGACCCGCGACATGGCGATCGCCGAGACCAGCCCCAGCGCGGAGAACACGGCCAAAAGCAAAAGACAGCCGATGGCGATGCGCAGCGCCAGCGGCACCGCGACGGCGCCCTTGGCGGGGACGGTGGCTGTGGCAGGAGGGCTCATGTGCTGCTCGGCTCGACCCGGGCCACGCGGCCCTGGAGGATGGCGGTGACGGTGGTCGGGATGCGTTCCAGGGCGGTGCCGCGCTCGGCCGCGCCGCAGGCGATGGCCGCCCGGGGCATGCCGTAGACCACACTGGTCGCCTCATCCTGGGCGATGGTGTAGGAGCCCGACTGGCGCATCTCCAAAAGCCCCGCCGCGCCATCGCTGCCCATGCCGGAGAGGACCATGCCGATGGCTTGGCGCGAACAGCAGCGCGCGATCGAGCGGAAGAGGATGTCGATGGAGGGGCGCTGGAAATGCTCGGGTGGGCCGTTGTGGATGGCCAGGACCAGGCGCGCCCCGTCCTGGGTAGCGATGACGTGCTTGCCGCCGGGCGCGACCAGGGCCTGGCCGGGCAGGATCTCCTCGCCGCCCTGGGCCTCGCGCACGCGGATCGCGCCGATGGCGTCGAGGCGCTTGGCGAAGGACGCGGTATAGATCGGCGGCAGGTGCTGGACGATGACGATGCCGGGGCAGAAGCGCGGCAGCTGGCCGATCAGGAAGCGGATCGCCTCGGTGCCGCCGGTCGAGGCGCCGATTGCCACGACCCGCACCGGATCAGCCAGCGGCAGCGGGGTCATCATGCGACCGGGCGGAGTACCAGGTGGGAAGAGGGGGATGGTGGGCTTGGCGAGGATTCGCGCGTGGCCGGCGGCGCGCACCGCGGCGGCAAGCAGCGCCGGGAAGCTCTGCGCCTGCGCCGCCGAGGGCTTGCACAGGACCTCGACCGCGCCGAGCTCGAGCGCGCGCAGCGCCACATCCGAGCCGCTGCGGGTCAGGCTCGAGACCACGACCACCGGCAGGGGGTCGCTGGCCATCAGCTGCTCGAGGAAGCTCAGGCCGTCGAGGCCCGGCATCTCGAGATCGAGCGTCATGACGTCGGGGCGCTGCGCGGCGACCATGCGCGCGGCGACGGTGGCGTCGGGGGCGGTGCCGATGACCTCGACATCGCTGCAGTCGCTCAGCGCCCGGCTGAAGAACATCCGCGCCGAGCGGCTGTCGTCGACGATCAGGGTGCGGATCATGGCTGCTCGGTCATGATCATGGAGAGCAGGCCCTCCTCGGTGGTCAGTGAGCAGGCCTGGATGCCCGAGGACGGCATGGCGACGATCTGGAAGGGCGAGGAGAGGGCGAACTCGCGCACCGTGCCGTAGATGCGCGGCAGGACGTTGCCGGTCAGGACATTGACCAGCTCCAGGGCGGCGTCGCGGATGGTGTCATCGGCGATCGCGCTGCGCGGCGGGCAGCCGAGCATGTTGACCGCCAGCGCGCGCGGCAGGCCGTCGCCCAGACCG
>Ga0302314_10003967_pt1 | contig 27214 bp, 27 predicted proteins | sample III_Palsa_N2_3_FD_200533 | JGI IMG/M metagenome (GOLD analysis project Ga0302314, IMG submission 200533) | Peat permafrost microbial communities from Stordalen Mire near Abisko, Sweden - III_Palsa_N2_3 | ecosystem: Environmental > Terrestrial > Soil > Palsa > Peat permafrost | place: Sweden...
GATCTGGCCCAGGCGATCGAACATGAAGGCCACCGATCCGGCGTCGCCCATGTTGCCGCCGTTCTTGCCGAAGATCGCCCGCACATTGGCGGCGGCGCGGTTGCGGTTGTCGGTCAGCACCTCGACAATCAGCGCGGCGCCGCCCGGGCCAAAGCCCTCGTAGCGGATCTCCTCATAGGTATCGGCCTCGCCGCCGATCGCCTTCTTGATCGCGCGGTCGATGTTGTCCTTGGGCATCGACTCGGCCTTGGCGTTGGCGATCGCCAGGCGCAGGCGGGAATTGGCGGCCGGGTCTGGCAGGCCGGCCTTGGCGGCGATGGTGATGTCGCGCGAGAGCTTGGAGAACAGCTTGGAACGCAGACCGTCCTGGCGATCCTTGCGGAACTGGATGTTCTTGAACTTTGAATGGCCGGCCATGATCTTCTTTGTGCAATTTCGTAAGGCAGGTCGTCTTCTAGCGCGACCCGACGCCGGGGTGAACTGCGATGCGGAGACGGCTGATGTCAAACGAGATGGAACAGAGCAACGCCGGCGCAAGGTCACGGCCGCGGGCTTATGAGATCACCTTGCTGCAACTGATCGGCGCATCCGCCCTGGGCGTGCTGGCGATCGGCGCACTGTCCATCGGCGCCATGGCGATCGGCGCCCTCGCCATCGGACGCTTGAGGGCCGGCAAGGTGCGGCTGGATGATGTGGAAATCGACAGGCTGGTCGTGCACAAGCTGGCGGTGCTGGAGCGGGCGTGAGGGGCGTTTTCCGCCTCCCTCCCCTTGTGGGGAGGGCTATCGCATATGAGTCAGTGCGATGATCAGAGCGTGATTATCCCAGCCGGCTTTGAGTCGTTTGTGGCTCAGTGGGATGTTTTGGGGATCGTTTCTGAGGACGTTGAGGGCGAGACGTCTGAGCACGGCGATGTTGATTGGCCCATGATTCTTTCGGGTGCGAGCGCCATCCTCATCCATGAGGACGTCGAGCTGCCAGTGGAGCTTGTTTTCGATGAACCAATGCATTCGGACGATGGCGAGGAGGACGTCGGGGGGGAGCATTCTGGACATGACGAAGGTTCGGACATCGACAGTGATTTTCCCATTGATGATGCGCTGGGATTCGACGCGGGCGATGGCGCGCAAGTCGATGAGGCTGTTTTTCCCTGGCGATTGAGCAAAGGGGATGACGAAGGCGCGGCGGGTTTCAATCCGGCCATGGGCGTTGTCTTGAGTTTCGATGATCTTGGTCTTGGGGTTGGCGGCGGCTTTGTCGAGGGCGACGGTGGTGTCGGCGGCGAGTTTGGACTGATTACCCTTGAGGGTGATCACATAGTGACCGCCGCTCTCGCGGACGGCCTTGGTGAAGCGCCGATGGCAGTTGAGGGCGTCGCCGGTGACGGTGCATCCTTTGAGGGACAGCAGGGCGAGCGCCTCGATGGCGGCCTGAGCTTCGCCGCCTTCTCGCGCCTCGACATGGGCCAGGCTCACCAGGTTGTCACAGTCGAAGACAGTCACCGTGAGCGGGGGCATGTGGGCGAAGCCCTTTTCAAAGGCGCGACGCAAGCATTTGCCATCCACCGCCAAGTGACGGGGCGCATCCGATCTGGCCTGCGTCCCGAATGCCGTCATCACGCGCCGCAGAACCGCCTCGAAAGCCTGAGGGTCGAGCATTCGGAACACGGCGGTGAAGGTATTGTGGCTGGGCGCTCCATTTTTCAACGGCGCCACCTGACGCAATATCTCCAACCGGGTCGCGGCAAAGATCGCCATCTCCGTACAGTTGGCCGCGCCGCACAGCATCGCCGCCAAAGCCACGAACAGAATATCCTTCAGATCGTGCCGGATGTTGTAGGCGCGCGGGTCCGTGATTTCGTCCAGCGCCTCGATGATCGTCATGAAACTTCCTCCAATCAGGAGAAAGCTTCAGAATCGATCCGTCACCGCAGCGCAAGTACCCCCGTTACCCATATGCGATTCCCCTGCCCTTCTGGGGAGGGAGGGACAGGACGCGAAGCGTCCAGAGTGGGGCCGCCGCGGCGTAGAAAGCGTGGGGTTTGCCGGCCGCACCCCACTCTGACGGCTTCGCCGTCTGTCCCTCCCCACTTCGGGGGAGGGAGGAAGAAAGCTAACTACACCGCCACGCTCTCCGCCACCTTTGGAACCCACTCGGACAGCCTGCCGCCGATGCGGATGGGTTCGATGCGGCGGGCGAGGCCGGTGGCGTCATCAGTTTCCAGATAGGTTCCGCAGACCGTCGCCGGACCTTCGGCGGGCTTGTAGCGGCCGCCGGGGATGCGGGTGGTGAAGCGGCGCATGGGCTCTTCCTTGTGGTTGCCGATGACGCTGTCGTAGTCGGCGCAGGCGCCGGCGTCGGTCTGGTAGGCGGTGCCGCCGTTGAGGATCTGGCAGTCGGCGGTGGGCACGTGGGAATGGGTGCCGACCACCAGGCTGGCGCGGCCGTCGCAGAAATGCCCCATGGCCATCTTCTCGGATGTAGCCTCGGCGTGCATGTCGACGACGACGGCGTCGGCCGCTTCGCCGAGCGGACAGGCGCCGAGTTCGCGGTCGACGGCGGCGAACGGATCATCGAGCGCATCCATGAACACCCGGCCCAGCAGGTTGATTACCAGCACGCGGTGGCCGCGTTCGGTCTCGAACAGCTGCGCGCCGCGCCCCGGCGCCTGGGTCAGGTGCGGATAGTTGAGCGGGCGGATCATGCGCGGTTCGCGCATGATGTAGGTCAGCGCCTCGCGCTGGTCCCAGGCGTGATTGCCCAACGTCAGGCAATCGGCGCCGGCCTGGAAGAGTTCCCGCGCCGTCGACTCGGTGATGCCGAAGCCGGCCGCCGCGTTCTCCGCGTTGACGATGACGAACTCCAGGCCGAGCCGCCGCTTGAGGCCCGGGAGATGTTCGGCCAGACCTTCGCGGCCGGACCGGCCGACGACGTCCCCGAAGAAACCAATGCGCATCGAATGTCCTTTCAGACCTCGATATAGCCGATTTCCGTCAGGATGGCGTCCAGTCGTTGATCGTGGGGCTCACAGGGAACGGCCTCGATCTCCTGGCCGGCGTAGGCGAGGCCGATCACGAACACCGGGCCCCGCGCGCGCAGGGCCTCGATGGTGCGGTCATAGTGGCCGCCGCCCTGCCCAAGCCGTCCGCCGGCGCGGTCGAAGGCAAGGAGCGGGGCGATGATCAGGTCGGGTGTGGCGTGGCCTGATCCATCGACTCGTTCGAACTTCAAAGGCTCGTCGGCGTTGATGACAATCGGCAAAACACGCATACCCCCCAACGCCGTCAAAGTGGTGAGCAAGGGGTGCGGATCGATTTCCGATCCCATTGGCTCGTAGCCGGCCACCACCGCGAAGCGCGGTAGCCGAGCGGGGATGAGATTGGCGGCCGCCCGCCTAGGCGCGTCCGGAGCCTCCAGCGCCAGAAAGCGGCGGCGCCGGCGCAACTCGGTGCGAAGCGCGGCTTTTGATGAACTGGCTTGCAGGCGCCGCGACTCCGAAGGCTTCCTTCTCCCCTTGCGGGAGAAGGTGGCTGCGTAGCAGACGGATGAGGGGTCTTCCCCGCCATCTCCGCTTGGGCGGACAGGACGCGGACAGCCCGGTGCGATCCCCTCATCCGGCCCTGCGGGCCACCTTCTCCCGCAAGGGGAGAAGGGCAATAGGTGGCGGCGCCGCGAGGACCGTGAAGGCGTTTCAATCCCCTCGGACCTGGAAGACCAGGTGGGCGCCGTGTGTCCAGGACCACGATCCTGGACAGGGACAGCTCCCTTAGAGGGTGATTAAGGTCCCCGGGATGTGAAGCCTTCGACGCGAGCCGCAGCAGACCCGCCGTCTTGCAAGTTAGGGCGTCACGGTGCGATCTACAATGACATGATCCGGTATGGGTGTGAGGACGCGATGAGACGGCGTGACGTGCTGATCGGCGGGGCGGGGCTGGCAGTAGGGCCGGCGTTGGCGCAAGCGCCGGCTGCCACGCCTCCCGCCAATCCCAAGGTGGCGATGGAGACGGGGCAGGGGTCGATCACGCTGGAGCTCTATGCCGACAAGGCGCCGATCACGACGGCGAACTTCCTGAAATATGTGGATGCGAAGCGGTACGATGGCGCGACGATCTATCGCGCTCTGCACACGCCCGGCGATCCGACGACAGGCCTGATCCAGGGCGGCGCAAGATTCGATCCAGCCCATCCGATCGCGCCAATCGCGCACGAGCCGACGACACTGACCGGGCTGGCGCACAAGGACGGCACGATCTCGCTGGCGCGCCGGGCGCCGGGGACGGCGACGTCGGACTTCTTCATCTGTGTCGGCGACGCACCCTATCTCGACGCCGACCCCAAGGCGCCGGGCGACAATCTAGGCTTCGCGGCGTTCGGCCGCGTGATCGACGGCATGGACGTGGCGCGCAAGATCCTCGGACTTCCGATCTCGCCGACGGCAGGCGCTCCCGACATGGTCGGCCAGATGCTCGACCCGCCGGCTCCGATCGTCAGTATGCGGAGAATGTGACCAGTTCCGAGCGATATCCGGTGGTTAGGGCGCCAAATAATGGAAGTAAATCCGGAAAGCGGCGATGTTTATCCTGCCGCCGCCGTCAAATCTGTGTGATTGCAAGCTGGCGCGCTTTCAAATCATCAAGTTCTAGGGGACGATAGACGCAATCCTGGGCTGGAGCGGCGCGGGCGGCGGTGGGAGATGATCATGTTCGATCGGTTATCGCGTCTGGCGGCCGGCGCGATGGTCGCCATAGGTCTCGCGGCCGCGGCGGCGCCCGCGACCCTCCACCGACCCCTTCCCGCCGACAGCACAGAGCGGAACGGTGAGCCGCAGCCGCTGAAGTCCGACCCGTCGCCGGGCGGGCCACCTCCCCCGGCATTGCCCGGAGGCGGTCTGCATCCGCATGCGCAAGCCGGATTGAAGCGCCGCTATTCGGGAACGCCGATCGACGTTCTCACCTATCATTACGACAATCCACGCACCGGCTGGAACCAGAGCGAGACCGACCTAACGCCCACGACCGTCGGCTCGGCGGCCTTCGGGCAACTGACGACGCTAAATGTCGACGGCAAGGTGTTCGCCCAGCCGCTGCTGGTGTCGAATTTCACGATGCCGGACGGAAGCACTCATGATGTCCTGATCGTCGTGACCGCCCACGATTCGGTCTATGCGTTCGATGCGGCGACCTATCAGACGCTGTGGCAGGTTTCGCTGGGCGTCTCGCAGTCGAACACCGACGTCGGCTGCAAGAACAACCCGCCCGAATACGGAATTTCGAGCACGCCGGTGATCGTGCGTTCGGGGCAGAACGCGGCGACGATCTATCTGGTGGCGGCGACCGAGCCCACCGCCTTTTCGTTCCACACCCAGGTGCATGCGCTCGACCTGGGGACCGGGGCCGATCTCGCCCCCCCCCGGCCGAGATCGCCCCCAGCGCGCCGCTGTCGGGCGGCGGCACGATCGAATTCGATCCACAAAATCAGTGGAATCGAGCTGGCCTCGGTTACGCCAACGGGGCGATCTATATCGGCTTCGGGTCCCATTGCGATCACGCCTCGTCCTCGACGTCCGGCTGGATGCTGCAATATGACACCAAACTCAATTTGGCGCATGCGTTCAATACCATAGAGGTTGCCGCCAAGTATGAATTGGCCAGTGTCTGGATGTCGGGTTTCGCGCCGGCGATAGACGCACAGGGCAAGGTGTTCTTCGTCACCGGCAATGGCGCCTACAGCGGTCAGCCAAAGCCGCGGAACTTTGGTGAAAGCGTGCTTTCCCTTCCCTCCAGACTGACCGGCGTCAGTTCTTCGTTCACCCCTTCGACCTATGCGACGCTCAACGATCACGACACCGATTTCGGTTCCGGCGGGGTCATGCTCGTGCCGACGACGGTGGGCCAGACCGCGCCGCCGATGGCGGTCGCCATCGGCAAGGACGCGAAGCTCTATCTGCTCGATAAGGACCATCTCGGTGGCGAGCATCCCGCCGATAGCGGCGCGCTACAGGTACAACGGCTGGCCAATACCCAGAAAGGCCTGTGGGGCGGCCCGTGCTATTATGGCGCGGCGGACACCGGCCGTGTCTACCTCCAGCTCGGCGGAGGTGTCCTGCGCGCCTTCAGCGTCGCGACCGGGGCCGCGCCGGCGCTGACGCAGATCGCCGCGGGTTCCTCAAACGCAGGCTTTGGGGGATCGATACCGATCGTGTCGTCGAACGGTGAGACGGCCAACACCGGGGTCGTGTGGCTGATCCGCCGAGGCGCCACCGAACAGCTCGAGGCCTATGACGCTATCAATCTCGGAACGCCGCTATTCGCCGCCAATGCGGGCGTCTGGTCCCCGACGGGCACCGGCGATGCCTTAGTCACCCCGCTGGAGGCGAATGGCCGGGTTTATGTGCCAGGTTACGAGACCGTCACGGTCTTCGGCTTGACCCAGTAGAGATCCCCAGGGCTCATCGTGAGCCCTTCGTGAATGCTATGAATTTCTTGAAGTCGCTCACAGCGATTCTTCTCCGTCGACGGCGGGAGAAGGGAACAAGGCAAGAAGCTCCGGCCCGTTCGTTGACACCCCTGGCCAGCGGCTTAAAAGTCGCCGCGCTTATCTAAGAGCAGGGGATTGTAACACCCATGGCAGACGCCACGACGGGCGTACGGGCGCGCCCGCTTTCGCCGCATATGCAGATCTGGCGCTGGCATGTGACGATGGCCGCCTCGATCCTCACGCGCGCCACCGGTGTCGCACTCTACGGCGGAGCGATCCTGCTGATGGGTTGGGCGCTGGCCCTGGCGAGCGGCCCGGTGGTCTATGACGACTACGTCGCCCTGCTCGGCTCGATCCCGGGCAAGATCGTGCTCTTGGGGCTCACCTTCAGCGCGTTCTACCATCTGTTCGCCGGTCTGCGGCACCTGGTGTGGGACAGCGGCAAGGGCTTCACGCCGGCCGTCGCCGACCGTTCCGCCTGGGCCGCGATCTTCTGCGCCGCCGTCGCGACGCTGGCCGTTTGGGTTGTCGCCGGTTTGATGGGGAAACTGTGATGGCGGGATATCGAACGCCCCTGGGCCGCGCGCGCGGCCTCGGCTCCGCCAAGACCGGCGTTGGCCATTTCATCGGCGAGCGGGTCTCGTCGGTGGCGCTCGTCCCACTCGTGCTGTGGGCGGTGTGGGTGGTGATCGGCCTCGCCGGCGGCAGTTTCGACGAAGCCGTCGCCTGGATCAGATCGCCGATCAACGCTTCCCTGACGATCCTGCTGGCCCTCACCGGCTTCTACCATATGCAGCTGGGCATGCGGGTGATCATCGAGGACTACATCAGCAAGCCGGGGACAAGGGCGGCGCTGCTGCTTCTCAATCTGTTCTTCTGCTGTACGGCGGCCGTCCTCACCGTCCTCAGCGTCCTGAAGGTCGCCGCGGGCGGCGGAGCATACTGACCATGGCGGCCTATGAGTTCATCGATCACCGGTTCGATGTGGTGGTGGTCGGCGCCGGCGGCTCCGGTCTGCGGGCGGCGCTCGGCTGCGCGGAAGCCGGGCTGAAGACGGCCTGCATCACCAAGGTGTTTCCCACCCGCTCGCACACCGTGGCGGCGCAGGGCGGCATCTCGGCGAGCCTGGGCAACATGGGCCAGGACGACTGGCGCTGGCACATGTACGACACCGTCAAGGGCTCCGACTGGCTGGGCGACCAGGACGCCATCGAGTACATGGTCCGCAACGCGCCGGCCGCCGTCTATGAGCTGGAGCACTGGGGGGTGCCGTTCTCGCGCACGCCCGATGGCAAGATCTATCAGCGCGCGTTCGGCGGCATGACGCGCAACTTCGGCGAGGCCCCGATCCAGCGCACCTGCGCCGCCGCCGACCGCACCGGCCACGCCATGCTGCACACCATGTACGGCCAGGCGCTGTCGAAGGAGGTCGAGTTCTTCATCGAGTATTTCGCGCTCGACCTGATCATGGACGAGGGCCGCTGCCTGGGCGTGACGGCCTGGAAGCTCGACGACGGCACGCTGCACCGGTTCCAGGCGCAGAGCGTGGTGATGGCGACCGGCGGCTACGGCCGGGCCTATTTCTCCTGCACCTCGGCGCACACCTGCACCGGCGACGGCGGCGGCATGGCCCTGCGCGCCGGCCTGCCGCTGCAGGACATGGAGTTCGTGCAGTTCCATCCGACCGGCATCTACGGCGCCGGCTGCCTGATCACCGAGGGCGCGCGCGGCGAGGGCGGGTACCTGACCAATTCCGAGGGCGAGCGGTTCATGGAACGCTACGCGCCGTCGGTGAAGGACCTGGCCCCGCGCGACATGGTCAGCCGGGCGATGACCATCGAGATCCGCGAGGGCCGCGGCGTGGGCCCCAAGAAGGACCACATCTTCCTCCACCTCGATCACCTCGACCCCAAGGTGCTGCACCAGCGCCTGCCCGGCATCTCGGAAACCGCCAAGATCTTCGCCGGCGTTGATGTGACCAAGGCCCCGATCCCGGTGCTGCCGACCGTGCACTACAACATGGGCGGCCTGCAGACCAACTTCCACGGCGAGGTGGTGACCCTGGCCGACGGCGATCCGGACAAGGTGGTGCCGGGGCTGATGGCGGTCGGCGAGGCGGCCTGCGTCAGCGTCCACGGGGCCAACCGACTCGGCTCCAACTCCCTGATCGACCTGGTGGTGTTCGGCCGCGCGGTCGGCCTGCACTGCGCCGAGGTCCTCAAGGCCGGCGCCACGCAGCCCGAGTTGAAGCCGGCGATGACCGAGGCGTCGCTCGCCCGCTTCGATCGCCTGCGCAACGCCTCGGGCTCGACGCCGACAGCGGCGCTACGCCTGGAGATGCAGGAGGCCACGCAGGAGGACGCCGCGGTGTTCCGCACGGGCGAAACGCTGCAATCGGGCATGAGGCGCCTGGAGGCCATCCAGGCGAAGCGCCGCGATCTCAAGGTCACCGACCGGGGCCTGATCTGGAACACCGACCTGGTCGAGACGCTGGAGTTCGAGAACCTGATCGGCCAGGCCATCGTCACCGTCGCCGGCGCCGTCAACCGCACCGAGAGCCGCGGCGCCCACGCCCGCGAGGACTTCTCGGCTCGCGACGACGTGAACTGGATGAAGCACACCCTGGCCTGGTTCGACGACGCCAGCGGCGCGGTGCGCATCGAATATCGCCCGGTGCATGCCTACACGATGACCAACGACGTGGCGTACATCCCGCCGAAGGCGCGGGTGTATTGATGGGGCAGTCTTCTCTTTCCTCCCTCCCCTTCTGGGGAGGGACAGACGGCGCAGCCGTCAGGGTGGGGAAGTGCGAAACTTCCACGCACCTTTGTATCTTCACACTTCCCCACCCTGATCGCTTCGCGATCTGTCCCTCCCCAGAAGGGGAGGGAGGAGAATAATCATGGTCCAGCTGACGCTTCCGAAGAATTCCACAGTCGGCAAGGGCCGGCATCACCCCGCGCCGGCGGGGGCGAAGAAGGTCAAGAGGTTCAAGGTCTATCGCTACGATCCCGAGGGTGGCGGCAATCCGACCTGGGACACCTACGACGTCGACGTCGACGCCTGTGGGCCGATGCTCCTGGATGTGCTGATCCACATCAAGAACACCATGGATTCGACCCTGGCGTTTCGGCGCTCGTGCCGCGAGGGCGTGTGTGGTTCGTGCGCGATGAATATCGGCGGCCGCAACACTCTGGCGTGCACGCACGGGTGGGAGGAGGTCCCGGGCAAGGAGGTGCAGATCGCCCCGCTGCCCAGCCAGGCGGTGGTCAAGGACCTGATCCCCGACCTGACGCTGTTCTACGCCCAATATGCCTCGATCGAGCCGTGGCTGCACACCACGACGCCGCAGCCGCAGGCGGAATGGAAGCAGTCCGAGGAGGATCGCGCCAAGCTGGACGGCCTCTACGAATGTATCCTGTGCGCCTGCTGCACGACGTCCTGTCCAAGCTACTGGTGGAACGGCGATCGCTACCTCGGCCCGGCGACGTTGCTGCAGGCGCGCCGCTGGCTGGTCGATAGCCGCGACGAGGCGACCGGTGAACGCCTCGACGCCCTGGAGGATCCGTTCAAGCTCTATCGCTGCCACACGATCATGAACTGCGCCCAGGTCTGCCCCAAGGGTCTGAATCCCGCCAAGGCGATCTCCGAGATCAAGGCCATGCTCGTCGAGCGCGTGGCCTAGGCGTCGCTGGACATGGCCGAGGACTACAACCTGCCCAAGGGCGCCCTGATGGCCGGCAAGAAGGGCCTGGTCATGGGCGTGGCCAACCACAACTCGATCGCCTGGGGAATCGCGGCCCAGCTCGCGGCGCAGGGCGGCGAGATCGCGTTGGCCTATATGGAGGCCAACGAAAAGCGCGTGCGGCCGCTCGGCGACAGCATCGGGGTCAGGACCTACACGACCTTCAGCGACGTGTCGATGGAGACGTCGTTCAAGGTGGTCGAGGACGCCTTCGGCGAGATCGACTTCCTGGTCCACGCCATCGCCTTCGCCGGCCGCGACCAGATCAAGGGCTCTTTCGTCGAGAACGCCACCCGCGAGGGGTTCGCCCAGGCCATGGACATATCGGCCTACAGCTTCGTCGATGCGGCCAGGCGGGCGTCGCGGCTGATGCCGCGCGGCGGCTCGATGATCACCCTCACCTATCTGGGCAGCGAGCGGGCGATCCCCAACTACAACACCATGGGCGTGGCCAAGGCGGCCCTGGAAGCGTCGATGCGCTATATCGCCCGCGACCTCGGACCCAAGGGGATCCGGGTCAACGCCATTTCGGCCGGCGCCATGCGCACATTGTCACTGGCCGGGATCTCCGGCGGGCGCGGCATGCTGGCCCAGGGCCGGGCGCTGAGCGCGCTGAAGGAGGACACCTCGATGGAGGGCGTCGCCGGCTGCGCCCTGTGGCTGCTGTCCGACCTCGGACGGTCCACCACCGGCGAAGTGGTGCATGTCGACGCGGGCTTCCACATGATGGGACTGCCCGACGACGGCGAAGGCTGAGCGGGATGTCGACCGGGCCGGACGCCGACGTGATCATCGCCGGCGCCGGCATGGCCGGCGTGACCCTGGCGATGGCGCTGAACAGCGCCGGCCTGAAGAGTGTCGTCGTCGACCCTCAGCCGTTCGAACTGCAGACCGAGCCGACCTTCGACGGCCGGGCCAGCGCCATATCCTTCGCCGCCTTCCGGCAATGGCGCGCGCTCGGTGTCACGCCGTATCTGGAGGAACACGCTCAGCGCATCGAGCAGATCCTGGTCACCGACGGCAAGGCTCCGGGCGCCGGCGCGGGGCCGACCATGCCGGCGTTCCTGCGCTTCGACGCCGCCGAAATCGCCGGCCGGACCGACGGCGAGGCGCTCGGCTACATGCTGGAGAACCGGCACATCCGCGCCGGCCTGGCGCGGGCGGCGACGCAGGCCGGCCTGGAGATCCTGGCGCCGGAGCGGGTGACGCGTGTCGAGGCGTTGCCCAGCCTGGCGCGAGTGAGTCTGGCCGGCGGTCGCGTGCTGACGGCGCCGCTGGTGGTCGGCGCGGACGGACGCGGCTCGCTGGTGCGTCGGGAGGCGGGCATCGACACCACCGGCTGGACCTACGGCCACACCGCGGTAGTGGCCACCGTCGCTCTCGAGCACGACCACCGGGGTGTCGCCTACGAGCATTTCCTGCCGTCGGGTCCGTTCGCCATCTTGCCGCTCACCGGCTCGCGCGCCAGCCTGGTGTGGACCGAGAGCGCGAACCGCGCCGGGGCGCTGAAAGCGGCGCGGCATGAGGCGTTCGAGGCATACCTGAACCGCCGCTTCGGGGACTTCGTCGGTCGTGTCGAGGCGGCGGGTCACAGGTTCACCTACCCGTTGTCGCTGCAGCTGGCGAACCAGGTCACCGCGCCGCGCGTGGCGCTGCTGGGCGACGCCGCCCATGCCATCCATCCGATCGCCGGCCAGGGTCTGAACATGGGCCTCAAGGACGTCGCGGCATTGGCTCAGGTGGTGAGCGAGGCCGCGCGGCTGGGCGAGGACATGGGCGGGGAGCTGGTGCTCGATCGCTACGCCCGCTGGCGCAGCGTCGACAATATCGGCGTCGCCCTGGCCACCGACGTCTTCACCCGCCTGTTCTCCAACGACCTCACCCTGCTGCGCGCGGCCCGCGGCGCGGGCATGGCGATCGTCAACCGCATCGGCCCGGCGCGACGGTTCTTCATGGGCGAGGCGGGCGGCGCCGTGGGCGATCTCCCGAGGCTCCTGCGAGGCGAGGCGCTGTAAAAATTCCTTCTCCTCTAGCGGGAGAGGGTGGCTGCGAAACAGACGGACGAGGGGATCGCGCCGACGCAAGAGCCTAGACGTATAATGTACTGAGCAAATCTCAGAGAGACCCCTCATCCGGCCCTTCGGGCCACCTTCTCCCGCACGGGGAGAAGGAGATAAGGCGCCGGCGACTAGGTTTCGGCGTTGGCTTTCACCCGGATGCGGGGCTTGGCGGGCGGCTTGCCTTCGTCGAGGCTGGGCGAGCGCCAGAGGGTGTGCAGGGCGATGCGCAGGGCGGCGATGACGTCGGCGGACCGCCGCTCCCTGTCGCTTGGGAAGACGTGCACAAACATCCAGTCGTTGACCAACGCCGTCAGATCGCGCGCGGCGCGGAACTGCGGAATGTCCGCCAGCGCCGGGTTGCCGAAAATCTGGCCGGTGAACCGCTTGGCCTGCTCCTCCACGAGCCGCGCCGATGCTTCCAGCATCGGACGCAGCTCCGGGGTGGTGCGAGCGGCGGTGAGCAGCTCGAGCCGCGCGACGCGATAGCGATCTTCCGCGGGGCTGGCGACGAGGTCGATGGCGAATTCGATCGGGTCGCGACCGCCGGGCGGATGCTGCGCCTGCGCCTCGTATGTTTCCCAGATGCGCCGCCCGACATACTCGGCGAGCGCGATGTTTATGTCGAGCGTGGTCATGAAATAGTACTGGACCGCGCCGCGGGTCAGACCGGCGATCTCGGCGACCCGGGCCAGGTTGGCGCCGCTGTAGCCGTACTGGTTGAGCGTATCGACGGCGGCTTCGAGGATCAGCGCCCGCGTGCGCTCGCTCTTGGGCGTGGCCCGCCGATTTGGGGTCACGGGGAGCTTCGCTCCGGAAGGGTCGCTGTCAGGCCTGTCGGACACGAGCACGAGGTCCGCATGGCCTTTCTTCGCCTGGCGAGATTTTGTCTGTGTCGTCATACCCCGTTACTTTCTCAGGCGCCCCAAACCGCATAATATGATGAGCCCTCGCTTTTTAAGCGTGATTGCTTTTTTATCAAAGCGGGCGCAGGCTCCAGGCGGCCTAACCCTCGGAGACCGGCTCCATGACCGATACGCTTCAAGCGCCCCCCAGCAGCGAAATCCCGCGTCCGGCCAGAAAGCTGGCGGACATTTCGCAGACGCCGCACCCGGCCCTCGGCAGCGAGCCGATCTCGCCCGAGCGCTACTGGTCCAAGGAGTTCTGGCGGAAGGAGTGGGATCACGTCTGGACGAAGACGTGGCAGGTCGCCGGCGTCAAGGCGCAAATTCAGAAGCCTGGCGACTACATTGCCGCCAAGCTCGGCATTGAGACAATTCTGTGCATCATGGGCGACGATAGGCAGATTCGCGCTTTCTACAACGTCTGCCAGCACCGCGGGATGCTGCTGATGGCGCAGGAGCAGGGTAACGCGAAGCGCCTCGTCTGCCCCTATCACGGCTGGGCCTTCAACACCCGCGGCGAGCTTCGCGCCGTCCCCGACGAGCAGGATTTCCCGCAGGGCAGCCCTTGCGGCAAGAGGAACCTCGTCGAGATCCCCTGCGAATCCTGGGCCGGCTTCATCTGGTACAATATGGACACCGATTGCGCTTCGCTACGCTCGTTCATGCATCCGATCGCCGACATGATCGACACCTATCCGATGGACGACATGGTCCGCACCCACTGGCTGACGGTCGAAGGCAATTTCAACTGGAAACTCATCCAGGACAACTTCAACGAATCCTATCACGTGCCGTTCGTGCATCCCGAGCTGAAATTCATCTTGGAGTACGCCTACGACCAGTGCCAGTTCGACCTCTATCCCAGCGGCCACGCCCGCATGCTGATGCCAGGCGGGGAGCCGGCGCATTCGCTGCAGGGCGGCGAGAGCGAATCCCTGGAGATGCTGGGCGAGGAGCTGCGATTCTGGGAGCTCGATCCAGAGCAGTTCCGGGGCGGCCGGATGGAGGGGATGCGCGAGGCGCTGCAACGCCAGAAGCGCCTGCTGGGCGAAAGCAAGGGCTTCGACTTCTCGACCTATCATGACGCGCAGCTGACCGATCACTGGCACTTCACGATCTTCCCGAACCTGTCGTTCAGCCTCAAGCCCGACGGCAACATCTGGCTGCGCGCGCGTCCGCACGAGACCGATCCGGAAAAGTGCTATTTCGACATGTGGTACATGACGCTGTTCCCCAAGGGGACGACGCAGTACTATTCGCAAAGCATGCAGGAGTGGGTCGACACCACCGTTCCCGCGCCGCACCAGGAAGGCAAGATGGGCGACATCAGCCTGGGCCCGGCCATCAATCAGGACTTCGCGGTCTGGGAAGTCCAGCAACGCGGCCTGCATTCGCGCGGCTATCGTCGCGACTACCTTGCAGGCCAGGAAGACCGTGTCCGCTACTTCCACGAAAACCTGGCCCGCTGGATGGAACGATAGGCAGGCGTCGACCTGGCCGCGGCGCCGTCTCGCACGTCAGTCGGCCGATGAACCTCGGCCTTGAGGCGAGTGATCCCAGGAGTGGAATGCGGCCTTGAAGTTTTAAGCGCTGTTGCTTTTTTCCTGAGGTGGGAGCACGGTCGCGCCGGCTCATAATCTCGGAGACGCGGCCCATGACCGACACCCTTCAGGCGCCCCCCAGCAGCGAATTTCCCGGCGCGGGCAAGCGGCTCGCGGATATCTCCCAGACCCCCCATCCGGTGCTCGGCGACACGCCGATCTCCCCGGACCGCTACTGGTCGAAGGAGTTCTGGCAGAAGGAATGGGATCACGTCTGGACCAAGACGTGGCAGATCGCCGGGGTGAAGGCGCAGATCCAGAAGCCGGGCGATTATATCACCGCGAAGCTGGGAACCGAGACCATCCTTTGCGTGATGGGCGACGACAAGCAGATCCGCGCCTTCTACAACGTCTGCCAGCATCGCGGCATGCTGCTGATGGCGCAGGAACAGGGCAATGCCAAACGGCTAGTCTGCCCCTACCATGGCTGGGCGTTCAACACGCGCGGCGAGCTGCGCGCCGTCCCCGACGAGCAGGATTTCCCGCAAGGCAGCCCGTGCGGCAAGAAGAACCTGGTCGAGATCCCGTGCGAATCCTGGGCCGGCTTCATCTGGTACAACATGGACCCCGACTGCCCGTCGCTGCGCTCCTACATGCACCCGATCGCCGACATGATCGACACCTATCCGATGGACGACATGGTCCGCACACACTGGGTGACGCTCGAGGCGAACTTCAACTGGAAGCTCATCCAGGACAACTTCAACGAATCCTACCACGTGCCGTTCGTGCATCCGCAGACGAAGTTCGTGATGGAGTACGCCTACGACAACTGCCAGTTCGACCTGTATCCCAGCGCCCATGCCCGCATGCTGATGCCCGGCGCCGGGCCGACCAAGACACTGCAGGGGGGCGAGGACGACACCCTGCGGATGCTGGAACAGGAACTGCGCTTCTGGGAGCTCGATCCCGACCAGTTCCGAGGCGGCAAGACCAACGAGATCCGCGCCGCGCTGCAGAAGCAGAAGCGCGAGCTCGGCGAACAGAAGGGCTTCGACTTCTCGACCTATCATGACGCGCAGCTGACCGATCACTGGCACTTCACGATCTTCCCGAACCTGTCGTTCAGCCTCAAGCCCGACGGCAACATCTGGCTGCGCGCGCGTCCGCACGAGACCGATCCGGAGAAGTGCTACTTCGACATGTGGTACATGACGCTCTTCCCCAAGGGGACGACGCAGTACTACTCGCAGAGCATGGCCGAATTCGTCGACCTGAGCGTTCCGGCTCCGCACATCCAGGGTAAATGGGGCGAAGTCTCCATGGGCCCCGGCATCGACCAGGACGTTTCGATCTGGGAGGTCCAGCAACGCGGCCTGCATTCGCGCGGCTATCGCCGCGACTATCTGGCGGGGCAGGAAGGGCGCGTGCGCTACTTCCACGAAAACCTCGCGCGCTGGATGAACCGCTAGAAGAATCACGAGTGGGAGGGCGCTGATGGCGTTCGAAGGACCGATCGAAGATCGGCTGGCGATTCGCGAGCGGATAGATGCGTATTGCGACGCCGTGTTCCGCAGGAATGTGGACGACTGGATCGCCTGCTGGGCCGAGGATGCCGTGTGGAAGCTGCCGGGTATGGAGGTTTCGGGCCATGAGGCCATGAGGCCGGCGTGGATCAATGCGATGAGCGCATACAAGTTCACCGGCTTCTTCGGAAACCCCGGCCACATCGTCGTCGACGGCGACACCGCGGAGGCGCGCGTCTACACGACCGAATACCTGGAAAAGACCGACGGGGCCTTCGTCAAGATCTTCGGGGCCTACGACGACAAGCTGATAAAACGCGATGGGGACTGGGTATTCGCCAGCCGCGTCTACACTGTTCTGCGGTCAGAAACATGAGCCCGCCCTATCGAGTGGTGATATCCGGCGAGATCGACGTCGAGCCGGACAAGCGGGAAAAAGCCATCCTCGACGCCCAGCCCCTGATCGCTGCCGCCCTCGGCGAACTGGGTTGCGTGCATTACGACTGGACCATGGACCCGGCCAAACCCGGCCGCATCCATGTGTTCGAGGAATGGGACACCGAAGACGACCTGATTGCCCATTTGGCGGCCGCTCCCTATCGGGAGATGGCGGGACATCTGGCGGCGACCGGTATTCTGTCGGCCGTCACCCGGAAATACCGCGTCGACCTCGTCGAGCCGGTGTACGATCCCGAAGGCAAACCCAGAGGCGACTTCTTCACCGCCAGCTGAACAATTCGATTACCGACAACCAAGTCGAGAGGAGACGACGACATGACGAAGATGGTGGCCGGGGCCGAACTGACGGCGATGGTGCGCGACTCGATCGAACACGCCAAGGCGGGCACGATCTCCAAGACGCCGGGCATTCTGAAGCTGCCGGCGTCGCGCTATTTCGATCCCGATCAGTTCAAGCTCGAGGTCGACCAGATCTTCAAGCGCGTCCCCCTGATGCTGGCTCCGTCGTCCGAGATCGCCAAGCCCGGCGACTACAAGACGCTCACGGCGGTCGGCATGCCGATCCTGATCGTCCGCGGCCAGGACAACGTCGTACGCGCCTTCATCAATTCCTGCAGCCATCGCGGCACCAACGTCGCCGTCGAGCCGCACGGCAACGCCAAGCGATTCATGTGCCCCTATCACGGCTGGACCTTCACCCAGAAGGGCGAGCTGATGGGCGTCGCCTCGCCAGGCGACTTCGGCGAGATCGACAAGTCCTGCTACGGACTGATCCCGTTGCCGGTGGCCGAGCGCGCGGGCCTGGTATGGGTGATCGTCAATCCCAAGTCCGATCTCGACATCGACGACTTCCTGTCCGGCTACGACAAGTTGCTGGCCAATTTCGGCTTCGACAAATGGCACTATTTCTCCAGCCGCGTCCTGGCCGGACCAAACTGGAAGATCGCCTACGACGGCTACTTGGATTTCTATCACCTGCCGGTCCTGCACAGGAATACGTTCGGCGAGGACATGTTCAACCAGGCGCTGTTCTACGCCTGGGGCCCGCACCAGTGCGTGCGCGCGCCGACCGCCAATCTGATCGAGATGGATGCGGTGCCTGAAGATCAGTGGTCGAACGAGGACGTGATGAGCGGGGTGTGGACCATCTTCCCGCACATCTCGATCGCCAGCTTCGGCGGCGGCGGCCGCGGCGTCATGGTCTCCCAGCTTCTGCCCGGCGAGAAGGTCGGCGAGTCGTTCACGACGCAGATGTACCTGACCCAGGAGCCGCCGACCGAACAGATGCTGGCCGAGGTCGACGCCCAATTCAAGTTCCTCGAGATCGTCGTGCGCGACGAGGACTACGCGACCGGGCTGCGCCAGCAGAAGGCGCTTGAGGCCGGGGCCCGCGAGTTCGTCCTGTTCGGTGAGAACGAAGGTGGCGCCCGCCGCTTCCACAAATGGGTCGACACGCTGGTCGCCGCCGACGACGAACAGTTGAAGGCGTTGTTCAAGCCGGGCGCCGTCCAGCCGGGAGCGTAGGGGAGCGCGGGCGGCCCGCCCGCTTCTTGATCGCAGCCGCTTCGACGCTTTAAAGAAGAGGGTGCGGGCGAGAGCCCACGCTCCACGCGGTTCCACGGATCAATCCGATGTCCGTTACCACGCCCGACCCGACGGACACCATGCGCAAGCGCATGCAGACCGACCTGCGCGCCGCGATGAAGAGTCGCGACGCCGCTGAGATCGCCGTCCTGCGATGCCTGATCGCGGCGCTGGACAATGCCGGCGCGATCGCGCTGGCGCCAGCGGCCGGTCCGGTGAAGTTCGTTGGGTCCGAATACGTCGCGACCGGCCTGGCATGGGGGTCCGCGGAAGCCACGCGCCGCCCTCTGAGCGCCGCCGAGGTCGATGGGCTGATCGCGCGCGAGGTGGCGGCGCGTGAAGCCGCCGCCGCTGAATTCGAGCGTCTCGGACGCTCCGCCGATGCGGGAGTCGCCCGATTGGAAACGGCCATCGCCGTCCGCTACCGGGCGCCAGCGGACAACGGCTAGTCAGCCGAGGCGTTTCAACGCGTCGGCGCGGCGATGATCATTTGCCTGTCGATAGGTTTCTGGCTCAGTATACGGAAGAGAAAGGGGGGCCGGACTTGATGAGCCACAATTCAATATCAGCCGATGGGACGTGGCATCCGCGGTCTGATCGCAAGGCCAACATCGTCTGGATGGCGGTGGTCTGGGCGGCGATATTGTCAGGCTTCGGGTTGGACATGACGCGCTACATGGCGGAGACGCCGGCGCCACCGCTGATCCTGCACTTTCACGGCGCCGTCTATGTCGTCTGGCTGGTTCTGGTCTCGACACAGATCTTCCTGGTCGAGGCGGGTCATGTGGCGCTGCACAAACAGCTGGGCTGGGCAGTGGCCATACTCTCGGCGGCCATGGTTCCGCTGGGGGTGATTGCGGCCTTGGTGGATCAGGCGCGCCAGGTCACCCACCCGGACTATGCGCCGCAATTCCTGTCGCTCGAGTTCGAGGACATGGTCGGCTTTTCGATCTTCATCATTGCCGGGTTGCTGCGGCGACGGGACCCCGCGGCGCACAAGCGGTTGATGATCCTGTCGGCGGTCTCGCTCACCGACGCCGGCTTCGGGCGGCTATGGTCCAATGGTGTCAAGACGGTGTTCCCAGGGCCGCTCGGGTGGTGGTTGGAATACTATTGGGGCATCGCGTTGCTGCTGATCGCGATGGCGGTGTGGGACCTGTGGCGACGCAGACGCATCCACCCGACCGTATTGTTCGGGGCGGCCGTGCTCTGGAGCGGCGAGATCATCGCCATGATCCTGAACTTCTCGCCATGGTGGCGGACGAGCATGGTCGCGTTGGTGAAAGCCTGGAACTTCGCCGGCTGATCACGGCCGACCGAAACCTCCATTCGGCGATGCCGGCGGTGCGGGCGGTCAGCTCGCGGCGGGCCGCGCCTCGATCATCTTCCACCCGTTGCCAGCGGGATCGCGGAAGCTGGCGTCCACGGCGCCATAGCGGTCCTGTGGCTCCTGGGTGAACTCAACGCCGCGAGCGGACAGGCGCTCGTAAGTGGCGCGGCAATCATCGACGACGAGCACGAGCGGCGGCATGGCGCCCTTGGCGACGATCTCCTCGACCGTTCGCGCCGTAGCGGCGTCCAGTGTCGGCGCCTGCGGCTTGAACAGACCGAGCTGGAGGGACGGCTGCTCCGGGTGCTGCACCGTGAGCCAGCGATAGTCGCCATTGCGCACATCGGTGTGGATACGGAATCCCAGCTTTTCGACATAAAAATCAACGGCCTCATCCTGATCGCGGACATAAAGACCGACTACTCCGACACCCTGGCTCATGACGCCTCCTTTGCTTCGGTCCTGTTGATAGCGACCACCGCCCGCCGCCGCTTCTCCGAAACTGCGATTGTCAGGTGTGGCCGGTGGGCGGCGTTCAGATAGCAGGCCGGGACCCGTCCCAACGCGTGCGCCCGGGTTTTTTCGCGCGAGCGCAGCTCGCTGGGGCTTTCACCGGTGATGTCGCGGAACGTGCGCCCGAACGTCCCAAGGCTGTTCCAGCCGGTCTGAAACGCGATCTCGATGATCGGCAGGGCGGTGTCGCGCAGCAGCGCCTTAGCCCGTTCGATCCGACGAGTCAGCAGGTAGCGATGCGGCGGAACGCCGAAGGCGTCCTTGAATGAACGCGCGAAGTGGGCCTCGGACACGCCGCTCAAGCGCGCGAGCTTGCGGACGGGCCATCGCTCGTCCGAAGTGGCGTCCATCCGATCCTTCGCGCGCAACAATCGGCGCAACAGTTCAGGGTCCTGTCCAGGCGTCGTCATCTGGGTTCACAGACCTACATCGCGAACGGCCGCCGCTCAAATTCGTTCTCCAGCTTGAAGATCCCAAGGCCAGCAGATCTATTGATCTTGCTCATCGCCGGAGGCCCTAGGATAGATGGCCGACCAGCGCCCTTATCCGCTCGATGATCGGGCGATATTGCCGGCTCGGGGCCCAGTCCTCGGGATCGAACGCGGCCTGCAGCGACACGCCGATGACCAGCGTCAGAAGATCGCGGGCCGCCCTCGCGCGGGCGTCCGCGTCGAGGCCGGTAACGCGCGGATCGCCGCCGAGCAGATCTTCCACGCGGGCGCGGGTGTTCAGCACCTGGCCGCGCTGCTCCTGCGCGAACTCGACGTCGGACGTCGCATAGGCCCAGAACGCCAGCCACACCTTCCAGTTGCGGACCATCGGCGGGCTCGCTGGCAGCAGCGACAGCAGATAGGCGGCGACGTCTGCCTGCCCCCGCGGCTGACTGGCCTGCGAGCGGGCCGCGGCGTCCTCCGTCGCCGAACGATAGGTCGCCATCAGCAGGGCGCGTTTGTCGCTGAAGTAGTGGCTGACGACCTTGGTGCTCGATCCTGCGGCCTCGGCGATCGCGCGCACGGTCGCCGCCTCGATCCCTTTGGCGGCGATGATGTCGGCCGCGATCCTCGCCAGGGCGGCGCGGCGCGCCTCGTGATCGACCGTGATGGGCATTGACGTCTGACCTCTGGCGGTATTTATATGCAACAAACGTTGCATAACAAGCCGTCTGGGAGAATCGCACCATGCCGCAGCCTCACGTCGTCGTTCTGGGAACCGGCGGCGCCGGCCTCACCGCCGCCATCGCGGCGCACGACGCGGGCGCGAAGGTGACGGTCTATGAGAAGTACGAAAAGGTCGGCGGCACCACCGCCTGGTCGGGCGGGATGATCTGGATTCCCAACAACCATCATGAAGACGCCCTGGGCCTCGACGACAACCGCGAGCAGGCCCTGACCTATCTGATGGCCCTGTCGCACGGCATGATCGAGCAGAGCATGGCCGAGGCCTTCCTCGACGGCGGCCCGATCATGGTCAAGTATCTCGAAGACCACACGCCCGTGCAGTTTCGTCCGATCCCGGACTTTCCCGACTACCACGCGGAGCATCCGGGCGGCCGCACCGGCGGCGGACGGTCCCTTGATTGTCCGCTGTATCCGTTTGGCGAGCTCGGCGAGTGGGCGGACCGGGTGACGCCGTCGCCCTATTACAAGAACCCGCATGTCACGATGTACGACACGACGCTGGGCCAGGCGATCCCGCAGCCGATCGATCCGGTCGACATGGCGCGGCGCGAAGCGAACAACGAACGCGGCTGTGGCCAGGCGCTGGTCGGCCGGCTGCTCAGAGCCTGCCTCGACCGCGGCATCGAACCGAGAACAAGCTGTCAGGCGACCCAGCTCATCGTGGAGAACGGCCGCGTCTCCGGCGTGAAGCTGGAAACGCCGGAAGGACCGAAAGAGGAACGGGCCGACGCCGTGATCATGGCCACCGGCGGCTTCGAGTACGACGAGGACCTCAAGCGCGCCTTCCTGCGTGGACCGATGACTCATCCGGTCTCGATACCGACCAACACCGGCGACGGCCTGAAGATGGCCATGCGCGTCGGCGCCAGGCTGGGCAACATGCGCGAGGCGTGGTGGATGCCGGTGATCGAGGTTCCGACCGAGGAGGTCTGGACCGGTGTGTCGCTGATGGCCGGCCAGCGCTCCCTGCCGCGCACGATCATGGTCAACCGCGAAGCCAAAAGGTTCACCAACGAGGCCGCCAACTACAACGCGTTCGGCGCGGCCTTTCACGAACAGGACGTCTCCGCCTTCGACTATCGCAACCTGCCGTGCTGGATGATCTTCGACAAGGGCTACATCGACCGCTACGGCTTCGGCATGCTGGGCGGCGCGCCGGGCGAGCCGCCTCCGCAATGGGTCACCCGCGCCGACACATTGGAAGATCTCGCCGGCCGTCTGGGCATCCCCGCCGACCGCCTCGTGACAACGGTGTCGCACTGGAACGCGCAGGTGGCCGCGGGCCGCGACGACGATTTCCACCGTGGAGAAGCCGCCCACGATATCTGGTGGGGCGATCCGGCGTTTCGCGGCGACGCCCGCGCCAGCCTCGGCCCCCTCGACCTGGGCCCCTTCTACGCCGTCGAGATCAAGAGCGGCGCGCTCGGCACCAAGGGCGGCCCCCAGACCGACCAGAACGCCAACGTCCTCGACGTCGACGGCCGGCCGATCCCCGGCCTCTACGCCGCCGGCAATGTCATGGCCTCGGCGATGGGCATGACCTACGGCGGCCCCGGCGGCACGATCGCGCCCGGCATGGTGTTCGGCTTCCTCGCAGGCCGCCACGCCGCCAACAAGTCGGTCCTGCCGCTTTCTTAGGAAGCAAGAGCGCCCCCTCTGGACCGTCGTCCCCGCCCGCGCTAGCCAGCAGGCGTGCTTTGCTCGCCTGCTTTCGCGGCGCATTCCCAATGCCTAACCGCGATCAGCCCATTGGGGAGTTTGACAGTGGCCGCGCCCGTCGCTCTTTGGTGTTTTGCGACGGTCTTCCTGCACTCTTTCAGGGGTTGCGGGCTTGAGCCCGCCGGAGGCGCGCAACGCATCGGGCCATTCAAAAAGCCCGCGCAAAGGATTACGGCATACAGCGTCATCGGAGAGCCTCGAAAGCCTCGGGAGCACCCTACCGAATTCCCCGTCCTCCTGTCGACAACGGGGCGTCGTTTCGCTATGGCGAAGCCGTTCGTGGCGTGGCTCGCATTTTTTGACCGCGCGCGTGAACCAGACGACGACTTGGCGCGTAATTGGCGCCGGGGGGACGAGCTCCCAGTCGAGGCGGGCGGCTCAGCCAAGCCGCGCCTGACGTCAGTCCGCGATCTCAGGAGAATTGCAAATGGCCCAGGCCGCCCATGCTATCGTCACGTCGGCTGACTGGACTCGGACGCCAGCCAACGACAATGACCCACGGCGCGGCGACACCCAGGGTGATCGTTGGCGTTGGTTGATCGAGCGCCTCAAGGCGATCGACATGGGCCTTGCCGTCTTCGCCGCGAAAGAGCGCCTCAGGGGCGTGGAGTGCGAGGCTTTCTGCATCCTGTTCCTGCGCGGCGCCAAACTGGCCGGCTGGGAATGCGTCGAGGATTGGGAAGGCTGAGGGCGCCGCCATCGACGCGCTACGCCGCCGCATCCTTCGTGCGAGCGCCGCCTCCGCCCTCCTGTCCGGGGCGCCGGCGCTGGCCGAGGCTGCCCAAGAGGACCACACCGACTGGCATGCGCTGGCCGCCGATGTGAAGGCGGAGATGGCCTTCGCCTGGCGGGGCTACAAGGCGCGGGCCTGGGGGCATGACCAGGTCAAGCCGGTCTCTGGCGGCTATGAGGAATTCTTTTTTCCCGGCCACCCCATGGGCCTCTCGATCGTCGAGGCGCTGGACACCCCGTGGCTGATGGGCCTGGACGATGCGTTCCAGGAGGGTCTGGACTGGGTCCTGACCAATCTCCACTTCGACATCGACGCCGAGATCCAGCTGTTCGAAGTCTCGATTCGCCTGCTGGGCGGTTTGCTGGCCGCCTATCACGCCTGCGGCGACGAGCGGCTTCTCGCCCTGGCGCGGGATCTCGCCAACCGCCTGACCCCCGCCTTCGCCCGCTCGCCGACCGGCATGCCCTACCGCTTCGTCAACCTGAGAACCGGAGCGGTGCGCGCCGATCCCGTGACCTTCCCGGCCGAGGTCGGCAGCTACCTGCCCGAGTGGGGGACGCTGGCCAGGCTGACCGGCGAGCGCCGCTTCTACGACCTACCCAAGGCGGCGGCGAAAGCCATGTACGACCGCCGTTCCCCCATCGGCCTGCTGGCCGACACCATCAACGTGGAAAGCGGCAAGTGGCTGAGCCGCCAAGCCACCGTCGGACCGCCGTGCGACAGCTATTACGAATATCTGTGGGACACTTGGCAGCTGCATGGCGATCGCGACGCCAGGGGTTGGTACGACACCCTGACCGCCGCGATCCTCAAGTATCAGCAGGTGACCGTCGACGGACGCCTGTGGTTCGCGCGCGTGGACTATGAGACCGGCCAAGTCCTGAATCACCACCAGACCGAGCTGGACGCCTTCTACGGCGGCCTGCTGGGCCAGGGCGGCGCGATGAAAGCGGGCGTGGCCTACACCCTCTCCTGGGCGGCGGTGCAGGACAGGTTCGGGGTGATCCCCGAGGGTTTCGACTATGCCACCTTCGCGGCGACCACGCCGACCAACGCCCTGCGCCCGGAACTGGCCGACGCGGCCCTGAACCTCTGGCTGCTTAACAGGAATCCATTGTGGCGGCGGATCTGCGCCAAGCATTTCCAGACCATGAAGGCGACCAGCCGCACGACCTGGGGTTATTCGGGCATCGCCGACGTGACCAGGAATCCGATGACACTGGACGACGCCTGCCCCGGCTACTGGTGGGCTGAACAGATGAAATACTATTGGCTCATCTTCTCCGACACCCCCCGTTTCGACTACCGCCGAAACTATCTCTCCACAGAGGGAAAGGTGCTGCTCGGCCTGCGGCGTCCGCCTCCGCGGTAGGGAGAGGAATTGCCGCCTCCGGAGGCAGGTGGTACGAACCTAATACCGATAGTTCGAACGACGGCCGCAATCGCTGGCCGCAAGGGAGAAGGCCATGGCCGACGGCGCAGACATCACCCACCCGATCGAACACCCCGATCGCTTCTTCATCGACGGCGAATGGGTCGCCCCGTCCGGCGAGGGCAAGATCCACGTCCACGACAGCGCCAGCGAGGAGATCTTCCTCTCGGTCGCCGAAGCGCTGGACGCCGACGTCGACAAGGCGGTCGCCGCCGCCCGCCAGGCCTTCGATCGCGGCCCGTGGCCGCGCATGAGCCATCGCGAACGCGCCCAGTGGATGAACAGGATCGCCGACGAATGGGCGCTGTGCGGCGAAGACATCGCCGACACCTGGACCCGGGAATCGGGCGTCCTACGAACAATCGCCGGCTCGGCGGCGTACTCCGCCGAAACCTTCCGCTACTACGCCAGCCTGGCCGAGAGCTTCCAGTGGGAGGAGCCGACCACCAGCCAGACCGGCCAGCCGGCCCTGCGCGTGCGCGAGCCGGTCGGCGTGGTCGGAGCCATCGTGCCCTGGAACGGCACCAACGGCATCATCGCCTACAAGGTGGCGCCGGCCCTGATCGCCGGCTGCACAGTCGTGCTCAAGGCCTCGCCCGAGGCGCCGGCGTCGGCCTACATCCTCGCCGAGATCTGCCACAAGATCGGCCTGCCCAAGGGTGTGATCAACGTCTTCACCGCCGAGCGGGAAGTGTCCGAGCGGCTGGTCCGCCATCCGGACGTCGATAAGATCACCTTCACCGGCTCGACCGCGGCCGGCCGCCGCATCGCCTCGATCTGCGGCGAGCGGATCGCCCGGGTGACGCTGGAACTGGGCGGCAAGTCGCCGGCGGTCATCCTCGACGACTACGACCTGGGCCTCGCCGCCGAGCAGATCTCCCGCAACGCCGGCCTGCTCACCGGCCAGGTCTGTTCGTCGCTGACCCGGCTGATCGTGTCGCGCAGGCGCCACGACGAATTCGTCGACGCACTGTCGTCCACCTTCTCCAAGGTCAAGGTCGGCGACCCGTTCGATCCCGACACTCAGATGGGCCCGCTGGCGATGGCGAGGCAGCGCGACCGCGTCGAGGACTATATCGCCAAGGGCCAGGCGCAAGGCGCGAAGCTGGCCACCGGGGGCGGCCGTCCGGCCCACCTCAATCGCGGCTATTTCATCGAGCCCACGGTGTTCGGCAACGTCGACAACAGCTGGACCATCGCCCAGGAAGAGATCTTCGGGCCCGTGCTCAGCGTCATCCCCGCCGACAGCGAGCAACAGGCCATCGATATCGCCAACGACACCATTTATGGCCTCAACAGCGCGGTCTTCACCAACGACCCCGACCGCGCCTATGCGGTCGGCCGCATGATCCGCGCCGGCACGGTCGGCCACAACGAGCGGAAGACCGACTTCAAGGTCGGGTTCGGCGGCTTCAAGCAATCCGGCCTCGGCCGTGAGGGCGGCGTCGACGGACTGATGCCCTTCCTCGAAGCCAAGTCGATGATCTTCGAGGCCATGCCGTCGCACGTGAAGTAACTTCTTCTATCCGCGGGAGGAGAAGAAGCCCTGCGGCTGCGTTCGCGCGACGGCTCGCAGGGTCTTCCTTAGTGACCGACCAGGGTGACGATGTTGGGCGCCGGGTTATCCTTGGCCGATTTGTTCAGATTGACCAGTTGGCCGAGGATGGTGAGCACCTGAGCCGACCGGTCGTCCTGGTCGCCGGCGACGCAGAAACTCTCTCCCAGATAACGCACGGCCACCAGGTCACGCGGACGCGGGGATCGCCGCGCCACCTCGAACAGCGGCGTCGGCGTATCGTCGTGGGCTTCGTTGCGCACCATCACCAGCCGCGGCGTGGGCTGATCACATCGTCCGTCCGCCTGCAGACATAGCTGCTGACGCACCAGTTCACCCAGGTAATAGGTTACCGCCTCCGCCGATCGCAGGCTGACGACGAGCTGATACCCACCCGTCGCGGCGCTGGCCAACAGTCGATGTGTCCCCGTGGCGTCATCGCCGGGCGGACTGTCGTCGG
>Ga0302314_10003968_pt1 | contig 27213 bp, 23 predicted proteins | sample III_Palsa_N2_3_FD_200533 | JGI IMG/M metagenome (GOLD analysis project Ga0302314, IMG submission 200533) | Peat permafrost microbial communities from Stordalen Mire near Abisko, Sweden - III_Palsa_N2_3 | ecosystem: Environmental > Terrestrial > Soil > Palsa > Peat permafrost | place: Sweden...
GACCCCGGCGTCTGCTCCTGGGGGGGGCATGGGGGTCTCGTCGTCCGCCGAGACGCGGTCGCCCGCGTGAGGGTACTGGAGCGACTGCCGCCACGCGTCGCCGCGACGCATGACGAAGAGGCGGTTGCCGATCTTGAGCCCGGCGTCCTCGCCTTGGTCGATGAAGACGACCTGGTTTTCCCCGAAGAACTCGTTGGGATGCAGGCTCGCCAGCACGTGCGCTTGCACGTCCGCTTCATTGCGCTTGGGGGGCACCACGCTGAAGGACCGGTCGAGCGGCCCCACCTTTTCGCCGCGCTCGATCACGTTCAGCGACTCCACGATGCGCGCGCGCGCCACGCGATCCTGGGCATCCCACTGGTCGATGCGCGCCGTCCCGCCGATCTGCACGATGGTCCCGGCGGCCTTCATGTGGAGCGGCCGAAAGAGGGTCAGCTCCTGCCCCATGTGGACGTCGTGTCCCTTGTCGATATGGATGTAGACCTCGTCGAGATCGGAGAGAAACATCTTGTCGGCACGGGCGCCGGTGATGTCGCCCCACACCTCGTCGTTGGCGTCGCGGATCCAGCCCTGATCGCGGAGGAAGATGGTCCCATGCGGCACCTGGCGCCGGCGATCCAGCAGCGTCATGGCAGGGCCCTGGTAGGGCAGCGCCGCCTTCCCCGCCGCCGTGTCGCGCTCGCCGTTCTTGAGGCGTATCTCGTCGCCCGGGTAGATCCAGTGCGGGTTCTTGATCTGCGCGTTGTAAGACCAGATGCGGGGCCACTGGTACGGGTTGTCGAAGTAGTAGCCGCAGATGGCCCAGAGCGTGTCGCCGCGCCGCACGATATGCGAATAGGGCGTCTCGCCGCTGTAGGTCGCGCCGCCGGTGCCCGAGCCGCCGTAGCCCGAGCCGCCGATGGCCGGGCCGCCCAGGAACATGGGGCTGCTGTCGTCGCCGTGTACCGCGCCGCTTCCCCCGGCGTGTGCGTGGGACCCGAGGTCGAACGAGTCTTCCTGGTCGCCGGTGATGGGGTGCGCGCTCGACTCGGTGGCGTTGCCGCCGCCGATGGTCCCGTTGGGCGACTGCGGGTTTCCGAAGCCGCCGACCTGCTGACCGGGCTGCGTGGGCGCCGGAACGTAGGTCCCCCCCGGGGTAGGCGCGACCACCCCCCCGCCGGCCGCGGGGGCTGCGGCCGCAGGCGGCCCGGCTTGCGCCCAGGCGAGCGCCGGTGCGAAAACACCGGAGACGATGGCCGCGGTGAGCGCGGCGCGGCGGCGAGCAACGAGACGGTTCATCGATGATCCTCGGAGCCCGCTGTGTGCGGCGTGGTGGCCGACGTGAAGACGGGCGGGATATGGCGGGCGGCCTCGCTGCGCGGATACGTCCGCGCCAGGCGATCGAAGCAGTCCTTGGCCTTGGCGGGATTGCCTAGCTTCTGGTGGCTCATTCCCAGCTTGAGGAGCGCGTCCGGTGCCTTGCTGCCCGCGGGAAAGCGCGTGATGGTGCCCTCGAATTGCTCGGAGGCGTGGAGGTAGTCACCTTCGGCGAAGTAACACTCGCCGCGCCAGTACATGGCATTGTCGGCGTAGGGGTGGTCCGGGTACTTGACGAGGAACGAGGCCAGCGCGTCGAGCGCGCGGTCGTATTGATGGGCGTTCACCAGCGCGAGCGCCGCCTCATAGGCAGGCTTGGCCTGGGGATCGAGCGCGCTCGAGCGCGGGGGTCCCGATCCGTCGTCGACGCCGGACTCCTCGACCTGGTCGTCGCTCCACCCGTTTCGCCCGACGCGCGGCGATCCGAAGATGCGAAGGGTCGGCCGCGGCGTAGGGTCTTCGGTGTCCGGCGAATCGAGATCCTCCCCGTCGCCGTCGCCGTCGCGCAGCGGCACGGACTGCGGGGGAGCGAGCGCCGGCGCCGGTTGGCGCTCGGCCGGGCTGGCCGTGTGGGTGTCGGCGATCGACGACGCCGTCATGTCGGCCTCGGCCCGGTCGCGGTCGCTCGCGACCTCGTCGATGGTGGCGCGCATCTCCTCCAGCTGACGCTCCTCGGCGTCACGGGCACAGCCGCCCAGCGCAGCGCCGAGGAGGGACACGACCAGGAGATGGGCTCTTCTCATGCGAACCTCGACCCAGGGTATGGTGGGGGTCCCTCGGGGGCCAATTTCTCTGGCATTGTCCGGCCAAGACGTGGCGAAGCGCGCGATACGGCGACCGGCTCGAGCCGAAGGAGGGGCAGATCGCCCCGGTGAACCACGAGGGAGGCGTCGCCGGGCTGGCGATCCCGACCTTCCCGCCCCGCTCCTCGAAACGGCAGGGCCGTCCGGGTCCTCGCGGCGGTCGCCCCATCTTGTCCCCACGGCCTTTCTGAGGGAGGATCCGGCTCTTGCTGACGGAGAGACCGTAGTGCCGCCGCTGGCCCGCAAGCTCGACCTCCGCAAGACGCTGTTTCTCTTGCCCAACATCATCACGCTCTCCAGCGTGTTCTGCGGCTTCGACTCCATCCGCATCAGCGCCACCGCCCAAGGCGACGACGACTACTACCGAGCCTCGCTGCTCCTCGTTTTCGCGCTGTTCTTCGACATGCTCGACGGGCGCGTGGCGCGCCTCACCAAGACCCAGAGCGCCTTCGGACTGCAGATCGACTCGCTGGCCGACGCCATCTCGTTCGGAGTGGCCCCCGCCATCCTCGTTTTCAAATGGTCGCTCTGGCAAAAGCCCATGGCCGGGCTCATCGCCGGGTTCCTCTTCGCCGCGGCGGGCGCGGTACGCCTGGCGCGATTCAACGTCCTGTCGATGGGCGAGAAAGGCGCGCCGACCAAGCCCGGCAAATACATCGTGGGGTTGCCGGTGCCGGGAGCGGCGGGAATCCTCATCTCGCTGGTGCTGGCCAATCACGCCATGGGCGACGAGCTGCGCCTGCACGGTCCGAGATACGTGTGGGCGATGGTCGCGCTGACCATCTTTCTTTCTTTCCTGATGGTGTCGACCATCAAGTTTCGCAGCTTCAAGGATCTGCGACTCAACGCGAGGACCTTCCTGCTCGTGGCCTTCGCCGTGGGATCGAGCGCCATCGTGAGCCTGCAGACCCGCCCGGCGTTCGTTCTGGTGTGGCTGCTGTCGTTCTACGTGGTCATCGGCCTGGTGGAGACGGTGCTCCAGCTGAGCCGCCGAGCCGCGCGCCGAGGCGAAGCGCGGCGAAGCCTGCCGCCATTGAACTGAATCGTGGTACGGGTTGCGCCGCCCGCCGTCGCCCTCGCGAGCGCCGCGGCGCTGCTCGCCTCACTCCGCGCGCCGCGGACCGCTCGCGCCCAGGGCAACGACCTGTCCGCGCCGACCGGCGGACGGTCCGCGCTGATGGGGGGTACCGGCGTCGCGCTCGCCAACGACGGCTCCGCGCCGTTCCTCAATCCCGCCACCATCGTGCGCATCAACGACCGATCGCTGGCCTTCTCCGTCAACTTCTACACCTTCGCCGACACCCACTTCAGCAGCTGGCATCAGCCGGGACCGGTGGACGCCTCGCAGTTCGGCGCCGTCAACCTGAGCGGGACCGGGATCTCGTCGAATGGCTTTCACGTCTTCCCGTCCACCCTGTGCCTCTTCTTCACCCTGGCCGGATTGACCGACGAAGGGGCCAACGACGGCGGCTTCCACCGCGGTCGGCAAAAGCTCGCGGTTTGTCTGGGCAGCACCGAGGCCCAGAACGTGGGCCTTCCCGCCCTCCAGCTTCACGCGAGCACCGCGCTGGGGATGACCACGCAGGTGCAGTCCATCGCGGAGAACTGGAACCGTTTCCGCGCGGGCCCGACCTACAGCGTGTCGCTGACCGACAGCTTCGCCATCGGCATGTCCTTGCACGGCGTCTATACGGCCGATTCCTTCTCCTTCGACTCCAGCGCCATCACCTCGGCGCAGGCCGGTGGCTCCATCGAGTCGACGCTCGGCGCAGGCGGAAACGCGCACTCCTTCGACATGACGGCCATCCTCGGAGCCATGCTCCGCGCCGGACGCCTGACCTTGGGGGCCAGCGCCGAAGTCCCCGCGCTTCATGTCCTCGGCACCTACGACGCCATCGTGCACCAGGAATCCCAGGGCACCGGCACCAGCGGATCGACGATCTCCAGCGGGTCGGGGAGCTTCTCCGCGCCACCTCCCATGCGCTTCGCTCTCGGCGTCGGAGCGCAGTGGCCCCGCCTCATCGTGGAGCTCGACGAATCGGTCGGCGTCCCCGCGGGGGCGATCGCCTCGACGCTCGACGTGATGAACACGAACCTGGTGGGGACCACGGCGACGACGGGCAACGTCGACTCGACCTTCTCCGTCTCCCAGCGACCGGTCTGGAACACCTCCCTCGGCGGGGAGTACTTCGTCTCGCCCAGCTTCAGCGTCCTCGGGGGCGTCGCCACCAACGAGAGCGCGCTCCATGCTCTCTCGCCGACCTCCACCCTCGGCAATCTCGTGCAGTCACGGACGAGCATGGCCACCGCGTCGCTCGGCATCGGCTCGTACGGGAGCGGGGGCGACATCCTCATCGGCGCGCGCTTCAGCTACGGCTGGGGACAGTCGATGGCGGCGAACGCCTACGTTCTCCCCAACGCGTGGGGGGTGGTGGACACGCAGTCGTACAGCGTGATGCTCATCCTGGCCGGCGCGACCAACCTCCGCGCCATCGGGCGCGCCGTCGAGAAGGCCGAGAAGGCGGTCACCACCGGCAACCCCGAACTCCCTCCGGTACCGAAGCCTTCCCCCGGCGCGGCCCCCACGGCGGCGCCGCCCCCCTCGCCCACCATTCCCCGTGCGCCCATCGACCCGTTCAAGAAAGAGCCGCTCTGAATGGATACGCCCCTCGCCGACAACCCCATCATGGACACGGACTCGTACAAGGCGAGTCACTGGTTGCAATACCCCCCCGACGTGACCTCGATGTACTCGTACTTCGAGTCGCGCGGCGGCCGCTACCGCGAGACGGTGTTCTTCGGGCTCCAGTATTATCTCCTCGAGTATCTGACCAAGCCCATCACGCGCGCGCACATCGACGAAGCGGACACCTTCTTCGCCGCCCACGGGGAACCCTTCAACCGGCAAGGCTGGGAGTACCTGGTGGAGGCCTACGGCGGCCACTTCCCGGTGCGGATCCGCGCGGTGCCCGAAGGGTCTGCCGTCCCGACGGGCAACGTTCTCTTCGACATCGAGCTCACCGCGCCCGATCCCCGGGTCTTCTGGGTCGTGTCCTGGCTGGAGACATTGCTGGTGCGCGTCTGGTACCCGACGACGGTGGCCTCGCGCTCCCACTACTGCAAGGGCGTCATCCTGGAGGCGCTGGCCGAGACCAGCGACGATCCCCTGGCGGAGATCGGCTTCAAGCTGCACGACTTCGGGTCGCGCGGCGTGTCGAGCCGCGAGTCCGCGCGCATCGGAGGCGCGGCCCACCTGGTGAGCTTCCTCGGCTCGGATACCATCGAGGGCGTCCGCGCGGCGAATCACTACTACGGCACCGCGGACGGCATGGCCGGGTATTCGATACCCGCCGCCGAGCACTCGACCATCACCATGTGGGGCCGCGCGCACGAGACGGACGCCTACCGGAACTTCGTCCGCGTCTCCGACAGCTACGACCTCTTTCACGTCATCGAGGACGTATGGTGCGGAGAGCTCCACGACACCATCAAGGCCTCGGGCGGAAAGCTGGTGGCGCGTCCCGACTCGGGCGACCCGGTAGGCGTGAACATCGACTGTCTCAAGATCATGGAGCGCAAGCTCGGCATGCGAACCAACACCAAGGGCTTCAAAGTCCTGCCGCCGTATCTCGGGCTCATCCAGGGCGACGGCATCGACGACGAATCGATCGGCGAGATTCTGCAGGCGCTCCGGGCCAGGAAGTACTCCGCCTCGAACCTCGCCTTCGGGATGGGGGGAGGCCTCCTCCAGCAGCTCAATCGCGACACGCAGCGCTTCGCCTTCAAGTGTGCGGGGGCCCTCCGGAGCGGCGAATGGGTCGACGTCTCCAAGGATCCCGTGACCGACACCGGCAAGCGCAGCAAGAAGGGTCACCTCGCGCTGGTGCACGAAGGGGGCGCGTTCGGCACCGTCCGTGCGCCGCGCAAGGACGACCTGCTCACCGCGGTCTACGAGGATGGCCGCGTGCTTCGCCGCTCCACCCTGGACGAGGTCCGGGCCCAGGCGGCGCGCGGCTTTGCCTGACCGCCCAACCGCGCCTAACGGTTGGCCTGCTGGGCGACCGCGTTGATGTCGCGATTCTCCAGCACCCGTTTGTCGAAGCCGGTGAGGGCGACCCGGATCATGGCTAGGCCCAGGTTCTCCGTGGTGGTGACGTAGGACGGAAAGAGCGTCTTCCAGACCGGGTAAAGCGGTCCCATCACCGCATAGATCATGCGGTAGGACGCCGTCTTCGATTGGATTCCTCCGAGTGGCTGGATGTAGCCCGGCCGGAACATGTACGCGCGGCGGAAGCCCAGCGTGGCCAGCGCGTTCTCGGTCTTGCCTTTCACGCGGGCCCACATGGTCCGCCCTTTCTCGGTGGCGTCCGTCCCCGCGCCCGAGACGTAGCAGAAGGTCATGTCCGGATTGACGGCGAGAAGGGCCCTGGCCGCGGCCAGCGTGAGATCGTAGGTCACCTGGTGGTATGCGGCTTCGGTCATCCCCGCCGCCGAGACGCCCAGGCAGAAAAAGCAGGCTTCGTAGCCGGTCAGCTCGCCCATCACGCCGCGGTAGTCGTAGAGATCGGGATGGACGAGCTCCTGGAGCTTGGGTGCGGCGACGCCACTGGCGCTTCGCCCAACGACCCGCACGGAGTCCACCTCGCCACTGGCCAGGCACGCGCGCAAGACGCCCTGCCCCACCATGCCCGTCGCACCGAAGACGATGACCCTCATCGGATTCCGCGCTGCACGAGCGCCCAGCGTAGCCGAAGGCATCCGCCAGTGCCCGGGAAGATGACCGCCGGCAAAGCCATCCCGCGGCCAGGACGCCACCGCGTTCGGTAGGCTGACCTCGGCAAGGCGATGCGTCGGCGACGGAAGACGGGAGCTCTGGTACTGGCCCTGCTGGTCGTCCTGGCGGCCGGCATCGCGCTCGGGCTCTCCGGCCGTCTCTCGTTCCAGAAGCCCCCCTGGGCGGGAGCAACCGACACCGTCGACGCCGGCGCGCCCTCGGCCGATGCCTCCGCGGCCCCGCCCCGTCGTCAGACCGGGCCCCTGTCGAGCGCTCAGCTCGGGGCCCCGCTCGTTCGCGGGGGATGGGTCACCCGCTGCGGCGCGCCCGACACGATGAAGGTGGTGGTGAAGCTGGACGTGAAGATGGGGCGCGCGGCAGAGGTCGAGGTGAGCACCGACCCGCCCGATCCCCGAGTGACGGCGTGCGTCGTCCGCGCGGCGCGCGACCTGCGATGGGACGTGAGCCCCCGGACGGACCACGTCACCGTGCGATACTGAGGAGGTGCTCGAGGATCTCTTCATCCTTCGCGATCGCGCTCGGGCCGCGCTGGCACGCGGCGACCTCGACACGGCCCTCTCCGCGTTGCTCTCCGGCGCCGCGCAGACCCACGTCTCCGAGCACGACTACATCGGCGTTCTCCGACCGCTGGAAGAAACCCTGGCCAGGGCCGACAACCCGCGCGGTGCGCTGACCGTCGTCTGCTATCTGGCCGCGACCGACGCCAGCGTCTGGAAGCGCGCGCGCGCGCTCTTGCCGCAGGTTCCACCGGTCGATCGGGCGCGCGTCCTGGGCGCGCAGGGGCAAATGGCCGAGGCGGCGCGCGAGATGGAAGACGCGGGGCTGGTCGCGGCTGCGGCCATCTGCCGCGAGAGGGCCAAGGACTGGAGCTCGGCGCGCGCGCTCTGGTCGCGCCTCGCGCACGTGACCGAGCGGGGCGACGACGCCTACGTGGCGGCGCTGGTGCGCTTCAACCTGGCGCGCTGCGCGAAGCAGTGCGGCGACGCGCGTCAGGCGCGAGAAGCCATGGTGGCGAGCGTGCGCCTGGTCGAGGAGGCGGCCGATCACTTCGAGTCGGTGGGTCTGCGCGAGCGCGCGTTCGATTGCTTCGGCGTGCTGGTGCAGATCGGCCGGGAGAGCGGCGCCTTCGAAGACGTCCTGGAGGGCTACGTCAACTGCATCCGCATCCTTCGCGAGGATCACCTCAGGTATTTCGCGCTGGAGTACTTCGAGGAGGCCATCGCGGCGGCGACCGAGCGCGAGGAGACCAGCGCCGCGGCCACGCTGGCGCGGGAGGCGGCGGACTACGCTCGCTCCCTCGGGCTGGCCTCGGCCTCGGGAGGATATTCGATGCGCCAGGCCGAGCTGTGGCGCACGCTGGCCCGGCAGCATCTCGCGCGGGGGGCGCCGCCGGAGATCGCCGAGAACGCGCTCCTCGCCTCCATTCTGGCCTTCGGGGAGGTCGGGCAGTGGGCCCACGTCGGTGCGAGCTACTCCGAGCTGTCCAGCCTGGAGCTCGACGCCTCGCGCCGCGAGCACTACCAGCGCGTCGCCCGTCGCTACGCGCGCATGAAGGACGACCCCATGGAGACGTCGAGGTCGCTCATTCACCCGCTGAGGCACGAGACCCATTTCACCGAGGTGTGGCACGTCGACGTCGTCGAGTGGGAGCAGCAAGGGAGCGCCTCCGAGGCGTGCGCCGACGTCTTGCTCGACAAGCGCTGGCCCGATCTCATCCGCCGGAAGGCCATGCTGGCGCGCCTCACCGCGCTCCCCGTCGACGAGCGGCCCGATGACACGCGGCCGGCTATGCTCCATGCGCGCGTGCGCCTCGCCGAGCAGCTCGCCCAGCTCCAGCTCTACGCCGTGCTGTCGCCGCTGGAGAAGCTCTTCGCGCGCAAAGAAGAACCGGTGAAGGTGGCGGTGCTCCAGTCGCTGCAGACGCTCTTCTTCAAGCGGAGCTTCGTCACCGTGCGGGCGGCTCTGCGCGATCCGGATGGGCTGGTGGTGGACCAGGCCTGCAAGGCGGTCGAGGCCCTCTACTTTCAGCACGCGGTCGACCCGCTGTCGCGCATCCTCCGGGAGTCGCTGGAGCCGGCGCCGCGGGCCTCGGCGCTGCGCGCGCTGGCCAAGATCGACACCCTGGAGGCGGCGGAGATCTTGCTGGGCGCGCTCGAGCACGGTGCGCCCCCGGACCGCCTTGCCGCGCTGGCCGCCCTGAAGGCGGAGCGCGGGTCGAAGTTTGCCGAGCTGGCCAAGGGCTGCCTGCCGAGCGCCAAGGACCCCCTGCGGGGGAGCCTCCAGGAGATCCTGGCGGCGCGGGGGCTGGCGGCCTGAGCTAGGAGACGGTCGGTCAAAGCCCCGGCAGACTCCGTCGTGATACCGGCGGGCGCCTCGCACGTACTCCTGGGCATGAACCACGGCTGGATCCCTGCCCTCGCGTTGGCCTCGTCCCTGGTCGTCGGCTGCCACGCCACCAGCACCATCGGCGACATCTCGCCGGAGCCCTCCGCCTCGATCGCCGCGACGCTCGCCCCCGTCGGCGTCGATCCCGGGCACGCGGGGAACGGGACGCCGCTCACGCCCACGGGACACGACCGGCTCGCCGCCTTCGCCGCGGGCTGCTTCTGGGGCGTGGAGGACGCGTTCCGTCACGTCCCCGGCGTGGTGTCCACCGCCGTGGGCTACGCGGGCGGTCACACCACGGATCCCGACTACCCCAAGGTATGCACACACACCACGGGGCACGCCGAGACGGTGCTGGTGGAGTTCGACCCGGCCCGCGTCCCTTACGAGCATCTGCTGCGCGTGTTCTGGAAGATCCACGACCCCACCCAGGTCGGCGGTCAGGGCCCCGACGAGGGGGACAGCTATCGCAGCGTGGTCTTCACCTTCGACGAGGACGAGGCGGCGGCGGCGCGGGCGTCGCTCCAGGCAGAGCAGAAGCACCTCGACCAGCACATCACGACGGAGGTTCGACCCATCGGCCCGTTCTACAAGGCCGAGGGCTACCACCAGCAGTACGCCGAGCGAACCGGCCACCACGGCTGCCCCATCCGGGTGCCGCTGGACACGCTGTAGACCCTGTGAATCACACGACACAGCCTCCCGAAGGTCGGCTAGCTCGTGTGCAGCGTTCAGCGCGCCTTGATCAGCGCGGTGGCCAGGGCGATGGCCTCGGTCATGCCCCGCGCGTCCGCCGTGAAGGTCCCCGCCCTGTCGTACGCCGTGCCGTGATCGACGCTGGTGCGCACGATGGGGAGACCTAGCGAGACGTTCACCGCGTCCCCGAACTGCACGAGCTTCATGGGGATGGTCGCCTGATCGTGGTACATGGCCACGACGCCGTCCCAGCGCTTCGCCACGGCCAGCCGGAACGCGCTCTCCGCCGGGACCGGACCGTCGACGCTCGCCGCGATGCCCGACGCGCGCAGGCGCCGCCTGGCCAGGGCGATACCCCGGGCGATCTGCCGGGCGTCCTCGTGGCCGAGCAGGCCGCCCTCGCCGGCGTGCGGGTTGAGGCCGGCCACCACCACGCGCGGCGCGCTCTTCATCAGGCGCGCGAGCAGCCATGCCAGCCACCAGGTGGCCCGCGCCACCGCCCCCGGCGTGACCGCGGCGGGGACGCGCGCGAGCGGCAGGTGCGTCGTCACCAGGGACGTGACCAGGCCCGGGGACCAGAAGGCCATGACCACCTCGCGCGCGTGCAGGCGCCGCTGGAGGTGCTCGGTATGGCCCAGAAAGCCTACGCTCCCCGGCGCCCCCGAGCTGGCGATGGCTTCCTTGCTGACCGGCCCGGTGGTCAGCGCATCCGCGGCGCCGCTCGATACGAGGTCACATGCCGCGTCGATCCAGGCAAGCTGCGCGGCCCCGGAGCGCGGGGTCGGCGCCCCCGGTGGGCGGTCGCGAAGCCCGAGGTCGCGGGTCGGCTGCCAGACCGCCACGCGACCCCGCGGCAGACGCCACGCCTTGCCTGGCTCGGCCACGCGCACGATTCGCTCGGAGGGGATCCCTCGTCCCTCCGCCGCCGCGCGGATCGCGCCTTCGTCGCCGACCAGCAAGACGCGCCCGCGCTTCTCCAGGGCCGCCGCGACCACGCTCACCTCCGGCCCGACTCCGCATGGACACCCGATCGTGACCGCGATGCGCGCAACGCTCAACGCTTGCCGCCCTCGTTCGGGGCGCGAAGCTTGTAGCCCGCACCGCGCAGCGTCTCGAGCGGCAACGTGTCCCCCAGCTTGGCGCGCAGACGCCTCACGTGGATGTCCACCGTCCGCGCTCCCCCTTCGTAGCGGCTCCCCCACACCCGCGCGAGCAACGCCTCGCGCGTGAAGACACGCCCGCGGTTGGCCGCCAGGAAGGCGAGGAGCGCGAACTCCTTCGCCGTCAATGTCACCCGGCGGCCGTCGGAGCTCACCTCGTGGGCCGCACGATCGACCACGATGGCGCCGATCTTCAGCCGCTCCTCGGTGGCAAACTCGCTCTTTTTCCACTCCAGCGCGCGGATGCGCGCGTAGATCTCCGCCGCCACGCAGGGCACCACGATGAAGTCGTCGAACCCGCTGGCGGGATCGAACACGTTGATCTGCCGCGGGGGAAGCGCCACCAGCGTCGGCGTCTCGGCCAGGTCGCTCACCTTGCGCGCCGCGCGAAGGGCGGCGGAGGCCAGGTCGGGGCGCTCGCCCGCCTCGAAGACCATGGCGCGAACCCCGGCTCCTACCCGCGCTTGCTCGACGATTCCCGCGAAGTCGTCCCACAGATCTTGGGTGCGCACCTCGGAGCCGAGCTGGCGGAGCATCGCCGCGACACCCTCCGCGCTCTCGAGCTGCGGCGAGTGCCCAACGACGATTACGAAGGAACCTTTCCCCGACGTGACTGGCACAAGGCCTTCTCCTATCGTGCTGAGGCCCCTGAGTCGAGGATGTCGTTAACGCCGGGTTAGCCGACCCTCGTGCCGCCGACGGTGATGGCGGCGATCTTCACGGTGGGGCAGCCCACACCCACCGGCACGCTCTGTCCGTCCTTGCCGCACGTCCAGATGCCGTCGCTGACCTCGACGTCGTTGCCCAGCATGGTCACCTTGCGGAGCACCTCGGGCCCGTTTCCGATGAGGTTCACGCCTTTCAGCGGTGCGGTGATCTTGCCGTCCTCCACCAGGTAACCCTCGGTCAGGGAAAAGACGAAATCGCCGTTGGCGATGTCGACCTGCCCGCCGCCGAACTTCTTGGCGTAGACGCCGCGCTTGACGCTGCGGAGGATCTCCTCGGGATCGCTCTCGCCGGCCAGAAGGATGGTGTTCGTCATGCGGGGCATGGGGGCGCAGGCAAAGCTTTCGCGGCGGCCGTTTCCGCTTGGCCGCAGCTTGTAGTGCCTGGCGCTGAGGCGGTCGTGCATGTAGCCGACCAGCTTTCCCTTCTCGATGAGAACGGTGCTGCGCGGCTCGTTGCCTTCGTCGTCGACGTTGATGGTCCCGCGGCTCTGCAGGAGCGTCGCGTCGTCGACCACGGTGCACACTTCGCTCGCCACCGGCTCGCCCACTTTGCCGGCGTAGTTGCTGGTGCCCTTGCGGTTGAAGTCCGCCTCCAGGCCGTGACCGACCGCTTCGTGCAGCAGAATGCCGCTGTCGCCCGGCGCCAGCACCACTTCCATCTGCCCCGCCGGCGCCTCCTGCGCATCGAGCATGGTCAGCGCCTGACGCGCGGCGTCACGCGCATGCGCCTCGGGGCTCTTTCCTTCGAAGTACCCCAGGCTGGTCCGCCCGCCTCCGCCGCTCGACCCCTCCTGGCGCTTGCCGTCCTTCTCGGCGATGACGCGCACCCCGAAGCGCACCAGCGGCTGAGTATCCCGCGCCATCGTTCCGTCGCTGGTGACCACCAGGATCTCCCGGATCTCCTCGGCGAGGCTCGCCTCGACCTTGACGACGCGCACGTCGAACGCGTGCGCCGCGGCCGCCGCCCGTTCCAGCAGCAGCCGTTTCTCGAGGCCGGGCACGTCCAGCGTCACCCGCTCGAGCTCGTATCGGCTGGGAAGCTCGACCGCCCGCGCGATGACCGGCGTCCGGGATCCACCCCCGCTGGCGATCTGCGCCGCCGTGTCCGCCGCGCGTCGCATCGCTTCCCAGTCCAGCCGCTCCACGTACGCGTAGCCGGTCGCGTCCCCCTTCTGGACGCGCACCCCCAGGCCCATGGACACCCCGCGCGAGGCGCTCTTGAGGATGCCCTCGTCGAACACCATGGCACCGGCGGCGCGGTATTCGAAGAAGAGATCGGCGTAGTCGCCACCCCGACCGAGGGCAACGGCGAGGAGCCTTTCGGCGAGGGCCGCGTCGATGGCGGAGCTTCCGCCGGGAGCAAAGGGAGCGCGATAGAAAACGGACTGGGTGGCCATACGTCCGGGGAACGTACGTGCGCCTGCGGGAGTCGTCCACGTCAGCCGTCCCGCCGAACGAAGCCTACATGTGGGGAGTGTTCCCGGGGGCGTGCGGCCGTCGCCCGCTTGGAGGGCGGTGCACCCGCATGGTCGGGAGCCGCGTGGTCGGGAGCCGCGTGGTCGGGATGAAGTGTGCAGCCGCACCAGAATCGGGTTATTCTTTGTTGGTCCGCGACACGTCCCCCCGCGCGGCGTTTTTTTGACTATTCTCACCCCTCCCCACGTGCCCGCTCATCCGGGGCGCGTTCGCTGGGGGGCCACCCGTGCGAGGGGCCTGCGGCCCTTGCGAATTCCTTCGTAGCACCCAGAGCCGAGGAGCAATCCGAGTCGTGGCGATCGACCGAGAGAGGGTACTCGCCGCCGCCCAGAAGTACGTCGAGAAGAAGAAGTACGACAGGGCGGTCATCGAGTACCAGAAGGTCATCCAGGAGGATCCGAACGACGCGCGGACCCTCCTGAAGATCGGGGACCTTCAGTCGAAAATCGAGGCCTACGCCGACGCCGTAGGCACCTACGAGCGCGTGGGGAAGTTCTACGCGACCCAGGGTTTCGCGCTGAAGGCCATCGCGGTCTACAAGCAGATCCGCGAGATCATCGCCAAGCACGTCCCGCAGCTGGCGGAGAAGTACGCGCACATCACGCCGAAGCTGGCCGAGCTCTATCAGCAGCTCGGTCTGACCAGCGACGCGCTCGCCGCCCTCGACGAAGTGGCCACTCGCTTCCAGCGGCAGAACCGCGACCCCGACGCCATCGAAGTCTTCCGCAAGATCGTCGAGCTCGATCCCACCAACCCGCTGCCGCACCTGCGACTCGCCGAGGCCCTCTCGCGCGCCAAGGACGCGGACGGCGCCGTGGCCGAGTTTGCCATCGCTTCCGGCCAGCTCCTCAAGCTGGGGCGTCGCGACGACGCGCTGAAGGTCACCGAGCGGCTCCTTCATCATCGGGCCGATCCGACGCACGCGCGCATCGCCGCCGAGCTCTATCTCCAGCGCAACCAGCCCAACGACGGTCTGCAGGCGCTGAGCAAGCTGCAGATCTCCTTCCAGGCGAACCCGCGCGACCTCGAGACGCTGGGGCTCCTCTCCCGGGCCTTCAACCATATCGGGCAGGCGGCCAAGGGCATCGAGGTCCAGAAGGAGATGGCGCGCATCGCGCGCGACTCCGGGAAGTCCGAGCTTTTCCACGAGATCGTGACGCGCCTGCAGAAGCTCGCGCCGAACGACGAGCAAGTGCGACAGCTGGCGCTGGGGTCGATGTCGCCTCCGGCCAACGTCTCCTCGCGGCCACCCGATCCGCTCCCGCGCGCGGCGGCGCGGCTGCATGGCGACACCGCGCCCGAGGTCGATGTCGAGGTCGAGGCCGAGGTGCTGGAGGAGTCGGCGGAAGAGGCTTCCTACGAGGACGTGGGCGACAGCGACTTCGAGCCGGACGAGCAGCCCATCGAGCTCCTGCGTCGCAGCCGCCACCCGCAGGCGGAGGCCGACGCGCGGGTCGAGGCGGCGGCCGACGTGCTGGTCGAGAACGGCGTCGAGGTCGCCGAGGAGATCGGCCGGCCGCCATCGTCGGCGAGCGGTGGCGATCCCACGGCGCGCATCCTGGCGGACGCCGCGGCGTTCCGCAGAGCGCGCTTGCCCGCCAAGGCCCTCGAGACGTTGCGCATCGGGGTCGAGGTCGCGCCGCGCTCGATCGAGGTGCACGAGATGCTGCGCGATCTCCTGCTCGAGGCGGGCAATACAGATCAAGCGGTGGGGGTGATGCTCTCCCTGGCGCTGCTGCTCATCGACGGGCTCGACGGCGACGCGGCCGCGACCACCTTGCAGGAGGTGCTGGGCCTCGACCCGAGCAACGCGCAAGCGACCGAGATGCTCCGCGAGCTTGGTTACGAGCTGGTCGAGGAGCCGGTGCCGTCGGAGCCGGTCCCGGAGCGCCCGTTGCCGGGGAGGCCCGAATACGCGAGCACGTCGAGCTACGACCCCGAGGCGCCGCTCCCCTCCTACGACCTCGAAGAGATCGGCCCCGAGGACGTGGCGCTGCGCTCGTACTCCGAGCCCAGCACGCGCGCCGCGCCGCCGTCGATGGCGGGACGAGGCTCGATCGACGACATCGACGATCCCTTCGCGGGCGAGGCGCCGCTGCCGAGCTTTCCGCTCGACCCGGCCCCGGAGAGCGAGGCCGCCTTCGACCTGGTCCCGCCGCGCGAAGGCGCCGAGGCACACGCCTGGCGACCGGACCGGGAACGGGCACAGGGTGGCGCGCCGTCCAGAGCCGCGGAGCTGGAGTCGGCGCTCGAAGAGGCCGAGTTTTTCGCCTCGCGCGGCCTCTACGACGACGCTCGGACCATTCTCGAAGAGCAGGTCGCGCGACTGCCGAACCATCCGCTCCTGGTCGAGCGCATGGCGGAGCTCGACGCGCAGGAGCGCGGGACGCCCGGGGGGTCGGGGACGCGACCTTCGCCGGCGGCGGGGGTGACCGAGGATCGCTCGTTCGACATCGCGGCGTCGCTGGGCGCGCTCGACGAACCAGGCGTGGGCGAACGCCGGAGCGACGTGGGAGTGCCGCGCTTCGCCCAGTCGCAGGAGCAGGTCGACGTCGACGAGGTCTTCGCGAAGTTCAAGGAGGGGGTGGCCCGGCAGATCGGCGTGGACGACGCACAGAGCCACTACGATCTCGGCGTCGCGTACCAGGAGATGGCGCTCTTCGACGACGCCATCCGCGAGTTCGAGACGGCCGCGCGGGACCCCAAGCGCACGTGCAACTGCCAGTCGATGATCGGCATGATCCAGCTCGAACGGGGGAACCTCAACGAGGCCATCGACGCCTTCATCTGCGGGCTCCAGGCGCCGGACGGCACCAAAGAGCAAGAGGCCTCGCTCTGCTACGAGATCGGCGCGGCGTACGAAGTGAAGAGGATGAGCAAGCAGGCTCTCGAGCATTTCCAGCGCGCCGCGCGCCTCATTCCGGCCTTCCGCGACGTGCAAGAGCGCATCCGCCGTCTGACCAAGGTCGAGGCGAAGCCGCCCGCCCGCGCGGTCGCGGTGGGCGCCGACGACGAGTTCGATCGCGCCTTCGACGACATCCTGGGAAACAGCAAGCTGCCGTAGGGTGGGTCGCCAGAGCCAGAGCGAGCACGCGTGCTCGTCACCGTGTAGGGGCCAGCGCCGCCAGCAGCCTGCGCACGTACACGTCAGCCTCCCCTTCCAGCTCCGCCAGCGCCTCGGCGCGCGTGCGCCGCGAGAGCCATAGCTTGCGCACCGCCTTCGACAGCGCGCGGAGGCTCGCCTCGGGGACCCCGCGGCGTCGCAGGCCGACCACGTTGACGCCCCGGACGCGCGCGCGGTTCCCCTGCACCACCACGAACGGCGGGACGTCGCGCTCGCAGGCCGTCATCGCCGCGACGAAGGCCCCCTCGCCGACACGAACGAACTGCGTCACGCCGCTCAGGCCGCCGAAGGTAACGCCGTCTTCCACCGCGGCGTGACCCGCCAGCTGGGTGCCGTTGGCGAAGACGCACCCCGAGCCCACGACCGCGTCGTGCGCCACGTGCGAGCCCACCATGAAGAGGTTCTCGGCGCCGATGCGCGTGGTGCGTCCCTCGGTTCCCCCGTGCACCGTCACCTGCTCGCGAAAGACGTTCCCCTCCCCGGCCTCCAGGCGCGCACCGGCGCCGCCCGCGTGGCGCTTGGCCTGCGGCTCGCCGCCCACCACGGCGAAGGGGTGGACCACGCACCGCGGACCGAGCGAGGTCATCCCGCGAACCATGGCGTGCGCGTGGAGGACGCATCCGTCCATCAGCACCGCCCCCGCTTCGACGACGGCGTACGGCCCCACGGTGACGTCGCCGGCCAGCTCGGCGCGCGGATCGACGATGGCGCTGGGGTGCAGCTTGGGGATCATGCTCCGGTCTCCCCGTTCGTCACCCGGTTCGGTCGACCACGCTCGCGAGGAGCTCGGCGCTGGCGCACAGCGTCCCGTCGACCGAGGCCTCGCCCTTGAATTTCCAGACGTTGGTACGGTGGTGAAGAATTCTGACCTCGAGATCGAGGCGGTCCCCGGGGGTGACCGGCCGCCGGAACTTGGCCTTGTCGATGCCGAGGAAATACATGAGGGAGCTCGACGCGTCGAAGGGCTCGCTGGCATAGGCGAGGATGCCGCCGATCTGCGCCAGGGCCTCCACGATGAGCACCCCCGGCATGATGGGTCGCGCCGGGAAGTGGCCCTGGGCCCAGGGCTCGCCCATGGTCACGCACTTGTGGCCGACGATGCGCTCGCGCGGCACGACGTCGGTCACACGGTCGACCATGACGAAGGGCCAGCGGTGCGGCAGGATCTGCAGGATGCGGTCGATCTCGATCGTGGTCGGGGGTTTCAAGCGTCAGCGCTCCGGCGGGGGGCCCGTCACGCCGCGGTAGAGCTTCGCGACGGCGCGGAGCCACCGCCCGCGCGGCACAGCCGGGTATCCTGCCACGACGGTTCCCGGCGGTACATCGCCGATGACGCCACTTCCGCCGGCGATGCGCGCGCCGTCGCCCACCGTCACATGATCGGCGACGCCTACCTGGCCACCGACGAGCACGCCTCGCCCCAGCGTCACCGAACCGGCAAAGCCACACTGTGCCGCGATCATCGTCCCCTCGCCGATGTCGCCGTTGTGTCCGACGTGGACATGCGCGTCGAGCTTGGCGCCGGCGCGAAGGCGCGTCGGGGCGAGGGTGCCGGCGTCGATGGTGCAGAGCGGCCCGATGGAGACGTCGTCCTCCACGATCACGCCGCCGAGCTGCGGCACCGGGCGCACCACCCCCCCTTCGCCGAACGCCCACCCGAACCCCGGATGCCCGATCACCGCGCCCGGGCCGACGGTCACGCGCGCCCCGAGGACCACGCGCGGCCCGAGCACCGCCGTCGGGGCCACGGAGCACCCGGCTCCCACCACCGCCGGCGTGTCGGGGACGACGACCTCGGCCAGGAGCGCGGCCATCGCCCAGGTCGCGTGCTCGTGCACCCACGCCGCGGACCTCACCCGGCTTTCCAGCGCCGCATCGACGAGCAGCACGGCCCCCCGCTCCGCCGCCTCGTGCGCGTGCCTCGCGAAGCGCGCCGCCAGCAAGGGCGCGAGGTCCCCCGCCCCGGCCAGCGTGACCGGCGCCATCCGCCCCGGCACCGCGCGCTCGGCGCCCGCCTTGACCCGCCCCCCGTGCCTGGCCGCCAGCGCGGCCAGCGTCTCGCCCCGGAGTCGGACGACCCCGTCCCAGGTCACGGCTTGGTGGAACCGGCCGGCGGCGGGGTCTTCGGCGGCGTGGCCCCAGACCCCGCGCTCGGGCCGGGGGAGCCGGCAGCGCCGTTGGCCAGCTGGATGACGCGATCGGTGAGATCGAGATCGCTGCGCGCGAAGGCCACCGTGGCCCGGTCCACGATGAGATCGTACCCCTCGGTCCCGGCGATGCGCTTGATGGAACCGACGACGCGCTCGAAGATGGGATCGGTCAGCTCCTTCTGCTTCTTCTCGAGCTCCTTGTTGTATTCGACGAAGGTGGTCTGGAGCTCGACCATCTGCTTCTGCCAGTCGTCGACCTTCTTCTGCAGGGCCGTCTGCGACATGACCTTGGCCTGCCTGTCGATGTCCTCCTTCTGCTTGGCCAGCTCCTGCTGGCGCTTGTTCAGCTCCTGCTGGCGGCTGTCGAAGACCTTCTTCAGCGTCGCCTGAGCGCGCATCCCGTCCTCGCTCTGCATGACGGCGCGCTGGACGTCGACGACGGCGACTTTCATCGTCTGCGCCGCGGCGCTCTTGCCGAGGAGGGACAGGAACACGGCGAAGGCGGAAACGAGAGCGAGGAGGCGGGGCGTGAGGCGCATGGTGTGGGCACGGCGTACTCAAAGGCCGGAGGCCGGTCAAGGAGGACGCACCATCGATGCGCGCGGGCACGAAGCCGGCGTGAAGCCCCGAGGGCGGTGCCTCAGGCCCGCGTCAAGGTCCTTCGCGGTCTCGCGGCGACCCGCAGGGGCCCTCCTGGACCTCCACCTGCACGGTCACGTACTCCACCCCGAGCTTGCTCCGGATGCTCTCCGAGAGGCACTGACCGAAGGTCGCGTCGGTGACCTCGGTCCGGACATGCACCGTCACCGCGTCGTGGCCGGCCCCCAGCGTCCACACGTGCAGGTCGTGGAGCGCCACGACCCCCGGTGAGCCGAGGACGAACTGCCGGATGGTCCGCACCGGCAGGTGCCCCGGGGCCGATTCGAGGAGCACCGCGGTGGCGTCGCGCAGGAGGCGAAGGGAGCCGAAGAGCAGGATGGCGGCGACCACGAAGCTGGCGATGGGATCGGCCGAGACCGGGCCGCCGAAGCGAATGACCAGCGCCGCGGCGATCGCCGCCAGGGCGCCGAGTGCGTCGCCCATGAGATGCAGCCAGGCGCCGCGCAGATTGAGGGCATGGCCCTGCGCCTTGCCGGCGGTGGGCGCGCGCGACGCATGGTCGTGATCGTGGTGATCCTCGTGCTCGTGGTCGTCGTGCTCGTGCTCCTGGTGGCCTTCGTGATCGTGGGGGTTGTCCGGATCGTGGGGGTGAGGATGCGCGTGCCCGATGGCGTCGTGGAGCAGCCACGCGCTGAGACCATTGACCACCAGCGCCATCAGGGCAACGGCGAGCATCACACCGGCGCGCGGCCTGGCGCGCTGGTCGAGCGCCTCGACCCCCTCGAAGACGATGCCCGCCGTCGTCGCCAGGACCAGCAGCCCGCTGAAGACCGCCGCCACCGGCTCGGCGCGCCGCAGCCCGTAGGTGAAGCGCGGCGTGGGCCGGCGCACCGCCAGGCGCATGGCCAGCAGGCTCACGGCGAGCGCCAGCACGTCCATCAAGAGGTGCAGCGCGTCGGCCTGCAGCACCACGCTTCCGGCCCAGAGCGCGCCGATGAGCTCCAGCACGAAGAAGGCGCTCACCATGGCGAGGACCATCTTCAGCCGGCGCGCCTGCATCGCCTCGCCCGGCGTGAACTCCGCGGGCAGGGCGGCGGCGGGCGACGGTTTCGCCGAGTGGGGGTGATCGGGGTGGTGCGAGTCGGCGGCGTGCACGCGTCTTCCGGGGGCTTACAGCAGGACGTAGTCGTCCGCCATCGCGGCGGGGATGGAGTCGAGGGCCAGCGTCGTCTCGTCGTCTCGACGCACCGCCGTCAGGTAGAGCCCGTGAAGGATCGCCGGGTGGTCGAGGACCAGGGACAGAAACTCGTCGCGAGGCAGAAAGAGCGTCACCGTCGGGTGCAGGGCGATGACGTCCGCGTTGGCGCGGCGGCGAAGGACCAGCGCCACCTCGCCCACGGTTTGCCCCGGGGCGAGGGTGGCCAGGACCATGGATTCGCCCCCCTGGTGAGCGACCACGGCCACGCCGCCCGAGGCCACCAGGTGGAGCCCCTGCGCCTCCTCCCCTTCCCGGACCAGCTTGTCGCCCTTCTCGAAGATGCGCGTCTGGAAACGCTCGACCAGGGTCACGCGCTCCTGCGAGGGCACCGACACCAGCACCGGCGACGTCCGCGCCAGGTTCGCCACCATGCGCCGGCGACAGTGCGCCGCCAGCTCGATTCCCACCTCGGGCCGCTTCTCGGCCACGAGCTCCAGCGCATCGCGCGTGGCGCGCAGGAGAATGCTGGGCCGCGTGGCCACGACGCTCGCCACCCGGGGCGCGCGCGAGAGCAGCGCCATCTCGCCGAAGAGCGCGCCGCTGACCAGCCGTGCCAGCACCACCGGCGGCGACCCGTCCTCGTCCTTCGGGTGCCGGGATACTTGCAGCTCGCCGCGCGCCACGATGTACGCCTCCGAGCCTTCTTCCCCTTCCTCGATGACCGCGCTGCCCGCCTGCACGGTGATCATCTCGAACGCGGCCAGGAGATCGCGCAGCGCCTCCCGGGAAAGCGCGCTGAACAGCGGCAGGGGGGCGGCCAGCGGAAGCGCGTCGTCGGCGACCTCCTCGTAGGCGCTGGTGGCGGCGTGCACGATCTGCGTGGCCTTGGAGGTCAGCGCCGGGCCGGTGAGAAAGGAGCTGAGCGGCTGAAAGTCGTCGAGCTGGGGAAGCGGCGGTGGCGGCATCTCCCCTTCTAGCAGCCGAGGGGATCCCTCGCAGAAGGCCGTGGCCACCCGGTCGAGGTGCCCGTCCACCTCTTCGCCCAGCGCCCGAAGATCCCCGACGGCAGCGATGGCCAGGGGCAGGTTGCCCGCGTCGATGGCGCGTTTCACCGCCAGCTCGAAGCCCTCGACCGCGGCCTCGGTCCGTCCCATCTGCTGGAGGAGGCGGCAGGTGATGACCAGGGCGCTGGGCATCGACGGCTCGCGCTCCACCATCGCCGCGCTCCACCGCAGGGCGGCTTCGGTCTCTTCGGCAAGGAGTAGCGTCAGCGCTCGGTCGATGGGCGAGTCGGCCTGGGCGCCTGGCAGATCCGGCGGGGAGGCGCGCATGACCGGTGGAGAGTCTATCACTCCTCGTCGGAGTCCTTTCGACCGCTCTCCGCGCGCTCCATGAATTCGCTCATGGCGCTCGCCGTGGCCGCCACCAGCGGCAGGACGCGCGGATAATCCATGCGCGTCGGTCCGATGACGGCCACCGTACCTGCCGCCTGCCCGTGGGCCGTGTACGCCGCCCCCACCACCGCCAGGCGCCCCCCGCCGATATCGCCGACCTCCTCGCCGACGACCACGTGCCCCCCTTTGCCTCCCATGGCCAGGTCGAGGAGCTTCACCAGCTGCTCGCGCGCGTCGAGCGCGGTCACCAGCCGCCTCACCGGACCGGAGTCGTGGAACTCCGGCTTGTCGAGCAAGCGATCTTGCCCCTCGATGACCAGGTCGGTCTCCGTGCCCATCGCTTCTTTCATGGCCGCGCCGCCGAGGGAGAAGGCCGTGCGGCGCAGATCGTCGTGCTGCACGCGCTCGCTCTGCAGTCGGCGCTCGAAGAGCTCGCGAAGGTCGCCGAGGGAGCGCCCCTCCACCACGTCGTCGAGCAGGTTGTGGATGCGCTGCAGCTCCGGCTCGGTGAGGGTCGCCGACAGGAAGCGGTTCTGCACGGTGCCGTTCTTCATGACCAGCACGGCCAGCACCTCGTCGCTGGAGGTTCGAATGAAGCGAAGCTGGTGGAGCACCAGCGTCTCGGCGCGCGGCGCGAGCACCACCGCCGCGGTGCCGGTCAGCTCGGAGAGGAGCTTGCCCGTCTCGCGCATGACGTTCTGCCCCGGCTCGATGGAGGCGAAGCGGTCGCGGATGGACTCCTCGTCGTCGGTGGTGAGCTGGCGCACCTGCATCAGCCCGTCGATGAAGAGGCGGAAGGCGCGGTCGGTCGGCACGCGGCCGGCGCTGGTGTGCGGCTGGCGCAGGTACCCGAGCTCCTCGAGGTCGGCGAGGACGTTGCGGATGCTCGCCGGCGAAAGATCCAGGCCGGCCTTCTTGGACAGCGTGCGCGAGCCGACGGGCTCCCCCGTGGCCACGTATTCGGTGACGCAGTGGTAGAGCACCTGCCGGGCGCGGGCGCTGAGCTCGGGCATGTCGTCACCCCGAGCTTAACACTGCGCGAGGCCTGCGTGCGCCGGCGACATTTTGGCGTGGACCCTGGGGGAGGGGTACATTGGCCCATCGTGCACGCCGCTTCGTTCCGCCTGGGGTGCGGGGCCCTCCTGGCCCTGGCCGTGGTGTGCGCCCCGTCGGAAGCGCACGCCGGGTTCGGCGCCCCTGGTGCCATGCCCGACGGGATCCCCTTCTCCGGCGAGGCTCCCGCCCTGCGCTACGGCCGCCTCGACCGCGCGACCTGTGAGGCCGAGCTCGAGCGACGAGCCATCCCCTTCGCTCACGTCGACGAAGCGCGCGGCGTCCTCGCCCCCGTCCGCCTGCGTGGCTCGCTCCACGGCGTCACCTTCCGCACGGCCCTGCCGGAGGTTCAGCGTGCCTCCAGCCCCTGGGAGATCGTCGACTGCCGGCTTGCGCTGGCGCTCGACGACTTCGCCGCGCAGCTGGAGGCGCACGACATCACCCAGGTCCTCCATTTCTCGATCTACCGGCCGCCGGTGGCGAGCTGGCCCGAGGGCAAGCTGGCCTCGCGTCACCCGGGCGGCCTGGCCATCGACGCCGGGACCTTCGTGAAGAAGGATGGGACACGCCTGGAGGTGCAGCGCGACTTCCACGGCCGCATCGGCACGCCCACCTGCACGCCCGGAGCCGGGCCTCACCCGGCCACGCCGGAAGCCGTGGAGCTCCGCCGCATCGTCTGCGACGCGGCGGGCGCGCGCCTCTTCAACGTGGCCCTGACGCCCAACTACAACTGGCCGCACCGCAATCACTTCCACCTGGAGGTGACGGCGGGCGTGGGCTGGTTCGTCGTTCACTAGGGGGGTCTCAGCCGTGCGGGCGCAGGCGCTCCAGCACGGCGGCCATGTCCGCAGGCAGCGGGCGCTCCCAGCGCACCTCGGTCTCGGTGGACGGGTGCAGGAACCCGAGCTCCGCGGCGTGGAGCATCAGCCGCGGCGCCTCGAGAAGAGGCCCCAGGAAGTGGCGGGAGTAGACTTTCTCGCCGACGATGGGGCTCCCCGATTCGCCGAGGTGGATGCGGATCTGGTGCGTGCGTCCGGTCTCCAGGCGGCAACCGACCAGCGTGGCGCCCGCCAGCCCCTCCAGTCGCTCGACGTGCGTGATGGCTTCGGTGGCGTTGGCCGGCGGCGTCCCTCGCGCGCTCCCGCGCAGACCGTCGCCCCGGTTCTCGACCAGGAAGGTCCGAATGGTGCGAGTGCGCACGTCCCCGTGGGCGATGGCCAGGTACCGCCGGTGCACGGTGTGCTGGCGGAACTGCCCGGAGAGGCTCTGCTTGGCGAGCCAGGTTCGCGTGAAGACGACCAGGCCGCTGGTGTCCTTGTCGATGCGATGGACCACGCCGAGGGTCGGCCGCACGCCGCGCGATCGGCCGCGCCGCTCCAGCCACGCGCGCACGCGCGCTTCGAGGGTGTCCTCCTCCGGGTCGTCGTAGGGCACCGTGCTGAGGCCGGCGGGCTTGGCCACCACCACCACCTGCGCATCCACGTGGACCACGTCGGCGTCGTCGAGCTCGCCTCGACGCAGCCGCGCCGCCCGCTCGTCCACCACCACGACGGCTCCGCCCGCCACACGCGCGGTCGCCTCGGTGACGCGCGCTCCCGCCACGCTGACCTTGCCCGACTCGATCCACGTGCGCGCCTTCCCCCAGCTGACGCCGAAGATCCCTCGTACCGCCCGGTCGAGGGACCCCGCCAGCGCGGGAGGAACGGACTCGCCTCGTGCGAGCGGCGACGCCTGACGCGGTGCTTGCGCCGGCGCTGGCCAGTGCCCCTCACCGCGAGCCTGACGGCGCGTCGCAGCGCCTGCCTGACGGGGCGTCGGACGGGGCGTGACCATTCCGGGGTCTTTGTAGCACTTGCTTGACACTGAAACCGCTCGGTCCGCACAATTGTGCTGGTCCGTGTGGTGTGCGGAACCGGAGAGACCTCGTGCCCAAGACCCTCCTCGCCGTCGACGACAGCGCCACCATCCGCAAGGTTCTGGAGATCACCTTCGCCGGAGAAGACTTCCGGGTCATCAGCGCGGACGGCCCGTCGAGCGCGATGCTCAAGATGAGCGAAGAACCGGTCGCCGTGGTCATCGACTCGTCGCTCGCAGATGGGGCCGACGGGTACGCGCTGGCCAAGGAGGTCCGCTCGCGCGACGGGCGCGCGGTCATCGTGCTCCTCTCGAGCCGCTACGCACCGTACGACGCGAACCGCGGCAAGGACGCGGGGGTCGACGACTTCATCGACAAGCCGTTCGACTCGCAGGCCATGATCGACAAGGTGAAGAAGGCCCTTGTCGCGCGCGAGGCCGGCAAGGCCGCAGAACCGCTGGCCACCCCGGTGGTGAACGTCACCGCGACGTCGCCCGCTCCGCCGCCCGTGGCCGGGCCGGTCCCGCAGCCCATGCCGCCCTTCGCGGCCCCGCGTCCCCCTGTGAGCCCTCTGGCGGGTGGGCGGCCCACCTACCCCACCCAGCGCACGCACACGCTCTCGTTCGAAGGGGCGCCCGGCGCTCCGACGGTGGTGGGGGCGCCTCCCGCGACGCAGCCCATGCTGCCCGTGTCGCGCACCGCGCCCTCGGGAGGAGTGCCCGTGGTGCACGCGCCTCCGCCCGTAGCGCCCGCGCCGCCCGCCTCGCCGCCCGCGATTCAACCGGTGCTGAGCGCCCCGTCGCGAGCGCCCGAGCCAGCCCGGGCACCCGAGCCAGCCCGGCGTGCGCCGGAGGCTCCCCCGGTGGCGGCGGCGGTCAACGGGCACCTGTCGGGGAAGCTGAGCGAGCTCGGGCTGACCGCCGGGCAAGTCGAGGCGGTGCTGGCGCTTTCGCGCGAGGTGGTCGAGCGCGTGGTGTGGGAGGTGGTCCCGCAGCTCGCCGAGGCCATCATCAAGGAAGAGATCCTGCGCATCACGAAGGACGGCTGAAGAGCGCCGTCCGCGGGACCGCGCGCTCCGACATGGCCGGCGACGACGATGCCCTGAAGACCCTCGCGCGGACCATCGCCCGCATCGAGGACCTGCTCGAGCGGCTTCCGCTCGACGTGGCCAAGGACGCGCGCCTGCGCATCGCCACCCTGCGCATGGTGCTGCTCGAGAAGCGGCCACCGGCGCTGGTCCTGGTGGGAAGGCGTGGCGCGGGGAAGTCGTCGGTGGTCAACGCCCTCTTCGGCGCCAAGGTGGCCGAGCTCGGGCACGTGACGGCGCAGACCGGAAAGGGCCGCTGGTACACCTACGAGCGCGGTGGGGGAGCGATGTCCATCCTCGACACGCGCGGCGTGCAGGAGGGATCGCTCCCGGCCGAGGCCGACCAGTCGAAGAGCGCGCTGGAGTCGATCGCCGTCGAGCTGAGGACGCAGGCGCCGGACGTGGTGGTCTTCGTGGCCAAGGCGAGCGAAGTCGACGCGGCCATCGACGCCGACCTGGACGCGCTGGAGCAGGTCTACGACGCCATCCGCCGCGCGCATCGCCTGGAGCCGCCGCTGGTCGCCGTGGTCTCGCACTGCGATCTCCTGGAGCCCAAGGCGACCCGCCTGCACCAGGCCGCGAAGGAGCCGGCGGAGGACGTCGACGAGAAGAGGCGGCACGTCGCCACCGCCGAGCACGCGCTGGCGCGCAAGATCGACGGGCGCGACAAGCTCCGGCCCCGCCTGGTCGCGACGCTGGGGACGTCGGTGTACATGTCGTGGAAGGCCGACGGCTCGCTGCGCTCCGACGAGCGATGGCGGGTCGACGACCTGGCCCTCACCCTCTTCCGTCATCTCCCGGATGCCAGCCGCGCCGAGCTGGCGCGGGCGACCCAGGTCCGCGCCGTCCAGGAGGACCTGGCCACCACCCTCACCCAGGCCACGGCGGCCGTGTGCGCGGGGATCGGAGCGGCGCCCATTCCCTTCGCCGACACCGTCCCGCTGACGGCCTTGCAGACCGGGCTCGTCGCCGGCATCGCCTGGATCGGAGGGCGATCGGCCGACAAGAAAGGCGCGGCCGAGTTCATCGGCGCGATGGGCGCCAACCTGGGGCTGGCGCTGGGGTTGCGCGAAGGGTTCCGGCAGCTGATGAAGATCATCGCGCCCGGCGGAGGAGCCGTGGTCTCGGCGACCATCGCCTTCACGGGAACGATGGCCATCGGGGCCGCAGCCAAGGCGTACTACATCCGGGGTCTTTCGATGGAGAGGGCGAAGAGGATCTTCTGGCGCAAAGGAAAAGGCGAGAAGAAGAAGGAGGACGGAGAGTCCGGGGATCCCTGAGAAGACGAGGCTCCCGGTCGTACGTCCCGGCGGTGTCGGTGGGGATCCCGGGAGGCCGGGATCCGATCCCGGC
>Ga0302314_10003970_pt1 | contig 27207 bp, 23 predicted proteins | sample III_Palsa_N2_3_FD_200533 | JGI IMG/M metagenome (GOLD analysis project Ga0302314, IMG submission 200533) | Peat permafrost microbial communities from Stordalen Mire near Abisko, Sweden - III_Palsa_N2_3 | ecosystem: Environmental > Terrestrial > Soil > Palsa > Peat permafrost | place: Sweden...
TGCCTTGCGCGGGCGGCGACCACTTCGTGATGTGTATACCCGCTTCGCGTCGCTCCTCCCGTTGGTCGGCACAAGCTTCAGTTGCAACCAGTGAGAGCAGCACGCGAAGCGCTATACGGTAAGAAGTACCCGCGATACCATACAATCGAAAGGAAGCGATTCAAGTTCAAGGACCCATGGCAGAGAAGGAAGTCAAGAAGACCGCCCCGCCCGCTCCCCCCACAGCCCCCGAGGCATGGATCAAGACCGAGCTGGCCCGACACCCGCAACGCCCCTACCCGATGGACTTTATCGCCGCACTGTTCACCGACTTCAGCGAGATCCACGGCGACCGCGCGTTTGGCGACGACCAGGCGATGTCCTGTGGGATGGCCCTGTTTCATGGCGAGCCGGTGATGGTGATCGGGAATCTCAAAGGCCGCACGCTCAAGGAGCGCATCGAGCGCCGCTTCGGCAGCCCGGAGCCTGAGGGCTACCGCAAGGCGTTGCGTGCGATGAAGGTCGCCGAGAAGTTCAAGCGGCCTATCTTCACGTTTATCGACCTGCCGGGCGCGTATCCGGGTCTCGGGGCGGAGGAACGTGGGCAGGGTGAGGCGATTGCGCGCAACCTGCTCGAGATGTCGCGGCTGCGCGTGCCAACCATCGCGACCATTACCGGGGAAGGTGGATCGGGGGGAGCGCTGGCGCTGGCGGTCTCGGACCGCGTGCTGATGCTCGAGAGCGCGATCTACTCGGTGATCTCGCCTGAGGCGTGCGCGTCGATTATGTGGAAGGATGCGAGCCGGAAGCAGGCTGCGGCGGGTGCGTTGAAGTACACGGCTACCGAGGCGCTGCGGCTAGGCTGCGTGGACGAGATTCTGGCTGAGCCGCACGGCGGATCGCAGAACGATGCAGCTGATGCGGTGGCGGTGGTCGACAAGAGCCTGGTGCGGCATCTCGCCGCACTGCGCGCGCTGCCGGTAGAGGAGTTGCTGGAGCAGCGCTACCAGAAGTTCCGCACGATGGCGCAGTTCTATACCGTGGCAGACCCTTCGGCCTGATGACTCTGAGGCTGGTTGCGGAAGAGACACTTGCGGAGCCGGCTTCAGGGATCTGCTTCGGATCTTCTCCCCTTCGGTCGTGTTAGAAAACCGGCTTAGGTGTGGCTTTTCGCGCTGGTTTCTGGCGTGGCCATTCGTCTTACGTTTAAGGAGCTGCCGTCTTTGTCGTATGATCCCGAATTCGCTGCTCAGACCGGAGGGCCTCGCCGGTCGCTGCTGCTGGCGCTGTTCGTCACCTCGCTGACGTGGGTAATCGTCGCGGCGATGCTGGCGGCGCGTGCGGCGCGGGGGCTTGTGCTGCGCTTCGACGTCCCCGACTTGTATCTATTGCTGGATGCAGTGTTCCTGGTCTTCCTGGTGAGCGTGGGCTTCTCCATGCTGCAATTCGTTGTGGCACGAAATACGCCATTTCGCGAGACGATTGGTCTGCCGGTTCGCGCCAGCGCGAAGACGGAGTGGACGACCGGCGTTGCGATTGGCTGGGGTGCGATTCTTTTGTCTGTGCTGCCGGTTGCGCTGGCGGGGGATCTGCATGCGCGGTTGTGGGTTGAGCCTCGCGCGCTGTGGCTGCTGGTGATCCATCTTGCTGCCGCTGGGGTCTTGACGCTGGCTAGCGAGATTGCCCTGTTTGGGTATCCCTATCGCAGGCTGATTGAGGCGATCGGGTCGTCGTGGGCGACCGTGGTGATGGCACTGCTGTTCGCGATGGCGGGAAGCTTTACGCAGTTTGGTGGTGGCGGAACGCGAACGTCGAATTTGACGGCGGTGCTGCTGGGGCTGCTGTTGTGCTCGGCGTGGCTGCGGACGCGGGGGCTCTGGCTGGGCTGGGGGCTGCACTTCGCGTGGATCGCCAGCTTGGGTATTCTCTTCGGCTTTCCGGTCAGCGGGATTGAGACGCTCGCTTCGGTGGTGCAGACGCGGGCCATTGGGGCGGAGTGGCTGACAGGCGGCGACCTCGGGCTTGAGGGAGCGATGTTCACAGTGATCGCTCTGGGCGCAGCAATCGCGGTGCTCGTCCGTGCTTCGCGCGACTGGTCATGGGAGTACAACCACAGACCGATTGTTTCGGGTGGTTATCCAATGGACGTTGCGCCGCCAGCCGCGCACACGGCGATGGAGCAGGCTGCCGTGGCCAAGCCACCGGCGCTGGTGCAGATTCTGCCGACGACGCCGCAGACGCGGTCGGTCTCGGACGAAGTGCGCTAGGCCCTCGCTCGGGCGTTGGGCGGAGTTTTTGCGCTAGCTTCCCATCTTGTCGACCTCGGGCTGCGCAGGGGAGAAAAACCCGCGAAAACCCCTTGTCAATCGTTGAAAAATGGCGCACGCTTGCAGACATTACCGGGCCATCCGAGGTGTCGCCATGTTTCTTCGTGCGCACAAATCTTTGTCTTCAGCTCTGCTGTCGGGCCTGTTTGCGGCTGCGGCGGTCGCGTGTGTCCCGATGGGGCAGGCGCAGGTCTTTGTCGTGGGCGCGAAGTCCGCCACGGCCGATGTTCCAACGGACTTTACACCGACGAAGTTTCCTCTGCCAGAGGGACGGCTCGATGAGCGCGGGCGACGGGATCTGGTCCGCAATCTCGAGTCGGAGCAGGGGTTTGCGCATCGGCCTCTGCCTGCTGGCGCAGGGCTCAGCCTGGAGGCGAATGGGCCGCTCTCGCCGGGGCCGGATCAGTACCGCAAGATGCTTTATGAGAAGGGGCAGGCGGTCGGGGTGGGGGATCGCGTGGTGGTTACGGCGCTGGTGTTCAAGGGCGATCGCATCGTCATCGACCTGAACGGCGGGCCGTATGCGAAGCACCGGTTTCTGAGCCATGTCTCACTCGGAGACAATCCGATTGCGCAGGACACGGGCCACGCGGCGACGGGCTCGCGAGTGACGTTGATCTTCAAGGACGGAATTCCGGAGATCTCCGCGCCGGAGGTGAAGGCGCTGCTGACCCCGGTGATCGACTTTGGAGCGAAGACCTCCGCGGAGGCGTTTGCGGAGACGTTGCCGACGCCGATAAAGGACGCGATCGCGGGGCATGAAGTGCTTGTGGGGATGGACCGGCGGATGGTGCTCGCCGCGCTTGGCGCGCCGGAGAGCAAGGTGCGGGAACATGAGGATAGCGACCCGGACTCGCCGCGATATGAGGAGTGGATCTACGGGCATGTGCCGCAGACGGTCAAGTTCGTGCGCTTCCATGGTGATCGGGTGGAGATGGTGAAGATCGCGGCGCTGGGGAAGCCGATTGAGATTCACAATACGGACGAGATGGGCGGATATCTGGAGCCACTGCCGACGCGGCAGATTGCTTTGGGAGATACTCAGCCGGGCGATGACTCGCATCCGGCCAAGCCGCCGACGCTGCGTCAGCCGGGCGATGCAGTGCCGGTTAATCAGCCGAATCAGGTGCGCTATCCGGTTGGAATGGCGCCGCCAGATGCTGCACCGCAGCGGATTCCACCAACTCCTGGGACGACTGGCATTCCTCAAACCCCACCGACCTGAAATCGCCCTACGCGGGCGGCGACCACTTCGTGGTGTGTGATCGCTTTGCGTGGCCCTCCCGATGGTCGCAAACGGAAGTTCGTGCCGACCAGCGGGAGGGCCGCGCGAAGCGATCACACGTCACGAAGTGACCGCCCCGCGCGTAGCGGGCCCGTCCGGCAGGACATTTTCTTTCCTTTACGTCAGGCTCACAGAATGGCTCTCAAGCGCCGCTTTCACCTTTTCGACGTGAGTTCCGTGGACGCGAATAGCCTCGTGGAGAAGTTGCCCGGTCACGCCGAACTTCTGCGACCAGTAATGAATATCCGACGCCAGCTTGGGGTTGATCTCGTTGGGATCATGCGGCCCATTCGGATTCGTCTCAACCTGGCTCTCGATCTCGTGGGTTAGTTCGGGATTGCTTACTGCTCTCTTCATGCGCCTTCTCCTTCTTCAGTTCCTGTATGGGTGGATGGGGAAGAGGCCCGGCGGGATGCTTGGGGACCAGCGGCTACAACCGTCGGGCTGCCACGAAAACGCAAGCTCGTGTAAACTTGAAGTTGAGCCTCAACCGCAGGTCTTCGCCTACGATTCCGGTGTCGCCGCTATGCACGGCACGCTTCGAACGTAAGAAGTTCCGGTCGGGTTCGATCCGCGTCCAGCCTGCTCTTGATTCACCTCCAGACAGCCTTGCGGGCCGAGCTCTCCAGCGCGTCAGCCCACAGTTTTTAGCGGCTCCAAGCCGCATAGTTCGCAACCGATTTTGAAGAGGAGAAAGCATTATGGCGAAGATTGCCAAGACCGGCGACCGCAAGAAGGTCATGGATACCAACAAAAGCACAGACTGCCCGAAGTGCTCCAAGCCCACCCGTATCGTGAAGCGCGTTAAGGATCGCGAGCGCGGCATCCCGGGCGGCGTCTACATCTCGTGTTCTGCCTGCGAGTTCTTCGAAAAACTCTAGTCCGGCAGCGGGATCTCCAACCTAAGTTGCAGAAAAAGCTCCGGAAACGGAGCTTTTTTGCGTTTAGGCTCAAGCCTTGTGCGAGGTTCCCGATGAGTCCACAAAAGGTACCGTTAAATCCCCGTGAAGCGCTTGACGAACCTCCATCGACGGGCGGAGACTCGACAACGGAAAGTAGGAACCTCGACATGAGCAGCAGCACCGCGACCACTTTGAATCACGCAGCAAATCTGATTCCCCCGCCCCACTTCGAAACCCCGACCTACCTGATGTGCCCGCCCCAGTGGTATGACGTCAACTACGTCATCAATCCATGGATGGCCGGAAATCTGCATCGTCCCAACCGCGATCTCGCCTTCAAGCAGTGGCGCGCGCTCCATGCGGAGCTGCAGCGCTTTGCCGATATTCGTCTCATCCCGGCAGTCAAGGGATCGCCTGACATGGTCTTCGTCGGCCACGCCGCGCTGGTGCAGCATGGCATCGCCGCCGTCTCGAGCTTCGCTCATCCGCAGCGCCAGATTGAAGAGGCGCCGCTGCGCCGCTGGCTCGAAGAGAACGGCTTCCTGTTGTGGGACACTCCGCGTGAGACCGCCTTTGAAGGCGAAGGCGACGCGATCTTCGACGCCGACGGCAAGCATCTCTGGGCTGCGCACGGCGTTCGCACCTGCCGCCAGTCGCACCGTCACATCGGCGACGCGTGGCATGTTGGCGTCAGCTCACTGCACCTGGTCGATCCGCGGTTCTACCACCTCGATACCTGCTTTGCGACCCTTGCCGGCGACTTCGTTCTCTACTTCCCGGGCGCGTTCGACGCGAAGTCCCTGGCGGAGATTGAAGCCCACTACCCGGCAGAGAAGCGTATCGCCGTGACCGAGGCCGAGGCGACCGCCTTTGCCTGCAACGTGATCAACATCGGCAAGACGATCCTGATGGCCAAGGTCCCGGGTGATATCGACTATCGGCTGGAGCAACTTGGCTTCGAGGTGGTGCAGGTCGACGTGAGTGAGTTCCTGCGCGGCGGCGGTTCGGCGAAGTCTCTGGTGCTGCGGTTGAGCGATACGACGCTGGGCGCGGAGACGAACTCCTAAGCCGCAACATATCAATCAGAGAAGCATCTCGAAGGCCCGTCAGTGCAATACTGACGGGCCTTTGTCGTCATTTGCTCACAACTTGCTAGAATCCGGCACAGTGTTTGTGTCTCGCTGTTGACTGGAGTGCATGCCGTGCCAAAACTTCCGTTGGTCTTCACCTATTACATCGCCGCCCCGATCGAGAAGGTCTGGGACGGATTCGTTTCGAAGGAAGCAAATCAGACGATCTTCGTGGGAGCGGACTTTGAGGTCGACTTGAAGCCGGGTGGCTCCATGACCTGGTCGGGACCGGGCAAAGACGGCAAGCCCATGGCGTATGTCACCGGGACAATCATCCAGGTGGAAGTCCCGAAGCTTTTTGAGTACGAATTTGGCATGGGAACGGGCCAGCTGAAGTCCCGTGTCCGGATCGAACTGACGCCCGAGTCGGAGGCAGTCAAAGTCGTGGTGACCAACGACAATTGGGCCGACGACGATGCGACGTATACCCAGAATGCCGATGGATGGCCGCGCATTCTCTCGCGACTGAAGACTTTGCTGGAGACGGGAAAGACGTTTCGTCCGCACTGACGTCTCTGCGCAAGAGTTGAAGCCTCGCAGCATCGGCAAATCAGTAAGATCGACTTATGCTGCAAACTCTCTGTGTCTTCTGCGGATCGAGCTCCGGCTCCGACCCAATCTATCGCGACACTGCCGAGGCGGTTGGGAAACTGCTCGCCAGCCGGGGCATCGGGCTGGTCTATGGCGGCGGCAAGGTTGGCTTGATGGGGACGGTCGCTGATGCCTGTCTCGCCGCTGGCGGACGGGCCACGGGTGTCATGCCGCAACTGCTGGTCGACAAAGAGGTCGCGCATGCAGGGCTGACCGAGTTGCGCGTCGTGGGCTCAATGCACGAGCGCAAGGCTCTCATGGCGGACCTCTCCGACGCATTTCTAGCGCTGCCTGGCGGCTTCGGCACTTGGGAAGAGTTCTTCGAGGTGCTTACCTGGTCGCAGCTTGGCATCCACCGTAAGCCATGTGCTTTGCTGAACATCAACGGATTTTATAATCCGTTACTTGCGATGGCGGACAACGCGGTTACGGCAGGCTTTCTACGCGAGGCGAATCGCAGCTTACTGCTTGCCGACACAGAGCCCGAGCGGCTGCTCGACCGCCTTGGCAATACCGATGTTCCACTGGTCGACAAGTGGATCAATCGGTAAAGGTAGCGTGGCCGGTCACGCCAGCGGGCGCTGGGTCGAAGGGGGAATCTGGCTAAACTGTCGCTCTAGCAATCTCATCGAGGATTGACTGCGCGGCTGCCGCTGGGTCTGCCGCTTGCGTGATCGGACGTCCGACGACCAGCATGGATGCACCCGCTGCGATTGCGCTTGCCGGGGTTGCCACGCGGCGTTGGTCGCCGACGGCTGCTCCGGCTGGACGGATTCCCGGGACTACAAGGCGAACCGAAGGTCCAAGCTGAGTGCGCAGCAGGGCCACCTCTTCGGAGGAACAGACCAGTCCCATCGTGTCCGCGCTCGCAGTCTGGACCAGCCGTCCCAGTCGGAGAACCTGTTCAGCGGGCGTTGCGCTGACGCCGACGCCTACGAGCTCGGCTGCGTCCATGCTGGTGAGGACGGTCACTGCAAGCAGATGCGGGGCGCCGGGAGCCTTGGCGGCTTCTGCGGCTGCGTGGATCATTGCCGCACCGCCGCCTGCATGGATCGTCAGCAGAGACGCACCGGTCTCGGTGACGGAGCGGACTGCGCCTGCCACGGTGTTGGGGATGTCGTGCAGCTTCAGGTCGAGAAAGATTTCGAAGCCGCGCTCGCGCAGCGTGTGGACCAGTGGGGCTCCGGCGGCGTAGTAGAGCTCCATGCCTATCTTCAGCCAGCGGCAGGTTCCGTCGAGGCGGTCGACGAAGGCGAGTGCCAGCGCGGCGGAAGGGAAGTCGAGCGCGACGGCCAGGCGCTGCTGGGCGAGATCAGAAGAATCCATAGCCCAAGCTTAACTGAAACGTGTCCTGCCGGACGGGCGCCCTACGCGGGCGGCGGTCACTTCGTGACGCGCGATCGCTTCGCGTGGTCCTCCCGCTGGTCGGCACAATCTTCTGTTGCGACCAGCGGGAGCACCACGCGAAGCGATCACACACCACGAAGTGGTCGCCGCCCGCGTAGGGCGCTTTAAAATCTTGTCAAGCCCAGAATCTCTATAAACTCAACATTCCAAATGACTTCCATGCTGCCGAAAGACCACCCTCAATCCGCTAGAATTAAATAAGGGAAATTGTGTGTCCAAGCGAGAGGGACAGCCAGAAAATTCGAAGTCACCTGCTAAGTCGCATGAATAGAAGACTTTGACGCAAATGTGTAGGAGGGGGTTCCCGGTGCAGGCGGACAGTGCCGCCTGCACCCGAAGGTTAGTTTGGACTTAGTAGCCGACGCGTGGTGTGAGCACCGGCATTTGCACCTGTGCCAACAGGGCCTTCGCCAGTTCAGGATCACCCACATGCATCGAGTCCAGCCGAACCTTGCCGATGCCTGCCAGGCCCACTGCCTTGGCAGCTGCATACGACAGGTCGACGATCCGGTTGTCGAGAGCCGGTCCACGATCGTTCACGCGGACCACAATCGACTTCTTGTTCTTAAGGTTGGTCACGCGAACCCAGCTTCCCAGAGGAAGGCTGCGGTGCGCACAGGTCAACTGGTTCATGTCATAGCTTTCGCCCGTGGCCGTCTTGTGGCCCTGAAAGCGAAGTCCATACCAGGAGGCCTGGCCAACTTCGATCCAGTGACGAAACGTCTTCACTGGGTGCAACGTCGAATCGGTGCTTTGATCCGGGCCGCTTGCTGCTGCAGGAAATCCCAGCGTCAGCATCAGCAGAGTAACCGAGACCCGTACTGCGGTCTGCGTTCGACTCTTGCCTCCTGTCTTCGTTGGTATCATTTGCATTCACACGCTCCTACCCGTTATTGTCGTGACATAGAAACCCTAAGTCAAACATCCATAAGGCTTTAGCAAGCACAACTATTTGCCTTAAATTGGCCGAATGTGGTATAGGAGATGGTCGCGCCGCATCCTTGTGGGAGGACGGAAAGGGAGTTTTGCGGCTTGAAAATACCACTTTCGGGTCATTCGGGACCTTCTTGAGTATATTTTTCAAAACGCAACAAAAGTGCTTCTGAGGCACCCGGATAGGCCATGCAGATCGTTTTGACCATCGCCGGCTTCGATCCCTCATCGGGTGCAGGAGTGACCGCCGACCTGATGGTCTTCGCTGCGCATGGACTCTTCGGCACCTCGGCAATCACGAGTCTCACGGTGCAATCGACGCTCGGCGTTGTGTCGAGCCATCCGGTTGATGCGGTTGTGCTTGCGGAAACGCTGCGCTGTCTCGATACGGACGTGCCTCCCGCGGGCATCAAGATCGGGATGCTGGCGACGGCGGAGAACGTGCGAGCGGTTGTTGCGTGTCTTGCCGTGCTGCGTGGGCGTGAACCGCATTTGCCGGTGGTGTTGGACCCTGTACTGCGCTCGAGTTCAGGCAGGGAGCTGCTCGATGCGGAGGGGACGAGGCTGTTGCGGGAGCGGCTGCTGCCGCTGGTCGATTGGGTGACGCCGAATCTGGATGAGCTGGCGCTGCTGAGTGGGGAGGCCGTGCGTGGGCGGGACGAGATGGTCGCTGCGGCTGAGGTATTGCGGCGGGGGATTGGCGGTGGGCGGGTCCATGTGCTGGCGAAGGGCGGGCATCTGGAAGGGGCTGGCTCGCCGGATCTGCTGCTGACGCGGGATGGAGAGGCGAGCTGGCTGGAGGGGGAGCGGGTGCAGACGCGGGCGACGCATGGGACGGGGTGTGCGTTGTCGAGTGCGCTGTTGAGCCGATTGGTGTTGGGGGATGCGCCTCGGGTGGCGGCGCAGGGTGCGAAGGTGTATGTGTCGGAGGCAATGCGGAGGGCGGAGGTGATCGGCCATGGGCGCGGGCCGATGAATCATCTGTGGCCGCTGCGGGCGGATTTGCCTCGCGGGTAGGGCAGACCGGTACCAAGGGGTTCAGGATCAGGATCAGTCGCGCAATTATGCCGACGCTGGCCTAAACTTTTGGACGGCTTGTGACGATAGAGAGCGTAGCGAGGGTCCATCAATGTCCAGCCAGCCGTTTCCCGTTCCTGCCCAGATGCCGAAGAACGTACGATTTTTGGCTGTAACTTCCAAGCGGTCGCCGTTGCTCTTTATGCCGGAGCGCCGACGGCCCACGGCAGAGCAGGGCAGGGCGCTGGAGATGCTGGGACATGCGCTCGACTATCTGGTCGACTCACGGATGGCGAGCGAGGACGAAAGCTCGCCGCTGGCGGATCAGGATGCGGTGCGGCTGATCTCGTGGTGCAGCCGGGAGCTCTTTGCGGCATGCCCGGAGGTTCCGCATGTGGCGGTGCGGATGCGGCGCTGGCTGAGCGGTCAGGTCGTTCGGTCGATTCGGTAACGAAGCGGTCAGGCTCTTGCCGGGTGGGCGGTGCGAGCGATGAGGGTCGCGGTGTAGGCGGCACCAAAACCGTTGTCGATATTGACGACGGTGACGTTGGGCGAGCAGGAGTTGAGCATGCCGAGCAGGGCTGCGGTTCCTCCAAAGCTTGCGCCATAGCCGACGGATGTGGGCACGGCAATTACGGGAACTCCAACCAAACCACCGACAACTGAGGGTAATGCGCCTTCCATTCCGGCGCAGACGATAACGACATCGGCTTGGGCGAGCTGGTCGCGGACGGCGAGCAGGCGATGCAGTCCGGCGACGCCGACGTCGTAGAGGCGGAGAACGCGCGAGCCGAAGAGCTCGGCGGTGACGGCGGCCTCTTCGGCTACGGGGAGATCGCTGGTTCCGGCGCAGAGGACGGCGATGCAGGGGCCGGTCGAGGACGGCGTTGAGGCAGCGGCCGCGAAGGTCAAGGTGCGGGCGGTCGGGTTGTAGAGCGCGGCGGGAACGAGCTGCTGGACGGCTGCGGCGGCTTCCGGGGTGGCGCGGGTGGCGAGGACGGAGGAACCGGCAGCGGCCATGCGCTCGAAGATCTCGGCGGTTTGCGTGGGCGTCTTTCCCGCGGCGTAGATGACCTCGGGCAGGCCGGTGCGCAGGGCGCGATGGTGGTCGATGCGGGCGTGACCGATGTCCTCGAAGGGAAGGTTGGCGAGGCGCTCGGAGGCGGCGTCGGGCGAGAGGTCGCCGCGCTGGATCTGCGCAAGGAGTTCTAGAAGTGTGGGCTTATTCATTCGGCTGGGTCTTCTTCGCGAGCTTGATCTTCATACTTTTGCAGCCTTGGCATCGGGCTGGTTTTGGAGCCATTGGGCGATGGCGGACTGCTGGACCTGTTTTACGGCAACGTTGTGCGCGGCTGCGGCGGCGCGGCAGTCTTCGAACTCCGGCGCGGCGTTGAGGGTGACTCCGGCGCGGGAGCCGAGCTTGATACGGATGGGGCCGTAGGGGGTCTCGACGGTGGCGTGGGTGCGGTCGAGGCAGGAGCGGCGATCCTGGCGGATGCGGACGCCGAGCGTGCTGGTCTCACGCAGGAGGAGGTCTTCAAGCGCGGGGCTGTCGGCGGGGTTGCAGAGGATGGTGATGAGGGTGCCGGGGCGGCCCTTCTTCATGAGGACAGGGGTGAGCATGACGTCGAGCGCGTTGTGTTGGAAAGCGGCCTCGGCGACGTGGGAGATGAGCTGGGGCGAGAGGTCGTCGAGCGCGGTCTCAAGGACCGTGACGGTTTGGGAGTCGTCGTGGTGGGGGTGTCGGGCGGAGTTGTGAACATCCGGGTCTCCGGAGTTCCCGATTGACAGGCGGAAGACATTTGGGAAGTTTTTCGGGTTGCGGGTGCCTGCGCCGTAGCCGATGCGCTCGACGCGCATGGCGGGCTGCTGGCCGAAGGTGAGATTCTTCTCTTCGACGAGCACGCGCAGGAGGGCGGCGCCGGTGGGGGTGACGAGTTCCATCTGGATGCTCGCCGAGTAGGTGGGAAGGCCGCGCAGGAGGTCGGCGGTCGCGGGAGCGGGGACGGGGAAGCGGCCGTGGGCGCAGTCGACCATGCCGCCGCCGACGTTGATCGGCGAGCAGACCCAGCGGTCTACGGCGAGGGCGTGGATTCCGGCCGAAGCGGCGACGATGTCGATGATCGCGTCGACCGCGCCGACCTCGTGGAAGTGGATCTGGTCGACGGGGATATTGTGGATCTTGGCTTCGGAAGCTCCGAGGAGCTCAAAGGCGCGAATGGCGGTGTGCTTGACCGGGGCGGCGAGCGACGAGGACTGGATGAGCTGGCGGATGACGGTGAGAGAGCGGCCATGCTCGTGGGGGTGGTCATCTGAATGATTGTCGTGGAGATGTGGCTCGCCTTGGTTGTGCGTGTAGGGCTCGTGAGCAGGATCGTGTTTGTGCGGGTGGCCGACCTTGTGGAGGTGTTGGGTCTTCGGCTGGCGCTGGTGCGTGTGCTCTTCGGGTGCACGCTGGTCGCGGAAGGTGTCTTCGGAGGAAGCGGCGGCGTGGGTGTGCGGGGCATCGGCGAGGCGGGTGCCTTCAAGGACGTGGACCTTGGTGCTCGATATGCCGCTGCGGTCGACGGTCTCGATCTTGAGGGTGACGCCGAGGTTCATCGCTGCGGCGGCGTTGTGGAGCACGCTGGGGTCGACCCCGGCGTCGAGGAGGGCGGCCAGGAACATGTCGCCGCTGATTCCGGCGAAGCAGTCAAGGTAGGCGATGCGCATGCGGTCTCGTCTCTCGTGTCGTTCGGGTTGATCCTGGCTAGCGCGTGGCTGGCTGAATGGCGGAGGCGGGCAGGACGTCGTTCATCGAGCCGGAGCGGTAACCCTGGGTATCGAGGGTGACGTAGAGGAAGCCGAGAGGTTTCAGGGCGGCGGTAATGCGGTCGAGGGTGTCGAGTGAGAGGGCGCGGGGAAGCTCGGCGCGGGCGATCTCGATGCGGGCAAGGTCGCCGTGGTGGCGGACGCGGACCTGATGGAAGCCGAGGGCGTGGAGGGCCTCTTCGGCGAGCTCGACCTGGCTGAGGTTCTCGCGGGTGACGGGTCGGCCGTACTCGACGCGCGAGGCGAGGCAGGCACTGGCGGGCTTGTCCCAGATGCGGAGGTTCTGGGCGTGGGCGAGGGTGCGGATCTCGGCCTTTGAGAGACCAGCGGTGACGAGCGGGGCGACGGCCTGGTGTTGCTGCGCGGCCTGCTGGCCGGGACGGAACTCGCCACGGTCGTCGAGGTTCATCCCATAGGCAAGATGGGCGAAGCCGAGGCGCTGGCGTGCCTGTTCCATGTGAGTGAAGAGTTCATCCTTGCAGTGGAAGCAGCGCTGGCTGTCGTTGCGCAGGTAGTCGGGGTTGTCGAGTTCGTGAGTGGCGAGGATGTGGGTAGGAATGCGGTGCTCGGCGGTGAAGGCGAGGGCTGCGGCGAGCTCGGTGCGGGGGAGCGAGGCGGAGTCTGCGATGACGGCGAGCATCCGGTCGCCGAGTGCCTGATGCGCGGCGTAGGCGAGAAAGGCGGAGTCGGTTCCGCCGGAGTAGGCGACGAGAACGCTGCCCAGATCGCTCAGGTAGGCGTGCAGGTGGGATAGCTTTTCGTTGAGCGTTGCGTCAAGCGCGTCGGGCTGCGAGGGCGTGATTGCGGAGAGTGCCATCGCCTACGATTGTAGGCCGAGATGGGCGCGGCTGGCCGACTGCGCTGGAATGGGTCGTGAGTTTCTCGCGGGAAGGAAGAGGGAGCGCGGTTAGCCGACCATCTCGTGGAGGCTTCTGACGATGCCGTAGAGGGAGTTGGCCTGAGCCTGGAGCTGCTGGCCGGTGGCTGCGCCTTCTTCGGCGCTGGCGGCGGCGTTCTGGGTGAACTGTTCCATCAGCAGCATTTTGGTGGAGATGAGCTGAATGCCCTTGGACTGCTCGGCGCTGCCGTCCTTGACCTCGTCGACCAGCACTTTGACGTGGGTGGAGCTTTGCGTGATCGCGCGGATGGAGGCGGCGACAAGGGCGAGTTTGGCTTTGCCCTCTTCGGACTTCGAGAGCGACTCTTCGATGAGGTTGGTGGTGTCGCGGGCGGCCTCGGCGGAGCGGTGGGCGAGGTTGCGGACCTCGTCGGCGACGACGGCGAAGCCTTTGCCCGCGTCGCCTGCGCGGGCGGCTTCAACGGCGGCGTTGAGCGCGAGGATATTGGTCTGGAAGGCGATCTGGTCGATGATCTTGATGATGTTGGCGACCTTGGCGCTGGACTCATTCATGGCGTTCATGGAGTGCTGCATCTGGTTGAGCGACTGGTTGGCCTCGTCGACCAGCGAGGTGGTGTCGTGCATGAGGCCGGAGGCCTTGATGGCGTTCTCGGCGTTGCGCTGTGTCATGGAGCTGATCTGCTCGCTGGCGGAGGAGGTCTCGCCGATGGAGTCGGCCTGTTGCAGGGTGCCGTCGGCGATGATCTGGCTGGAGGAGGAGATGTGAACGGCTCCTTCGGCGAGCTGGCGAGCGCCTTCGGTGAGCTGATCGACGGTCTGGCGGAGGCTGAGGGTGATCTGACGGGTGAGCAGGAAGAGCAGCACGCCGAGGCCGAGTGAGACGGCGACGGCGATAGAGGTGATCCAGAGCGAGCGCGTCATGGCGGCGGAGGAGCGGGTTTGTGCTGCGGCGAGGGAGCGTTCCTGTTCTTCGACCAGGAGCTTTGACGAGGCGTGCATGGCCGCGGAGATGATCTTGTTCTGGTTGCGCAGGGTGTAGGCGCGTTCGATCTGGCCGGAGTGGCAGATTAGGACGAGCTCCTGGAAGCGGGGATTCCATCGGGTGCGGCTGTCGCGGAGGCTGTCGAAGACGGCGCGCTCTGCGGGTGAGGCGATGAGGGGTTCGAGCTGCTGGAGGAGGGAGTCGATCTCCTTGCCGGAGGTATTGTAGAGCTCGATATATTGCGGCGCGGAGGCGGGATCATTCGCGGCGTAGGAGAGCATGAGGCCGCGCTGGGCACCCTGCATCTCGGTGACGGCGAGCTCGATGCGGTTGCCGATCTTCAGCTTGGTGTTGACGGCGTGTAGGATCTGGTCGAGCTGCTGGCTGCTCTGGTGGGTCTGCTGCACGTACAGGACGATGAGGGAGAGGATGAGAACGAAGGTGGCTGCGAATGCGCTGAGGAACTTTTTGCCGACTGTCCAGCCTTGCATGCTTCTCTCCCCCTGACCGGATCTTCGATCCGCTCTTTGACGACTCTCTTTTTAGCTAACGGCGAGAGCTGGGGGAGCGATAGGGGTGGTGGGGGATTGGTTCCCGAAAGGGGCCAGGGTGGAGATCAGTGGACGAGCGGGGGGAGTTTTGCGGAGGAGCCCAGCAGGAAGATGGCTCCGATGAAGAGGGAGTAGGCGGCGGTGAGGGAGGTGACGATACCTTGCAGGATCGGGCGGTGGGTGCTGCGGGCGAAGATGCCGGAGGCGGAGGCGGTCATCAGGGTGTTCATCAGGAGCAGACCGGCGATGAAGCAGAGCAGGCCAAGGAAACCACGGCTGGTGCCACCCAGGTTCGCGGCGAGGAGGAAGAGCAGGAGCTGGCTGGGGGTCTCGGCGCCGAGGCCGTGGATGATGCCGACGACGAATACGGAGGATTGGTCGTATTTGAAGTGGAAGGGGGTGGGGCGGGGGGTATTGGGGGAGCGGAGCTTGCGGACGCGCCAGCCGGCGTAGCGGGCGCCGGAGATGAGCAGGGCGATGCGGCTGCGGGGGGCTTCATAGTGGGTGTGGGGGGCGCGGCGGCGGAGGAAGCTGGCGAAGACGTAGATGGAGAGGATGATGAGGGTGGCGCCGACGAGGCGCTCGCCGAGGGCGTCCATTCCGGCGGGAAGCGAGAGGTGGAGGAAGATGACAGCGGAGCCGAGCAGGGCAACGGTCAGGGCGTGGCCGAGGGCGTAGAGCAGGCCGAGGCGCATGCCTTCGCGCCAGCCGCGCTGGACGCTGGTGATGTCGGAGATGGCGGCGAGGTGGTCGTAGTCGAAGCCGTGGCGGAGGCCGAGCAGGGCGCAGGAGAGCAAGGCGAGCTGGAGTTGGGAGGACATGGCCTTGACCACAGTATCTGGTTGCGGAGGGCGTGGACAAGCTGGCTAGCTGGTGCGGCTCGGCAAGCGGGCTGGGCAGGTCGACGGGCCTGGAACAGGGAGCGGATCGGCGCGGCGTGATTGGGCGACGCGCCGTGGGGTGCTTGGGGAGGTCAGGCTCCGGTGTCGAGGGAGTCGATGGGGCTCATGAGGTGCGGCTCGGGTTCCGCGCTTTGGGCGTCTGAGATCTGGACCTCCTGGCGCTGGGCTTCGACCTCGTGCTGGTGGGCGCGGGTGGCGTGCTCGAGGGCCTGTTTGCTGTGCTCGTAGGCGGCGCGGTGGTCGCCGTTGCCGTGGGCGGCGGCTGCGGCGGAGTGGGCGTGAGCGGCGAGATTGTGGAGTTCGGCGGCGCGGTCGTGAGTGCTCTGGGGCATCGATTCTCCTTTTCAGTACGGGACATCTTGTTGGATGCGGATGGATTGTTTGCGGCTCGATTGTTCGGATCGAGAGGGTGCTGGCCGTGAAGATGGTGGACACCCCCCTCCCACCTATTTCGTGCAAAGTCTTCGAACGAGATGAGTTAGGGGGGGACTTCATGTTTTGAGCCGCGAGGCTGGGCCTTGATCGATGCGGAGGACGGGGTTTTGGGCTGGGTCGTTTGTCAACCTCGGTGACGGTGCTGTGGGTGATTCGACGCGGATCGGACCGACTAGGTGAGCGGGACAGGTTTGGGGTGGGTGACCCAGAGAAGGGGCTGGCTGAGGGGATCGGAGCGGCGGATCTCGGCGGGTGCGGTGTCCGGGATGGGCGGGAGGGACTGCCACTCTTCGGTGTATTGGGGGTAGCTGTAGGCGCGGCCGGCGAGGAGGAGGCTGATGCGGCGGCCGGGGAGGTCGGTGAAGTGGGCGGCATCGGCGGGGTAGGGCCAGGAGGATCGGTTGGCGATGAATGGGGCGTGGAAGGCGATGGCGGTTCGCATGCCAGGGCCGTCCTGGAGCTCGTAGTCCCAGACGCTCTCGAAGCGGGTGGAGAGGAGATCGCAGGCGGCGCTGAGGAGGTCGAGGTTGAAGAGGGAGTTGCGGTAAGGGTTGGGGGTGGCGACCTCGTTGGGGAATTTGCCGGTGGCGTGGAGCTGGGCGCGGAGGGTGACGGTGCGGAAGCGATGGCGGAGGAGGTTGAGGTTGGAGTCGTCCGAGGTGAGACCGGTGGCGGTGAGATGGGCGCAGGCGGCGGACTGGAGAAGCCAGGAGCTGCCGTGGTGGTCCTTCTGGTCGCGGGCGAGGGTGGCGAGCGGGTCTTCGGTGAGCCATTTCAGGTAGTCGGCGAACCAGGCGCGGAGGGTTGAGAGCTCGTCTGGGGTGAGGGCTGAAGAGGATGCCAGGAAAGGGATGGACTGGGCAACCTCTGCTAATGGAATGGTTTCGACGAGACCTTTGAAGTTGCCGTTGAAGTGGCCGGGGGACGCTTTTGGGGTGCGCTGGCCGTACTGGAGGTTGGGGTTCATGCGGGTTGCGGGGGTGAGGAACCAGGCGCGGAGATGGTCGGCGGCGTGGGTGGCGTAGCGCGGGTCGGGTTGCGTGGTTTGGGTGAGGACGGAGGCGGCGGTGAGGGTGGCGACGGTGCGGGAGAGGGTGAAGAGAGCGTCGCGATGGGCGGTGAAGGCGGGACTCGACGGGGCGGCGAGGTCGTCGGGCTCGGAGTAGAAGTCGTTTGGGGTGGCGGGAGAGTGGGGGCTGTGGAAGGTGGTCAGGGGAGTGGGTGGGGTGTCCAGCAGGGCGTTGGCGGCGGCGAGGATGCGGTCGTGGTCGATGGAGGCGACGTTGGGATGGATGGGGTTGAGGTGCGGCTGGGCCGTTTGGATGCCGGTTGCGGCGCGTAGTACGGTTGGTGCGCCGAGCAGGGCGAGGATGGCGCGGGTGCAGAAGGTTCGGCGGGATGGGAGGATGAGGGGCATGGGTGGCATTCTTCGGAGACTAACTTCCAGTGATAGCAGTCTCCGAAGCATTGCTTTCTGACGAATCGTCTGACGCGATGATAGTACCGCCGAGACTCCAGCACGGCTAATCGCAATTTGACCCTTATGTGGACGAGAAGGGGCGGCGATTCTCTCAGATGGCATGGATCAACAAGAGGCCGACGACAAGCATTACCGCGCAGGTTAGGGCATGGATGGAGAAGGCGCTACCCTTCGAGCCGCCCGATCCAAGAACGATGGACATGTCGCCAAAGGGGATGATGGCGTAAGCCAGCATAACCATGCCGAGCATTCGCCTGTCGGCGGCGAGCATGACGGTCAGCACGACCAATCCGGATGCGACGTCGCGGATTCCTTTCAGGCGCAGCCAGGCAAGGGTGTGGGCATCGAGTGCAGGCGGGTTTAGGCCGAAGGATTTAAAGGCTTGCCGGGGTGAGATGAGGTAAAAGCTGCCATTGAAGAGGACGCCGGCGGCGATGAGAGCGGCGAGAGCGAGCGGGAAAGTAGAGCGCATGGAATGTCTCCTTGTTATAAAATATAGCAACGCTAGATATGATGCGAGGAGAAGGGCAAAGTTTCATAGCTGGATGTGGATCTTCTAGCGGCGCTATACTTTTTATCGATGGCGACTAAGCTGGCAACGAACCGAATTGCAGAACGAAAGCTGCGGGATAGACAGGCCCGCCGGGCGCAGATCATCAGTGCCGCACGCCGAATTGCGGAGTTTGAAGGGTGGTCGAACGTCACCGTTCGGCGGCTATCCGACGAAATCTCCTACAGCCAACCGGTCTTATACGCTCATTTTGGAAGCCGCGAAGGGATTCTTTCTGCCGTCGCTATTGAGGGGTTCCAGGAGCTGGGGCTGGCTATGCAGAAGGTACGGAAGGGCGGCAAGCGTGGAAGTATGGTCGAGTCGGTTGCGGTTGCCTACCTGGAGTTCGCTGCGGCTTCCCCTGCACTATATGAGGCGATGTTTTCGCTGAGCCTGAGCGTTCCATTTGATGAGTCGGCGACTCCCCCGGAGCTGCGATTCGCGTTTTCCCAACTCCAGGAACTATTTGAAGGGCAGAGCGCGAAATCAGCAGTCCTAGCGGAGCTGTTCTGGGCGAGCCTCCACGGTGTCGCCGAGTTGACAAGGACCAAACGGTTTCCGCGGAGCCGTCAGAAAGAGCGTGTACGGGTGCTCGTCGGGCTCTTCACTCTGCCAGGATGAAATGCAGTGATCGGGGAGATGCTTCTGGCGAGGGATGGACTGGCTTGATTTGCGGGAGAGCGTTGCGGGTGCGGAGTGTCCCTTGCTGAGAGATAAACGTATACAATTTCGCATATGTGATGGGTGTCTGCGGTGCGGTTTGCGGGATGCCGTGCGCGGTGGGACTATAGGCTGTCTTTCTTAGGACTTTGGTAAGGGGTTTGCATGTCGATTTTGGAAACAACTGCTCTGGAGCTTCGTGGTGTGTCGCTGGTCGCTGGTCAACCTGTTGCTGAAGGTGGAGAGTCGTTTCGTGGGTTCAATCCGACCGATGGGAGCGAGCTGGAGCCGGGGTATCGGTCGGCAACGACGGAGCAGGTAGAGGCTGCGGTTCGGGCGGCGGTGGAGGCTGCGCCGGTGCTGGCGGCGACGTCGGGCAAGCAGCGGGCGGTGCTGCTGCGGACGATTGCAGATGGGATCGATGCGGCGGCGGGGGTACTGATCGAGCGGGCGATGCTGGAGACGGCGCTGCCACGGCCTCGGCTGACGGGTGAGGTGGGGCGGACGAGCGGCCAGTTGCGGCTGTTTGCGGGTGTGCTCGAAGAGGGGTCGTGGGTGATGGCGCGGATCGATACGGCGGATGCGGCGCGGACGCCGCCGAAGCCGGATGTGCGGTCGATGCTAAGGCCGCTGGGGCCGGTGGTGGTGTTTGGGGCGAGTAATTTTCCGCTGGCGTTTTCGGTGGCGGGTGGGGATACGGCGTCGGCGCTGGCGGCGGGGAACCCGGTGATTGTGAAGGCGCATCCGGCGCATCCGGGGACGGGGGAGCTGGTAGGGCAGATTGTCAGTGCGGCGGTGGCGGAGTGTGGGTTGCCGGCGGGGACCTTCTCCTTACTTTTTGACAAGGGGTATGAGGTTGGGGCGGCGCTGGTTGGGCATCCGGCGGTGAAGGCGGTTGGGTTTACCGGATCGTTTCGCGGTGGGCGGGCGTTGATGGATCTGGCGGCGAAGCGGGCGGAGCCGATTCCGGTGTATGCGGAGATGGGCAGCACGAACCCGGTGTTTATCTTGCCGGAGGCGTTGGCGCAGCGTGGGGAAGAGCTGGCGGCGGGGCTGCATGGGTCGTTCACGCTGGGTGCGGGGCAGTTCTGCACCAAGCCGGGGCTGGTGTTTGCGGAGGCGGAGAAGGCGGGTGCGTTTACGGCCAAGCTAAGGGCGGCGACGGCTGCGGGTGGGCCGTTCTCGATGCTGACCGAGGGGATTGCGGCGCTGTATAAGCGGGAGACGGCGGAGCGGATCGGGTTGCAGACGGCGACAGGGACGGCGAGTGCGGCGGGGTTTGGCGTGGAGGCGGCGCTGTTCGAGACGACGTGGGAGGAGCTGGCGGCGAGGCCTCATCTCGCGGAGGAGGTCTTTGGGCCGGAGACGCTGCTGGTGGCTTGTAAGGATCAGGCGACGATGCTGGAGGCGGCGCGTGGTCTGAAGGGGCATCTGACGGCGACGATCCTGGGGACGGAGGCGGATCTTGCGGCGAATCAGGAGCTGCTGGGGGTGCTCGAGACGAAGGTCGGGCGGGTGATCTTCAATGCGTTTCCGACGGGGGTTGAGGTGAACCATGCGATGGTGCATGGCGGGCCGTATCCGGCGACGTCGGATGGGCGGTCGACGTCGGTGGGGAGCCAGGCGATCTTCCGGTTTGTGAGGCCGGTGTCGTACCAGGGACTGCCGCAGGGGAGCTTGCCGAGTGCGTTGCGGGATGCGAATCCGGAAGGGATTCTGCGGTTGTGGAATGGGGCCTGGGTGGGGCCGACGGCTTGAGCGGTTGAACCTCGGGCGAGCCTGAATTGCAGGGTCACGAAAGCCGTTGTCTGCTGGTTGAGAGACAACGGCTTTGGTGCGTTTGGGTGTGCTGCGCGGCGGTCGGGATGAGGGCTGATTCGGTTCCGTTTTGGGATGGCTGCGGCTGCGATGTGCCGGATCTCTGCAGGTCGTCGAGTCGCTCAGGCATCTGCAGGGATACTCTTTCGAAAGGCCCCATTGGATGATGCTCCACCGAGCGTCTTTGGGGAGGGTTTCATGTCTCGATTGCGCAGGTGAGCTTGAAGAAACTTATCGTTTTCGGGGTAGTTGGGGTGCTGGCGGTGATCTTTCTGCCGCAGATGGGGAGCATCTCTTCGCTGGTCTCGGCGGAGGATCTGCCGCATCACCACTCGATTGCAATGACCTCCGGGCTGATGTGGACGGGCGTCATGCTGAATGGGCTTATTGCCGGGTCGTATGGGGTGATCTTCGCGTGCATCCTGTGGATGGGGAAGCGGCTGGGGAGCATTCCTGATCTGAAAGCGTACTCGCGGCTGGGGGTCAGCTTTGGGTTGTTTGTGCTGATCTGCGGGATGACGCGGGTGATGGCGATCCTGGGAGTGTGGTGGCCGAACTATCCGGTGACGGCGGCGCTCAGGGCGATCTGCGCGGCGGCGGCGATTCCGACGGCGATTATGTTTGTGCAGGCGACGCCAAAGCTGGTGAGCAATATTCGCAGCTTTTTGGATGCGCTGGCCAAGACGCGGCGGGAGCAGGAGGACGAGGCCGCAAACTATCGTGGACAGATTGAAGCGATCAATCGGTCGCAGATGATGATCGAGTTTGGGATGGATGGGATGATCCTCAGGGCGAATGACAACTATCTGCGTGTGTTTGGACTAACGCAGGAGGATGTGGAGGGGAAGGACCACAGCATCTTTGTCACCGAGGCATACCGGCAGAGCGACGCGTATGAAGAGTTCTGGAAGATGCTGCGCGACGGAGAGTTTCATGTTGGGTTGTTCCGGCGAGTCGACAAGGAGGGGAACGAGGTATGGATCGAGGCGAGCTATAACCCGATTCTGAGCGTGGATGGGATACCGCTGAAGGTGGTCAAGTTCGCCACGAACGCGACGGAACGGGTGAAGGTGGAGAGCGATCTAAAGGATGCGGAGTCGCGGACGCGAGCGATCCTCGACAGCGTGTTGGACACGATCATTACGCTGGACGGGAAGGGGAAGATTCTTTCGATCAATCCTGCCGTGCTGCAGGTCTTCGAGTACCGGCCCGATGAAGTGATTGGACAGAATGTAGACATGCTGATGCATGATCCGGAGCGGAGCGGGCACGAGGCGCTGCTGGCTGGGTATGAGGAGACGGGAAAGCAGCAGCCGATCGGGTGCGGGCATGAGTTGGAGGGACGGGCGAAGTCGGGACGTGTCTTCCCGATGGAGCTGACCGTGACCGAGGTCTACTTCAAGAACCGGCGGCTGTTCCTGTGGGTGATTCGCGACATTACGGAGCGCAAGCGGCAGGAGGAGGCGCTGCGCAAGAGCCAGGAGATGCTCGACCGGACGGGGCGGCTGGCGGCGGTGGGGGGATGGGAGATCGACATTGCGACGAACGAGGTGAAGTGGTCGGCGGAGACGTGCCGGTTGATGGGTGTTGCGGCCGGATATACGCCGACGCTTGAGGGAGGTGTGAGCTTCTATACGGCGGAGGCGCAGCCGGTGATTGCCGCCGCTATCGAAAAAGCGATCGCCGAGTCGAGCGGCTTTGAGATAGACCTGCCGATGATCCGGGCGGATGGGAGGCCGATCTGGTGCCGCGTGACCGCGTCGGTGGAGCTTGCCGATGGGCGCGCACTTCGGCTGGTCGGCGCGATTCAGGATGTGACTGCGCGGATCGCTGCGCAGGAGGAGTTGCAGGAGGCGAACACACGGGTCGCGCTGGCGACCGAAAGCAGCGGGATCGGGTTGTGGAGCTGGGATGTGCCGCGCAACATCATGTCGGCTGATAGCTGGATGCATCGGTTGTGGGGTCTGTCAGCGCGCGACGAAGCGGAACCGATGTACGAGCGGATGATGAACCGCCTGCATCCGGAGGATCGCGAGAGAGCCAGGCGCGAGGTGCAGGAGTGTCTGGATGGAAACCACTTGTACAAGGCGGTCTTCCGCGTGGTCTGGGACGATGGGAGCGTTCACCACATCAGCGCCTCGGGGCAGGTGGAGCGGGCGGCGGATGGCAGTCCGCTGCGCATGGTGGGAGCGAACTGGGATATCACGGAGCTGGTAGAGGCGAATGAGAAGTCGCTTGAGGCGATGGAGCTGGCGAAGGATTCGAACCGGACCAAGTCCGACTTTCTGGCGAATATGAGCCACGAGATTCGCACGCCGATGAACGCGATCCTGGGGATGACGTATCTCGCACTGCGGGCGGCGCCGACGCCGCGCCAGCATGGGTACCTGACGAAGATCGGCAATGCGGCGCAGTCGCTGCTGAGCATCATGAACGACATTCTGGACTTCTCGAAGATCGAGGCCGGGAAGCTTGAGCTCGAACGTATCTCGTTTTCGCTGGCCGAGGTAATTCGCAACCTGGTCGACATCGTGGGTCAGCGTGCGCAGCAGAAGGGAATTGCGCTGGTCTTCACCGTGGCGAACGGCGCTCCGGGCTATCTTGTGGGAGATCCGCTGCGGCTGGGGCAGATCCTGATCAACCTGGTGAACAACGCGATCAAGTTTACGGAGAAGGGCGAGATTGTGGTGAAGGTGGTTGCGGACAATGTGACCGCGGACTCGGCGCGGCTGAGCATCTCGGTGAGCGACACGGGCATTGGGATGAGTCCGGAGCAGGTGAGCAATCTCTTCCAGTCGTTCAACCAGGGCGACACCTCGTTTACGCGGAAGTATGGAGGCACGGGGCTGGGGCTGGCGATCAGCCGCCAGTTGTGCGAGCTGATGGATGGAAAGATCTCGGTCGAGAGCGAGCTGGGCCAAGGCAGCACCTTCTGCTTTACGGCGAACTTTGGCGTAGCGGCGAACGCTCTCGCACTGACCATGCCGGGCGAAGAGGAAGGGGCGGAACGGCAGAAGAAGTCGGTGCTGATTGTCGACGATAGCGAGAATGCGAGGGAGGTGCTGATCCTGATGTTGCGGGGAAGCGGATTCGCGGCGCGGGCGGTGTCGTCGGGCGAAGAGGCGATGTCGGCGCTGGCGCGGGCGTCGCAGATGAATGATCCGATCGACCTGGTTCTGCTCGACTGGAGGCTTCCGGGAGTGGACGGCATCGAGACGGCGCGGCGGATCAAGACGCATCCGAACCTGGTGCAGATCCCGGCGATCCTGATGATCTCTGCGTTTGAACGCGAAGAGGTGATGAGCGGGATAAGCAACCCGGCGGTCGACGGCTTCTTGATCAAGCCGGTGCAGCAGGATGTTTTGATGAGCACCATTGCCGAGATCTTCGGGGAGTCTAAGCGATCGAAGCCGGTATTGCGGCAGGTGGCGAAACCGTCTCCCGCGACGCTTACGGGGAGGCAGATCTTATTAGTCGAGGATAACGAGATCAATCGGGATCTCGCGTCGGAGCTGCTGACCGATCTTGGAGTCGAGGTCGAGATCGCGGTGAACGGACGCGAGGGCGTGGAGCGGGTGCTGGCTGGATCCTATGACCTGGTGCTGATGGACATCCAGATGCCGGTGATGGATGGATTGACCGCAACGAAGCTGATCCGCGCGGATGAGCGCTTCCACCATCTGCCTATTGTGGCGATGACGGCGCATGCGATGAGCGGAGACCGGGAACGCAGCCTGTATGCGGGGATGAACGACCACCTGACCAAGCCGATCAGTCCGGAGATGTTGACGGAGATGTTGATCCGGTGGATTCCAGCGTCGTCGAAGCAGGCGGCGAAGACGAAGCCCGCGATCGAGGCTGTCGAGGCAACGCCAGTGACTCCGGCTCCGGTGCTTCCGATCAAGCCCCTGATTGCGGCTGGGGAGATTCCCGAGACGCTTCCTCCGTTCGATATACAAGCGGCGCTGGCTCGTGCGAACGGGAAGCCGAAGCTGCTGCGCAAGATGATGCTGGGGCTGCGGAAACAGTTTGCGGAGACGGACGACGAGCTGCGGCGACTGATTGCGGAAGAGAAGATTGAGGAGGCCAATCGGCTGGCGCACTCGCTGAAGGGCGTCGCCGCGACCCTTGAGGCGAAGGAGCTGTCGGTGGCCGCTGCGCAGGTTGAATATGCGCTGCGGGATAGAAAGATGGATGGGCTGACGGAGTTGATCGACGTGCTGGGGGGGCTGCTGAAACCGGCGATTGCGGCGGCGGCTTCGCTCGAGGATGATTCCGCTGATCAGGCGGGTACTGGCTCGGGGTCGGGCGGAGGGCTGGTTGGGCGGATCGAGATTGTGCCCAAGGCGGCGGAAGAGAAGAGCCTTGAGCTGGTGGAGAGCGTGCAGGTTGCGCCATCGGGTGCGCAGCCGCAAGTGCTCCCGTCTCCGGTGCGAAGGGGCCGGCCGCTGCTTCTGATCGTCGACGATGACTGCCTGAACATCGATTTGCTGAGCGAGACGTTTGGCGAGGAGTACGACGTGCTGTCGGCGGTCGACAGTGCGTCGGCGCTGGAGCTGGCGTGGGCGGCGTTGCCGGATATTATCCTGCTGGACGTACTGATGCCGAAGATCGGCGGCTATGAGATATGCCGTCGGTTGAAGGAGCAGCATCGCACCAGCAATATTCCGGTGATCTTTATTACGAGCCTGGGGAACGTGGCGAACGAGATTGAAGGGTTGAAGGCGGGAGCGCTGGACTATGTGACCAAGCCGGTCAATCGCGCTGCGGTCCGGGCGCGCGTGCAGAACCATGTTCGGCTGAAGCTGGCGCAGGATGAGCTCGACCGGCGAACCGAGATCGATCCTTTGACCGGGCTGGCCAATCGCAGGCGCTTCGATGAGATGCTGGACTACGAGTATGCGCGGCATGCGCGGTCGGGCACGGAGTTCTCGCTGATCATGATGGACATCGATCAGCTCAAGAATATGGAGGAGTCGGTCGGGCCGACAGAGAGCGAAGAGTGCCTGCGTAAGGTGGGAGAGGCTCTGGGCGGAGTGGTGGTGCGGGCAACGGATCTCGCGGCACGATTTGCGGGGGAGGAGTTTGTGTTTCTTCTGCCGGAGACGAGCCTTACGGGGGCGCTGGTGATTGCGGAGAAGATTCGCAAGACGGTGAATGAGCTGCAGTTGCCGCAGGCGGCGCTGGGCATTCCGCATATTACGGCGAGCCTGGGGGTGATCAGCGCGCGGCATCTGCCAGGGCGATCGCTGACGAACCTGATCGCCCAGGCGGATGAGCAGTTGTATCTGGCCAAGGCGGGTGGGCGGAATCGGATCAGTGCGGCGAACGCTGCGTGACGGCGATGGTCAGTCGACCGGCCACTTTCTATAGCGCTCAAAATTGCCCGCGAGAATTTCGTGGCTGGTGCCGCGCGGCACTCTGATAGAGTGACCTCCACTGCTCTTCCTTGTCTGGAGGTCTGCATGGAGACGACGTACCCGTACTATGGGCCCGGGATGTCCCGCAACCTAGCCAGAGCCGCGACGGCGCATCCGGTAGACAGGATCGGTCTCCGGCGTGTTCTTGTGGGTTGCTACGTTCGTTGGATCTGCTGGATGGTGCTGCTGGTTGGCTTGCCGTGGCCTGTGTATGCGCAGGTGAATACGGGTGAGCTGCGACTGCAGGTTGCGGATGCGGCTGGACTCGGCGTACGGGCTTCGGTCACTGTGGCGTCTGTGGGAGACGTGCTGCATAAGCAGCTTTCGACGGATGCGGACGGGACGCTTTTACTCGAGACGCTGCCGTATGGACTCTATCGCGTGGAGGTTGCGCGGGAGGGGTTCGCCACGCTCATTCTGTTTGTATCCGTGCGGTCGGCGGTGCCGGTGGAACGCATGGTGCAACTGGGGATCGCGCCGGTGAAGACAGTCGTCCAGGTCGATACGACCACGTCGCTCATCGATCTCGATGCGTCAAGCTTTCCGATGCGGATCGACTCTGGCGCGATTGCGAATCGCGTGGGCTCGCTGCCGGGGAGGTCGGTGCAGGATCTGGTGAACTCGCAGCCGGGTTGGTTGTATGAAGGCAATGCGGTGCTGCATCCGCGCGGGTCGGAGTACCAGACGCAGTTTGTGGTCGACGGGATTCCGCTGACGGACAATCGGTCGCCGGGGTTTGGCCCGGAGATCGAAGCGGATGATGTGGAGGGGCTTGGGATCTATACGGCGGGTATTCCGGCGGAGTACGGCAGGAAGATGGGCGGCGTGGTTGAGGTGAACACGCTTCCGGATATCGATCCGGGACTGCATGGAAAGCTGACGCTGTCGGGGGGGAGCTACGATGCGGCTTCGTCGTATGGGGAGTTGCAGCAGGTGTGGGGACGCAACACACTGGAGGGAAGCGCGGCAGGGAGCGCGACCGGCCACTATCTGAATCCGGTGGTTCCGGAGAACTACACGAACAAAGGGACTACGGGCGATTTTTCGGCGAGCTATCGGCGGGAGCTGGGAGGGTTGGACCGAATCAGCTTCGGGGTTCGGCATGAGCTTTCACGTTTTCTGATTCCGAACGAGCTGGTGCAGGAGCAGGCGGGGCAGGTCCAGAGCG
>Ga0302314_10003971_pt1 | contig 27206 bp, 22 predicted proteins | sample III_Palsa_N2_3_FD_200533 | JGI IMG/M metagenome (GOLD analysis project Ga0302314, IMG submission 200533) | Peat permafrost microbial communities from Stordalen Mire near Abisko, Sweden - III_Palsa_N2_3 | ecosystem: Environmental > Terrestrial > Soil > Palsa > Peat permafrost | place: Sweden...
CCACCGGCAGGCTGCGCCATGCCAGATCCGTCTGCCGTTTGGTGCCGCCCTCGCCTTTGAAGCGCGCGGCGATCTCAAGCAGCCGCTCGGTTGCATCTTGATTGCGGTTGAGAATCACATCCTCAACCGCCGTGCGCAGATCAGGGGCGATATCCTCGTAAATGGCGAGCTGTCCGGCGTTGACGATACCCATGTCCATGCCGGCGCGAATGGCGTGATAGAGGAATGCCGAATGCATGGCCTCGCGCACCGAATCGTTGCCGCGGAAGGAAAACGACACGTTGCTGACGCCGCCGCTCACGAGCGCGTGCGGTAGTTTTTCCTTGATGAGGCGCGTCGCCTCGATGTAGCTCACGCCGTAGCCGTTGTGCTCCTCGATGCCGGTGGCGATCGCGAAGATATTGGGATCGAAGACGATGTCTTCGGCAGGAAAACCGACCACTGCGGTGAGGAGGTGATAGGCGCGCGTGCAGATCGCAAGTTTGCGCTCGGCGCTCTCCGCCTGGCCCTGCTCATCGAAGGCCATGACGACGACGGCCGCGCCGTAGCGGCGCACCTTGCGGGCGTACGTCAAGAACGCCTCCTCGCCCTCCTTCATGCTGATGGAGTTGACGATCGGCTTGCCCTGCACGCATTTGAGGCCTGCCTCGATGACCGTCCATTTGGAGGAGTCGATCATGATCGGCACGCGCGCGATGTCCGGCTCCGCGGCAATGAGGTGCAGGAAGCGCGTCATGGCGGCTTCCGAATCGAGCATGCCCTCGTCCATGTTCACGTCGATCATCTGCGCGCCGCCTGCGACCTGCTGGCGCGCGATATCGAGCGCGCTGTTGTAGTCGCCCGCCTCGATGAGCTTGCGGAACTTGGCGGAGCCGGTGACATTGGTGCGCTCGCCGACGTTCACGAACAGCGAGCCCTCGCCGATGTTGAGCACTTCGAGGCCTGACAGGCGCAATTTGACCGGCAGCACGGGCACGGTGCGACGCGGATGCGCGAGCACCGCGGCGCGCAGCAGGCGGATGTGCTCGGGCGTCGTGCCGCAGCAGCCGCCGACGATATTGATGAGGCCTGCGCCCGCGAACTCATTCAGGATGGTCGCGGTCTCCTCCGGCGTCTCGTCGTATTCGCCGAAAGCATTCGGTAGCCCCGCATTCGGATAGGCGCACACGTAGGTGTCGGCGACGCGCGCGAGCTCCTGCACGTAGGGCCGCAGCTGGGTCGCGCCCAATGCGCAATTCAAACCCACGGCGAGCGGGCGCGCGTGCCGGATCGAATTCCAGAACGCCTCGGTAGTCTGTCCGGAGAGGGTGCGCCCGGAGGCGTCCGTGATGGTGCCGGAGATGATGAGGGGCAATTCGCGCTTAAGCTCATCGAGCACGCCGCGCACGGCGTAGAGCGCCGCCTTGGCATTCAGCGTGTCAAATACCGTCTCGATGATGAGGACGTCGACGCCTCCCAACACGAGCGCGCGCGCGGCCTCGGCGTAGGTCGCCACGAGCTCATCGAAATTGACGCTGCGAAAGGCCGGATCGTTCACGTCCGGCGAGAGCGAGGCCATGCGGCTCGTCGGCCCGAGGGCACCCGCCACGAAAGTCGGCCGCCTATCCCTGGCTGTGATCTCGTCCGCCACCCCTCGCGCAAGCTCAGCCGCGCGATAGTTGAGCTCCGGCACGAGGGCCTGCATTCCGTAGTCGGCCTGCGAGATGGCGGTCGAATTAAAAGTGTTGGTCTCGACGATATCCGCACCCGCCTCGAAGTAGGCGCGGTGGATGCCGGCGATGATCTGCGGATGGGTGAGGGTGAGTAGATCGTTATTGCCCTTAAGATCGCGGCCGTAGTCGCGGAAGCGCTCGCCCCGGTAACCCGCCTCATCGAGCTTATGGCCCTGGATCATGGTCCCCATCGCGCCATCGAGCAGCACGATGCGCTCCTCGAGAAGGACCTTTAAGCGCTCGATGCGCCGGGTGCGCGCGGTTTCATCGACGGGAGCGATGGCAAAGGGCACCGCGGGGGCCTGGGCAGCCGCCGCTGCGCCATCGGGAGCCGTTTCAAGCGCGCGCACGGCCTGGCAGCTCTCGTGGCTCATGCGGTGGCCGCCGTCGGGGCGCTGCTCGCATGGGTATCCCCACTGCGGCGCACGCCGAGCGCATGGCAAATGGCGTAGGTGAGCTCGGCGCGGTTCAGCGTATAGAAATGAAACTCGCGCACGCCGTGACTGACAAGGTGCTGCACCTGCTCGATGGCGAGCGCGGCGGCGATCAGGCGGCGCGTCTCCGCATCCTCATCAAGCCCCGCGAAGCGCTCCTTCAACCAGTCGGGAATGCTGGCGCCGCAGCGCGCGGCGAAAGTGCACACCTGGGGAAAGCGCGTGATGGGCAGAATGCCCGGGACGATGGTGGCGGCGATGCCGGCGCCTGCGCATTTGTCGCGAAAGCGCAGGAACGCTTCGCTGTCGTAGAAAAACTGGGTGATGGCGCGCGAGGCGCCCGCATCGATCTTGCGGCGCAGATTGCCGAGGTCAAACTCGGCGGAGCGCGCCTCCGGATGCACTTCCGGATAGGCGGCGACGGAGATATCGAAGTTCGCAACGCGCTTAAGGCCGGCAACCAGATCCGCCGCATAGGCGAAGCCTTGCGGGTGCGGCACGTAGCCCGCCGCATCGCGCGGCGGATCCCCGCGCAGCGCCACGATGTGACGGATGCCTTCGTCCCAATACTGGCGTGCGATGGCGAGAATCTCCTCCTGCGGCGCACCGATGCAGGTCAAATGCGGCGCGCCGGTGAGCGGCGTCTCGCGCTGGATGCGCGTGATGAGCCGGTGCGTGCGCTCGCGGGTGGAGCCGTCAGCGCCGTAGGTAACCGACACGAAGCTCGGCGCAAGCGGCGCCAGGCGTTCGACCGAGCGCCACAACGTCGCCTCCATCTGCGCATCGTTCGGCGGAAAAAACTCAAATGACACGTTGATCATGGGTCACGCCACACTGGCGGCGCGCACCGCCCAGGCAGGCACGGCAACCGCCGCCAGGAGCTGTTCGCGGCCGGCCTGGATCGGGCTCAGCCGTTCGCAGGCAAAGCCCGCCTCATCCAGAAGATGGCGCAGTCGCGCGAGCGGTCGGGTGCCTGCGGCATCCACGCGGGAAGTCAAAGAATCGCAGCGCTCGAAAATCCACAGGCGCCCGGGGTTCGCGAGCATCTGCCGGCCGGCGGCAAGCCAGGTGGCAAGCGGCGCCGCCTGCGGCGCAAGCCGATCGAGCACGACCGCCCCGTAGTGCCGGCCGGAGTGCGCAAGCTCGGGCCCAATGGGCCCATCCGCAGAGTCGGTGCAGACGATGCGGCAGGTCAGCCCCGCGCGTTTGACGAAGGCGCCGGCAGCCTGCGCCGTGCGGCGCGAATGGGCGATCGCGGTACATTCGGAGGCCAGGCGGATGGCGCTTGCCAGGAGCGCATGATGCTGCACGCCGACGACGAGAGCGTGGTCGTGCTGCCCGGCGCCGGCGCTCGTGGCGATGAACGACGCGAGCGCCTCATCAACACTCGAGCGGGCGGCGGGATCCGGAGTCGGGGCGACCCCGGCGGCATTCATGCGGCCCCGATCGGGCGCCAGAAGAGGATCGGCCGGGTCCAGATCCGCCACCAGAGCCTGCAGAAATCGGGCGGCAGATGGATCCTGCGCCAGCCGGTAGTGAACCCACTGCCCCAGGCGCAGACGCGTAAGGAGGCCTGCGGCGCACAGGATCTTCAGGTGTCGCGAGACACGCGGGCCGCTCTGCCCCACCGCCAGGGCAAGCTCGGACACGCTGAACTCCCGCTGTGCGCAAAGAGCGAGCAAACGCAGCCGCGTGGGCTCCCCCGCCGCCCGCAGCCAGGTCACCAGATGGCCTGCCTCAGTCACAATTTGCAGATCTGCACATATCTTTAAATATTAGCCTAGCAGAATGGCCTGCCAAAAAACAACGACGGCGTTGGGATTCCGGGGGGAACCCTTGCGGGCGAGGTCAGCCGGCGAGTTTCGCTTTCAGAAGCTTGTTGAGCTCGGCCGGATTGGCCTTGCCGCCGGTCGCCTTCATCACCTGGCCGACGAAAAAGCCGAAGAGCTTGTCCTTGCCTGACCGATAGTCGGCGAGCTGGCCGGGATTCTTCGCCATCACCTCGTCGATGACGCGCTCGATGGCGGCCGTATCGGTGATCTGCCGCAGGCCCTTTGCCTCGATGATGGCATCCGCCTCGGTGCCGCTCGCCCACATGGCTTCAAAGACTTCCTTTGCGATCTTCCCCGAAATCGTCTGGTCGGCGATACGCTTCAGGAGGGCGGCAAGCTTCGCCGCGGAGATCGGACTTCTTCCAATCTCGAGACTCTCCTTGTTCAAGGATGCCGCAAGTTCACCCATCACCCAGTTCGCCGCAAGCTTGGCCTCGCCGGGTACGGCATGCGCGACTTCTTCGTAGTAAGCCGCAAGCTCCCGGCTCGCGGTGAGCACCAAGGCATCGTAGGGCGAGAGGCCGTAGTCGCTCGCAAAGCGTCGCGCCTTCTCGTCGGGCAGCTCCGGCAGGCCGCGCCGCACCTCCTCGACGAACACATCGCTGAGCATCACCGGCAGGAGGTCCGGATCCGGAAAATACCGATAGTCGTTGGCCTCCTCCTTGCTGCGCATCGAGCGGGTCTCGCCCTTGTCAGCATCGTAGAGACGGGTCTCCTGTTTGACCGTGCCGCCCGACTCGAGGAGTTCCACCTGCCGGGCAGCCTCGTAAAGAATAGCTTTTTCGACGTAACGGAAGGAATTCAAGTTCTTGATTTCCGCGCGCGTGCCAAAGGCTTCCGCGCCTTTTCTGCGCACCGAGACGTTGGCATCGCAGCGGAAGGATCCTTCCTGCATGTTGCCGTCGCAGATCTCAAGATAGCGCACCAGAGTGTGCACCTTCTTCATATACGCGACCGCTTCCTTCGCCGAGCGCATCTGCGGTTCCGAGACGATCTCGATGAGCGGCGTGCCGGCGCGATTCAAATCGATGCCGGAAACGCCGGGCAGGCCCTCATGCAGTGACTTGCCCGCGTCCTCCTCCAGATGCGCGCGCGTGATGCTGATGCGTTTGCGGCTGCCGTCTTCGAGCACGATCTCCAGCGCGCCACCTGCGACGATCGGCAGCTCGTACTGACTGATCTGGTAGCCCTTGGGAAGATCGGGATAGAAATAATTCTTGCGCGCAAACACCGACGTGCGCGCAATGCGTGCGTCGATCGCAAGTCCAAGCTTGACCGCCATGCGCACCGCCTCGCCATTCAGCACCGGCAGCACGCCCGGATATCCCAGATCCACAAGATTCGCATGCGCGTTCGGCTGCGCGCCGTAGCTCGTGGCGGAGCCGGAGAAAATCTTCGAGCGCGTCGCGAGCTGCGCGTGGATCTCAAGCCCGATGACGGTTTCCCACGCAGGCTCGCTCATGCCAAACCCTCGGGAATTCTCCGGTGCCAGTCGGTCTCGCGCTGATAGGCGTGCGCGGCGTTCAGGATCGCGGCTTCCGCGAAATGCGGCCCCACCAGCTGCAGGCCCACGGGCAGACCCGTCACGAACCCGCAGGGGATCGATATGGCGGGCAGGCCGGCGAGATTTGCGCCGATGGTATAGATGTCGTTGAGATACATGGTGATGGGGTCTGCCGTCTTCGCGCCGATCGCGAATGCCGCTGTGGGCGTTGTGGGCCCCATCAGCATGTCGACGGCGACGAAAGCGTCGCGAAAATCCTTCGCGATCAGCTGCCGCACTTTCTGCGCCTTCAGATAATAGGCATCGTAATAGCCTGCCGAGAGTACATAGGTGCCGGTCATGACGCGGCGCTTGACCTCGGCGCCAAATCCTTCGCCGCGCGAGCGGCGATACAGGTCCTGCAGATCGCGCGGCTCGCTGCAGCGATGCCCGAAACGCACGCCGTCGAAGCGCGCGAGATTTGACGAACACTCCGCGGGGGCGACCACATAGTAGGTCGGCACCGACAGCGGCAGATTGGGCAGGCTCACATCCTTCATGACGGCGCCGAGCTTTGTGTAGAGCGCGAGCGCCTCGTGGATGCGGCGGCCATTCTCAGCATCGAGGCCCGCGTCGAAGAATTCCTTCACGATGCCGATGCGCAGGCCCTTCAGAGGCTTGCCGAGGAGCGCTGCGTACTCCGGCACGGGGCTATCGACGCTGGTCGAATCGTGCGGATCAAAGCCCGCCATGACCGTCAACATCAGCGCCGCATCCTCGGCGCTGGCTGCAATGACGCCGCCCTGATCCAGACTCGAGGCAAAGGCAATCATGCCGTAGCGTGACACGCGCCCATAAGTGGGCTTAAGGCCGGTGACGCCGCAGAGCGCGGCAGGCTGACGGATGGAGCCGCCCGTATCGGTCGCGGTTGCCGCCGGGATGAGACGCGCCGCAACCGCGGCGGCGGAGCCGCCGGAGGAGCCGCCCGGCACGAGGTCCGTATTCCAGGGATTCTTGACCGGGCCGTAGTAGCTCGTCTCACTCGAGGAGCCCATGGCAAACTCGTCCATGTTGGTTTTGCCCAGCATGACCGTGCCGGCATCCTTGAGCTTTGCGACAACGGTGGCATCGTAGGGCGAGACGAAGTTGTCGAGCATGCGCGAGCCGCAGGTGGTGCGCAGCCCCGCGGTACAGAAGATGTCCTTGTGCGCGAATGGCACTCCGGTGAGCGCACCTGCGCTGCCTGCAGCGAGCCTTGCGTCCGCGGCACGCGCGCTTGCCAGCGCCGATTCGTGCGCGACCGTGATGAAGGCGTTCAGCCTGTCCGCGTGCGCATCGATGCGCGCAAGGTAGAGCTGCGTCAACTCGACACTCGAGAATTTGCGCGCCGCAAGGCCACGGGCGAGCTCGGCGAGTGTCTGTTTGTAGAGACTCACTCGAGCACCTTCGGCACGAGATACAGGCCCGCTGCGACCTGCGGCGCATTCTTCTGGTAGCGCTCGTGCGCGTCCTCTTCGGTGACAACATCCGCGCGCAATCGCTGTGACAGACCTTCCAGCGGATGTGCCATCGGTGTGACGTCGTTGGTAGCGGCGCGCTCCAATTCCCCGACAAAATCGAGGATGGCGCTCAAGCTGTCCTGGTAGACCGGGATCTCGGCCTCGTTCAACTCGAGGCGCGCCAGCTGCGCGATGCTCTCGATCGCGGCTCGTGTCAGGGCCATGGGCGTGAGGAAAAGTGCGAAAAACAGCTCAAAATCATACAGCTTGCCTTGCTGAATGTCCTGTCGGTTGCTAGATTACGCGCCACTTTTGGCATCCTCCTGCCTCCCAAATTTTCGGTCGCTTCATGTTCAAACGCCTGCGCGGATACTTCTCCAGCGATCTGTCCATTGATCTGGGCACGGCGAACACGCTGATATACGTCCGCGACAAGGGCATCGTGCTGAATGAGCCCTCGGTCGTGGCGGTACAGGACGAACCGACGCGCGGCGGCAAAATCATCGTTGCAGTCGGATCCGAAGCGAAGAACATGCTCGGCCGCACCCCCGGCCACATCAACGCCGTGCGCCCGATGAAAGACGGCGTCATCGCGGACTTCACCTACACGGAGAAGATGCTCCAATACTTCATCAACAAGGTGCACGGCAACCGCATGCTCAAGCCCTCGCCGCGGGTGCTGGTGTGCGTGCCCTTCGGCTCGACCCAAGTGGAGCGCCGTGCGATCCGCGAATCCGCCGAAGGCGCCGGTGCACGCAATGTCGGCATCGTGAGCGAGCCCATGGCCGCCGCGGTCGGCGCGGGACTGCCGGTGCATGAGCCGCGCGGCTCGATGGTACTCGACATCGGCGGCGGCACTTCGGAAGTCGCGGTGCTGTCGCTGAACGGCATTGTATATGCGAACTCGGCGCGCATCGGCGGCGATCGCTTCGATGAAGCCATCATGAACTATGTGCGCCGCAATTACGGCATTCTGATCGGCGAGGCGACCGCCGAGCGCATCAAAATCGAGATCGGCTCGGCATACCCCGGCCAGCAGGTGCGGGAATTGTCCGTGAAAGGACGCAATTTGTCTGAGGGTGTGCCGCGCAGCTTTACTCTCAACAGCAATGAAATCCTCGAAGCCCTGCAGGAGCCGCTGCAGAGCATCGTGAGCGCGGTCAAGCAGGCGCTCGAACAGACTCCTCCGGAACTCGGCGCCGACGTCGCCGACCGCGGCATCGTACTCACTGGCGGCGGTGCACTGCTGCGCGATATCGACAAGCTCCTCACCGAAGAGACCGGCCTGCCGGTCGTTGTGGCGGATGACCCGCTCACCTGCGTCGCACGCGGCGGCGGAAGGATTCTCGAGTTGATGGACGCTATGGGCCCCGGTCACTTCGGACTCGAGTAGTCCCGCACGGCGTGGCCGCATACGGTCTAGGCGCGACGAACCGACGGCTGACCGGACACGGCTCCTCGCCCGGCTTCCGGTTCACGCTCTACGCGTTCGTATCCATCGTCGTCATGGTTCTCGACCAGCGCGGCGGCTGGTTGAACGAGGCGCGCTTTCTCCTGCAGGCGGCCGCCTATCCGTTGCAGCTCGCGGTGAGCTCGCCGTCCGCCGCGTGGGCGTGGATCAAGGAGAGCACCGAGTCGCGCGAGGCGCTGCGCGCCGAGAATCAGCGCCTGCGCGTGCGCGTGAGCGAGCTTGCGCTGCGCGCACTTAACTATGAGGGACTGGCGCGCGAGAACGCGCAGCTGCGCGGGCTCTCGCACGCGCTGCCGCCGATTGCCGACCGCTGGCTCATCGGCGAGATCGTCAACGTGGAACTGACGACGCTGCGCCAGCGCCTGCTCCTCAACCGGGGTACGACCAACGGTGTCTTCGAAGGCCAGGCCGTGCTTGATGACTGGGGGCTTCTCGGACAGACCATCCACACAGGTCCCTGGAGCACCGAGGTGATCCTGGTCACCGATCCTGAGCACGCGGTGCCGGTGCAGATCGAGCGCACGGGCCTGAGAACCATCGCCGTCGGCGCCGGCAACGAGGGCACGCTGGCGCTGCCCTATCTGCCGGCCAATGCGGATGTGAAGGCGGGCGACCTCCTCGTCACCTCGGGCCTGGGAGGAGTTTTTCCAGCCGGTTATCCGGTGGCGCGTGTGGCCGAAGTCCACCGCGACGCGGTTCAGCCTCTGGCGCAAGTTCGTGCCGTGCCGCTGGCGCGCATCGATCGCGACCGTGAAGTGGCGCTCGTGTGGTTCAACGACGAGCGCACGAAGAATCCGGACATTCAGCCGCAGCCGACGCCGCCCCGCCCAAATGCGTCCGCGCCAGCGGCCGCCGTGCCGAGCCCATCCGCCGCGGCGACGGCCGCGCCCGCTGCCACGCCCACGAAGGCGCCCGAGACGCCCGCCAACGCAGTTGTTCCGGCCACGACCCCCGCGGGCGCGAAAGCCAAAGCGAAGACGGCGCCGCTCAAGACTCCCCCCAAATCCGCACCCGCAGATGAGGCCGAGGACGCCGTCAAATGAACGCCCGCATGCGTGAACCGCGCGGACGTCTGATTCTCACGATCCTGCTCGCGCTCTTTCTGTCCGTCGTGCCGCTGCCGGCGTGGGCGGATGTCGTTCGGCCCGCGTTTCTGGTGCTGGCGGTGCTCTACTGGTCGATCGCCGCGCCGCGGGCGGGCGGCATCGCGGTGGGGTGGATCTCGGGCCTGGCGCTCGATATCTTTCAGGGCTCGGTGTTGGGCCAACACGCCCTGGCGTTGTCCCTGGTGGCCTACATCGCGGTGCGCGAGCACCAGAAGATCCGCTCCAAACCCGTGTTCCAGCAGTCCTTGATCGTGATGGGCGAGCTAGTGATTTACGAGTTCATCGTATTTGCCATTGACGGCTGGACGGGCCATACGCTTTATGGCCCGTTGCATTGGCTGCAGATTCTGACGAGCGCGGCCATATGGCCCATCGCCGCGGCGCTCCTCGGCCGCAGTCACGCACCCCGATGAGCGCTTGCGATGCAACCGAGGTGAGTCACTGATGGTGCAGGGCGTGCGCATCAAGGACCATTGGAAAGAGCAGCGGCTCTTTGAGCGCCGCGCGCTCGTGGCCGGTTTCATCATCGTGGTGCTCACGCTGACGCTCCTCGGGCGCCTGTATCTGCTGCAGGTGATGCGCCACGATTACTACACGGAGCTCTCGCAGGGCAATGGCGTCAGGACGGAACCGATTCCGGCGGCGCGCGGCCTGATCCTCGATCGTCACGGCAGTCTCCTCGCGGGCAACCAACCGGCCTATCAGCTGGAGCTCGTGCCCGAGGAGGTGCCTGACCTGAATGCCTCATTGAAGGGACTCGTGAAGCTCGGACTCATCGATCCGGACTCCGTCGACGAACTGCGCCGCATGATCCGCTCGCGGCGGCCGTTCGACAGCGTTCCGGTGCGCCTGCGCATGTCGGACGAGGACGTCGCGCGCTTTGCCGTGCGCCGCTTTGAGTTCCCGGGGCTCGACATCAAGACGCGGCAAACGCGCTTTTACCCGGAAGGGGAGCTCGCGGTCCATGCCTTGGGGTACGTCGGCGCCATCAGCGAGCCGGACCTGCAGCACATTGATCGCGCCGCCTACTCGGGCACGGCGCTCATCGGCAAGTTGGGAGTGGAGAGCGCTTACGAGAAGCAGCTGCACGGGGGCAACGGTTATCGGGAGATTCTCGTCAATGCGCTCGGCCGCTCAGTGCAGCGTCAAGGTTCGCTGATGCCGGATCTGCGCACCCGCGCGCCGGCTGCCGGGGATGATCTCGTGCTGTCGCTCGACTTGAAGGTCCAGCAGGTGGCAGAGAAGGCTCTCGGCGATCACCGCGGCGCGGTCGTCGCGCTCAATCCGAAGAACGGCGACGTCTTCGCCCTCGCCAGCCGCCCGGGATTTGATCCGTCGCTGTTCGCGCGTGGCATCACCAACAGTGAGTACGCGACACTGACGGACAACATCGACAAGCCTCTTTTGAACCGCGCGCTGCGCGGCGCCTATCCGTCGGGCTCAACCATCAAACCGGTGGTCGCGCTCGCGGGACTCACGTACCACGTTTTGAATCCCGACAAGGTGGAGTTCTGCGCCGGCGTCTATCATCTGCCGGGCAGCACGCGCCTCTTCCGCGAAGGCAAGGGCGGGCACCACGGTCATGTCGCTCTGCAGGACGCGATCGCCAAGTCCTGCGATGTGTATTTCTACGGCCTCGCCGCGACCTTGGGTGTCAATCGGATTGCTGCGTTCCTGGCACCGTTCGGTTATGGCTCCCTGACAGGCATCGACATCAGCGGCGAGAAGCCGGGGCTCCTGCCGACACCGGAATGGAAGAAAACCGCTTTCAAGCGGCCCGCGGATCAAGTCTGGTTCCCCGGCGAGACGATCAACTTCGGAGTGGGCCAGGGCTATTTGCTGGTCACGCCCCTGCAGCTTGCGCACGTCGCCAGCGTCATTGCCGGCCGCGGCACGAATTTCCGCCCGCGTCTCGTCATCGGTCTGCGCGATGCGAACGGTACGGTGAAGCCGATTGCGCCCATTGCCGGCAAAACCGTCGAGGGCGTGAGCGACGCAGATTGGGACCGCGTGATCGAGGGCATGGTGGGCGCCGCCACCTACGGCACCGCGCACGCAAGCTTCAAGGGCCTCGCTTACTCCGCCGCCGGCAAGACCGGCACCGCACAGGTGTTCACCGTTGCACAGAACGCTAAGTACGATGAGAAAACCGTCGAGGAGCGCTTGCGCGATCACGCCTGGTTCATCGCCTTCGCGCCGGTCGATGCGCCGCGCATTGCGGTCGCGGTGCTCGTCGAGAACGGCGGCTTCGGCGCGAGTGCTGCTGCGCCGATTGCGCGCGAGGTGATGGACGCCTACCTGCTGGACGCCGACGGCAAGCTCAAAGACGTCTCACAAGAACCTTAGATGTACGAAGAAGTCACCTCAGGATCGCGCACGCGCCGCACACTGACCGGCACGGCGCGCATGCTTGCCGCACTGAAGCTCGACGGCGCGCTCCTCATTGGCTTGGGGCTGATCGCGGTCTACGGCCTCGTGGTGCTCTACAGCGCCTCCGGCCAGAGCCTGTCCACCATCATCCGCGCCGGTGCGCACCTCGGGATGGGCGCGGTCGCCATGCTGCTCCTCGCACAGGTGAATCCCAATTTCTTAAGGCGCAGCTCCCCGTGGCTTTACCTCTTCGGCGTGATCCTGCTCCTGGTCGTCGATGGGATCGGCTACATCGGCAAGGGCGCGCAGCGCTGGCTCGATTTGGGCGTGCTGCGCTTCCAGCCCTCCGAAGTCATGAAGCTTGCGGTGCCGATGATGTGCGCTTGGTTTTTGCACGACCGGGCGCTGCCGCCCAAAGTGAGCTCGCTCGCCATACTGACCATTCTCATATTGATCCCGGTCGGACTCGTCGCGCTGCAGCCGGACTTGGGCACCGCGGCGCTGATCGCGATCGCCGGCAGCCTCGTCATCGTCATGGCCGGGCTGCAGCTGCGCATCATGGCGGGGCTCGCGGCACTCGGGGCGCTTGCCGGCTGGTTCGGCTGGGCCTTCATGCATGACTACCAGAAAAAGCGCGTCCTCACCTTTTTCGATCCGAACACCGATCGCTTGGGCGCGGGCTATCACATCATCCAGTCGCAGATTGCAATCGGCTCGGGCGGTGTATTCGGCAAGGGCTGGATGCACGGCAGCCAGGCGCAGCTGCAGTTCCTGCCGGAGCGTTCCACGGACTTCATCTTTGCCGTGATCGGTGAGGAATTCGGGCTCCTCGGGCTTGCGCTCTTGCTCACGCTGTACGCCTTCGTCGTGGCGCGCGCGTTGTATTTGGCGATGCAGACGCAGGACACCTTCGCGCGCCTCCTCGCCGGAAGTCTCGCGCTCACATTCTTCGTCTACGTCTTCATCAATGCCGGCATGGTGAGCGGTCTTTTGCCCGTCGTCGGTGTGCCGCTGCCGCTCGTGAGCTATGGTGGCAGCTCCATGGTAACGCTGCTCGCGGGTTTCGGGATTTTGATGTCGCTGTATTCGCACCGCAAACTGATGGGCTCCTAAAGGATGCGCGCGCACCTGCACACGCTCCTCAAGCTCTTGGCACTGGCTGCATTTTTGCAGCTGACGCTCGCGGATGCCGACACTGCGCCGCCGCCTGCGACCTACTTTGATTTGAATCGCCCGGACATCCGCGATTTCATCCGCGAAGTCTCGACCCGCAACGATCTGAACCCGCGCGTCGTGCGCGCCTTGCTGCGTCACGCCGTACCGCAGGTGCGGGTCATCGAGCGCACCGAGCAGCCGGCCGAGCGCGTACTCGCCTGGTGGGAATACCGCGCGCATTTCGTCACGGAAAAACGCATCGCGGCGGGGGTGGATTTCTGGGTCGAGCATCGCGAGCTCCTCGAACGCGTGGCGGCCGAGCGCGGCGTCGCGCCCGAATACATCGTCGCCATTCTCGGCTGCGAAACCTTCTACGGCCGCATGACGGGTCACGACCGTGTGCTCGATGCGCTCATGACGCTCGCCTTCGGTCAACCCGTGCACAGCAAGCTTGCCAGGAGCGAGCTTGAGCAGTTCATCCTGCTGGCGCGCGAGGAACACCTAGATCCCCTCACCGTCACCGGCAGTTACGCGGGCGCCATGGGCGCGCCGCAGTTCATGCCCTCGAGCTACCGGCGCTTCGCGGTCGATGCCGACGGCAATGCGCACATCGATCTGTGGAACGACTGGGCCGACATCTTCGCGAGCGTCGCCAACTTCCTGCGCGAGCACGGCTGGGAACCGGCGAGTCCCGTCATGGGCGCTGCAATCATTGACCCGGGCGCGGACTTTCACATCGACCTCAAAAATCTCGAATTGAACAGGACCCTGGGCGAGCTCAATGCCGAGGGAGTGGAGAGCCAAATCACGGCCGAGGCGACGACCCCCGTGGTGCTCGTGAGTGCCGAGGAACAGGACGGGCCCGCCTATCGACTGGGGTTCAAGAATTTCCAGGTGATCACCCGCTACAATCACAGCGCGCGCTACGCCATGGCCGTACACGATCTGGCACAGGCCATTGTTGCGCGGCTGCCGAGCGCCACGCCGTGAGCCGTGTCCGGCTCCTCATCGTGCTCGGCGCAGCAGTACTCATCGGCGCATGTTCAAGCGCTCCGCGCCGCAAGGCTCCGGCGCAGCCCATCGAAGTGCCACCACCACCCGCATCCACCGGCGTGCCGGGAGTGCCGCCCAACATTGCCTCTATTCCCGATGCCGTGCCGCGCTATGAGATCAGGAGCCGCCACGGCAACCCGCCCTTCTACGATGTGCTGGGCAAGCGCTACTTCGTGCTGGCAAAGGCCGACGGCTACGTCGAGCGCGGCGTTGCCTCCTGGTACGGACCGACCTTTCACGGCGTCAATACTTCAATGGGCGAGCCGTACGACATGTATGCGATGACGGCGGCGCACAAGACTCTGCCGCTGCCCGCCTATGCGCGCGTCACCAACCTCAAAAATGGCAGAAGCGTCGTGGTGCGCATCAATGACCGCGGGCCATTCGTCGCCAACCGCATTATTGATCTCTCCTATACCGCCGCTGTTAAGCTTGACATGCTGCGCGAGGGGACGACACTCGTCGAAGTGCGCGCATTGACGCCGGCAGCGCCCGATACGTTGACGCGCACCGCGGAGCTGCCGACGCCCGAGCTCTACTTGCAGGCGGGCGCCTTCGCCGATCAGGACAACGCCGAGAAGCTGCTCGCGAAATTGCGCGCCGCCGGATTGCCGGGTGCCGCGGTGGTGTCTCCCATTACCACACAGTCGCACCTGTATCGCGTGCGCATTGGTCCCATCACGAGCGTCGCACAGTTCGATGAGCTCTCTGCACGCTTGAACGCGCTCGGCATCGCCAATGCGCGCCTCGCGCCAGATTAGACGCACACCTCAGCCGCAGCGTTCCGCTAGAATCGTACGTCGTTCAGTCTCAATACATTTGTGGGGTCGTAAGGCATGTCGCGCTCATTGTGGTTAGCTTGGCTCATTACCGCGTCAGCCGCGGCGCTTGCAGCTCCTGCACCTTCCCCTGCACCCGCAGCAGCTCCTGCACCTGCGCCTTCCCCTGCCGCCGCGGCAGCCGCGGCCCCGGCTGGCAATCCCATTCCGCAGCCGCCGGCGGTGGATGCGCGCGCCTATATTCTTCTCGATCATGACAGCGGTCGGGTGCTCGCCGAGGCGCACGCCGATGACCGCATGGAGCCTGCGAGCCTCACCAAGCTCATGACCAGCTACGCCGTCTTTGCCGCGCTCAAGGAGGGGCGGCTGAAACTCACTGACATGGTGACGATCAGCGAGCACGCCTGGCGGGCGGAAGGATCACGCACCTTCGTTCAGGTGGGCACGCAGATCCCTGCCGAGGTCCTCATCAAGGGAATGCTCGTACAGTCGGGCAACGATGCAACCATCGCACTCGCTGAAAAGGTCGGCGGCACGGAACCCGCTTTCGCGCAGATCATGAACGCCTATGCCAAGCGCTTGGGAATGAAGTCGACCAATTTTGAAAACAGCGACGGTCTGCCGAGCCCCAACCACTACACGACCGCACGCGACATGGCGACACTGTCGCGCGCCGTCGTGCGTGACTTCCCGCAGTACTATGCGTGGTACGGCCTGCGTGAGTTCACCTGGAACAACATCACGCAGCACAACCGCAACGGCCTCTTGTTGCGCGATCCCACCGTCGATGGCATCAAGACCGGCCACACCGACACCGCCGGCTACTGCCTCATCACCTCCGCCAAACGCGGCGGCATGCGCCTCACCTCCGTCGTGCTCGGCTCGCCGTCCATCAAAGCACGCGAGGATGCGAGCGCTGCTCTTTTGAATTACGGTTACACGTTCTATGAGACCGGCAAGGTGAAGACCCGCGGCGAGCTCATACTGCAGCCGCCGGTCTACAAGGGGTTGACCGCGACCGTTGCCGCCGGATCGCCCGCGGAAATGTACGTGACCGTGCCGCGCGGCCAGTTCGCCAATCTGCACACCACCGCCACCGTCAAACAGCCGCTCATCGCGCCCATTGCCGCGGGTGCAGCCATCGGAGAATTCACGGTGACGGCTCCGGGCGGCGACGTCGTCATCCGCTCGCCGCTGGTCGCACTCAGCGCCGATCCGGCGGGCGGACTGTGGACGCGCATGACCGACAGCATTGCGCTGTGGTTCAAATAGCCTGACGCACGCGAAGCGAGCGCCGCCGTGGCCGAGCCGCTGCCCATCTGTTATTTGAATGGCGAGTATCTGCCGTTCGAAGAGGCGCGCATCTCGCCTTTTGACCGCGGCTTCCTCTTTGGCGATGGCGCCTACGAAGTGATGCCGGTGTACGGCGGCCGCCCGTTCCGCGCCGCCGCACACTGTGCGCGCCTCACGCGCAGTCTCGCCGCCATCCACATGGACGACCCGCTGAGCGGCGCCGAATGGCGCACGCTGCTCACCGAGCTCATCGACAAGAACGGCGCGGCGGATCAATGCCTTTATTGGCAGGTCACGCGCGGCGCCGAGCGCGGCCGCAACCACGCGCCGCTGCCGCAGATCCGGCGCACGGTATTCGCCTTCAGCGCGCCGCTCGTGCTGCCGAGCGCCGCCGTGCGCGAGCGCGGCGTCGCCTGCATCAGCGCCGCGGATACCCGCTGGGCACGCTGCGATATAAAATCCACCGCATTGCTCGCCAATGTGCTGTTGCGCGAGCTATCCGTGGCAGCGAACGCCGCGGAGACTATTTTGCTGAGGAACGGTCATTTGACGGAAGGCTCCTCGTCCGCCGTGCACATCGTGCAGGGCGGTGAGCTCGTCACTCCGGAGCAGTCAGCGGAAATTCTTCCGGGCACCACGCGCAGCGTGGTTGAGGAGCTGGCGACGCGCGCCGGCGTCGTGCATCGCGCAGCCGCCGTGAGCGAGGCCGAGCTGCGCGCTGCCGATGAGATCTGGCTCTCCTCGGCCGCGCGGGAAATCGTACCCGTGACAGTGCTCGACGGCGCGCCGGTCGGCAGCGGCGCACCGGGTCCTGTGTGGCGGCGTCTCTACACCGAATTGCAGCAGTACAAGCGCGAACTTGCGAAGGAGCCCTGGTGAGCGATACGCCGCTTCTCAACTTCCCGACTGACTACCCGATCAAGGTGATCGGCCGGCCGACGCCTGAGTTTCGCGCGCGCATCCACGCCATCGTGCTGCGCCACGTGCCCGCGCTCGAGGCAAGCCACGTCACCGAGCACCTGAGCAAGAACGGCAATTATTTGTCAATCTCTTATGCCATTCGTGCCGAGAGTCGCGAGCAGATGACGGCGCTCGCCGCCGATTTAACAGCGTGCGAGGGCGTGCTGCTGGTGATTTGACAGAAGCGGGCGGCGCTCGTGCTCCGCGCCGTTTTATAACCGTTCTGTTACCGCACTCGAATGACACCGCGGGGCGGCGCCCGTTAGCATGAGCTGCCCTTTGCGCACACTTAAAACAACACCGCATGTCGATCACGCTCGACCAAGTCACCAAACGCTACCAGGACGTCCCCGTCGTCAATGACGTGTCGATCGACATTGGGGACGGTGAGTTTTTTGTCCTCCTAGGACCCAGCGGCAGCGGCAAGAGCACCTTGCTGCGCGCGGTCGCGGGCCTGACGGGGGTGGACCACGGACGCATCTCGCTGCACGGCCGTGATGTCACGCATGTCCCGGCGCAGAAGCGCGACGTCGGCCTCGTGTTTCAGAACTACGCGCTCTTCCGCCATATGACGGTCGCCGACAACATCGAGTTTGCCCTGCGCGTGCGCCGCATGCGCGCCAGCGCCCGCCATGCGCGGCGCCGCGAGCTCCTGCGGCTCGTCGCTCTCGAGGGCATGGACGAGCGCCTGCCCGCGCAACTCTCCGGCGGTCAGCAGCAGCGCGTCGCCGTCGCACGCGCGCTCGCGCACAAGCCCGAGGTATTGCTTCTCGATGAGCCCTTCGGCGCTCTCGATGCCAAGATCCGCGAGGAGCTGCGCCGCACCATCCGCCAGGTGCAGCGTGAGCTTGGGATCACGACCGTCCTCGTGACGCACGATCAGGAGGAAGCGTTCGCGCTCGCCGATCGCATCGGTGTGATGAACCTGGGTCGGCTCTTGGAAGTGGGCCGGCCCGACGAGCTGTATACGCGGCCCGCGACGCGCTTCGTCGCAACCTTTCTGGGAGCTGCGAACCTGCTGCTCGCCCGCCAGACCAAGAACGGCGTGCGCTTTGGCGCGATGGGCGCCGACGGACCGTTCGCGGACGTGCCGCAAGGCGCCCGCGAGCACGAGGTCGTCGCGGTCATCCGACCTGAAGAAATTGAGCTTGCCCCGGAGCGCCGTGCGCTCGTGTGCAGCTATCTTGCGGCGGGCACCGTCGAAGAAGTGGCCTTCACGGGGGCGCTCGAGCGTTTACGCATTCGCCTGAGCGCCGGCGTCACCGAGGCGGAACTGTCGCGCGCGCCGAACAGCGATAGCGATGCGCTCCTCGAAGTCACGCGCACCCAGCACGAGCAGCGTGCTTTCGGCGTGACGCCGGGACAGGCGGTCGTGATCGGCGTGCGCCGCATTCATGTGCTGCCGACGCCGCTCTCGAGTTTCACGGCGTACGCGGCCACTCTTGCGCAGGCGACGGAATTGAGCCTGCACCCGCTGCTCGTCGAGCTCGCCTCGCGCATGCGCACGCGCGTCTCGACGCGCGTGACCGAGGAGCGTGCCGCGATCACGAGCGCCGCCGTTGTCGCGGCCGATGCCGACACCATCGGCACGATCGAGTGGCTGCTGAAGGAGGGAGCCGAGGAGGTGCTGGTCCTACCGCAGGGCGCAGGTCCACCGCAGCGAGTGCTCATTCACTGGGCGGACGATGCCGCGCGCGCGGCCACTCTGGCGGTCGCGGCGAGTCTCCTGCGGCACGTGGCGGCCGAGGGGGTTTACGTCGGGATTTTGCCGACCAGCACGCCCGACGGCCAGCGGCCCCACAGCATGCGCGCGCTCCTGGATGCGCGCTCCGAAGCCCAGGCGGTGCATGGACTGGAGATGCGCACGGAGCTGCATTTCGGCGAAGTCGCCGAAGAACTCGAGCGCCGCCTCGCCGAATCGCCAGGCCAGATCCTGATCCTCGGCATCTCGGAGCCCTCGGGACTGAGCGCGCGCTTCGGTGCTCTCCTGCGCCCCGAGGCGCGCTCTCCGGTGCTCATCGTCTATCGCGGCAGGGACGCGCGCCCGTGAAGCCGCTGCGGCAGCCGAGCGTCCTTCCCGGCTTTGGATTGACCTTCGGGTTCACGACGCTATTTCTTTCCGGCATCGTGCTGCTGCCGCTCGCCGCTTTGGTGCTGATGACGGCGTCGATGCCGTGGAGCGAGTTCCTGCACGTCATCACCACACCGCGCGCCATCGGCTCCTATCGGCTCTCCTTTGGTGCATCACTTCTGGCGGCGTCCATCAATGCCGTCTTCGGCTTCATCATTGCGTGGACGCTGGTGCGCTATGAGTTCCCGGGACGCAAGATCATTGACGCCCTGATCGACATGCCCTTTGCACTGCCGACGGCAGTCTCCGGCATTGCGCTCACCACCGTATTCGCGTCAAACGGCTGGATCGGCCGCTATCTTGAGCCGCTCGGCATCAAAGTGGCCTACACCTGGATCGGCGTGACCGTCGCATTGACGCTCATCGGCATGCCCTTCGTCGTGCGCTCCGTGCAGCCCGCGCTGCAGGAGGTGCAGCGCGACCTTGAGGACGCGGCGGAAACCCTGGGCGCCGGGCGCTTCTATGTGTTCCGGCGCATCATCCTGCCGACCGTGCTGCCGGCGCTCCTCACCGGCTTCACGCTCGCCTTCGCCCGCGCGGTGGGCGAGTACGGCTCGGTGATCTTCATCTCGGGCAACATTCCCATGCGCACCGAGATCACGCCGCTCCTCATAGTTATCCGGCTCGAGGAGTTTGACTACCGCGGCGCCGCAGCGCTCGGCTTCGTGATGCTGGTCATCTCCTTTGCCATGCTGCTCACCATCAATCTGCTGCAGGCTTGGGGACGGCGGCGACTCGTCGCCACGGGGCACTGATGGCGAGCCGCCCCTATGCGATGCTCGATGAGATGGCGACGCGCCCGGGTCGCGACACGGTCGTGGCCGCGGTGGTGCGCTGGACTTTCATTACGCTGTCGATGCTGTTTCTCGCCGCGCTGCTGTTTGCGCCGCTCGCGACCGTCATTGCGATGGCGCTCGCCAAGGGGTTGGCTGCCTATTTCGCGACGTTTCTCGATCCGGACACGCGCGCGGCCATTCGGCTCACCCTCATCACGGCGCTCGTGGTGGTGCCCATCAACACGGTGTTCGGATTCGCCGCCGGCTGGTCGATTGCCAAATTTGAGTTCAAGGGCAAAAGCTTCCTGATTACTCTCATCGATCTGCCGCTGGCGGTCTCGCCGGTGATCTCCGGCATGATCTACGTGCTCCTTTTTGGCCTGCAGGGATGGTTCGGGCGCTATCTCCTGGATCATGACATCAGCATCATCTTTGCCCTCCCGGGGATTATTCTCGCCACCATGTTCGTGACCTTTCCGTACGTCGCGCGCGAGCTCATTCCTCTCATGCAGCAGCTCGGCAATGACGAGGAGGAAGCGGCGATCACCCTGGGGGCCGGGGGTTGGATCACGTTCTTCCGCGTCACGCTGCCAAAAGTGCGTTGGGGCCTGTTGTACGGCATCATTCTCTGCAATGCGCGCGCCATGGGCGAGTTTGGCGCGGTCTCCGTCGTCTCGGGCCATATCCGAGGACTTACCAACACGATGCCTTTGCATATCGAAATTCTCTACAACGAGTACAACTTTGTCAGCGCGTTCGCAGTCGCATCGCTTCTGATGTTGCTCGCGGTCGCAACCCTTGTCGTGAAGACCTTCGTTGAACGCACCGGCTACCGGCGGCGTTAACAGCATGCTCGAGCGTGCCCGTCAGCTGTCGGAACGGCTGAAGTTCGATCCTGCCAAGGCAGGCTTAGGCTGGTGGCTCGCGGCCATCAACGTGGTGATCGTCCTCGTGGTGGTGGGCGGCATCTCCTTTTCCGCCATCGGCATGCTGCGGGATCTCGCCGACCAACAGGGTAAGGCGCGGGTGCAGCTCGCAGGCGCCATGGCGCGCGAGGACTTGAGACGACTCGGCGAAGATGCCGTAACCGCAGCGCACGTGCTCGCCGACCGCCCCACCCTGCAGCGCCTGGTGGCCGAGGACAACCCCGAGGCGCTGGAGCTCTTCCTGCGGCGCTTCTGCCAGACGGAGGCCATCAATGCCTGCGCCGTGTTCCAAGGGTCGACGCTGCTTGCGCAGGCGGGCGAGACCCTGCCGTGGAATGAGATCGTGACCGCGAGTGCCGAGCAGGGCGAGAGTTTTCTCGCCGCCCCCACCGGCACGGCAGCCGCGGTGGTGGGCGCCGGCGCAAGCTTCGGCGAAGGCAAGGCGGCGCGTGTGTACATCGTGCGCGCGCTCGATGTGCAGCTCGCGCGCACGATCAGCGCGCACGTGGGATTGCCGATCCGTCTCATCAATTATAGAAATTTCGCGGCCGCAGCCGTGGATGACTTCACCTCGCTGCATTCCGCCGGGCTCGCCGACGGCCATTCGGCGGTGCAGCGCATCACGGCGCTCGACCTCTATGCCTCGAGCGTGCCCGTGTTCGCATCAACCGGCGAGGCGGTCGCGCTCATCGAGACACGCCTGCCCGCCGCGGCGATCGATCAGGCGGCGAGCCGCCTCGCGCGGCGTCTGCAGGTGACCGCACTCATCCTCGCGATCCTCGCGGTGCTCGCCGGCATCATGCTCGGGCAGATGGTGGCCGCTCCCGTACGGGCACTCACGGCCGCGGCGGTGCGCTTGGGGCAGGGAGATTTCTCCACCTCCATCCCACCGGGCGGCGCCGCCGAAGTCGGCACATTGGCGCGCACCATGGAAGACATGCGCGGCAACCTCGTCGATTTGACCGGCACGCTCAGGCGGCGCGAGGCCGAGGCGCAAGCCGTGCTCTCCGGAATCGTCGAGGGCGTCTATGCCGTCGACAAGAATCGCACCATCCGCTATTTGAATCCGCAGGCGGCGCGCCTGCTCAATGTCGACACCGACGCCGCCATCGGACGGTTCTGCGGCGACGTCTTGAAACCCTGCGACGTCAACGGCCGCCGTCCCTGCGACAACGAGTGTCCGATCCTGCAGGCGCGCACGGCGGGCAGCGCCCAGCTGGTGGAAAGGCTGCAGACGAGTCCGGGAGCTGCGCGCACCACGGTCATCGCAAGTTCCACGATGGTCGACGGACTGCAGGTGCAGGTGATTCGCGACGAGACCGAGCTTGAGGCGGTGCGCCGCGCCCGCGATACGGTGCTTGCCAACATTTCGCACGAGTTCCGCACGCCACTCGCCGCGCAGCTTGCCTCCATCGAGCTGCTGCGCGATGGACTTGCAACGCTGCCCGCGCAGGCTAGCGCTGAGCTTGTGATGTCACTCGAGCGCGGCACCTTGCGCCTGACACAGCTCATCGACAACCTCCTCGAGAGCACGCGCATCGAGTCGGGACAACTGTCCATCCGTCATCAGAGCGTGGCGCTTGCCGAAGTGCTGGAGGATTCGCGCGCGCTCATTGGCTCGCTCTTGGTGTTGCGCGGGCAGAATCTCGAGGTATCGTTGCCAGAGGATCTGCCGAACATCGACGGCGACGCCACGCGCCTGACGCAGGTGTTCGTCAACCTCATCGCCAATGCCAGTAAGTTTGCACCGGAGAACAGCGTGATACGGGTGGGTGCCAGTGCCGCGGAAGGTCGAGTCATCGCTTGGGTTGACGATGAGGGCCCGGGCGTGCCCGCCGCGGCGAGCGCGTCCATTTTCGAACGCTTCCGCAGAAGTCCCGACGAAGAGCCCGAGGCGGGCGGCCTGGGACTTGGACTGTGGATCGTCAAGTCCATCATCGACCGGCACGGTGGCACCATCACGGCCGAGCGCACCGACGAGAATCGTACGCGCTTCAGCCTCACTTTACCGGGAGAAGCGCTCACATGAAGATCCTGATCGCCGACGACGACCGCGATCTGCTGGGCCTCATCGCCTTCACGCTGACCCAGGCGGGTTATCTCGTCGTGCGCGCGTCGGACGGGCCGGCCGCGATCCGCGCCTTCATGGAGGAGTCACCGGACCTGGTCGTACTCGATATCAACATGCCCGGAGCGAGCGGCTTTCAGGTGTGCGAAGCGATCCGCGTCAAATCACGCGTCCCCGTCATGATGCTCACCGTGCGCGGCGAAGAGGAGGATCTGGTGCGGGCGCTCGAGCTCGGCGCGGATGATTACCTCAACAAGCCCTTTAGCCCGCGCACGCTGCTCGCGCGCATCAAGGCGCTGCTGCGGCGCGCCGGGGTCGAAAGCACTGCGCCGCTCGCGGTGGGGCAGATTGCGCTCGACGTCGAAGAGCACACCGTCAAGATCGGTGACGGCGTTGCCGTACGGCTGACCAAACTTGAGCTGCGCCTCCTACAGATGCTGCTCGCCAATGCCGGCCGCACGGTGCACTCGGATCGTCTGCTGGTGCAGGTATGGGGGCATCGCAACTCGGGCGACCGTCAGCTATTGAAACAGCTCGTGCACCGCCTGCGGCAGAAAATCGAGGCCGATCCTGCCAATCCGGTGCTCCTGCAGACCGCCGCGGGCGCAGGCTACAAGCTCATCGTCGATTAGCGCGCGTCAGTGCGCGTAGATCTGATCGAAGATCGCGCCATCTGCAAAATGTTCCGGCTGCACTTTTGACCAGCCGCCGAAGTCGGCGATGGTGAACATCTTAAGCTGCGGATAGTCGCTTGAGTGTTTGGCCATGACGGTGGCATCGCGCGGACGGTAGAAGTTGCGCGCGATGATCTCCTGCCCTTCCGGGCTGTAGAGATACTCCAAATAAGCCTGGGCCACTTCGCGCGTGCCTCTGCGCAATACGACAGTGTCGACGACGGCAACTGACGGCTCGGCGAGGATGCTCACCGGCGGCATCACGATCTCAACCTTGTCAGCGCCCACTTCGCGCACGGCAAGATGCGCCTCGTTCTCCCATGCGAGGAGCACATCGCCGATTCCGCGCTGCACGAAGGTCGTGGTCGAGCCGCGCGCGCCGGTATCGAGAACCGGAACATTCTTATAGAGACTGTGCACGTAGTCGCGTGCGCTCGCATCTGAGGCGCCGGGTTGCTGGCGCGCCCAGCCCCAGGCGGCAAGATAATTCCAGCGCGCCCCGCCCGAGGTCTTCGGGTTCGGCGTGATGACGGCAACGCCGGGCTTGATGAGATCCGGCCAGTCGTGAATATTCTTGGGATTGCCCTTGCGCACCAGAAACACGACGGTCGAGGTATAGGGCGCACTGTTGTTGGGGAGCCGACTCTGCCAGTTGAGCGGCAGGAGCTTGCCCTTGGCGGCGATCCCGTCGACATCACCCGCGAGCCCCAGCGTGACCACATCCGCCGCGAGGCCGTCGATCACCGAGCGAGCCTGCTTGCTCGAGCCGCCGTGCGATTGATTGATGGTGACCTGCTGTCCGGTTTTCGCGAGCCAATATTTTGCGAAGGCCGCGTTGTAGTCGACGTACAGCTCGCGCGTCGGATCGTACGACACGTTCAATATGGTGACCCGGCCGGCATGCGCCGCATCGGCCTCACCGGCTGACTGGCGCGCGCCGCAGCCCGCAAGAGCCAGTGCGCCTGCCGCAATGGCGACGACGGCCCGCGCCACCCGCGGTAGACGATTCTTGAAGTCCATGCAAGTTCCTATGAGTCGTTGTTAGAAGGCCAGAAAGAAGCGCCTAAAAGGCGCCCGCTCGACCAGCCGGCCGGATGCAAACGCATCCGTGATTCATGCTAGAAACGAGATGGTAGCAAGTCAGTCGCCACGCAGTTACACATCGGTTAGTGCGAAGTCTCCGATCAAGTTATGTCACGGCGTGTGCACGGCGGGCACGACCGGAATGATCTGCGGTACGACATATTGCTGCACGACCACCAATAGAGCGAGCAGGATCGTCAGCACGATGCTGTGAATGAAGGTGCGCGCCAGCACCGCGCCTTCGCGGCCGCGAAGATCAGTCACCGCCACTCCGGTTGCGATGTTCTGCGGCGAGATCATCTTCCCCATGACGCCGCCGGAGGAGTTGGTCGCGGCGAACAGCACGGGACTCAAATTGAGTTGATTCGCTGCGACCACTTGCAGGTTGCCGAAGAGCGCATTGCCTGAGGTGTCGCTGCCCGAGAGGAACACGGCCACCCACCCCAGGAACGGCGACAGCAGCACGAACAGATGCCCGGCGGAAGCAACCGCCTTGCCGAGCGTGTAGGCAAGTCCCGAATAGTTCATGAGATAGGCAAGGGCGACGATGAACATCACCGTCACGATCGCAAGCCACGCCTGACGGAAGGTTTGCGCCACGCAGCTGAAGTAGACCGCAGGCCGCATGCGCACGACCAATGCCGTCAACACCGTCGCAACCAGGATCGCGGTGCCCGTGGCCAGGGGCTGGAAAGTCCAGACGGCAGCGTACGGTTTGTCGTTATAGAGCGTGATTGAAATGGCGTTGTGCAGTCCGGGCCAGTGAATGGCCTGCTGTCCAATGAGAAACGTCTTTGAGGAATTCCAAATGATGACGACCACCGAAACGATGATCCACGGCAGCCATCCCTGCCAGCCGGGCACTGCCTGCGCGGCGCCGCCGACGAGCGGCGTGTGTTTGATCGCAAAATGCGGATCCGGCGCCGGTTTCCAGAAGCGCAGCAGAATGAATGTCGCCGCGAGCGAGCCCATCGAGGCGAGCACGTCGGTCAACGTGTAGTCAATATAGTTGGACGCCAGAAACTGGCAGATGCCAAAGCTGCCGCCGGCCACGAGCAACAACGGCCACAGCGCGCGCAGCGAGCGCATGCCGCCATACAGGGCGATGACGTAGAAGGGCAGAATGAGCGCCATGATGGGCAGTTGCCGTCCGACCATTGCCGCAAGCGTCGCGGCGGGCAGGTTCGTGACCGCTCCCAACACGGTAATCGGCACGCCGAGCGCGCCGAAGGCGACCGGAGCGGTATTGAAGATGAGCACGAACACCAGCGCCTCGAGCGGCGGATAGCCGATCAGGATCAAAAGCGAGGCGGTGATCGCGACCGGCGTGCCGAATCCCGAGATGCCCTCGAGCAGGCAGCCGAAGCAGAAGCCGATGACAACCAGCACCACGCGCCGGTCGTTGGGCAGGTGCAGCAGCAGCCAGTTGCGAAAAGCATCGAAGCGGCCCGAGCGCACCGCAATGTTGTAGAGCACCAGCGCGTTGAACACGATCCACATGACCGGCCACAGCGCGAACACCGCACCGTTCACCATCGAGTCGAGCGCGAGGCCGAGCGGCAACTGCCACACACCCACGGCCACCACGAGCCCGACGATGAGGCCCGCGAGCGCCGCCTGCCAGGCCGGCCGGCGCACCACCCCTAAGAGTACGAGCACTGTCACGACCGGCAGCAACGCCACCATAAACGACAGGCCAAGACTTGCCCCCACCGGAGTCAAAAGCTGCTGGAACATGTGCCCTCCCCCTCTGCCGTGTTCTAGTTCTTATGGCGCGCGTCCCGCGGCGCAATCACGCTGTCCCGACGGATCGACTTAATATCAGAGTAACCCATGAGCGCCAAGTCCCGCCGCAGTTCCTCGCCGAGAAGCGCTATGGCGCGCGCCACGCCGGCCTCCCCGGCCGCCGCCAGCCCATAGAGATACGCGCGTCCGATCCCCACCGCCCGGGCACCCAGGGCTAAGGCCTTGATGATATCCGTGCCGCGGCGGATGCCGCCGTCGAGGATCACCTGCACCCGATCGCCCACGGCCTGCACGATGGGTTCAAGCCTATCGATGGTCGCGGTCGCCGTATCGAGCTGCCGCCCGCCATGATTCGAGATCCACACGCCCGTCGCCCCGATATCGGCGCAGCGGCGCGCATCTGCAACCGTGCTCACGCCCTTGATGGCAAATTCGCCGGCCCAGGCCTCAATCATCCACACGATGTCAGCCCAGGTGAGCGAGTGATCGAGCTGCCGGTTGAGAAACTCAATGATGCCGCCGTCGATAGCCGGCATGGCGTCGTGCACGATCTCCGGGCGCAGCTTCGGCGTGCTCCAGAGCCGATAGAGATACCCGGGACGGGCGAGCGCCTGCAGCGCCGTGCGCAGCGTCACCCGCGGCGGAATGGTGAAAT
>Ga0302314_10003972_pt1 | contig 27204 bp, 19 predicted proteins | sample III_Palsa_N2_3_FD_200533 | JGI IMG/M metagenome (GOLD analysis project Ga0302314, IMG submission 200533) | Peat permafrost microbial communities from Stordalen Mire near Abisko, Sweden - III_Palsa_N2_3 | ecosystem: Environmental > Terrestrial > Soil > Palsa > Peat permafrost | place: Sweden...
GCCCTGCTTACGTTCCTCGACTAGGCCGCCGGTACGCAGCACCCGCAGGTGACTGGAAACCGCGGTGCGGCCGACGTCATCAACCGCGTCGGCAATGGCACCGGCCGTCACCTCGCCACTGCGGGCGAGGAACTCGAGGATCGCACGACGCGTGGGGTCGGACAACGCGTCGAAAGCGTCCTGAGCCGAGGTGCGCACTCGTCCTCACTCGATCGAACGGAACATGTCATTGAATCATGACACGATAACACTACCCGGTCCAGGCGCTCCCGTCTCGCTCCGGCGCGCAGGAACGCTTGACGGTGATCTCGCCCGGCCCCGGCGGGCAGGCTCCTGACACCCAGGCCAGGCAACGCCGACGACCGCCGCGACTTCCTGGTGACCGCACCACAGCCACCTGCCTAAAGAAGACCAGCTCAAGTCGCTGACGCCCTCAGGTAACACCAGATGACCTGAATGCTTACGCTTCTCCGGTGTAGGAAGTTGTGTGTGGTAACCTCCTTTCTATCGCCCGGAGGGGCCGTTGCTTACTATTTCGTGTGGCGTGTCGCCAATCTTCCTAAGATTCCGGAAATCGGCGGTATGAACTGCAATTCCGAGGCTTTTGCATAAGCCTCCACGAGCTAAAGTTCGCCATCTAGTGCTCCTCAGCAATCAGCTCCACTGTCAATCGATTCTAGCGGCCAGGTAGGTTTATGGCGTCCGAGTGCTGCGCCTCCGCAGTTGAACACCGTAATTCCGCTGCTTTGTTAAAGCGTCGACACGTGAGACGGTGGCAAGCTTGACAGATATATTCCGCAGGTACCGCTTGACTGTCCGGGTATCAAAGGAGCGAGGCGATCGCCAATCGTAACCGCGCGCGGAAACATCTAAAGGGTGCTCAGGGAAATGGAAGCTGCGATGAGCGGATACTCACCTATCCATGTCAACATCCTCGGGCCGCTCGAATGCTGGGCGGGCGAGACGCAGATCCGCTTGAGCGGTCCACTTCAAGAGCGCATACTCGTCAGCCTGCTGCTGGTTCCCGGAAAGGTTCTCAGCGTTGCCCGGCTCGTCGACGCGTGCTGGGATGAGTCGCCGCCCGCCACCGCATCCCATCAGATACGCAAGGCCGTGGCCAGTCTGCGAAAGCTGATTCCCGGCGGCCGCGAGGTGATCGTCACGGACGGGCCGGGCTACCGTGCGCTCATCGGCCCGGACCAGCTCGACTTGACCGCCTTCTTCGGCCTGCTGGACGAGGCCAGGAACGCGATCGATGCGGGACTGCCAGACGATGCTGTGGCGCGACTACAGGCCGCCCTGGACCTATGGCGCGGGCCGGTGCTGACGGGCACCGGCGGAGCGGTGATCGATGCGGCCACGGTCGCCCTGGAAGACCGGCGCCTGGCCGCACTCGAACTAATAATCGATCTACGGCTCGCGCGCGGTGAGTCCAGCGCCCTGGTCGGCGATCTGCGCGAGTATGTGACCGCCCATCCGCTACGGGAGATCCTGCGCGGCCAGCTGATGATCGCGCTCTACCGCTCCGGTCGGCAGGCCGAGGCGCTTGAGGAGTACCAGCGTGTACGTACTCTGCTGGCCGAGGAGTTGGGAATCGATCCGAGCAACCAGCTGAACACCTTGTACGAGCAGATACTGCGAACGGATCCGGCGCTGGCTGGGCCCGGGCCGCGGGCCAGGGTCTCGGCTGAGGTCAGGCCGGCTCCAGTCGCAGGGGCCGCCGAGGTGCCCGTCTGCACGCTCCCCTACGACTTGCCGGACTTCACCGGGCGCAGCCAGGAGCTTGCGACGCTGCTGGGCTACATCGGGTCTGGCAACGGCCGGGGAACATGCATCGCGGCCGTTGACGGCATGGGGGGCGTGGGGAAGACATCGCTGGCGGTGCGGGCCGCGTATCTGGTGGCGGAACGGTTTCCTGACGGCCAACTGTTCGTGGACCTAGCCGGTTTCACGACGCACGAGAAGCCTTTGCAGGCCGCGGCGATCGCCGAGGCGCTGCTGCAGATGCTCCACATCCCTACCGGCCGTGTCGTCGGCGACGCTGCCGCGTGCATCGCCCTGTGGCGCTCGACGGTGGCTAACAGCCGCCTGCTCCTCGTGTTTGACAACGCCTTCGACGCGGCCCAGGTAAAACCTGTGCTGCCGACGAGCTCCGACTCTCTGGTTATCATCACGAGCCGGAAGCGCCTGGTCGACCTCGACGGCGCCTTCTGGATGACGCTGGGCACGATGACCGCTGAGGACGGGATCGCGATGGCGGTCAGCACACTGAGCGAGACGCGCGCGGCGGCCGAACCGGAGGCCTTGGCCGCGCTCACTGAGATGTGCGGTCGGCTGCCGCTCGCTTTGCGGATCGCGCTGGCCAGGCTGGCGAATCGGCCGCGCTGGAGCGTGAGCTACCTGGTCGACCGGATGAGCGATGAGTCACGCCGACTGGACGAGCTGCAATCGGGAGAGCGGCGAGTCGAGTTGACGCTCAGGCTCTCGTACGAGGGACTCGACGCGGGCAGCCGGGCAGCCTTTCGTCTCCTCGGCTCGCATCCGGGGCGCGAGATCGACGCGTGCTCCGCAGCGGCGTTCCTCGGCACCACGCCCGAGGACGCCGAGACGACGATGGAACGGCTGCTCGACGCTCACATGATGGAGCAGCACGAAGTCGGCCGCTACAAGTTCCACGAGCTCGTGCGCAGCTTCGCCCGGCTGCTCGTCAGCCGGAACGGGGCGAGCCTTGACTGCCGGGACGACTACCGCCAAGCCCTAGCGCGTCTGCTCGGTTACTTCCTCGCCACGACCGACCACGCGTGCGACCTGCTGTTCCCTGGGCGCGCCCGGCTCCAGTCCGGCTTGCCCGACGCCACCGTGCGGCTGCCGCCGCTGTCGGAGCCCGAGCAGGCACGCGAATGGCTACGCCGGGAGCAGGCGACTCTGCTGGCCACGCTGAAGCTCGCACACCAGCAGGAGTTGCACCGGCACGTCGCTTACCTCGCCCGCAACGTCATCTTCCAGCTCAGCGCCTCGGGCCAGTTCCACGAGTTCCATGAGCTGGCGGAGATCACGGTGGCTTCCTCGCGCGCGCTGAGCGACCCGGCACTGCTGCGGCTGGGCCTGTCCAATCTCTCCGTGGCGCACTGGGAGCTCGGCAACTTCAGCGAAGGCATCGTGGCGGCGCAGGAGGGCCTCGACCTAGCGATTGCGCTCGGCGACCGGCACGGCACCGCCAAGGCCAAGGGCATGCTCGGCCTGCTTAAGTCCACCATCGGCCGGTTCGACGACGCTCTCCCCCTGCTGCTCGACTCGATCGCGCTGAAGCACGAGCTGGGCGCGAGCCGGGCGGAGGCGGAGTCGCTGGTCAATCTCAGCACTTTGCACGAGCAGCAGGGCGACTACGCCGAGGCCACCCGCGCCGGGGTCCGGGCGGTCGCGCTAAACCGGCAGCTGGGGATCCGTGAGAACGAGGTCATCGCGCTCATGGACCTGTCGATCGCCTACCTGAGGCGCGTAGAGAACGAGGAGGCCGACAGGCACTTGGCGCGGGCCCGTGCCCTGCTCGACGACTTCATGCCCGCGGGCGACGCAGCCCTGGTGTTCGCCCTGTCGGCCACTGCGGCACACCGGCTCGGGCGGCCAGAGCACACGGCAGAATTCGCGGAGCGCTCACTCGATCTGAGCGCGGTCTGCCGGGCTCCGATCCGTAAGGCGACCGTCCACAACGTCATCGGCCGCTTGCTCTACGCCGAGCACGACCACGCCAAGGCACTGGAACTCCATGAGAGCGCCTACGCCACCGCCTCGGCGGTCGGGTACCGTATCGAGGAGGCCCGAGCGCTGCGCGGGGCGGCCGACGCACAGACCGCGCTTGGCGCGGCCGTAGCTGGCGCAAACTTCCGGCGACGGGCCGAGACGCTGTTCGAGAGCCTCGGTATACCGTCGGCAGCGCGCTGGTGAACGACTGTTGCCGACAGTCCGCCGGGGACGGGATAGTGCCGAAGCCGCGCTACCAGGCGGCCTGTGCTGACAGCTTTCCGGCGACGCGATCTCGGCGGATTTACCCTCAGCCCAGCATCCGGCGAACTGCGGCCATGCTCTCCGTCACTGCGGCGAGCGACACACCCTCCGTAATCACATAGGCGCGTTCGGTATCTACCGGCCCGGGGATCGACCGGTCCTCGGCCGCCGTGGGCACGTGCAGCTCGCTCACTCCAGGCAGCGCCAGAACCTGGGCTGGCTCCGGGAACGGAGCCGCGGCGGCGCCGCGAACCGAGTCGGGCAGAAAACCGACAGCGGCGAACCATCGGGGATCCGGTGGGCGGAACGGCGCGCCGACGAGCATCCGGAACAGCTCGGCCCGCACGTCAAGACCCGCGGCCAGTTCGATCAGTCGCAGGATCTGGTAGGCACCGAACCGGGAGCGCGACCGGACGACCTGCGGGCCGCGCGAGGTCAGGATCACACTCGTCTGCGCCGGGCCGAACTGGTAGCCGACCAGGTCGAGCAGGCTCCTTGCGGCAGTCCGGACGCTCCTCTCGTCGGCCTCTGCCAACGCGGCCGGGTAGACGTATCCCGGGCCGGGGGGCGCGGGTAGCCAGGCCGCGATACCGACGACACTGTGCATACCGTCGACCGTCAGAGTCGTGACCGCCAGTTTCGGGCCTGCCAGGCGCTCCTCCACCAGGTACGGTCCCCGTGCCCCAGTCGCCTCGCGGGCAGCGCGCCATTTCGCGAGTTCCGCGGCGGATCGCACCACGGCGACATCGGCCTCCGCGGAGTGGATCACGGCGGGGAACCCGAGATGCCCGACCGCCTCTGCCGCCGCGCTGGTCGTGTCCGCCTGGTGGACGCCGACGCGCCAGAGCCCGCTCTGGCTGAGGATCGAGCGCACGGCCTGGACATCGTCGAGCAGATGGGCCGAATTGCTCGCACCATCAGGCTGCCTGCCGCTTGCGGACGGGTCCCCGCCCAGCGGGGTCCCGTCGGCGCTCAGCGTGTAGGCGATGTCGTATCTCGCGATCGCGTCGATCACAGCCGAATCCAGCGCCTCCCGATCGCCTTCATTCACACGTATCAGGCGGTCAGCACCGACGGAGAAGTCGGCCGCCTGCCGACCCTCGTCGATGACCAGCCAGACGTCCAGTCCGCTGCGCACCGCGGTGCGCGCGAGGTAGGGGTCCGGCAGGACCAGGAGCAGCCGGACGGCGGCAGAGGACCTGGTTTCGAAAGTCATGGTGCTAAAGCGTCCTTTCTGTCGTGGAGAACTATCGAACCCAGCCAGGCCCGCAGAAATCGGCGCCTCACGCTATGCCGCAGCGCCACTCACGGATTCCGCCAGGTATTACGGCAGGCCGCCCCATGTTCTGTCTCTCAGGTTTATTCCGGTCCTTCTCCGTAACCGGTGCCTCCGGAACCGGCGGCCGCTTCCTCGTGGTCCAGGTCAGCACCCGCCGCCCGGATCGGCGCGCCGGCCTTCGCGTACACCGTCGTCGCAGGATGGCCGCCTGGCGATGCCACCGCAGGCCCCGCGCCCCCGAAGACGGCCCACAACAGCGCGAAACCGGTAAGGAATCCGAGGGCGCCCATCCATTTGCTACGCATTACATCCGCTCCTCTCAGCACTTGCCAAGGATGACTACTCCGATACTCGACCCCGGCGTTCCCGATCCGCTCCGACTCGGATACCCGTCAGCAGCAGGCTCCTGGGAACTGGCAGGTCACACAGAGGAACGCAGGGACGCATAGGGCCGCGCGACGAGACTAACCCGGGATGTTGCCGCATACGTTCCCGACTCGGTCCCCGTCAGTTCCCGAAAATCGGCCTGAGGGTCGTGCCAAGCGGTTCCGGCGTCACCAAGCGGGCGGGAACGACGGGGGACTCGTTCGGTAACACGATTGCCGATTCTGTAGTGGTAGCGGCGAACGAGGCGGGGAGCACGCCGAAAGCCGCGAAGCCATAAAGCGAAGAGATCGCTAGGAGGAATGGTAATGTCCGTGATTTACGAGCGGGCCGGTCAGTGCGAGCTGTCCAGCCAGCGGCCCCGTTATCTGACCATCTTTGATGATCCGCTGTATTCCTGTCTCGTAGAGCTTCACGACCTGGTGAACTTCGAGACGGCCAAGTTCTGGCGGGCCAATCGGGTTCGCTCCATCTACTTGCCGGTCACCACCAGCTCAATCTCCTCCCCCATGGGCTTGGGCAGCGACTCCTTGCCGGTCAAGGTCGATCTGTTCGGCGTGCCGACCTATCTCGCGGACTCCATGCAGTTCATGCTCGAGTATGGCTGCCGGTTGTCCGAGAACGGTTGCTACTACGTGATGCCCTGCTTCCGGGGCGAGGACACCGATACCACCCACCTCAGCCAATTCTTCCACAGCGAGGCCGAGATCCCGGGCGGGCTCGACGACGTGATCGCAACCGCTGACGCCTACGTCCGGCACCTCGCCGAGGCGGTGCTGCGTGAGCTCGGCGAACGGATCGAGCGCGTGGCCGGCGGCACCGAGCACATCGCGCGTCTGCTGCGAACGGAGTCCGCACGGCTGACCTTCGACGAGGCCGTCGTGGCCCTCGACGGCGACCAGGACTGCTTCGAGGTGCACGACGACTGGCGGACGATCACCCGTATCGGTGAGCGGCGGCTGATCGAGAAGTTCGGGCCGGCGGTCTGGCTCACCCATTTCGACCAGCTCTCCGTGCCTTTCTACCAGGCAACTAGCGAAACCGGAGGGCAGGCGCTGAACGCGGACCTGCTGATCGGGCCAGGCGAGGTGATCGGCTGCGGGGAACGGCACACCGACAGCGATGCCGTGCGCGCGGCACTGGCCGCGCACCACGTGTCGGAGGAGGACTACGCCTGGTACGTGCGGATGAAGCAGGAGCGGCCCATCCGCACCGCTGGTTTCGGCATGGGCGTGGAGCGCTTCTTCATGTGGGTGCTGCACTCCGACGACATCCGCGCACTGCAACTACTCGAACGGGCCAACGGCGTGCTCTCAACGCCCTGATCTAGTCCTGTCATCACATTAGTTCCAGCCAGAAAAGGAGATACAGTCGTGAATCTCGGTGAACTCACCACTGCTGACATTAAGCAGATGAACTACAACGAGCTCATTTCGGTGGTGCGTGAGACCAACCGCCCGCCGGGTGGCGTGCAGAGCGTGTCCGAGCTGGCGACCCGCGCACACCTCGGACCGAACAGCAGGGTTCTGGAGATCGGCACCAGCACCGGCATCACCGCGATCGAACTCGCCAGGCTGGTCGGCTGCCGCATCACCGCGGTGGACATCAACGAACGCAGCATCCAGGAAGCTCGTCGACGCGCGGAGAGCCTCGGTGTCGCGCACCTGATCGACTTCGAGGTTGCCGACGCGACCGCGACCGGCTATCCGGACAACAGCTTCGACCTGGTTTTCTGCGGCAACGTCACGTCGCTGATCCCGGACCGCGACCGCGCTCTGTCGGAGTACACCAGGTTGGTGCGGCCGGGCGGGTTCATCGCGGCGATCCCTATGTACTACGTGAAGCCGCCGTCGGAGCAACTGCTTGCCGATGTGACCGATGCGATCCAGGTCTCCGTCAAACCACTGGAGGAGTCCTACTGGCTCCAGTTCTTCCTCGGTGACGGCCGGATTCTGTTCTACGGGCAGCGCTACACCTTCGACTGGGTCTCCGATGAGGTGGTCGACGGATTCGTACACGACATCCTGGCTCGCCCGCACCTGAGCGAGCTGAGCAAGCAAGCCCGCAAAGCCCTGGTCGAACAGTACAGCGCGTACATGCGGCTGTTCCGCGACAACCTCAGCCACATGGGCTTCACCGGGCTCCTCGTTCGCTGCGAGTCCGACGAACTGGCCGAACCCGAGCTGTTCACGGCGAGCCCGGTATCCGGCCTGAAGTGACTCCTCGCCCGGCCACCTGGCCTCCCGATGAGGTGGCCGGGCCAACCAATCGTCCCGGAGAACCGAGATGAAGCTGCCACGATTCAACTATCACCGGCCAAGCACGGTGGCCCAGGCCGTCGCGCTGCTCGCCGAGCGCGGCCCGGACGCGGCCGCGCTGGCCGGCGGCCAGAGCCTCGTACCTTCGCTTGCGCTGCGGGACCGACGTCCCGCGGAGATCGTTGACCTGAACGGCATCGAAGACTTGGTCGGCGTTGAGTCGTCCGACGGCGTGCTGTCGATCGGCGCGATGACCCGGCAACGCGTCGTTGAACTCGACGAGACGATCGCGCTGCTGTGTCCGTTGCTCGCCGCTGCCGTAGGCCGCACCGGCCACGTCTCGGTGCGCAACAGAGGAACAATCGGCGGCGCCATCGCGCATGCCAACCCCGCCGCGGAGATCCCCACCGCCGCGCTGGCGCTCGATGCGCAGGTCCTCGTCGTCGGCCAAGGTGGCGAACACGCGGTGCCAATGGGCGAGTTGCTCTCCGATCCGTTCACCACGACCCTGCGCGCTGGGGAGCTGGTGACGGCGCTGCGGATTCCGCTACCGACCGTCCACACCGGATACGGGTTCCGCGAGGTAAGCCATCCGGTCGGCAGCCAGCCGGTCGTGTGTGTCGCCGCGGCGGTGCGGTTGCGCCGGGACGGCCTGGTGCGTAACGCCCGCGTCGCCGTGTCCGGGCGCGGTGCGCCACCGGTTCTGGTCGACGTCACGGCGTCGTTGACCGACGGGAACGCACCGGACCTGATCGCCGGCGCAATGCGATTCGTCGCGGAGGCCGCCGAGGGCCACGGTCCCGGGCCGGAGTACTGCCGTGCCGCGGCGAGAAAGCTCGCCCGTGCCGCTCTCGCGGAGGCGACCGGCGGAAGATACGGGGAGGAGAGTTGAACGTCAACGGAGTGCCCGTGGGCGCCGGCGTCGATGCCCGCCTGACGTTGGCTGACCAGTTGCGCGAACGGCACGGCCAGTCCAGCGTGCGGACCGGGTGCGAGCAGGGCGTGTGCGGGTCCTGCACGGTGCTGCTTGACGGCGCGACGGCGCGGTCGTGTACCGTGCTAGCCGCTCAGGCCGCCACCGCGACCGTGGTCACCGCACAGCACACCGATCCGCTATTCGACCGGCTGCGCGACGTGTTCTGGTCCGAACACGCCTTCCAGTGCGGCTTCTGCGCCTCGGGGTTCCTCGTGGAGAGCTACGCCCTGATCGTGGAGAACCCACACCCCACCGAGGCGGACATCCGGCGGCGACTGGCCGGCAACCTGTGCAGGTGCACCGGCTACGAGAGCATCGTGCGCGCCGTGCTGCGCGCGTGCGAGCCAGGTGATCACGATGACGCGCGGTAGGACAGGCGAGGCAGTCGGAGCCAGTGCGCGGCGCGCGGAGGACCGGTCATTCCTCACCGGCGACGCACGATACATCGCGGATCTGCGCGTTTCCGGTGCGCTGAGCGCGCGGTTCGTGCGTAGCCCGCACCCCCACGCCGACATCGCCGCCATCGACACCAGCGAAGCGCTCGCCCTGTCCGGCGTTATCGCCGTTTTCACCGGCATCGACATGAAGGCGACTCTCAACCCGATCACGATCGCCTGCCCGCTCGACGATTACACCGCACCCGCGTTCGAGCCGCTGGAGTCACACCGTGTGCGGTTCCAGGGCGACCCGGTCGCCCTGGTGGTCGCTGAGAGTCCTGCTCTGGCCGAGGACGCCGCCGAACTGGTCGCGATCGACTACCGGCCGCTGACGCCGGTGTTGGACCCCGACACCTCGACGACCCCGCTGTTCGATGACATGACGAGCAACGTGCTCTATACCGAGCAGCACAGCTACGGCGACGTCGACGCCGAGTTCGCGGCGGCGGACCGGGTGCTGCGCCACACCCTCAGCCAGGATCGCTGCCAGAACTCGCCGATGGAACCGCGTGGCGGTATCGCCGACTACGACAGCTCGACCGGAAGACTGCGCTACGACGTGGCCTCCCAGTCACCCAACTCGCACCGAACGTACCTAGCCTCCGTGCTCGGCATGGATATCGACCTCATCCAAGTGTGCGCGCCACCCAACATGGGTGGTTCGTTCGGGATCAAGGGCGGCGTCTTCCGCGAGGACATCGCGGTCTGCTGGGCGGCGCGCACCCTGGGGCGCCCGGTTCGCTGGATCGAAGACCGCCGCGACCACCTGACCACGGCCGGTCAGGCGCGGGGAGAACGCATCACCATTGAGGTCGCGCTCGACGCAGACGGAACCCCCCGGGCACTGCGCGCCGCGCTCACCGTCGACCAGGGCGCCTATCCGGTGCCACCGGTGGCCAGCGCGGTATTCACCACGATCGTGCGCTGCATGCTGCCCAACTGCTACCAGCTGTCGGCCTACGCGTTCACCGCGCGCCTCGTGTTGACCAACCGCTGCCCCTACGTCGCCTACCGGGGCCCCTGGGAGATGGCGATCTTCGCGGCCGAACGCACCGCGGACCTAGTCGCCCGTGCCATCGGCGAGGAGCCGAGCAGCTATCGACTGCGCAACCTCATCCGCGTCAACGGCCCCGATCCGCGCATGATCACCGGCCCTACCCTGCGTGACCTGCCACAGCTCGGATCAACATTGCGCGCCTGCACGCGCATCGCTGACATCGACGAATTCCGGTGCGTCCAGAAACACGCATGGGCGCAGGGGCGCCTGCTCGGCATCGGCATCGCCACCATGGTGGAACTGGCGCCGGGCCCGTGGAGCCTGCACGAGGCCATGGGCGCGCACATGGGCCCTGAGCCGGTCCGGCTCGTCCTCGCGCCCGACGGCCGGCTGACCATCTTCACCGCTCAGGTCCCGCACGGGCAGGGCCAGGCGACGACGCTCTCGCAGGTCGCGGCGACCACGCTCGGTCTGGCCCTGCACGATGTCGACGTCGTGTCCGGCGACACCGCGCGAGTGCCCTATAGCCTCGCCGGCACCGGCGCGAGCCGCTCCGCCGCACTGGCCGGCGGCGCCGTCTTGCGCGCCGCCCGCACGCTGCGCGCGACGCTGCTGGGCGCGGCCGGGCGCCAGCTCGGCGTGGCCGCGGCAGGACTCGCGCTGCGCGACGGCCACGTCGCCAGCATCAGCGACAATTCGATCCTGCTCGAGCTGCCCCGGCTGGTCAAACAGTGTTTCAACGACGAGCGGGGCAGGGCCGCGCTCGACGTCACTGAGATATACGACAGCGAGGAGGCCGGCTGGGCGGAGGCAACGCACTGCTGCTGGGTCGAGGTCGATCCCGAACTCGGTACCGTGCGCATCCCCCGCTACGTCATCGTCGCCGATAGCGGCCTGATCATCAATCCGGCCATCGCCGACGGGCAACTGCGCGGCGGAGCGACCCAGGGCATTGGCACGGTGCTGTTCGAACGCAGCACCTACGGCACGGACGGGGGCCAGCTCACACCGACCTTCAACGAATACCTGTTGCCGAACACGCTCAGCACTCCCCGGATCGAGGTGGTGCACGCCGACACGGAGCGGCCTGGTGACGTGCCCTACCGGGGGTTGGGGGAAGGCGGCGCGATCCTCGCGCCAGCGGCCGTGGTCGGGGCGATCGAGGACGCCGTCGCCCACCTCGGCATCCGCATCCACGAACGTCACCTGCCGCCGTGGCGGATCAGGCAGCTCATCGTCTCGGCCGGGGCACGACGGCCGGCCGCGTCATGACGGGCAGGCGCGGCCTGGGGCCGCGGGCGTGGCGGGTCCTGACGGCGTCGGGCCTGTCACAGCTCGGCAGCGGGCTCACCCATCCCTTCCTGCTCATCTACCTCAGCCACGTGGCGGGTGTGCCGGTCAGCGCGGCCGGGATCGTGTTGGGCGTCAGCGGTGTTGGCGGCCTGGCTGGCAGCGGGCTGGCCGGGGTGCTCGCCGACCGGATCGGCACCGGCCGTGCCGTGGTAGTGATGCTGGCCGTCAGTGCCCTCGGCACGGGCAGCTTCGCCGCCGCGCACGGCGTGCTCGGCTCGTCGGCCGCCGCGTTCGGCTACGGCGCCGGCATCGCCGGGATCTGGACCGCGCTGACCCCGTTGCTCGCCGCGACGGTGCCGGCCGACCAGCAGGGCCGGGTACTCGGCACCAACTACTGGGTGAGCAGTGTCGGCTTCGGGATCGGCTCGCTGTTCGGGGCGCTCCTCCTTGACAACCAGTCCGCCACGGCGTACCGGGCGGTATTCGTGGCCGACGCGGCCTCCTTCCTCGCCTTCGCCGGCCTTCTCCTGCTGACCGGGGAGACCCGGCGCGCGGCCGCGAGCCCAGCGCCGCGCGAGGAACAGCTCCCGGCCCGCGACACCGGACGGTCCCGCCGGATCCTGATCATGGTCACGGCGGTCAACGCGCTGCTGGTCACCGCGGCGCTCAGTCAGCTCAATGCCGCGTTCCCGGCTTTCGCGACCGGCCCCGCTGGCGTGCCAACGGGAGTGGTCGGTGTGGCCATCGCGGTCAACGCGGCCACGGTCGTCGTCGCCGGACTGGTGCTGAACCGGCGGCTGGACCGTTACTCCCGGACAGCTCTGGCCGCAGCGGCGGGCGTGCTGTTCGCGCTGACCTGGCTGGTAGTGCTGGCGGCGGGTGCGGACCGCGGCGGTCGCGTCGCGGCGGGATGCCTGATCGGCGCACTCGCGATCTGCGCGATCGGCGAGGTACTCCTGGCGCCCAGCTTCTCCACCCTGGTCAACTCCCTGCCCCCGCACGCGCTGCGCGGCCGGTACAACGCGGTGTTCAACCTCTCCTGGCAGCTCGGTTCCATTGCCGGGCCGGCGTTGTCCGTCGCCTTCATCGGGCGCGGCCTCGGCACCCCGGTGCTGCTCGGCCTCGCCGGCGGCTGCCTGGCCTGCGTGATCGTCACGGTCGCCGTCGGCAGGCGTGTGCCCCGGTATGTCAACAACATCCAATCGCAACCAGCGCTCGGATAGGAGCACTCATGAGACTCGGCAGGACGCCACTGTCCGGCACGACGACGGGGCCATCGGCATCGGACGTCTCGCTGCACATGGGCCTAGCACGGTTCACCGACGCGGGCTTTCCCTGGTTCTCCCCGATCGGTCAGCGATTGATGACCAGGATCGCGGCCGTGGTGCGCGCCAGCATGGAACGCGCGGGCTACGCGGAGTTCCGGGGACCCGCGGTGAGCCGGATCGAGACGATCGCGCCGGCCGGCTGGCTTGACAAGTTCGGTGATGAACTAATCGGCTTCGACGCGCCGTATGACGCCTACACCCTCTCTCCCACCAGCGAGGAGCCGCTACTCACCTTTATCGGCAGTGACGGGCTGGTTTCGCACCGCCAACTGCCCATGCGGCTGTTCGAGTTCCGGGAGATCTTCCGGTTCCGGGACCGCCCGCAAGGCATTTACAATTCGCGCCAGTTCCAGTGCTGCCTGTTCGCCAGCCTGGACGTCGATCACGAGGCGTACCTGATCAGTGCGGAGCACGCCCAGTCCACCATCGCCGCGATCCTGCGTGCCCTGGATCTGCGCGCTGAACTGGTCACCGACAAGCTCACCGGCGGGTTCGAGTTCATCTTCCCGTTCGAACGCGGTGACCGCCCGCGCAGCCGTACTATTCCCTATCACCGCGACCCGCATCGCGCGACGACGGCCGACGACGACGAACCGCAGGGCGGGCTGGCGATGGGGTACCGCTACGAGCCTGTCGACCGGTTCGACGTCAGGTACCGCGACGCGGATAACCAGGTCCGCGTCCCGGTCATGGGCACCTACGGGCTCGGCATGCAGCGCTGTGTCGTCGCCCTGGCCGAGCAGCACCGCACGGCCCACGGCGTGGCATTCCCCGCCCAGGTGCGGCCCTTCGACGTCACCGTTGTGCCCCAAGGAAAAACACCGGAGATCCTCGACCACGCGTGCCGGATCTACCAGGAACTGCTCGATCACGGGATCAACGCGGCCCTCGACGATCGGCTGAATCTCGGTCTCGGCCAACGTTTGCGCTTCGCCGACGCCTACGGCGTGCCGTGGCGAGTCGTGGTCGGCGCGTCCGACCTCGCCCAGGGACAGGCGGAACTGCGCCGTGAACAGGATTCAAGCTTCGCGGCACGCAGAATGCCGACCAAAAAACTACTGACCCAACTCTTCGCCGAGCACGCCGAACCATGGTCACCACGCGAGGGAGTACGACTGTGACTACCGTTGGCACCACTGCCACACCGATCACATGGCCGGCCGCGCTACCGCAGCACGCCCGTCTGGGCGTCTGGGCACCCAGTTGCCCCGGCCCGGTCGTCTTCCCCCGCCGGTTCGGCCGAGGGCTCGCCGCGCTGCGGGCGGCTGGCTACACCGTAACCGCGGGCAAATCGTGCGACGCCGCGCTCGGTGCCGGCACGCTCGCGCCGAACGCGCTCGCCGCCGAACTGCACGAGCTGCTTGACGAGTGCGACGGCGTGGTCGCCGCGGTTGGCGGCTGGACGCTCACCTCGGTGCTGCCGCACATCGACTGGGACCGGGTCGGACGCGCGGCGAAGCCGATCATCGGCTACAGCGACATCACCTCCCTGCTCAACCTCACCGCGCGCCGGGCAGGACTCGTCGCCTTCCACGGTCCCATGGTCATCTCCGAGTGGGGCGAGGCCGACGGGCCCTGGCTGCACACCGGCGCGGAGTTCACCGCGGTACTCGCCGACGAGCACTGGACCAGCCACCGAGTGCCACCGGCCACCGAATGGAGCGACGAGAACCTGTTCTGGGATCGCGACGACACCCGCCGCCAGCGCGGCAACTCGGGTGACCAGCCGGTGCGATCACTGCGTGCCGGCCTCGCCGAGGGACCGCTGTGGGGCGGTTCTCTCGTGGTACTCGGCCTGCTGCTCGGCACCCCGCTATGGCCGGAGCCGGAGCCGGGTTCGATCGTGGTCATCGAGGTCGACGGGATAGCCCCAGACGAACTGTGGGCGCGGCTCACGCAGTTCCGGTTGGCGGGCGTCTTCGACCGGGCCTCGGCCGTGGTGGTCGGCAAGATCGGCAAACCCGGCCGCTGCCCCTCGGGATTCGCGGATTTCGACGAGGTGATCCGCGCGTGCGTGCCGACGCCGGTCGCCGCCGGTTTCGACATCGGTCACACCGAGCCGATGGCCACCCTGCCGATCGGTGGCCGGGCAAGACTGACCTGTCCGGACAGTGCGGCACCCGAACTGGTTCTGCTGCGTGAAGAGGGACAGTGCTGGCGGGATGGTGCTAGTCGGCGAGAGTGACAGGAAGGCGCAGTCCCCGAGCAGATCAGCGGAGCATCCGGCCAGGTGGCACAGGTTTTCGGCCCCGCCACAAGTACGATCACGGCTGCCGTCGCGGCGGTCGCCGGCCTGGTGATCGCGGGAGCGGGTACGGCGGCGAATGCGACGACCACACCGGTCCCGCACACCATCGCCGGCAGCGCGGTGCCGTTCACCAGCACCGCGCACTCGACGGGAACCGTCGCGGGCGCCACCAGGCTGACCATCCAGCTCGGGCACCACCCCGGCCAAGGCAGCCGCCACCGGCCCGACGTACCCCTGCTCGAACTACTACGGGCAGAACACCGCGACCATCGACTACCCGAAGGCCGGCACAAGCTACCCGACCGTGGTCTGCGGGTACTCCGCCGGGCAGCTCAGGTCCGCCTACGGCGCTAACACGGTGAACACCGGCAAGGGCGAGACGATCACCCTCACCCTGGTCGAACTGGGCCTCACCCCGGGCTTGTTCACCACGCTGCAAGACTATGCGGCAAGCAACGGGCTGCCCGCTCCGTCGGCGGCACGGTACTGCGCGGTCACGCCACTCGCGCGGTAGGTACGCTGTGCGCCGCCCACGCCCGCCGGATCATGATCGGAGGTGATGTGCGAGGCCACCAGGTAACTGCCCGGCGGCAGCGCCGCGAGCAGTGTCGCCACGATGCCGACCGGATCGTCCTCATCCGTGATGAAGTGCAGGATGGCGAGCAGCATCAGCGCGACGGGCTGACTGAAGTCGAGCGTTTCGCATACGACCGGGTCGGCGAGGATCTTTTCCGGCGCCCGCAGGTCTGCCTCGATATACGCGGTCCGGCCGACCGGCGAGGAGGTGAGCAGCGCGCGGGCGTGCGCCAGCACGAGCGGATCATTGTCCGCGTACACGATGCGGCTATCCGGGGCGATGCGCTGCGCGACCTCGTGGGTGTTGTTCGCGCTCGGCAGGCCGGTGCCGATATCGAGGAACTGCCGGATGCCGACCTCGCCGGCCAGGTAGCTCACCGCCCGTTCGAGGAACTTGCGGTTCTCCCTGACGGCGACGCGCAGCGTCGGCAGGCTCTGCAACGTGATCTTCGCCGTCTCGCGGTCGATCGCGAAATTGTCCTTGCCGCCCAGGTAATAATCGTACATACGCGCCGAATGCGGCCGGGAGGTGTCAACTCCCGGGGGACCCGCCTCCTGTGACCCGCTTGACATCCGTGATGCTCCTTCCCCTCGTGTCTTCCAACTTGTTCGAAAGCTGCGGAAGAAATTTCCAGCCCGCTTTGCCTGTGGGTGCCGGAAACGGTGTCATCAATGCGGCCTGGGCAAATCTGTGGATTAGGACGCCAAGCCCCTGCCTCGCCCGTGCCCTCGCCGGGGACCCGCGTGGCCGCGCTATCGCAGTTCTTCCGCGCGGTGGGCATCCCGCTGCTCGAGGCGTACGGGCTGACCGAAGGCTCGCTCAACATCTTCAACCGCGTGGACGACTTCAGGTGCGGGACCGCGGGCAAGCCGCTGCCCGGCACCCCACCTTGCACGTCACGCAACCCCCGCAGCGGCGTCGACGCAGACTGTCCGCCATACGGGCGGTCAAACATGGCGGCGCACAGGCCTCACCGTCCGCTATGCCCCTTGACAAGTGTCGTCTGTGATGTTTTAAGTAGATTTATTATTTATTTTGTGCGCTTTTGCCGGGTTGGTGGCAGCTTCATCGCGCCTTGCCCCGGCGCGGCCTGGGACAATGGAGGAAGGATCTTGAGAAGGATCAAGCGGATTCTTGGCGTTCTCGCCGTTACGGCACTCGCGGTGGCTGGCCTCAGCGCCGGGTCTGCCTCGGCGGCCACTCAGCCGATCCCCCACACGAAAGCGGCGTGGCAGGCGGCCATAGCACATGTCCGGGAGCCGGGTCGCGGGTGCTATAGCGCCTCGTATCCCGCGCTGGCGTGGCACGACGTCACGTGCGTGGCCGCACCGAAGCTGCCCCTGGTGCCGGCGCCGCTATCTAGGTCAGCAAGGCACGCCGGACCAGAGACAACAGGTGATGGCCAGGACTACTCGGCCCAGGTGTCGGGATTGATCTCCCAGGCCACAGGAACGTTCCAGAATGTGAGCTCGGGCATCACCGAGAAGGGCCAGACGGGTGGCTCAGGCTCGAAGGTCAAGAACAGCTTCTCGCTTCAGCTCAACACCCAGTTCTTCTCCGGCTCGCCCGCGTGCTCGGGGAGCAGCGACCCCTCTGGCTGCCAGGCGTGGCAGCAGTTCGTGTACACCTATGAAGACAGCTCCACCAGCTACATCTTCATGCAGTACTGGCTGATCAACTATGACGCCACGTGCCCCTCGGGCTGGTACACGTACTCGGAGGACTGCTACACCAACAGCAACGCGGCCGATGTGAGCACGGTGACCGCCAGCCAGCTCGCCACTGTACAGCTTTCGGGGAGCGCCACGTCGGGTGGAAGTGACGGGGTGTCGTTGTCGGTCGGCTCGGGGCAGGCAACTACCGTCACTGCCGATGACAGCATGATTGATCTTGCTGCGTACTGGAACACGACCGAGTGGGGCGCGTTCGGCGACGGTGGAGGCAGCGAGGCGGACTTCGGCGCAAACACGTCGCTGGAGGCGCAGACGGCCTTGACGGCCAGCAGCGGCTCTTCGGCGCCTGCCTGCGTCAGCGAAGGCTTCACCGGCGAGACGAACAACCTCACCCTGACCACCACGCCGGCGCTCGGCAGCGAGTCGTCGCCCACGATGGCCTCCGAGCAGACCAACGGCACAAGCGGAACCGCGAGCTGCGCGGTCGCCGGCTGACCCTGGCCCCGGCTGGTGTCGCCCGGCCCGGGGCGCGGCACCAGCCGGGGCATGCCGGTAAGCACCACCGGTCCGCCTGGGCAGCGGCAGCGCGCTGGTGGTGCACTCGTCGTCATAACCTGGGACGGGCAAGCCTGGTCAGCAGGTTGTACCGGTACACCATGATCACGTAGCCGTCCACACGATACGTCTGCGCCGGGCGGCCGAAGAACTCCTGTCCGGCGCTCACCGCGATCCCGCCAAGCGGCCCGTCCGGGTTCTCCATGGCGACGACAAAGTTTGCCCGGCGCTCGCCGGGGTCATACCACGCGGCATCAGCCTCCCAGGCATAAACGCCCGTGCCCTGATTGGTGACGGGAGCGACGAGCGTCTTGCCGCCGCTGTCCACCGTGGTGCTGCTGGCCTGCCAGTAGGCGGCAAGGCCCTCGGTGTACCCGTGCGCGGTGAGCCACCCCGCCAGGGGCATGTTCTCGGCAGCGACCGGCGCCCCGGTCGCCGCGTAGCACAGCGCGGCCAGGCAAACCGCGAGCCATGCACCTCCGGCTGGCAGCAGCGCCAGGCGGGCGGCGCGGGCCCGATCCGGCAGCAGCCCAGGCAGCACTCGGCCGACAAGCACCGCGCCGAACGGCAGCAGCACGGCGACCTCGTGTGCCTGGCCGACCGACGCCAGCTCGATGGTGAAGATCGCCGCGGCCATCATGGCTGCCGCGCCGGCGACAACGACCTGCGTCACCCGGTCCACGCGGGTGACGTACCAGAAGATCGCCACAAGCAGCGCGAGCCCGGCGAGCGCCAGGCCGATCAGGTGGAACCGCGCGAGGAGGGCCAGCCCGTGGTTCCCCTGGCCGCTGGCGCCGAAGAGCAGCAGCAGCGTCTCGCCAAGCGCCCGGGCGTGACCCGGCAACTGCGACCTGGCGACGAGCAGCTGCTGCGGAAGTGGGAGCAGGTCGAAGCCACCGAGCGCGCGGACCGCCCGCTCGGTACCTGCCGCCAGCGGTATTGAGACCGCGGCGGCCATCCCCAGCGCGGTGTCGTACCAGAACTCACGGAGCGGGCGGAGCCGTACGGCCAGCGCGACCAGCCGGACCACCGCCACCGCGCCGACCGGGACGGCCAGCGCGACCAGGGCGAGCTCGTCCGCGACCTGGGCCCAGGCCAGCAGCCCGCACACCGCCACCGGTACGTACCAGCGCTCCCGGGCTCGGTCGAGAACAAGCAGGATGAGCAGGATGGGCACGGCGGTGCCGAAGTGGTCGGGATTCTCCAAGAGCACCGGCGTGCCTGCGGCCGATGGCGCGAGCATGATGCCGACGGCCAGAAGTGCGCGGACCACGCCAGCCAGGCCCTTGGCCCGGCCTCGGGCCAGCAGCGCCGCGAGCAGCACGGTCAGCGTGTACGTGAGAGCACCGCAGATGTGCACCACATCTGGCCGCAGGCCACGGACGAGATCGACGAGCATGTATTCAGGCAACTCGGTGGTGTAGAACGAGACGTCTCCCGTCCACCACCCGCGAAGCAGCAGGTTGCCGTGCAGCATGTCCTGCGCCTGCAGCACCTGGGCAGCGCCGTCAGAGTTGAACGACGCGGCCCGTGACTGCAGAAGATACAGGATGAACAGCACGGCCGCGGCGAGCAGCAGGCCGCCCGCCCTCAGCAGCCGCGACCGCGGGAAAGGCCGCGGAGTTACGTCCGCGACCGACCCCGCCGCGGCGCTGGCATCGATCGCGTTTCCTGCTGGGTGCACCGAGAAGCCGCCCTGCCCTTGAGAACCTTGCTGCCACTAGCTACGCCCGCCACCGGTTGCCCACCGTAGCTGACGAATGCCATCCGGACGGCGGATCACCGTAAACCGCAATAACGCAGTAAGAAGCGACGGGTGCAGGCAGCGCGCGGGCCTAGGCGCCGGGGACCACCGCCATGGCGAAGATGTGAGCGGTCTGCAACCCTGAGCCGTCTCCTCCGCCCAGGGTCGCCGGCAGCGTGACGCTGGCGACCGTCTTGGCCGGGTTGATGGGGACGGTGTAGCCGAAGACGGCGACCTGGTAGTCCCCGTTAGGGCTGTTCGTCGGGTTCCAGTGGGCGCTGACCGCCAGAATGTCGTCACCGCCGTTCCCTGAGAAGGGGCCGGTGGCCCCGACAGGCGCGACCGTCCAGTTGTCGGCGACGAGGGTGAAGGACTGTGTGGTTCCGTCGGTGTAGGTGATGGTTCCCGTGCCCGTCGACGTCCCGTGGGTCCCGGAAAGGAGGAACGCCAGGCCGGAGCCCGATCCTCCGAGGTCGACCGTCTGGCCGGCCACTTGGACGTTGTCCGCGGTACCGGCGGCGACGCTGGGCCAGGTGAAGGCAGCACCGTCGTGACTGATCGTCTCTCCTGGTGCGATCCCGGCCGCGGCAAGCGCCTGAGCGGAGAAGCTGTTGCCCGCTCCGTCAAAATTGCCGGCCGTCGGGGCGGAGTCGCTGGTGGTGCCGATGTTGTTGAACGCCTGCGCAAGCGAGGCGTAGGGCGTCAGCACATCGATGAACGCGTCCCCGTTGTCGACGGCGGCTCCTTCGGTCGTGGTCAGGGCGACGTCGAGTTCCACGTTGAGCCCGGCCGACGTGGCCGAGACGGTGAGAGTTTCTGTCGCGGCCTGGCCGGGTGGCAGGACGACGCTTCCGGTGGCGGGAGTCACGGTGAGTCCTGCTGGTGCCGCGACCTGCCAGGTGGTGGCGGCCGCGGACCCGGTGCGGTTGGTCAGGCGGAGAGAGACCGCGCTTGAGGTTCCGGCCGTGACCATCAGCGACGCCGGCGTGAACTCGCCGGTCACCAACTCGGGCACCTGTACCTGCTCAAATCCCGTGAGGGTCAGGTTGCTCCCGCCTGCCGTCAGCGTCGCCTGGGCCCCGAGCTGTTCCAGGCGGGCGGAGTCGCCGGGCGGGGCGATGACGCTCCAGGTGGTGACCAGCGATGCTCCCGGCGTGACGTGAGTGAACACATCCGGGGTCGTGGGCGCTGCCGTCCAGCCGACCGGGGTGACCAGCGAGACACGCACGCTTTGCTGGCTCGCGTTGCCGGCGACGGCGACCGTCGAGCGGACCGTGGTCGGTTGCGCCGCGGGAAAGATCTTGGGTGCCGCGACCGTGACCTGGGTTGCCCCGCTGGCGGCGGGCAGGCCGAGGACGGCGTGGAGTAGTGTGTTCGCTGACGAATCACCGATCATGAAGCGGTACTCACCGGGAGCTACCGCCCAGCCGTTGGCCGCGGTGCTCCAGTAGCTGAGGTCGCTCTTGGTGACGGTGAAGCTGACCTGAGCCGATTGCAGTGGCTGGAGGGTGACCTTCGCGAACCCCTCAAGCTGCTTAGGCGGCTCCCCGGCCGGCGATGGGTCGCCCACATACAGCTGCGCGACCTCGGCCCCGGCCACGGGCCCGGTATTCGTAACCGTCGCCGAGACGGTGAACGACGGGTCGTCCGATCCCCCCCGCGCTGTCACGTGCTCGTGGCTGAACGAGAACTTGGTGTAGGACAAGCCGTAGCCGAAGGGGAACAGCGGGCTGAAGTTGTGCACCTCATACCAGCGGTACCCGACGTCGATGCCCTCGTAGAAGTCGTCGGTCGCGGCGTTACCCCACGAGTCCGACGAAGCGGTCGGTGTCTGGGCCAGGTTGCGCGGCCACGTCTCGGTGAGATGACCGGACGGGTTGGCGTCGCCGAACAGGATCGCGGCGATGGCCGACCCGTCGGCCTGGCCCGGATACCAGGCCTCAAGCACGGCCGGCACCTTGCTCAGCCAGGGCATGCTGATGGGAGAGCCGGTGTCGAGGACCACGATCGTGTGCGGGTTCGCCGCGACGGTCGCCTCGATCAGCTGGTCGGTGTTGCCGCCGATGTCCAGACTGGTTCGATCGTCATACGTCGCCCCGCCCTGCTCGCACTCCTGGTCGTTGGCGAACACGATGGCAACCGAGGAACTGGCGGCGAGCTGCGCTGCCGCGCTGATGCTCGACCCATCGGCGTAGCCGACCTGCGTGCCCGGCCCGGCGAGGGCCTGGATGCCGGCCAGGGGAGTCACCACGTCGGTCGGGGTCACGGCTCCGCTGCCGCAGCCGACGGTCTTCGGCTGGGCTGACCCGGCCGCTCCGATGACCGCGATGGACGTCGTCTTCCCGGCGCTGAGCGGCAGCTGGCCGCCGGCGTTCTTGAGCAGGACCGTGCTCTGCTCCGCGACCTGCTTGGCGAGCTGGACGTCCGCAGGCGTGCTGACACTCGCGGACAGGGAGCCGGTGTCCGGATGCTGGAAAAGCCCGTGGACGAACATCTCATCGAGAATTCTGGCCACGTGGTCGTTGATGTAGGCCATGGGGATCGAGCCATTTTCGACGTCGGCCAGCAGCGGAGCACCGTAGTTACCGGCAGCCGGCATAGTGATGTCAAGCCCCGCCTCGACGGCTCCGACGCTGTGCGCGCCATCCCAGTCGCTGGTGATGAAGCCCGGGAACTGCCAGTCGGTCTTGGCGTCCTGGGTCAGCAGCAGCGGGTCCTGGTTGTTGTAGACACCGTTGGTGTAATCCGCGGCGGCCATGATGGCCCCGGCCTGGCCGCGAGCGACCGCGGCCGCGAATGGCTTCTGATAGATCTCCTCCAGCGCCCGACGCGAAACGACGGAGTTCACGTTCGGACGGTTGTACTCCTGTGAATAGGCGCCGATGTGCTTGATCTCCGCGATAACGCCCGCCGATTGCAGACCCTGGACCTCGGCCACCCCCATGGCACTGGTTAGGTAGGGATCCTCGCTGAAGGTCTCGTAGTTCCGGCCCCACAGCGGAGCCCGCATGATGTTGATCATCGGGCCCAGGACCACGTTGGTGCCCTTTCCCCGCTGTTCGCCACCAACGGCCGCGCCGTACTGCTCGACCAGCGACGTGTCCCACGTGGCCGCGGCGGCCTCGCCGTCGGGGAAGGCGGTGATGTCCGCCTGTCCATCGCCGACTCCTGCGCCGTTGTCCTCGAGTGTGAGCGCCGGGACGCAGAGACTGGGGACACCGGGTACGTACCCGGCGTAGCCGGGATTCCCCGAGCTCGTGCCGGACAGCATCGAGAGCTTCTCGGCGAGGGTCATCCGGGCCAGGACCTCGTCCACGCGCGTGGAGATCGGTGCCTGGGAGTCGACCCAGGGGCACGTTCCGGTCCCCGCCGGCCCGGCCGGCGACTGTCTCCCGCTGACCGAGGAGGCCGCTGCCGCAGAGCCCTTGGCGCCGGTGCTCGCGCTGGCGGCCGGGTTCGCGGCCAGCGCGAGCACCAGGCACAGCGCGGCGAAGGCGACAACGCCCAGCTTCGGCAGCGAGTCTCCAAGGGCGAGGTGCCCTCTGTGGTGCGCTCCTGTGCGCCAAGTCAGCCCAGTTACCATCTGAACGAACTTATCCGAAACTGATCAGACAGGAAATATCACAAGATGGAACGAACTGGGCATGACCGATTCCGGCCACCGGCACCTACGGGCCCTGCGGCTCGTTAAGCGCCGCCGCCACGGCCGACAGGCCCACCGCGCTTGAGGCCTTGACCAGGACGACATCGGCCGGGCGCAGCGATTCCCTGACAAGTTCGGCCGCGGCGTCGCGATCCGGCACTGCGCGCACGGACACGCCGGCCTGGCGCGCGGCCGCGGCCATGGCGTCCGGTCCTTCGCCCGCGCCTACCGTCACGAGCACGGCGACGCCAACCTCGCCCGCCAGTGCGCCGATGGCGGTGTGATAGTGGATCGTCCCTTCGGCCAGATGCTTCATCTCGCCGAGAACGGCGATCATGCGGCGGCCAGCGGCCATCGCGCCGAGCGTGCGGAGCGCCGCCCGCGTGGAGACCGGGTTGGCGTTGAAGGCGTCGTCGATGACCGTAACGCCATCGGGGCGTTCCGTTATCTGGAAGCGGCCCTGCGAGCGTGGCACCGCGCTGCTCAGAGCGGCGCCGATCCGGTCGGCCGTAACGCCAACGGCACTCGCGGCGCACGCGGCGGCAAGCGCGTTGGCGACCTGGTGCTCGCCGAGCAGGCGCAGCCGTACCGGGGCATCCCCCGCTGGGGTGCACAGGGTGAACGACGCGTGGCCCGCCTCGTCGAGGGTCACGTCCCGCGCCCGCACGGCGGCGCCGGTGCCGTTTCCGTAGAACATCACCGTCGCGGGGGTCTGGCGCGCCATGGCGGCGACGCGTTCGTCATCGGCGTTGAGTAGCGCGAACCCGCCCCGCGCCGCCGCGGGCAGGTGCCGTACCATTTCGGCCTTCTCCTGCGCGATGCCTTCGATTCCGCCGTTCGTGAGCACGTGCACGGGTCCGACGTTGAGCACCAGGCCGATCTGCGGCCGCGCCACCCGCACGAGATGGGTGATGTCACCCGGCTTCGCCGCGCCCATCTCCAAGACGAGGTAGCGGGTCTCCCGGTCAGCGCGCAGGATGGTCAGCGGGAGCCCTATCTCATTGTTAAAGGAACGGGCGGTGGCGACGGTCGGCGCCTCGCGCTCGAGGATCTGGGCGAGCAGATCCTTGGTCGTGGTCTTGCCGACCGACCCGGTGAGCCCGATGACGACGGGACTCAGGCGGCTCCGGACGAGCTCGGCCAACTTGGTCAGCGCGGTGACCACGTCGCCGGTCACCACGCACGGCCCGTCGACGGGCCGCGAGCCAAGCACCGCGCTCGCGCCGGCGGCGTACGCCGCGCGTGCGAAGTCGTGGCCGTCGCTGCGCGTTCCCACGATGGCGGTGAACAAGGCGCCGGCCGTCACCTCGCGGGAGTCGATGACCACCGGCCCGGTGACGGTGAGCCCGGGGTCGGCGGCCCCGTGCACCGTCCCGCCCACCGCCCGCGCGATCTCCTCTAGGGTCAGGGGGATCATCGTGCGACCTCGCTGGCGAACTCGGAGCGGCGGGCCCGGTCACGTCTGCGCGCGTGCCGGGCGAGGGCGAGCTCGATGAGGCGGTCGAGGAGCTGCTCGTACGGCAGCCCGCTCTCGGCCCAGCCCCGGGCGAACATCGAGCGGGCGGTGAACCCGGGCATGGTGTTGATCTCCCCGATGTAGAGCCTGTTGGCCGCTTCGTCATACAGGAAGTCGACCCGTGCCAGGCCGTAGCCGCCTATAGCGTGGAACGCCCGTAGTGACATCTCGCGCACCCGCGCGGTGACGGGTGCCGGCACGTCCGCGGGCGAGGTTACCGTGGTCGCCTTGCTGAAGTACTTCTGCTCGTAGTCGGGGAAGCCGTCGGCGACCTTGAGCTCGGACGGCAGCGAGGCCTCGGCCTCGTCGGCGTCACCGATGACCCCGCAGAGCAGCTCCCTGGAGGTGATTCCCTCCTCGACCAGAACGACATCGTCATACCGGAACGCCTCATCGACGGCGCGGGTCAGCTCGGCGGGCCCGGTGACCCGCGAGACGCCGATGGAGGAACCCATGTTGGCTGGCTTGACGAACCGGGGCCAGGGCAGCCCGTCCGTCATCTTCAGCGGGTCCTCGCTGGTCCGCCACTGCCGCTGCGTGAACCAGACGCCGGGGACGACCGGGAGGCCTTCGGCGTCGAACGCGCGCCTCATGGCCACCTTGTCCATGCCGACCGCGGAGGCGGCCACGCCGGAGCCGACGTACGGCACGTCGAGGGCCTCCAGGTAGCCCTGGAGCACTCCGTCCTCACCGTACGGCCCGTGTATGACGGGAAAGACGACATCGAGCCGCTCGACGACAGTTTCCGGTGCCTCGGAAGAGACCAGGCGGCCGCCGCGCCTGAGCTCGACCTCGGTGCCCTCGGCGGTCAGCCGGTCCTGTATGGCCGGTCCGTCGGACCTCCTGGCCACAGCCTCCCGTACCGCTTGGGCCGGAAGCAGCCTCCAGCGGCTGTCCTTGCCTACTCCGATGGCGACAGGACGGAACCGGTCGGCACTGAGCCCACGGACGACGGCCAGCGCAGAGGCGCCGGATACCTCGTGTTCGGCGGACGGCCCGCCGAACACCACGCCGATGCACGTCTGCTCGTCCGGCGTCAGCGGAACATCCGTCAGATTTCCCACACAGCTCCTTCCCATGCATAAGGCCAGGAGTGGACTACAGGCCGGGCGGCAACATGTGGCGCCCTGGTGATGTTAGCGAGCCGGACGGCGGCAACTCGGCTAATTCCGCCAAACCCGCTCTTTTGGCGGCGGCGGCCATCTTGCCTAGCCAGTGCCAGATGCCGCCGACGCTCACCTCGGTGCGGCTCATCACCTCGATCTTCTCGGCGACGGCCGGGTCGGCGCCGTCGGCATAGGCCTTGTACCTGGCCAGGGTCTGCTCCCGGACCATCGCCACCGCGTGGTCGAGATCGAGGCCGAGGCGGCGCGCATGCCGGGTGCGCTCCACCCAGACCGTGATCTCCTCCGCCGACCGGTCCAAGATCTCCGGCACGTTCGACGCCGGCCCATAGTGGCTGAACAACAGCCGCGTCGGCCGCAACGCGCGGAACCTCGCCAGCGACTCAAGCGCCGCGTCCAAATCGAAGTCCGGCGCGGGAGTGGCGGGCCGCAGGTCGCCGGTGTCCGGGATGTAGACGCCGACCGCGTCCCCGACGTAAAGGTCGCCGGTGCCGGAGTCGATCAGGCCGACGTGGTGACTGGCGTGCCCGGGGGAATAGTGGCTGTCTAGCCGCCTGCCGTCGCCGAGGTCCACGACGCCGGTGTCGTCAAGTGCCCGAATCCGGTCGGCGGGGACCGGCGAGAGCCTGCCGAACAGCCGGTCAAGCGCATCCCCGAAGGCCATCTCCGCGCCCGCCATGAGAAGGCGCGGGTCGGCGAGATGGCGCGCGCCCCGCTGGTGGACGACGATCTCGGCCTTCGGGTAGGCGGCAGCGATGTCGCCGACGCCGCCGGCGTGGTCCAGGTGGATGTGCGTGACCACCACCGACGCCAGGTCGTCGGCCCCGACCCCGAGCGCGGCCAGCGCCCGCCGCACGACCGGCGCCGACGTGGAGGTCCCGGTCTCGACCAGGCACGGACGGCTGCCCCTGATCAGGTACCCGGCGGTGATCCCCTGGTACCCGGCCATCCTCGTGTCGATCTGGAAGATGTTGTTACCGAGGTCTGTGATGTCAGGCTGGTCGCGATTCACCTGGTTATTGTCCCAGACAACGCGTTGGCTCGCGGTCGTGGCAGCATGACCGCCATTACATCGATGACCGTCATTACATCGCCGCGACCAGGCCCTTTGGGGACTTCCCCGCGAGTAGCGCATCGCCGCCTTACCACCCGCGTTGCTATGGAAAA
>Ga0302314_10003973_pt1 | contig 27195 bp, 24 predicted proteins | sample III_Palsa_N2_3_FD_200533 | JGI IMG/M metagenome (GOLD analysis project Ga0302314, IMG submission 200533) | Peat permafrost microbial communities from Stordalen Mire near Abisko, Sweden - III_Palsa_N2_3 | ecosystem: Environmental > Terrestrial > Soil > Palsa > Peat permafrost | place: Sweden...
GATGGCGTCGATCCCATTGGCTTCGAGGTCAGCCAGGTGGCCGGGCTCGTTGCGGTCGGCCAGGATCCCCCCGTGGATCTTGGGGTGCAGCGTCTTGACGCGGCCGCCGAGCATCTCGGGCGATCCGGTCACCTCGGCCACACCGAGGTGGGCGATACCCGCTCCACTCAGTGCCGCCGACGTGTTCCCGCTGGCCACCAGCTCCCAACCCAGGTCGACCAGACCCTGGGCCAGCTCGACCAGCCCTTCCTTGTCGTATACCGAAAGCAACGCCCTCACGAACTCATCTCCTCTGCCTCGGTGCCGCGGCGCGCCCGCGCCGCCGCTGGTTCTATCGATCGCCCACCCTCCAGCTCACGGAGGGCCCAGGCCACCGTGGCCGGGTACAGCGAGCGTTCGGCCACCTTGATCCGCTCGTGCAATGACTCCTCGGTGTCGCCCGGGAGAACCGGGACCACCTTCTGGGCCAGGATCGGGCCGGCGTCCATTTCGAGGGTCGCCAGGTGGACGGTGCAGCCGGTCTCCGCCACCCCCGCCGCCAGGGCATCGCGCACGCCGTGCCAGCCGGGGAAGGCCGGCAGCAGGGCGGGGTGCGTGTTCAGGATCCGGTCGGGAAAGGCATCGTGCACCGTCTGGGTCATGACCGTGCCGAAGCCCGCCATGGCCACCAGATCCACCTGATGGGCCACCAGTGTCGCCGTCACCGTCGCCGTGTACCCGGCTCGATCGAAGCCGGAGCCGAATCCGCCGTACCCGGAGCGGTCGATCAACTCGTCGGCCGCGCCGTTCTGACGCGCCAGCGCCAGGGCCGCACAGGGGCGATCCGAGATCACGGTGGTCACGGGGAGCCCAGCCTCGAACATGGCCGCCAGGATCGTCCCACTTCCCGAAACCAGGACTCCAAGGCGCACGTGGGTCAGGCTAGTGGCGACACCGCGGTCGGTTTGCCGGGCCGCCCGTCAGGCCGGTCGTCGGTTTGCCGGGCCGCCCGTCAGGCCGGTGAGCCGTAGAACATGGCGTCACCGAAATTGAAGACGCCGCCGTCGGAGGCGACCATGGTGTAACCGCCTCCATCCGGGCTGGCGGTCATGCCGACGATCGGCTTGTTGAGGACCATGCTGCCGGTCGAGCCGTAGAATTTGGCGTCGCCGAAGGTGAAGATGCCGCCGTCGGAGGCGACGAGCCAGTAGCCCTTGCCGTCCGGGCTGGTTGCCATGCCGACGATCGGCTTGTTGAGGACCATGCTGCCCGTCGAGCCGTAGAACTTGGCGTCGCCGAAGGTGAAGATGCCGCCGTCGGACGCCACGAGCCAGTAACCCTTGCCGTCCGGTGTGGCCGCCATGCCGACGATCGGCTTGTTGAGGACCATGCTGCCCGTCGAGCCGTAGAACGTGGCGTCGCCGAAGGTGAAGATGCCGCCGTCGGAGGCCACGAGCCAGTAGCCCTTGCCGTCCGGAGTGGCGGCCATGCTCACGATCGGCTTGTTGAGCACCATGCTGCCCGTCGAGCCGTAGAACTTGGCGTCGCCGAAGGTGAAGATGCCGCCGTCGGAGGCCGAGAGCCAGTAGCCCTGCCCGCCCGGCGTGTCGGTGACATCCACCGCCGGGGCGTTGATCCCACCCGTGCCCGACGAAGCACCGAGCGTGACCGGGGCGACGAACAAGCGGCGCGCCCCGCCACAGGCGTAGTTGGTGCACCCGGCGGTCCAGGCTCCGTAGGCCAGCCAGTCGTTGCCCGCCGCATCTTGGAACCAGGAGCCGCCACCCGGGCCGGCCACCGAGCCATAGGACGACAGGATCGGGTTGGGGTCGGTCTGCGTGCAGGTGCTGGTCGGGGTGGCGCAGACGGCGTAGCCCTCCGCGTAACTCGACGAGGTGTAGATCCCCCCGCTGAACAGGAGGTCGAACTGGCCACCGACGGCGATCATCGACGGGTCCTCCACCGTGGCCTCCCACGGGTAGGCCGCGGTGTCGTTGAAGAAGATCTGCGTGGGGGCGGAGCCGGCCAGGAATCCGGTACCGGTGCTGTTGAGCTCCTCGCTCCAGATGCGGGCCGGCTGGGACGAGCCCCCGTCATTGGACTTCCAGACCAGCCAGGGGCTCCCGTTGGCCGGGTCGATGAACGGGCTGGGGTCGATGGCACCCCCGAGCGCCGACTGGCAGATGAGCGGTCCCGTCGAGGTGTCGGTGAAGGCGGCATCCGTCGGGCTGATGCTGGCCGCGGTCGCCACCGACAGGCAGTCGAATCCGGTGTCGCTGTCGTGCCCGGCCTGGGCGGCGTCGTAGAACATGACCCAGTGGTTGTCGAAGGAGAAGACGCCCGGTGATGTCTGGGTGTTCATCGCCTCCCACGAGGGGACGTTCGGCAGGGCCGTGGATCCGAACGTCTTGCCGGTGTAGCTCCCCCAGCCCGAGAGGGGGCTCCCCGACGTGTCGACCAGCGCTTGGAGGTGATTGCCCAGGGGTGTCCCGGTGGTGAAGGCGTAGTAGGTCCCGGCAGACTCGACCACGTCGGGGTCCCCGGCGTCGCCGTTGAAGGCCGGGGACGGCGGCGGCGACGCCACCGTGACCCCCGACGGCGCGGCCGCGGCAACAAGGGCGCCGGCATGGGCCGGCGCCCCGTCGTTGGCCAGCAGGACGCTGAGCGTCACCGCCGCCAGCACGGCGACAGCTCCCCGCGTCTTCGCGGCGCGGCACACCGACATCAAACCCATTGCTACAAGACTCTTTGGCGAGCCTCTCCGCAATGTCGACCGAAGCCCAACAGCAGCACAATTTCCCGCTCAGGGGGTATAAAACCCCCGGTGCAGCCCACTTTTGGGGATCAGGGCAGTCCCCGCACGATGGCCACCATCTTCTCGCCGCACTCGGTGGGGTTCTGGGTCACGAAGACCCCGGCCGCCGTGAGGGCCTCCATTTTCGCCTGGGCCGTGCCCTGCGAGCCCGAGATGATGGCTCCGGCGTGCCCCATCTTGCGGCCGGCGGGCGCAGTCACCCCGGCCACGTAGGCGGCGACCGGCTTGGTCATCGAGTTGGCGATGTATTCCGCCGCCCGCTCCTCCTCGGAGCCACCGATCTCCCCGATCATCATGACGGCCCGGGTCTCGGGGTCAGCCTCGAAGGCGGCCAGGCAGTCGATGAAATTGGTACCCGGAACGGGGTCGCCCCCGATGCCGACACAGGTGGTCTGCCCGATGCCCTGTTGCGACAGCTCGTGCAACGCCTGGTAGGTCAGCGTGCCCGAGCGGCTCACGATGCCCACCGGGCCACCGGCCAGGGCGATGTCACCCGAGGTGATGCCGATGTTGCACTTGCCGGGCGAGATGATGCCGGGACAGTTCGGGCCGAGGAGGCGCGTGCCGGGGAACTCGCGCACCAACCGGTTGTAGGCCAGCGCCTCGTCCTGGGCCGGGATGCCCTCGGTGATGCAGACGATGAAGGCGATACCGGCCTCGGCCGCCTCGATGATGGCGTCCGCCGCCCCACGCGGCGGCACGGAGATGAAGGACGCCGTGGCGCCGGTCTCCTTGACCGCTTCGGCCACCGAGGCGTACACGGCGATCCCCTCGATCACCTCGCCCCCACGCTTGGGGTTCGTCCCACCCACGACCTTGGTGCCGTAGGCCTTGTTGCGCAGCCCGTGGTAGAGCCCCTGGCTCGTGGGGCTGATCCCCTGGATGACGACCTTGGTCGTCTCGTCTACGAAGATGCTCACGTGTTCTCTCTCTTCCCTTCCGCCCCTAGGCCTTAGCCAGGGCGACAGCGTGGCGGGCGGCGTCGAGCATCGTGGGCTCGGCGATCAACCGGTCTGACAGGTGCTCGGCCAGGAGCTTGCGGCCCTCGGCGGCGTTGGTGCCGTCGAGCCTCATGACGACCGGCGAGTTCAGCTTGACCCGGGCCATGGCCTCGATGATCCCCTTCGCCACCTCGTCCACCCGGGTGATGCCGCCGAAGATGTTGACGAAGATGGAGCGGACGGCCGGGTCGGCGTTGATCACCTCGAGCGCGGCGGCCATCACGTCGGCGTTGGCCCCGCCCCCGATGTCGAGGAAGTTGGCCGCCTCGCCGCCGGCCTGGGTCACCACATCGAGCGTGCTCATGGCCAGTCCGGCCCCGTTGGCGATGATGCCCACCGAGCCGCTGAGCCCGATGTAGTTGAGACCCTTCTCCTTGGCCATCTTCTCGCGCACGTCGATGTCGGAGTCGTCGGCATACTCCTCCCACTCGGGGTGCCGGTAGGCCGCGTTCTCGTCGAGCGTGACTTTGGCGTCGAGCGCATGCACCTTGCCCTCGGGCGTGAGGATGAGCGGGTTGATCTCGGCCAGGTCGCAGTCACCCTCGACGTAGCAGTGGTACAGCCGCACCAGCAGCGTGGCGGCCTGCTCGCGGGCCTCGGCGTCGAGGTTGGCCCGGTCGACCCAGGAGCGGGCCGTCTCCTCGTCGAGACCGTCGATGGGGTTGATGTGCAGCATGGCGATGGCGTCCGGGTTGGTCACCGCCACCTCTTCGATCTCCACACCACCTTCGGCCGACAGCATGCCCAGATGCAGCTTGTTCGGACGGTCCAGGGTGAAGCTGGCGTAGTACTCCTTGGCGATGTCCGAGGCGTGCTCGACCCACAGCCGCTTGACCACGTGGCCCTTGATGTCGAGGCCGAGGATGTTGCCGGCGTGCAGCCGCGTCTCGTCGGCGTCCGCCGCCAACTTGACGCCGCCCGCCTTGCCGCGACCACCGACCTTGACCTGTGCCTTGACGACGACCGGGTAACCGGCGGCGTCGGCCTGCGCGACCGCCTCGTCAACCGTGTCGGCAACCCCTCCCGCTGAGGTGGGGATGCCGAACCGGGCGAAGTACTGCTTGCCCTGGTACTCGTAAAGATCCACTGCGGTGCCTTCTCCTTGTGTCGATCCCTCGGGATGCGATTCCTCGGGGTGTGATATGGCTCGGGTGTGCGGGACGGGTGGGCCAACCGGCCCCTCAGGGATGGAGTGCGTCCTCTCGCCCGTCGAGGGCCTCGCCCAGCCAGCTGCCGATCGAGTCGAGCGGCGCGCCCGGAGTGAAGACCGCGGCCACTCCCTGTGCCTTGAGGATTGGTATGTCGTTCTCGGGGATGATCCCGCCCACGATCACGAGCACATCGTCCCGGCCCACGTCGGCCAGGAGTTGGACCACCCGGGGAACGAGGGTCAGATGCGCTCCGGAGAGCAGGGAGAGGCCGACCGCGTCGGCATCCTCTTGCACCACCGCCTGGACGACCTGTTCGGGGGTCTGATGGAGCCCGGTGTAGACAACCTCGAAGCCGCTGTCGCGCAGGGCGCGTGCGATCACCTTGGCCCCCCGGTCGTGGCCGTCGAGCCCGGGTTTGGCTACGACCACCCTGTAGGGACGCTTCATGAAGTCTCGATGATAGGGACGACCCCGGTGGTACGCCAGACCGGGTTCAGGCCCGGCGCAGCGGAGTCGCCGAAAGAAGCAGGGTTTTCTTGCCCACCGACTCGAAGTCCACCGTGGCCTGGGCCCGTGAACCCTCCCCCTTGGCGTCCATGACCACGCCCATGCCCCAGTGATCGTGCACGACCAGGTCGCCCGCCACGAGCGCCAGATCCTCGGCCCCGGTGCTGGCGCGGGGGCCGGGCGGGCGCTGCGTGCGGGGGCTGCTCGGGAGGAACGACGAGTGGCTGCGGCTCTCGGTGGAGAGGTTCCGGCTCTGGCGAGTGGTGACGAGACCCACGTCTTTGACCAGTTCGGAGGGCACCTCGCCCAGGAACCGGCTCGGGATGTTCTGCTGGGTGCGGCCGAAGATGGTGCGCGACCAGGCGTGCGACAAATTCAGGTGCCGCCGCGCCCGGGTGATGCCCACGTAGAAGAGGCGGCGCTCCTCCTCGAGGTCGGCCGGCTCGCCGAGCGCGCGCATGTGGGGAAAGATCCCGTCCTCGAGGCCGACCACGAAGACGGCGGGGAACTCCAACCCCTTGGCCGTGTGCAGGGTCATGAGCGAGACCCGGGTGCCGTCACCGTCCAGATCGTCGGAGTCCGCCACCAGCGCCACCGTCTCGAGGAATCCGACCACGTCGTCGAACTCGCCTGCCACGCTGCCGAGCTCGGCGATGTTCTCGATGCGCCCGTCCGCCTCGTGGCTGTGCTCGGCCACCAGCTCGGCCATGTAGCCGGTGCGGTCGGCCACCAGCTGGATGAAGTCAGCCGGGTTGACGGTCGAGACGAGGGGCCGGAGCTCGGCCAGCGTCTTTCTGAGCTGCTCGGCGCCGCGCAGGGCCTTGCCCGCCAGCCCGGCCTCCTCCGCCCGGTCGATGGCCTCGCTGAACGTCACCCGGTTGACCTGGGCCCAGGCGGCCAGCCGGGCCACCGACGTGTCGCCGATGCCTCGCTTGGGGACGTTGACGATGCGGCGGGCCGAGACCTCGTCATCGGGATTGGCCAGTACCCGGATGTAGGCCAGCACGTCCTTGACCTCGCGCCGGTCGTAGAACTTGGCCCCGCCCACCACCTTGTAGGGGATGCCGGTGAAGATGAACGAGTCCTCGAGGGCACGGCTCTGCGCGTTGGTGCGATAGAAGACGGCCACGTCGCCCCAGGCCAGGGACTCTGCGGCGCGCAGGCGCAGGATCTCGCTGGACACCCACGACGCCTCGTCGCGCTCGTCCTCGGCCCGGTAGCGCAGGATCGGGTCACCGGCGTCACCGACCGTGAAGAGCTCCTTGGCCGGCCGGCCCAGGTTGTTGGCGATGACGGCGTTGGCCGCGCTGAGGATGGTCTGGGTGGAACGGAAGTTCTGCTCCAAGACGATGGTCGTGGCATTGGGGAAGGCCCGCTCGAACTCCAAGATGTTGCGGATGTCGGCGCCGCGCCACTTGTAGACCGACTGATCGGAGTCGCCGACCACGCAGACGTTGCCGTGGACCTGGCCCAGCAGCCGGACGATCTCGTTCTGGGCGTGGTTGGTGTCCTGGTACTCGTCGACGAGGATCTGGGTGAAGCGCTGCTGGAACGAGGCCCGTACGTCGTCGCAGGCCTGCAACAGGTTCGCCGTCACCATCAAGAGGTCGTCGAAATCGAGCGCGTTCGCCGCCAGCAGGCGCTGCTGGTATTCGGCGTAGACGTCGGCGATCCGGCGCGCGAAGGGGTCGGGTTCTTGGCGGGCCCTCTCCCGGAAGGTCTCGAAGTCGATCAGTTCGGCTTTGGCCTGCCCGATCACGGCGGCGACGGAACGGGGTGGGAGTCGCTTCGTATCGAGCCCCATCTCGGCCACGATCATCTCGATGAGCCGGCGCGTGTCGGTGTCGTCGTACACCGTGAACGAGGGCCGGTAGCCCAACCGGTCTGCGTGGCTGCGCAGGATCCGCAGGCACGACGAGTGGAACGTCGAGACCCACATCTTCTCGGCCCGGGGGCCGACCAGCTCGGCCACCCGCCGGCGCATCTCCTCGGCGGCCTTGTTGGTGAAGGTGATGGCCAGAATGCCCCAGGGCGGCGCGTCACCCGTAGCCAGCAGGTGGGCGATGCGTCGCGTCAGGACACGCGTCTTCCCCGAGCCGGCCCCGGCCACCACCAGCAGCGGGCTGCCGCGATGGACCACCGCGGCGCGTTGGGGGTCCGTGAGCCCCTCGAGGAGCGCGGCGGCGGCCGCGTTGCGACGCCGCGGCGCCGGGCCGGTCTCGATGTCCTCACCGGCCGCCACCAGGTCATCGGCGGCGGCCGCAGCACCGGCGTCGGCGTCATCGAAATCGGGATCGTCATCCACATCGGTGGCGAACAGCTGGGGCGGGCTGTCGCTCCGGGGTGCCGCGCTCACTCCCACTCGATCGTGCCGGGGGGCTTCGAGGTGACGTCGAGCGCCACCCGATTGACCCCGTCGACCTCGTTGATGATGCGCGAGGAGATGCGCTCAACCAGGTCGTACGGCAGGCGGGCCCAGTCGGCCGTCATGGCATCGTCGCTGGTCACCGCCCGTATGACGATGGGATAGGCGTAGGTGCGCTCGTCACCCATCACGCCGACGGTCCGCACGGCCGGGAGCACGGCGAAGCTCTGCCACAAGGCGCGGTACAGGCCGGCCCGCCGCACCTCTTCGACCACGATGGCGTCGGCGTTACGCAGGATCTCGGCCCGCTCAGGCGTGACCTCGCCGATGATCCGCACGCCCAGGCCGGGCCCCGGGAACGGCTGGCGCCACACGATGTCGTGGGGCAGGCCGAGCTCCTCGCCGACCGCCCGGACCTCGTCCTTGAACAGGAGGCGGAGCGGCTCGACCAGGTCGAACGACAGGTCGTCGGGCAGACCCCCGACGTTGTGGTGCGACTTGATGTTGGCCGCCGTGTCGCTGCCCGACTCGATCACGTCGGGGTAGAGGGTCCCTTGCACGAGATACTTCGGGCCCTCGTCACCCTCGCCGCCCTGACCTGCCCCGAGGTCGCGGGCAACCTCTTCGAAGATGCGGATGAAGAGCTCGCCGATGATCTTGCGTTTGCGCTCGGGATCGGTCACCCCCGCCAGGGCGGCGAAGTACCGGTCGGCCGCCTTGACGTGCACCAGGTCGATCTTGAACTGGCGCCGGAACGTGTCCTCGACCTGATCGGCCTCGCCCGCCCGCATCAGCCCGGTGTCGACGAAGACACAGGTGAGCTGGTCGCCGATGGCCTTGTGCACCATCGCCGCCGCCACGGCCGAGTCGACCCCGCCGCTGAGCGCGCAGAGCACCCGCTCCGCCCCGACCTGCGCCCGCACCGCGGCCACCTGCTGCTCGATGATCGAAACGTGCGTCCACGACGGGAGGCAGCCGCATGCGTCGAAGAGGAAACGCTCGAACACCTCGCTGCCCCGTTCGGTGTGCACGACCTCGGGATGGAACTGCAGCGCGAAGATGCCGCGCTCGGCGTCGTGCATGGCGGCCACCGGCGCATGCGGGCTGGTGGCGGTGGCTACGAAGCCGGGCGGCGCTTCGGTGATGGCGTCCCCGTGGCTCATCCACACCTCGGACGAGGCGGGCCAGTCGAGGCAGAGCGGCGATAGCCCGGTCGACGTCAACTGCGTGCGGCCGTACTCCCCGTTCCCCGTCCGCGACACCGTTCCCCCGAGCTGCAGTGCGATGAGCTGGGCTCCGTAACACAGGCCGAGGATCGGTATGCCGAGCCCGTAGATGGCGGGGTCGATGGACGGTGCCGGCGTGGCGTACACCGACTTCGGACCGCCCGAGAAGATGATCCCCCTGGGAGCGCGGGCGCGAATCTGCTCGATGCTGATGGACGAGGGAACGATCTCGGAATAGACGTGCGCCTCACGGACCCGGCGGGCGATGAGCCGGGCGTACTGGGCCCCGAAGTCGACGACGAGGACGGTATCGGTCACCGAGTCCGACTCAATGGCCCATGCCGACACCCTGCGTCCGCTGGAAGAACTTTCCCTCGGTCTGCAGGGATGGAGCGACCATCACCTCTGCCTTTTGGAATTCCTTCACCGTCTCGTACCCGCAGGTGGCCATGGCCGTGCGCAGCGCACCGAAGAGGTTCATGCGGCCGTCGTTCTCGTGAGCCGGGCCCAGCAGGATCTCACGCAGGCTGCCGCGCACCGAGGTGCGCACGCGAGCCCCCCGGGGGAGGGTGGGGTGGAACGTGGCCATGCCCCAGTGGAAACCCCGCGCCGGTGCTTCGAACGCGGAGGAGAGCGGTGAGCCCAGCATGACGGCATCGGCCCCGCACGCGATCGCCTTGGCGATGTCGCCGCCCTTGGACATGCCGCCGTCGGCGATGACATGGACGTAGACGCCCGTCTCGTCGAGATGGCGCATCCGGGCGCCGGCGACGTCGGCGATGGCCGTGGCCTGGGGCACACCCAGCCCGAGCACACCCCGGGTGGTGCAGGCGTTGCCCGGGCCCACCCCGACGAGGACGCCCACGGCGCCGGTGCGCATGAGGTGGAGGCCGGCCTGGTAGGAGGCACAGCCGCCGACGATCACCGGAAGGTCGAACTCGCGGATGAACCGCTTGAGGTTGAGGGGCTCCACCGTCTTGGAGACATGCTCGGCCGAGACGACGGTGCCCTGAATGACGAGGATGTCGAGCTCGGCGCCCAGGCAGGCCGGCGCCAACGACTCCGTGCGCTGGGGCGTGACCGATGCCGCCGTCGTGATGCCCGCCTCTTTCATCTGGCGGATGCGGGCCGTGACCAGCTCGGGGATGATCGGCTCGCTGTACATCTGCTGCATGCGGGCCGTGGCCTTCTCGTCGTCGAGCTCACGGATCTCGTCGAAGAGGTTGGTGGGATCCTCGTAGCGGGTCCACAGGCCCTCGAGATTCAGCACGCCGAGCCCCCCGAGCTGGCCCAGCTCGATGGCCATGGCCGGGCTCATCACCCCGTCCATGGCCGAGCCCAGCAGCGGCAGGTCGAAACGGTAGGCATCGATCTCCCAGGAGATGTCGACATCTTCGGGGTCCCGGGTCCGCCGGCTGGGCACGATCGCGATGTCGTCCAATCCGTAGGCCTGCCGACCTGACTTGTAGACGCCGATCTCGATGTCAGCCATATGTTCGCCCTCCGGCATTCGATGGGGCCGGTACGGCTCACGGTCCACACCGGCATGTCAATAGCGAACGCCGGGCCCGACACACCGACGATCAACCACTTTACTCCCTCGCCATGACTCCTCGGGCCATTCCGGGGGGTGAATTCGGCGCGGACAGCGCCCCGACCGCGGCATCGTCGCTCCTCGTCCGTGCCGTGCGAAACTCAACGGGTGACGACCACGCCGACTCCCTCCACCGGGGCAGCCGTCGCCGCCGGCATGCGTTCTCTGCTGGCCCGGCGTGCCGCCGAGCTGGAGGCCGGGGCCGAATCGGTGGGGTGGAAGATCGGGTTCAACGCCAAGGGACTCCAGGAGCACTTCGGGCTGGACGGTCCGGTGGTCGGCTATCTGACAGACACGACCGTCTGCCCGGCGGGCGAGGCCGTCTCCCTGCGGGGTTGGCAACGGCCGGCGCTCGAAGTCGAAGTGGCGATCCGGGTCGGCGAGGACGGAGGGGTGGCGGCGCTGGCGCCGGCGCTCGAGCTGGTGGACCTCGTGCCCATGAACGAACTCGAGCCGATCCTGGCGGCCAACATCTTTCACCGCGGCGTCGTCTTCGGACCCGAGATCCCCGGCGCCGATGTGCGCTCCCTGGCGGTCACCGTCACGGGTGGGAGCGAGCGCCTGCAGGCCGACGGTCAGCTCACCGAGGCCCCCGAGGTGACCGTGGCCGTGGTGCGGTCCTTCCTCGCCGCCCACGGGGGCACGCTCGCGCCGGGCGACCGGATCATTGCCGGCTCCCTCATCGCGCCGCTGCCCATCGAGCCCGGCGACCAGCTCGAGGTGGAGTTCGGTACCTTGGGCCGGCTGACCGCCCGTTTCAGCTGACCGCCCGTTTCAGCTGACCGCCCGTTTCAGTTGACCGCCAGGACGACGCTGAGCAGCTCGTGGATCATGCGGGCCGTGGCGCCCCAGATCATTTCGCCCTCCACCTCGAAGAACCAGACGTTGAAGGAGTCGTCGGTGGTGCCGGGAATGCGGCGCCCCGCCACCCGCCAGCGCTCCTCGTGGAAATTCTCGGTGTCGGCCAGGTCGCGCAGCGACGCATCGAAGACCCGCTCGACCTCGGCCGGGCTGGCCACCAGGTGCGGACGGCCCGGCACGCTGGCCACGATCGGCATGATGAGCGACCCCGACACGACGGTGAGGACCGGATGGATCCACCCTTCGGTGGTCACGTGGGCGGGGTCGAGCGAGATCTCCTCGTAGGCCTCCCGCTGGGCCGCGCTCGGCGGGTCCTCCCCCTCTTCGAGGCGGCCGCCGGGGAAACTGACCTCGCCCCGATGCGACCGCAGGGACGAGGAACGGCGGGTGAGGATCAGCCGGGTCTCACCGGCCTCCTCGAAGAGAACCGCCAGCACGGCCGCGTTGATCACCCGCTCCGCCGGGACGTGGGTCTCGTTGATCAATATGGACGGTCCGAGGACGCCGCCCGCGCCGACGTCGTCGGGCACCGGACCGCTCTGCCCGCACGCCGCCAGGGCGGAGCGCACGCGGGCCAGCGTGATGTCGCGGCGCGCCGCCGGCGGGAGGCCGGCCCAGGGAGCCGGATCGCCGAGGCGCCAATCAGCCGGGCGGGGGATCACCTGCGGCGGAACCGGACGGGGCATGCCCTCACGTTATGTTCTCGTGCACCCGGCCCCGGCGTGGTCGTCCCGACGACCGTGGCGGATCTGCAACTCCCGTGGAGCTCCTGACGCCACCTTTGTCCGGGGCGCCGCCCGAGTCGTGCCATCGGCCGGCGTCCGGACAGCACTGTGGCCGGGTCCGAAGACCCGGCCACAGCAACAACCAATCGCCTGCGCGAGAGGCGGAGTTACATCATTCCGCCCATGCCACCCATACCGCCCATGCCACCCATGGCGGCAGCTGCGGCGGCGGCATCGCCGGCCTTCTCAGGCTTGTCGGCGACCAGCGCCTCGGTGGTGAGGAGCAGGGCAGCGATGGACGCCGCGTTCTGCAGCGCGGAACGGGTCACCTTGGCGGGGTCGATGATCCCGGCCTTGACCAGGTCCTCCATCTCGCCGGTGGCCGCGTTCAGCCCGATATTGCCCTTGGCCGCCTCAACCTGGCTGACCAGTACGGCACCCTCGAGTCCGGCGTTGAAGGCGATCCAACGCAGCGGCTCTTCGAGCGAACGGGCCACGATGCGCGCCCCGGTGGCCTCATCGCCCTCGAGCGTTGCGGCCAGTGCGTTGACGGCCTTGCGGGTCCGCAGCAGTGCGGTGCCTCCACCGGCCACGATGCCTTCTTCGACCGCAGCGCGGGTCGCGGACAGTGCGTCCTCGATCCGGTGCTTCTTCTCCTTGAGCTCCACCTCGGTGGCGGCTCCGACCTTGACCACGGCCACACCGCCGGCCAACTTCGCCAGGCGTTCCTGCAGCTTCTCGCGGTCCCAATCGGAATCGGTGTCGTCAATGGCGCGCTTGATCTGTGCCACGCGGCCCTTGACGTCCTCGGCGCTGCCGCCACCCTCGACGATCGTGGTGTCGTCCTTGGTCACGATCACCCGGCGGGCGTGGCCCAGCAGGTCGATCGTCGCGCTCTCGAGCTTGAGCCCGATCTCCTCGCTGATGACCTGGGCCCCGGTGAGAATGGCCATGTCCTGCAGCATCTCCTTGCGGCGCTCACCGAAGCCGGGCGCCTTGACGGCGACCGAGGTGAAGGTGCCCCGGATCTTGTTGACCACCAGCGTGGCCAGGGCCTCGCCGTCGACGTCCTCGGCGATGATCAGCAGCGGCTTGCCGGCCTGCATGACCTTCTCGAGGACCGGGACGAGGTCGTGGACCGCGCTGACCTTGGAGTTGTAGAAGAGGATGAGCGGGTCGTCGAGCACGGCTTCCTGGCGCTCGGCGTCGGTCACGAAGTAGGGCGACAGGTAGCCCTTGTCGAACTGCATGCCCTCGGTGAGCTCGAGCTCGATACCGAAGGTGTTCGACTCTTCGACCGTGACGGTGCCGTCCTTGCCCACCTTGTCGATGGCGTCGGCGAGCACGTCGCCGATGGCGGGGTCGGCCGCGGAGATCGAAGCCACCTGGGCGATCTCGATCTTGCCGTCAACCTCTTTGGACTGCTTGGCCAGGTCGTCGACGGCGGCCTTGACCGCCTTCTCGATCCCCTTCTTCAGCCCGGTCGGGCTGGCACCGGCGGCCACGTTGCGCAGCCCTTCGGTGATCAGGGCCTGGGCCAGGACCGTCGCCGTCGTGGTGCCGTCTCCGGCCACGTCGTTGGTCTTGGTGGCGACTTCCTTCACCAGCTGGGCGCCCATGTTCTCGAACGGGTCGTCGAGCTCGACTTCCCGGGCGATGGACACGCCGTCGTTGGTGATGGTGGGTGCACCGAACTTCTTCTCGATCACCACGTTGCGACCTTTCGGTCCCAGGGTGACCTTGACGGTGTCGGCCAGCTTGTTTACGCCGGCCTCGAGCCCGCGGCGGGCGGCCTCGTCGAACTTCAGAATCTTGGGCATGACTGTGTCGAACTCCTCTCGAGTCCTTCTACTTCAGGGAAATGGATGACGCACCGCCGGCCGGCCGAAGAGAACGGCCAGCGCGGCGACGCCGTCGGGTGGAGCTAGGCCAGCTTGGCCAGAACGTCCCGGCTGGAGAGGATGAGGAGATCCTCGCCCTCCACGGTGATCTCCGTGCCGCCGTACTTGGAGTAGACGACCGTGTCACCGACCTTGACGTCGACCGGAATCAGCTCTCCGGAATCTTCTCCACGGCGTCCTGGGCCGACGGCAAGAACTTCGCCCTGCTGGGGCTTCTCTTTGGCGGTATCGGGTATGACCAGGCCGGACGCGGTGGTCTCTTCAGACTCGCCGGGCCGGACGACGATCCGGTCTTCGAGCGGGTGCAGCTTCATCTGAACGGGCCTCCTTGGCACTCATTAGCACTCTCGGGTTGAGAGTGCCAAAGATAGCGGGCCTGAGGGCAAGGGGCAAGAGCGACCTCGAGAACGAGCCGCAGATCCCCGGGGGCAGCCAGGAGGCGACGGAGTAACAACGCCTGTGCCCGCTGATCGGTACGCTCCAGGGACGATCTCGGCCCCACCTTGGGCCACACGAGGCTGGAAGGGGACGACGGTGGCGGCTGTGGACAGAAGGGGACCGACGTCGCCGGCTTCGGCCCGGCGGCCCCGGACCTCGCCGCGAGCCAGGACGGGCACGCCGACGTCGGCTCCGGGCGCACGCCGTGCGCCGCGCGCCGCGCGCCGGAGGACCCACGGAGGGGATCCCTCTTCGCCCGATTCCGGCGTGGTCATCACCGGTGGGGGCTCGGGCATCGGGCAGGCCACCGCACTGGCTATGGCCCAGGTCGGCCGGGCCGTGGCGATCTGGGACCGCGACGGTGCCGCCGCCCGCCGGGTGGCCGGGCGGTGCATCGACGAGTACGGGGTGCGTGCGGTCGGCCTCAAGGTCGACGTCACCAAGACATCCACACTCAAGGCGGCGGTGAAGCGGTCCCTGAGCGAGCTCGGCTCCATCGGTGGCTTCGTCCATTCCGCCGGCATCGGGGGTGCGGTGCCCGTCACCCTCATCGACGACACCTCGTGGGACGAGGTGCTCGACGTGAACCTGCGGGCCGGAGCCACCATCACCAAGGAGCTGCATGCCTCGCTCGTCGCCGCCAATCCCGGTTCGGCCATCGTCTACGTCTCGTCGATCGAGAGCGCGGTCGGCAATCCGTTCCTGCCGGCCTATTGCGCCTCCAAGGCCGGCCTCCTGGGCCTGACCCGGTCCGCCTGCGCCCTGCTCGGGCCCGAGGGCGTCCGGGTCAACTCGGTCTGCCCCGGCGCGGTCGACACGCCCCTGCTCGCCCCCCTGTTGGAGCTCCCGGGGATGCGCGAGGGCCTGATCGCCCGTACCCCCCTCGGCCGCCTGGCCCAGCCCGAGGACATCGCGTCGGTGATCCGGTTCCTTCTCTCCGACGAGGCCGCCTACATCAGCGGCACCAGCATCACCGTCGATGGCGGCATGACCGCGGTGGGGGCAGTGTGACGCCCACAGGCCACCCCGACCCCGATCGCTGGTGGCAGGGCGGCGTCTTCTACCAGATCTACCCACGTTCCTTCGCCGACGCGAACGGAGACGGCGCCGGGGATCTCCGGGGCATCATCGGGCGGCTCGACTACCTGGCCGAACTGGGTATCTCGGGGATCTGGCTGTCGCCGGTCACCGTGTCGCCCAACCGCGACTGGGGCTACGACGTCGCCGACTACTGCGACATCGACCCCGACTTCGGCACCCTCGACGATCTGACCACGCTGATCGGGGAGGGGGCGAAGCGGGACATCCGGATCCTGCTCGACCTCGTCCCCAACCACACGAGCGATCAGCACCCGTGGTTCGTCGACGCCCGCACCGGCAAAGACGCACTGCACCGCGACTGGTACGTCTGGGCCGATCCGGCTCCCGAGGGGGGACCGCCGAACAACTGGGTCAGCATCTTCGGCGGCTCGGCCTGGGAGCTCGACCATGCCAGCGGCCAGTACTTCCTGCACAACTTCGAGATGCAGCAACCCGATCTCAACTGGTGGAGCGAGGACGTGCGCGACGCCTTCGACGCCATCGTGCGGTTCTGGTGGGATCGCGGGGTCGCCGGGTTCCGGATCGACGTGTGCAACATGATGATCAAGGACGCCGAGTTGCGGGACAACCCGCCGGCCACCGAGTCCGATCCGCTCGACCAGCAGTTCATGGGCCTCAAGGCGATCTACAACACCGACCGGCCCGAAGCCCACGACATCCTCCGGCGCTGGCGCACCATCTCCGACGCGTACGACCCGCCCCGTCTGCTCATCGGCGAGACCAACGTGGAGCAGCTCCCGACCCTCATGCAGTTCTACGGCAACGGGCGCAACGAGCTCCACGGCGGCTTCAACTTCGTCTTCATCAATTCGCCGCTCGAGGCCGGGTCGATGCGCGCCATCGTCGAGGAGGTCGAGTCCACGCTGCCCGAGGGCGCCTGGCCGATCTGGACGGGCTCGAACCACGACGTGGCGCGGCTGGCCACGCGCTGGGCCGGGGGCGATCCGGCCAAGGTGCGCTGTGCGCTCTTGATCCTCGTGTGCCTGCGGGGAACGCCCTTCCTCTACCAGGGCGACGAGATCGGACTGACCGATGGCCCCATTGAGAAGGCGGACCTGCGCGATGCCGTCGGCATCCGGTTCTGGCCGTATTACAAGGGCCGCGACGCGGAACGGACGCCCATGCCCTGGTCGAACGCACCGAACGGCGGCTTCACCGCACCCGGGGTGCAGCCGTGGCTCCCGATGGCCGACCCCGCGTCGTGCAACGTGGCCGACCAGGAGAACGACCCGGACTCCGTCCTGGCCTTCACCCGGCGTGCGATCGCCCGACGCAGGCAGAGCGACGACCTCGCCGTCGGCAGTTACCGGTCACTCCCCGCACCGGAGGACACCTGGGTCTTCAGCCGGGGAACCGGGACGGTCGTCGTGATCAACATGTCGGATGCCACCAAGGAGATCACCGGTCCCGGAGGGTCGATCACCGTGGCCACCGACCGCACCGTGGAGGGGACCACAGTGGATGGAACCCTGACCATGGCCCCGTGGAGCGGTGCCGTCATAGAGCGATGACCTCGCGACGATTCCTCCTGTGCAGCACGCCTGCCCAGGGACACATAGCGCCGCTCTTGCCCATTGCCCGGCGATTGGTCGACGAGGGGCACGAGGTGGTGCTCTTCACCACGGAGCACTATCGCGACAGGGTGACCTCGACGGGCGCCCAGTTCGTGCCCTTCGGTGCCGACTACGACGCCCATGACCTGATGGTGGCCAACCCCGAACGCGAGGCCGCATCCAAGCGCCGCATCGGCGGCCTCAAGAACGATCTTCGGCGCATATTCATCGGCCCGGTGCTCGGGCAATTCGCCGGGCTCTCGGACATTCTGCGCGGCTTCGCCGCCGATGTCATCGTCTTCGACTCCATGTTCCTCGGGGCGCTCCCGCTCGGCCTGGCGCCCCGCACGCAGGGTCGGGGCCTGGTGTCCATCGGGGTGTCGCCGCTCGCCACCACCAGCCGCGACACCGCTCCCTTCGGCGTCGCCCTGCAACCGGGCTCGGGCGCGGCCTATCGCCTGCGCAATGCGGCCCTGAACTGGACCACCGAACACATCGTCCTGCGCGACATCGGGCAGTTCGCCCGACGGCGTCTGGCTGAGACCGGATCGCCTCCCTTCAGCGGATACTTCGTCGACGTGCCGCCAAAGATCGTCGATGCCTACCTCCAAACCACCGTCGCCGGTTTCGAGTACCCGCGCCGCGACCTTCCGGCCACAATTCGGTTCGTCGGCCCCATCCTGGCCCCGCCCTCGAGCGGGTTCGAACGGCCGGCGTGGTGGGGCGAGCTCGACAACGCTCGACCCGTCGTGCACGTCACCCAGGGCACCTTGGACAACGCCGACCTTCGTCGCCTCCTAGAGCCCACCATCGAGGCCTTGGCGGGAGACGACCTCCTCGTCGTGGCCACCACCGGTGGGCCCGACCCCGGGCCCTTGCGCTCCGGCCTCCCGGCAAACGCACGCCTCGAGCGATTCATCCCCCACGATGTACTGCTGCCCCACGTCGACGTCATGGTGACCAACGGCGGCTACGGCGGGGTCCAGCAGGCTCTGGCCAACGGCGTACCCCTCGTCGTCGCCGGCGACAGCGAGGACAAGCCCGAAGTGGCGGCCCGCGTGCGCTGGTCCGGAACGGGAATCGACCTGCGCACGGGCCGTCCCACACCGGACAAGCTGGCGGCGGCGGTGCGCCGGGTCCTGGCGGAATCCTCTTTCGCGGCGAGGGCCCGGACGCTGCAGTCCGAGATCGCACAGAGCCGCCCCCTCGACACCATCACCGAGGTTCTGCTCGAGGTCGCGGTGGCCCGGACCGGAGGGTAGCGAGGGCCGGCGGGGCGCAACACCCCGATGCGACCGCAGACCGGCGACTACCCGGTCGGCTGCGTGGTGGACGACACCCGGTCGTCCGCGTTGGCGGCGACCTCAATACCCCGGGAACGGCGGGACCGCCGGGACCGGTTGGCGTACATGACGCTGTCGGCTCGCGTGATCAGATCGGTGAGCGAGTCGCCCCGCTCCAATTCGGCGAGACCGAAGGCAACTGACGCCTCGTCAGTTGCCGCCAGGTCCTCGTTGATGCGCGCGAACCTCTCGGCGGCATCGTTCACGTCGAGGGCGGGAAGACCGCAGACGAATTCATCGCCGCCGTAGCGCACCACGAGGTCGTAGGAGCGGACGTTGGCCCGGAGCGTGTCGGCGATCTTCCGGAGGAGCCGGTCTCCCGCGATGTGACCGTGCAGATCGTTTCTCTCCTTGAGGTTGTTCACGTCGACGAAGGCGAGGACGAAGGTGTCGCCGGTGCGCCGGGCTCTGGTCACCTCGTGCTCCAACTCCAACAAGCCGGCGTCGCGGCGGTACGCGCCGGTCAACCCGTCGATGGACGACTCCACCCGCTCGCGCGCGGAGACGACCCGGTCCAGCCGTGCCGCCGTGCGGTCGGACTTGGCGTGGAAGCGATCGCGCGCGGCCGCGTAGCGGTTTCGTCGGGCCCGCACCTGTTCGGCCACCATGCCGGGGTCCACCCGGCCGGCGGCGATGGCGCGGGCCCGGGCCTCGTTCTCCCGTTCCGTGGCGCGGGCGTCCCGCTCGGCCGCTCTGCGGTCGCGCTCAGCGGCCCGGGCATCGCGCGCATCGGCTCGCGAATCGCGGGACGCGGCGCGCACATCATGCATATCCGCCGGCGCGCCGCGTCCCTCACGAGGTCCGTCGCCCTCGTCGCCCGATGCCGTTTCCGCCTGGGACGTCACCGCGTCCCGGTTCCCTGCCACATCTCGTGCAAACTCGAATTGGATGGCCTTGGTTGCAATGGCAGCCACGGCCACGCCCGTCGTGAGAAGGTTCTCCTCGCTTGTCGACGGTCCCCGGTACAGCGTGAGAACCCCCAACGTCTGTCCCTCGCTCAAGAGCGGCACCGAACGGCAGCCGACAACGCCGTAGACCGATGCGTGGTCGGCCAAGGTCGATCCCGTGAGTCCGCGTCGAGCTACTCCGTCACCTTGTGTGGCCAACCCGCTCTGGCAACAGTCCCACGTGGGCCCGACCTCTTCACTCAACTGGAAGTCGTCGAGTTCGCACGCCCAGTCCGCGGAGCTCGCGGCCGAGAAGAATTCCTGAGCCAGGTCGCGGACGACGATGGAGCAACCGAGGACACCCGCGAGATCAGTACAGTGCCGGCAGAGCGCGGACAGCACCTCGGACAGGTCGACCCGGCGCCAGAAGTTGGCGTCCTGTTCTGTCACCGCCGACGCCATTCCCGTCACGACGTTGTACCTTCCGCTCACTACGCGCGACAGATGCCGACCCACCTGATTCCGTCCTCCCCCACCAACGGGAGCATGCGACACGATACAGCTCCTGAAGCGCGAGATCTCCCATGACGTGTGATTATTTTTGACGTCGGAATTCGCTTCAGCGAACGGCCAACGGGGAATGCGGCGCCGGCTGGTAGCCCGCTGTGAGGCGGACGCCCAACTACCCGTTGAGGGGCGACATGTCGGCGTACCGGTCACCCGCGGCGGCACCGACGGCGTCGAGGCGCGCCAGGTCGTCGTCGTCCAGCTCGACGTCGAGTGCTCCGATGTTTTCCTCGAGGTAGCTGCGCCGCTTCGTGCCGGGGATCGGCGCCACGTCGTGACCCTGTGCATGGACCCAGGCCAGTGCCACCTGCGCCGGGGTGGCGCCCTTCGCCCCGGCCAGCGCGTCGATGAGCTCGACGATGGCGACGTTGGCAGCAAGATTGTCGCCCAAGAATCGGGGCTGGTACCGACGGAAGTCGTTCTCGTCGAGCTGGTCCACCGAACGCACGGCACCGGTGAGGAAGCCCCGGCCCAGGGGGCTGTAGGGGACGAACCCGATCCCGAGCTCGCGAATTGTGGGCAGAATTTCCGTTTCGGGATCACGCGACCACACCGAGTACTCCGTCTGGAGCGCCGAGACCGGGTGCACGCCGTGGGCTCTACGGATGGTGGCCGGAGCGGCCTCGGAGAGGCCGATAAACCGCACCTTGCCCGCCTGGACCAGCTCGCTCATGGCGCCCACGGTCTCCTCGATCGGCGTGTCGGGATCCACCCGGTGCTGGTAGAACAGATCGATGTGGTCGGTCCCGAGGCGGGACAGGGAGGCGTCGCAGGCCTGGCGCACGTACTCGGGACGCCCGTTGATACTGCGCTTCGTCGGATCATCGGGGTCGCGCACGATTCCGAACTTCGTGGCGATGACGGCCTCGGGGCGGCGGTCCCCCAAGGCCCGCCCCAGCAGGACTTCGTTCTTGTAGGGACCGTACATGTCGGCGGTGTCGAAAAACGTCAGCCCGAGATCGAGGGCACGGCGGATGGTGGCGATCGACTCGTCGTCGTCGGTGGCCCCGTAGAAATCGGACATGCCCATGCAGCCGAGGCCCTGGCGGGAGACGATGAGCCCTTGGTTGCCGAGTGAGATGGTTTCCATGGCGCTCACCCTAAGACCCGGTGCGGGACCGTCACGCGCGAAAGATCAGGAACGGGTGGGCAGCAGTGCTTCGAGCCGTTGGGCGTACGCGGGCGTGTCGATGTCGTAGGCCCACATGACGAGCGCGTCCTCACCGGTGACGGGGTAGTAGCCCTTGCGCACCCCCACCGGGGCAAACCCGAATCGGCGATACAGCGTCTGCGCGGGATCGTTGCTGGCGGCCACCTCCAGCGAGAGGTTCTTCACGCCGAGGGGCAGGAGCGTATGGATCCCGTCGATCAGCAGGGTCCGGGCCACACCGGTGCGTTGGTGGGCCGGGGCGGTGGCGATCGTGGTGATGTGCGCCTCGTGGTCGACGATCATGAAGCCGATGTAGCCGGCCATGTCACGTCCCCTCCACGCGGCCCGATAGAGACGCCCATGGCGCAGGGCCAGTTCAGAGTGGAACACCCCGACGCTCCACGGCTCGGGGAACACGGCCGCCTCGATCGGGAGGACGTGACGTAGGTCTCTTCGCTTCAGCTTCTCGATGCGCAGATCCACGGCGAGGACCATCTCAACGGGCGGGTACCTGGGCGAAATTGCTCGTGGCGTCCGCCTCGCGCATATAGAGAGGGACGACGAGCTCGGGGGCGACGGGAGCTACTCCCGCGGCGTACAGGTCCACCGCCATGTCCAACAGCGTAAGCGGCGGTGGCGACGAGAGCCCGTCGAGCACGCATGCCACCCCCGGCACGGCGCGCAGGACTTCGGCGTAGCGCTGCGCCCCGTCACCAATGGCCATGATGGGCACACCTCCCAGCCCCGCGAGAGCCTCGGCCAAACCCTCGGGAGAGAACAGGCCCGACCCGATGACATCCTCGGTCCGGGCCTGACCCGGGCGCGATTCGCACACCGAGGCGAAGACCTCGCCCCGTCGGGCGTCGACGGCGGCGAGCAGGTGGCCGCCATGGCCGAGTTGGACCGCGGCACGGGTGAGGATTTCCAGGCTCGACAGCCCGATGACGCCGATCCCGAGGGCCTGCGCCAGTCCCTTGGCCGCTGCCACCCCGACCCGGAGCCCGGTGAAGAGCCCGGGGCCGAGATCGACAGCCACCAGATGGATATCCCCCGTGCCAAGGCCGACCCGGGCCAAGAGATCCTCCATGGCCGGGGCCAGGGTCTCGACGTGGCGGCGCCGACCACTCAGCGTGAATGCCGCCTCGGCCCCGCCCTCGGTGCGCACGGCCACCCCGACGGTCTCGGTCGCCGTCTCGATGGCCACGATGTTCACGGGGCCACCCGGGCGGATGGCGCGGCGAGGGCGCGCCCGACGTCACCGGCCCGGTCCAGCCAGCGGCCGCGACCGGTGAGGCTGATGATGCGCTCCTCAGCTGATCCGTCGGCGTCGGCCTCGGCGTCGGCGTCGGGGTCGGGGTCGGGGTCGGACAGCGCAAGCGTGACCTCGAGCGCGTCCTCCCCGAAGGCGGGTGCGGCCATGTCCCCCCACTCGACGAGGGCGATGGCCCGTTCCTCCACCAGCTCGGCCAGGGCCAGTTCCACCACCTCGCCGATGGTGCCCGTCCGGTAGACGTCGGCGTGGATCAGCGTCTCGACCACCGCGTCGTCGCCACAGCGGTACTGGCGGACGAGGGCGAAGGTCGGGCTGGTGACCGGTCCCTCGACACCGAGTGCGGCGGCGAAGCCCTGCGCGAATGCAGTCTTGCCGGCACCGAGATCGCCGATGAGCAGAATCACGTCGCCCGCGACGCAAAGCCCGGCCAGGCGGGCCGCGAACTCCTTGGTCGCGGCGGGAGAATCGCTGCGGGCGACGACGGGCCAACCCATCAGGAGGACCGGGCCGCGCAGAGCGAGGTCACGACGCTTGGGTCAGCAACCGCTTGGCCCGAACCAGATCGGCCCGCATCTCGGCCAGGGCTTCGCCCCCGGCGCGCAGCACGTAGGCCGGGTGGTAGGTCGGCACGAGATGGCCCGACCGGTACGGAAACGCCGAGCCGCGCAACTGGCCGATGCCGTCGGTGGTCTCGAGCAGCAGCCGCGTGGCGAAGTTGCCCAACGTGACCACCACCGACGGGTTGATGAGCGTGATCTGCTCCTCGAGGTAGGGACGGCAGGCCTCGATCTCCTCGGGCGCCGGGTTGCGGTTCTTCGGGGGGCGGCACTTGACCACGTTGGCGATGTAGCACTGGGCCCGCGTCAGCCCGATCTCCTCGAGCATCAGGCGGTCGAGCAGCTTGCCCGAGCGCCCGACGAACGGCTCGCCCGCCAGATCCTCTTCGTGTCCCGGACCCTCCCCGACGAAGAGGAGGCCGGCTTGCGGGTCACCCACCCCGAAGACGACCTGGGTGCGACCTTTTGCCAGGGGGCATCGCGTGCACGCCAGCGCGGTGGAGCGCAGCAGTTCCCACGTCGTCCCGCCCGGGCCCGTCATCGCTCAGGACACCGGGGGTGCGAGCCCGCTCCTTTGGCCGGGCCCGTTGACGAGCAGCCGGGGGACCCTCGGTCCGATCCCGCACAGGACTTCGTAGCTGATCGTGCCGAGCAGGGCCGCCCAATCGTCAGCCGTGATCTCTTCTGTGCCCTGGCGGCCCAGGAGCACCACCTCATCGCCCGGGGCGACCGACGTGTCATCGCCACAGTCGACCATGATCTGGTCCATCGTCACCATTCCGGCCAACGGGCGGCGCTTCCCGCCGATGAGCACCGCGAAGCCGTTGGTGAAGAGCGCCCGCGGCACACCGTCGGCGTAGCCGATGGGCACGGTGGCCACCACGGACCGCTGTGACAGGGCCCGCATGCGCCCGTACGAAGGGCGCTCGCCCTCGTTGCAGGTGCGAACGGACACGACGCGCGCCCGCAACGACAGGGCCGGGCGGAGCGTCTCCCCGCCGGCCGCCGCCGTGAAGGCGGCGGTGACCGCCTGGCCCGGCAGGTACCCGTACAACCCGATGCCGCAGCGGACCATGCCGTAGCGCGCCCGTGGGAAGGCGATCGCCCCCGCCGTGTTGGCGGCATGGATGATGTCCGGATGGACGTCCCCCCGGGCCAGTTCGGCCAGCACACCGTCGAACGTCTCGAGTTGGCGCTGCGTGAAGGCACGGTCCTCGGCGGACGAACCGTCCGCCACCGCCAGGTGGGTCCACAGGCCCTCGAAGCGCAGGATCGGGTCGCTCGAGATGGCGGAGAGCAGCGCCGGGATCTCGGCTGCGGCCGCTCCGACCCGGTGCATCCCGGTGTCCACCTTCAGGTGGACCGAAGTCGTCTGCCCCACCATGCGGGCGGCCCGCCCCACCTGCTCGATGCCTTCGGCGGTGTAGAGCGTCGGGGTCAGCGTGCAGGCCAACGCGGTGCCGATCGCGTCCGGCCCGCATTCGCTCAAGAGGAGAATGGGTCCGTGCACGCCGTGCCGGCGGAGTTCTGCTCCCTCGTCGACCAGCGCCACGGCGACACCGATGGCGCCGCCGGCCAGCGCCGCCTTGGCCACTGCGGGGGCGCCGTGCCCGTACCCGTTCGCCTTGACCACGGCGCACAGTTGGGCCGGACGAGCCAGGCGCGACAGCACCCGGGTGTTGTGCGTGATGGCGGCCAGATCGATCTCGGCCCACGCCGGCCGCGAGCGCCCCTGGATCATCGCCGCCTCTTCGTCGGACTCGGCCGATCCTGCCTTCGGGCGCGTGGGGCCCTTCATGCCGGCGCGCAGGGTCTTGAACACGCCGTCAGCCATGGCGCCGCGCTTCGCTGAGGTACGCCGCCACGAGGTCGGGCAGATCGCCCGCCACCAGGCCCTCGGGACGGCCGGCCGCAGCGGCTCTTCCGTGGACGTGCGCCGCCAGCGCCGCCGCCTCGTGCGCCGGCACCCCGCGGGCCAGGAAGGCCCCGATCACCCCGGAGAGCACATCGCCGGTACCGGCCGTGGCGAGTGAAGGAACGCCGGCCGAGGACAGCAGTACGTCGGGAGGGCCGGCCGCGGGCGCGGCGACGGCCGTGAGCGGGCCCTTGAGCAGGACGATGGCACCGATCCGACCGGCCAGGTCGCGGGCTGCAGCCAGCCGGTCGTCTCCGGGCGGCGACCCGGCCAGGCGCGCGTACTCGCCGTCATGCGGGGTGAGGATCGAGCGTTCCGTCCGCCGCGCCAAGAGCTGCCGCGCCGCCGGCGCATCGCCGAGAGCGGTGAGCGCGTCGGCGTCGATCACGAGAGGTTGGGGCACGCGGACGATCACGTCGCGAATCTCCTCCTGTGTGGCGCTGTCCGTGCCGAGCCCGGGCCCGATGACCACGGCGCGGCACTTCTCGGTGGCCGTCACGAAGGGGCCGGCCCAGCGCTGATCCCCCAGGCTCACCCGCACCGCTTCCGTCGGCCAGTTCCCGGCCGGATTTCCCGGTGTCCCCAGTCGGACCATGCCGGCGCCGGCCGCCAGGGCGCCGCGCGTGCACAGGACCGCCGATCCCTCCATCCCCACCGACCCGGACGCCACGCCGAGTGCCGCGCTCCACTTGTGCGATTGGCGCGGGCGCGCCGGGAGCCAACGGGCGACGTCGGCGTCCTCGATCATGGCCGCTCCGGAGGGCGCCAACGCGATGCCGATGTCGACCACCCGCACCGCTCCGCCCAGCCGGGGGCCGGCACCTTGGAGGAGCCCGGGCTTGTAGGCGGCAAACGTGACCGTGTGCGTGGCCGCGAACGGCGCACCCGGAGCGTCCCCGGTGTCGGCGTCCACCCCCGAGGGGACGTCGATGGAAAGCACGGGAATACCGACGGGCACGGCGGGTGCGTCGTAGGCGCCGCGGAAACCCGTGCCGTAGGCGCCGTCGATCACCAGGTCGCACGAGGGCAGCCCGGCCGGCGCATCGGCGGCGGCGATCACCGTCACCCGCACCCCCCGCCGGGACAGGAACGCGGCGGCGACGCGGCCGTCGGCCCCGTTGTTCCCCTTGCCGGCGACCACGATCACGTGCCGGCCGTATCCGCCGCCGAGGAGGCGCAACGCGGCGTGGCCGACCGCCGTCCCGGCCCGCTGGACCAGGGTCTCCTCGCTCACCGTCGAGAGCGCCGCGGCATCCGCGGTGCGCATCTCGTCCCGGGTCAGGACCGGGAGCACGGGACGGACCGTTCCGCCACCACAAAGGCAATGGCCACCTGCTTCGTGTGCGTCAACGAGAGGTGGAGCGTTCCGGCACCGCACCGCTCGGCCAGCGCGGCGGCGCTCCGGTGCAGCACCAGGCTCGGCGCGCCGCGCCCGGCTCCCGCCGCCGCGGAGCGGCGCACTTCCACGTCGGTGAGGGCGAAGCCGCCGAGCCCCGTTCCCAGTGCTTTCATCACGGCCTCCTTGGCGGCGAAGCGCGCCGCCAGGGATTCGGTCGGATCGGAGGTGCGGCGTGCGTCCGCCTGTTCGGCGTCGGTGAAGAAGCGGGCGGCGAACCCGGGACGGCGGGCCAGGATGCGGCGGAAGCGGGCCACGTCGACGGCGTCGACCCCGACGCCGACCACCGGGTGGCGGAGCAGGGACGTGTCGATCGGGCTCCCGGTGCTGAGGGCCGAACTCATTCGACGGTCACCGTCTTGGCCAGATTGCGGGGACGATCCACGTCGTGGCCGCGTAGGCGCGCCAGGCGGTAGGCCAGCTGTTGGAGAGGGACGACGCCCACCACCGGTGAGAGCAACGGTTCGCACTCGGGCACCCACAGGACGTGATCGGCCACCGCGGCCGCCTCCTCGTCGCCGTCGTCGGCCACCAGCACGACCGTGGCGCCCCGGCTGTGCACCTCGGCGATGTTGGAGAGCAGCTTCTCCCACAGCCGGTTGCGGGTGGCGATCCCGACCACGACCGTGCCGGGCTCGATCAGGGCGATGGGGCCGTGCTTGAGCTCGCCCGCCGCATAGCCCTCGGCCCGCAGGTACGCCAGCTCCTTCAACTTCAGGGCCCCTTCGAGGGCCATGGGATAGCCGACATGGCGGCCCAGGAAGAAGAAGTCACGGGCGTCGATGAGCTTGCCGGCCACGTCGTCGACCGCCGGGGCCCGGCGCAGCGCCTCCTCGATGAGGTCGGGCAGGCGGTCCATCTGGTTGAGCACCGCCGTGATCTGCTCCGGG
>Ga0302314_10003975_pt1 | contig 27193 bp, 14 predicted proteins | sample III_Palsa_N2_3_FD_200533 | JGI IMG/M metagenome (GOLD analysis project Ga0302314, IMG submission 200533) | Peat permafrost microbial communities from Stordalen Mire near Abisko, Sweden - III_Palsa_N2_3 | ecosystem: Environmental > Terrestrial > Soil > Palsa > Peat permafrost | place: Sweden...
CGCACCGGAGCGGGCAGAGCAGCCATCACCGCCACGAACACCGACGCCAGATACGGCAGCGACTGCGTAAACAGCACCGTGCACCACAGTCTGGCCTCCAGCGTGCCAAGGTGCGACGAAACCGCCACCCCCACCAGCGCCGCCCAAGTCGCCACCAGGATCACCAACTCCTCACGGGCCATCACCAAACCCTGCACCAGCGCGGGCGCGTTCTCCATCTTCGGCGTCCGCAGGAACGGCGCCGAGCGGATCAGCAACCCCTTCCAAACCGCCTTGCCGATAGTGTGCGACAGCGCCAACCCGGCCACCGCGGCGCCCAGGCGATCCGCCCAGCCGCACTTCACGCGCTTGGCATAGAGCGAGAAGATCTGCACCAACTTGAACACGAACAATCCAATCGAAGGCAGCATGAACAGCGCGATCGGGAACTCGAACCGTACCGGCGCCACGATCAGCCCCACCGACCAGCACAGCCCCATCGCCAAAAACGCGAGTCCCAACGCATCGCCCACCCAAGGCAGCCAGCCGGTGATGAAGTGCCAACGCTGTCCCAGCGTAAGATCCTTATTCGTGGGCGAAAGCAGCGCCTTCCAATGCCCGCGGCAGATCTGCATCGCCCCGTAGGCCCAGCGGAAACGCTGCTTGCGGAACGCGGCGAAGTCGTCGGGCATCACGCCCTTGCCAAAGCTTTGGCTCGAATAAACCGCTTCCCAGCCCTGGCGGAACAGCTTCATGCCAAGTTCGCTATCCTCGCAGATGGTCCACTCGGCCCAGCCATTCACACCTTCCAGCGCGCTTTTCCGGACCATCGTCATAGTGCCGTGCTGGATCACCGCATTACGCTCGTTCCGCGTCACCATGCCGTTCTGGAAAAACCCGGCATATTCCCAGAACATCAGACGCTTAAAGAACGACCCGTCATTATCGCGATAATCCTGCGGCGACTGCACGAAGCCCACCGCCGGATTGGCGAAATGCGGCGCCATCGAGCGCAGCCAGTCGCGGCGCACGATATAATCGCTATCCAGCACGCCCACCACTTCGGCATCGGCCGCGGTCTCACGCAGCGCGAAGTTCAGCGCGCCCGCCTTGAATCCCGGCCACTTGCCAAGGTGGAAGAACCGGAACCGAGCACCCAGGCGGGCGCAATATTCGGCCACCGGCTCCCACAGCGCGGGGTCCTTGGTGTTATTGTCGATCACCAGCACCTCGAAATTCGGGTAGTCGAGGTTGGCCAGCCCGTCGAGCGTGAGCTTCACCATTTCCGGCGGCTCGTTACAGATCGCGATATGGACCGACACCTTGGGCATCTGTGTGCCATAAGGCGCCGGCGCGACCTGCGGAATGCGCTTCCACACCCGGCCGAAAAGCGCCTCGGCCATCTCGAAGCTATCCGCAATCAGCAGGAAGATCAGCAACGCCTGGCCGGCGGCGAGCGTGCCCCAGATCACCGCGGCAAACCCCGAAAGATAATCCCCGCTCATCGCCAGCAGCACCAACGCCAGCACCGCGCAGAAACCTTGGGTAAGCCCGGTGAACATCAACTTGCCGGGCAGCGTAATATCAGGGCGGCGCGACAGCAGCAGGCCAGAGAACAGGGCCGCCAGCCCGATCGAAATCCCGGCCCACAGCTTCCAGCTCGGATCTTCCACCACGGCCCCGGTCATCGACCACTTGGCGTGACGCGAGAGGTCCATCATGCCCCAATAACCGGCGGCGCGGCCCTCGAACGCGGTCTTCCAAGGCTGGTCGAACGCCTCCATCACAAAGTAGTTAAGGTGACGGCGCTGCGCTTCGATAAAGAACTGGCGCAGGAACAAGGCCTGATTATCACGGCTCGCCACCGCATCGGCGTGCGTCACGCCGTTCGAGGGCCAGCCCACCTCACCGATCACGATCGGCTTGGTCGGATACGCGCGATGCACCGCGTCGAGCTCCGCCATGATGTAGGAAACCGAGTTCTTCACCGCGACGCCCTGCCAATAGGGCAGCAGGTGGATGGTGATCACGTCCACGCTACGTGCCAGTGCCGGATGCTTCAGCCACACCGACGGGTCCTCGGCGGTAGTCACCGGCAGGTGCGTATGCGCCTTCACTTCCCTGATATACCCGATCAGCCGCGCGGTGGTGATGTCGCCGCGGTATTGGGTTTCGTTGCCGACGATCAGCCGTTCCACATTGGGGCTACGGTTGGCAACCGCGATCATCCGGTTGATCTCGGCGGCATTGTCGCCGAGCTTCTTATCAAGCCAAGCGCCAAGCGAAATCTTAAGCCCCGTGCCGGCCGCCAAGCGCGGAATATCGGCGAATTCCCCGGCCACGGTATAGGTCCGGATGTGGCTGGTCATACCCGCCGCGATTTTGAGGTCGGACTTGATCTCAGCCGTGGAGGGCTGCGCGCCGCCGGTCTCGCCGCTTTCGCCCGCGTGATAGGGCGAGAACGCCAGGCCCGAAATGCTGCCGTGGAAATCCGGCGGGGTCACAGCGCGCTCATGGAACGCCCAAGCCCCAAAGCTGACCGCGGCTGCAAGTGCCAAAGCCACGATTGTGGTCGGATGCAACAGACCCTGCACGACCCCGGTACGGGGGGCGGTCGATGCGGCACCAGGCGTCAAAAGGGCGGATAACTGCGTCATTGCGATAATCCCGAGATGAACCGAAGAGCTCGATATGCTGGCCTTCTAATGCCGCATCTGGGCAGCGACCCGGCTTCAATGTGGCGAAGTTGCGGCAACGCAAAATAAATTTGGGCCGAAACCAGACAATTTCGGCGATGGCTCACGGCCTCGATCCTGCTAGAATCGCCGCATGGGCATCGGATTTGAACTCATCGTCATCCTATTGTTGATCCTTCTGAACGGGATCTTCGCCATGAGCGAGATGGCCATGGTCTCGGTGCGGCGCGCCAGGCTCGCGGTGCTGGAACGCGCCGGCCACCGCGGCGCCAAGCTCGCGCACGATTTATCCGAGGATCCACAACGGTTTCTGCCCACCGTACAAGTCGGCATCACCCTCGTTTCGATCCTCGCTGGCACCTTCGGCGGCGCCCGCATCGCCGCCACCCTCGGCCCGGAGCTGCGCGCGCTCGGCGTCCCGGCGACCTACGCCGGCGACGCCGCCTTCGCGCTGGTGGTGCTGGCGATCACCTTCCTCACCATGGTGTTCGGCGAATTGGTCCCCAAACAGCTCGCGCTGCGCAATCCGGAAGCAGTCGCCCTCGTGGTAGCCGGCCCTCTCGCCTTCGCAGCCCGGATCGGATCGCCGGTGATATCGGCCCTTTCGTTCATTTCCTCGGGCGTAGTCCGTCTATTCGGGCGCGAACAGACCGATCGCCAGGTGGTTTCCGAAGACGAGCTGAAAATCCTCCTCGCCGAGGGTGCCGAGGAAGGCATCCTGGAACACGAGGAGCGCGACATGATCGAGCGCGTCCTCCGCCTCGCGGACAAGCCGGTGCGCGCAATCATGACGCCGCGCAACGAGATCGTCTGGATCGACCGCACCGACCCCCGGCCTGACGTGATCGAGGGCCTACGCGAAACCCCCCACAGCCGCTTCGTAGTCTGCGAGGGCTCAGTGGATAACGTGGTCGGGGTCGTATTAGCCAAAGACCTCCTGGTCGATCTGCTCGACGGCAAGGAATTCTCCATCTCAACGTCGCTGCGCAAGGCCTTGGTTATGCCCGATACCGTAACCGCCCTCGACGCGCTCCCCTTACTCCGCCAAGACCCCTTGGGCATCGCCCTGGTAATGGACGAATACGGCAGCTTCGAAGGCCTGGTCACCGCCGCCGACGTGCTCGAAGCGATCATCGGCGACGAATTAACCCCCCCCGCCACCTCCCGCGACGGCTCCGAGCCCGAAGACAGCGAACTGCTACTCGACGGCATGACCCCGGTCGACGAAATCAAGGCGCGCCTGACCCTCCCCGCATTGCCCGCGGAAGGAAGCTACCACACCCTGGCCGGCCTGATGCTGGCCCTGCTCCGCCGCCTGCCGCAAGTGGGCGACCGCATCGCCTTCGCCGGATGGCGCTTCGAGATATTGGAGATGGACGGAAGACGCGTTGCCCGTATCAAAGCGGCACGCGACGCGCTCGCGGAAGGATGAACTAACGGTTTCATCGATGAATTCGATCCAAAATCACGATTTGAATTGATGAAACGCATGAGTTAAAAGGCGAAGCCAAGGAAGAAGTCTTCTTTTTTGAAAAAAAGAAGCAAAAAACTTTTGTCAATTAGGGGTAGCGCTCCGATCCAATCGTACAAAAGTTTTTTGCTTCCTTTTTTCAAAAAAGATGCTTCTTCCTGCACTTATAACAGGAGGTATCTTGGATATCATCGGTCCCGATCAATTGATCTACGGCGTTGACGATCTGGAAGCGTCGCTGAAATTCGCCTCGGACTTTGGCCTCGATAAGTCCGAAATGTCGTCCAACGGCGGCGTGCTTTCGGCGCTCGACGGCACGTCGATGAAAATCCTGCGCGCCACCGACGGCAGCCTGGCCGCCCCCAACGCGCCATCGCCGAACCTTCGAGAAACCATCTACGGCGTCAGGAACCAGGCCGCGATCCAGGCGATCGGCGCCGAGCTGTCCAAAGACCGTCCCGTCACGATGGACTCCGACGGCACCATCCACAGCCGCGACGACGACGATTACGCCATCGGCTTCCGCGTAACCACGCGCCACGGCACCGGCATGCCCCACTACGGCGTGAACGTTCCCGGACAGGAACCCGGCCGCGGCGTCAACATCCTCGCCGCCAGCGACGAGGATCGCCCCAAGCCACACACTTTGTCGCACGTGGTCATCTTCGTGCACGACAAAGTAAAGGCCGAAAAATTCTACGCCGAGCGCCTAGGCTTCATCACCGTGGACGTGTTCGACAACCTCGGCCCCTTCATGCGCCCCGCCGGCACTCAGGAACACCACACCCTATTCATGATCGAGGCCCCGTTCCGCGGCCTGGAACACTTCGCCTTCCACATGGCCGGCGCCAACGAGCTCCTGAAATCCGGCTGGGAAATGACTCAGCTAGGCTACAAATCCACCTGGGGCCCAGGCCGCCATATTTTGGGTTCGAACTATTTCTGGTATTTCAACAGCCCCTTCGGCGGCAAGTTCGAGATCGACGCCGACATGGACATCCACGACGACGCCTGGGTACCCCGCCACATCGTCGCCAAGGCCCCGACGTCGCAGATATTCCACTTCAAGGCAGTGCCGAAGTTCCAGCCCGGCGGCGGGGATCATTGAAGGAAGGGCAGGCGGGGGCGTCGTGCGAATGCACGCCTTCGACGTGACGCCCCTCGACCCCACCAAAGGCCGAGAGGCCCTTGGAACCCGGGACTTTAGGTTTGGGGAATGGCTGCCTGATTGGGAGACCTCTGAGGTGCCGTATTCACGGCGCCTCAAGGTCTCCCAATCAGGCAGCCATCCCCCAACAAACCTAAAGTCATGGGGGTCCAGGGGCCCCTCGGCTCCTGGCGGGGTCGAGGGGCAGAGCCCCCGCCTGTCCTTCCCTTGATGTTCCCCACTCCCGATCAGGAGCTCCGGCTCTGCCAGGTAGCGGATATCGACGACGGCGACGCTCGGGGTTTCTTGCCTGAGGAGTGGAGCGACCAGATCTTCTTGGTCCGGCGTGGCGGCGAGGTTTTCATCTACCTCAATTCCTGTCCGCATCAATGGATCGAGCTTAACTACGCCAAGGATCGTTTCCTATCCGGCGACCGGCGGCAGATCATGTGTTTCGCGCACGGCGCTCACTTCGACATCGCCACCGGCGAGTGCACCGAGGGTGTATGCGAGGGCGACTTCCTGATCCGCGTGCCCCACCGCATCGAAGACGGCTGGATTCTCATCCCCCGACCTCTGCCCTCGCATCCGACGCTCGGAAGCATCACCGACTAGTTTTACCTCGTTAACCATCCGTTCTATTTTTGAGACTATTCCCCGGGCATGAGAATCATTCTTCTGCCCCTCCTTCTATTCGCAGCACTCGGGCTCTGGTCCGTCTTCGCGTTCCTGCGCCACCGCAGCCGGGAGCGCCGTGCGCTGGAGCGATCCCTGGAACTGACATCACGGATCGAACTCGCCGAACGCGCCGGCGACTCCAGCTTGCGCCTACTACGCTCAGCGGGCGCGGAGCTACGCGAGCAGGGACTCGCGTTACTGGGCCAGTCGGAAATCGGACCTCGCGCTGACGCTGTGGAGTGGGCCGCGATCGCCGCACGTCTACTTGAGATGGCAGACGACATGCAGGATCTTTCGCCGCCCCCGCCGGAGAGCCGCGTATTGGAGCGCGAACTGATCGCGGCAAAGCCACTGATTTCGCGTTGTGTCGACGCGGTCGCGGCGAACCTGCGCCCGAGTCTGCGCATGTGGAAACTGGCTCCCGAACTGAACGAGCTGCTACTGCATGGCGACCAGCGCGCGCTCGCCCAGGTTTTACTGCGCGTATTATCCAACGCCGCGCGTTCCACCCGCCATCTCGACTGGATCGAGATCGGCGTCGAGCACACCGCCGGGCAGGTCATCCTGACCGTGCAAGACGAGGGCAACGGCCTACTGATCCCGTCTTCCTACCAAGCGGACGACCAGCCGCGTGACGGCCGGGTCTTCGGCCTGGGGTTGGCCGTCGCGAGGTCACTGGTACGCGCTCATGGCGGCGAGCTGAGCATGGACTCGGTTCCGGGCGTCGGGGCTCGGGTCGAGGTCGCGCTGCCGCAACGCCGCGCCGCGTAGCCCTGCTCTCCGGGAAATTCGAGTATGTTGTATAATTGTCACGCGTTTGCCGGAAATTTCCACCGTGGATTGCGGCTCCGTAAGAATCCGCTTATTAATTGCCGCAGCGATCACCCGAAAGAGATCAATGGGTGACGAGAAGTCGAGGAAATAACTATCTCATCCTGGGAATATTCGTTGCGGAATCGAGCTTCCGGCGCTGAGTAGGCGCGGGGACGGGATTGTGTATTGCCCCACGCGCCCTTTGGACGCGTGGGGCCACTGTTGTGTGAAAAACGCCAAGAAGATGGAGGAATTATGAAAAAGGTACTGCTCGGTTCAAGTGCTCTTGTCATAGCGCTTGGGTTGCCGGCGCCGCGGCCGGCGTTGGCGCAGACCGCCCCCACAGCCGCGCCGCAGGTTCAGGAAATCGTGATCACCGCGCAGAAACGCCGCGAACGGCTGTCGACTGTTCCGGTTACGGTCGATGTCGTGACCGCTGCCAGCCTCGCCACCCAGGGCGTGACGGATATTTCCGATCTGAACAAAGTGGTGCCGGCGGTCAGCCTGAACGCCTCCACCAACGGACGCGTTCCTTACGCGATGCGCGGCGTTTCCACCACGGCGGACGAGGGCAACGTGGGACTAGAATCCGGCGTTGGCATCATGGTCGATGGCATTTCGATCCCGTCGGACAGCCACGCCGCCCAACAGATGGTCGATCTCGACAACGTCCAGATTCTCGAGGGGCCGCAGGCCACCCTGGGTGGCCGCACCGCCGCCGCGGGTCTGATCGACATGGTCACCCGGAGTCCGAAGTCCGTATTCAGCGGGCAAGTCGACGGCACTTTCACCACCGACCACGAGTATCGTGGCGATGTCTTCGTTACCGGCCCGATCATGCCCGGACTCGACATGAGCATATCCGGCTATGCCAACACGACGCCGTATCCGATCAAGAATCTCTACAACGGCACCACCACCCATCAGGACGCCTGGGGCGGACGGGTGAAGTTGGAATACAAGCCCGATGCACTGCTGGACGGGACTCTCACCCTCCATGGCGCCCATTCCGTCAGCCACGGCGACAATTTCGTCTATACTTATTTATCCCCCGGCTCGACGCTACTGGGCGTGCCGCTGCCGATCTACACCGGCGGCACCACCCCCGATTTCTCGCCCGCCGGCTTGCTCCCGGGCGTCACGGTGAATGACAAAAACCTCGATAACAACTCTGTCGTCACTGATGCGGGTGCCATCATCACCGATCGTGATGCTTCGTTGAACGTGAACTACCAATGGGGCAACCTCACTTTCGGTTCGACTTCGGCGTTCCAAAGCGAATCCGAGCGCGACACCCAGGATCTATTCGACGTCGATGAGTATTTCTTCAACGTCCTGACCGACGGACATGCCTCTTTCGACAACAACCAGGTAATCAACAACGAGATCCGCCAGTTCTCGCAAGAGTTCAAGGTCACCTCTCCGGCTGAAGATCAGTTCAACTATGTCGCTGGTCTCTACGCCTCGGATCTCAATGTCAGCGGCGCGACCAAGCGCTTCGGACTGCCACCCGCAACCGACGAGCTTCTGGCCCATCCCGAGACCACCACCTACGACGCCTATGCGCGCGTGACCGAGAAATTCACACCGCAAGTCTCGCTGACCGGTGGCTTGCGCTTCAACGACGACGAACTGCGCGTGCAGCAGACCCAATACGCGGTCTATGGTAACCCCTCGGACGTCCAGGCCAACGCCCACACCAATTCGGGCGCGCTGGTGGGCGATATAAGTGTGAAATACAACTTCGATCCCAATAATATGGTCTATGGGACCTATTCGCGGGGTTATGCGCCGGGCGCCTATAACACCGCCACCGCGCTCAATGCTCCAAACGCGGTCGCGGGTACCCCGGGTAGGTACGCGCCCATCGGAATAGCTTCGCCGATTAAGCGCATGGACATCAATGACTTCGAAATCGGCTCGAAGGGCCGGTATCTGGACGGGCAGCTGACCGTTAACGCTGACGTGTTCTACACCATCTATGACAACTACCAGGTGGAGACGTTCGCCAGCGACGGCGAGGTGAACCCGCCGCTGATCCTGACCAACGCGCCGGAAGCCCAGACCCACGGCGTTGAAGCGAGCGGCACGTACCGGCCGACCATCGAATCCACCATCACGCTCAGCGCCGCCTACATCGATGCCACATTCGTGAAGTACAAGGATGGCGAGTGCTGGTTCTCGACCGGCCCGACCGCCGGCACCGGCTGCAACCCCGTTTCCAACGCAGCGGACGCCAGCCTGGTCCAGAATCTCTCGAATAAGCCGCTGCCGAACTCGCCCAAGTTCAAATTTGTCATCAATGCCGAACAGCGTTTCCCGCTGACCGCGATCGACTATGATGTGGTGGCGGGTGCAACCTACACCTATCGCACCAGCGCGCAGATGCTGCCGGATCAAAGCCCCTACGCCGTTCAAGGCGCATTCGGCCTGCTCAACCTCAATTTGGGACTGCAAAGCGACGATCAGAAATACAGTGCTACGGTGTTCGTGAACAACGTCTTCAACAAGGTCTATTACACCGACATCGAAGACTTCTGGAACAACGTCTGGGGCGGGGTCCCCAAGAACGAATCGGTCATCGGCCAGCCCGGCCGCGACGCCCATCGTTTCGCGGGACTGCGCCTCAGCGCCAAGTTCTGATCCGGCTCGCGCCAGAAAGAGGAGCTTCGGCTCCTCTTTCCACTTCCACCCCTGCCACCGCTCCGCCCCGGAATCCATTAACGCAAATATAACGCTGGCGAGCCTATAGCCTCCGGGAACACTCGCACCCTAGGCAGACCACCGGATGACCTACCAACGCTATCAGGTTTGGATCCACGGCATCTACGACCGGCTGGCGATCCTGCCGCGCCACCTGACCCTGCTTTCGCTCACCGTCATGATGGGGCTGATCGCGGCGAGCGGCTATCTGCTCGTTCAGGATTGGGCTCGCGTGCGGCACGACCGCGAACAAGCCGCCTGGAATCAAGCGCTTGGCGTCGCCGACAACTTCAATGCCGCCCTCTGGCGCGTGAACCAGGAGCTTGACACCGTCATCCGCCAGTCCGGCGGCGATCGCGATCCCGCGCTGGTGAGCGCAAAGATGGCCGAAGCTCTCCGCCTCATGCACAACCAGCTCGCTGCCCTGGTCGCGGTCGACTATCATGGGCGCGTCACTTTCAGCAGCACCAGCCAAATCAAGCCGGGGTCCGATCTCAGCGGCCTGGATGCGTTCAAAGCTGCCGCCGCGACCCGCGACACCGCCCTCGGCGCGCCTTGGACGGTAAACGGAGTCGAATGGCTACCCCGGGCCAGACCCGTCCATCAGTCCGGCAGCCAGGATCACATCGGCGTCGACATGCTGCGGCTGTCTTATTTCCAAAAGAGCCTCGACAACGTGCCGCTTACCCCAGGCGAGGTGGTGGCCGTGTTCGAACTCGGGGGACCCGAGATCCTGAGGAGTCCACACGCCCCGCCGGGCTCCGATCTGCTCTCGCCCGGTCTCGAGCTTAGCGCGGGGCTCGGCAATGCCGATACGGTGAGCTCTGTCCAGACCTCCGGGATCGATCACGTCTCCCGCCTGATCACGGAGGTGCGCACCGGTGGGTTGCACTTCGGCGTGTTGGTGGCGATTCCGATGGCGACCGTATGGCAAGACTGGTGGCCGCAGGCGATCTGGATCATCGGCCTCACCATCGCCCTGCTCTCGATGATGCTGGCGTTTCATCTTGCCTTCGCCGCCGAGCTGCAGCGCCGGCACCGTGCCGAAGCCGAAGCCAGCCGCCTGAGCAAGCATTACCGGCTGCTCGCCGAACACTCCTCCGACGCGCTCTGCGAAATCAAATTCAAAGGCGGGTTCCGCTATGTCTCACCCGCGATGGAGCGCCTGCTCGGCTGGACCATGGAGGATCTGGCCGGCGTCGACCCCCGCACCCTGACCCATCCCGACGATTGCGAGCGTATGCGATTCACCGAGCACCTGACCCCCGAGTCGGGCCCGCAAATTGCGCGCTTCCGTCATCGTTGCAAGCGTGGCGGCTACCTCTGGGTTGAAGCCAGCATCCAGCTGACCTTCGACCAAGACATTCCGGATGGCATCGTCACCGTACTGCGCGACATCACCGACCGCGTCGAAGCCGAACGCCGTCTCGCCGAGGCCTCGGCCGAGCTTGGCCGTCTCGCCGCGACCGACCAGCTCACCGGTCTCGCCAACCGCCGCCACTTCGACCAGGGCCTCGACCGCGAATGGCAACGCGCCGCGCGCGAGGAAATCGCCCTATCGCTGTTGCTGTTCGACATCGATTTTTTCAAACTATACAATGACAGCAACGGCCATGCCGGTGGCGACGACGTGCTCCAAGCCGTATCCGCCGCCACCACCGCGGTCCTGCATCGCTCAACCGACCTCGCCGCCCGTTGGGGTGGCGAGGAATTCGTGATCCTGCTTCCGAACACCGACCTCCCCGGCGCCATCGAAGTAGCCGAGCGCGTGCGAACTGCAATCGAGAACATCAACATTCCGCATCATGGCGCGCCGTGCGGCCGCCTCACCGTAAGCGTAGGTGTCGCCACTGCCTATCCTGCCGCCAACCTCGGCCCCAAACCTCTCGTCGCCGAGGCCGACGCCAACCTCTACGAGGCCAAGCGCCAGGGCCGCAATCGCGTCGTTGCTCCGCTAAGCCCGAGGGCGGCATTGGTCAAATTTGGCCGGGTTGCTGAAGCGTAGGAAAGGAAGGAAGCATCTTTTTTGAAAAACGAGCCAAAAAACTTTTGTTCAATGGGGCGGGAGCACTCCGTCTCCAGATCCGCGCATCCCTATTCCCAAGTGACAAAAGTTTTTTGCTTCTTTTTTTCAAAAAAGAAGACTTCTGCCTGCCGTCCTGACCCACCGCTTTTTCGGGTCCCCGACCGGACGAAGTAAAGCACAAATGACTTGGCGTTACCTGTGGGCCGCATATCCCAGACGTCGCCTTGGCCACACGACCCACGACGGGTCTGCGACCAACAAATAACGGCATAAGAGCCAAAGACTTTGTCACCTGGAGCGTACCGGCCGCGGTTGGTGCGCTTCAGGTGATCAAAAATTTTTGCTTCTTTTTTTCAAAAAAGATGCTTCTCCCTTCCCTTTTCCTGACCCCGCATCGACAATAATTAACGCAAATATAACGCTGGCTCGTCCATACTCCCTCCGAAACTATTCCGCACGCGAGGCTAGACATCGTATGAACTCTCTGGGCTGGCTTCGTGCCATCTACGACCGTCTTGCCATCTTGCCACGCCGTCTGACCGTTTTGTCGCTCGCCGTCATGGCGGGGATCATGGTCGCAAGCGGCTACTACCTCGATCAGGCCTGGCTCCAAGTCGTGCGCGACCACCAGGAAGCCGCCTGGAATCAGGCGCTAGGGATTGCCGACAACTTCAACAGTTCGGTCTGGCAGATCGATGTCGGCACCAATTCCGTCCTCGGCGATCAAGACGCCGACCAGGACCCCGTGCGTCTGAAAGCGAAGTTGGCCGAAGCTTTGCGTCTGATGCCGGCCCAGCTTTATGCCCTCGTCCCGCTCGACGATCGGGGGCGTGTCATTCTCAGCCCGATCACGACAATCAGGGCCGGCGCCGATTTTCACAACCTTGATGCCTTCAAAGCCGCGGCAGCGAGCCGTTCGGTATCGACCGGCGCGCCCATTTCCCTGGGTGGCGAGCAGCTGCTGCCGATGGTCCAGCCGATCGGGCAGGGGGGCCTGCAGGGTCATGCCGTTCTCGAGCTGGTGCGACTCAGCTATCTGCACAAGAAATTCCTGCAGGCCGGCCTCGATCCGCGCGACGTAACCGCCGTTTTCGAAATCGGCGGCCCGGAGATCCTGCGCAGCCCGGCGCCGCCGCCGGGTGCCGATCTGCTCGATGCGGGGAACAAGCTCAGCCAACTTCTCGACGGTGCCGAGAGCATCAGTTCGTTCCACACCTCCGGGGTTGATCACATCTCTCGCCTGCTCGTGGTGATGCGTGCCGGTGGATCGCGCATTGGCGTACTGGTGGCGGTTCCGTTGGCTGTCTTGTGGCAAAGCTGGTGGCCGCAGGCGATCTGGAACATCGCCTTCGCCGTCACGCTGCTGACGATGATGCTGGTCTTCCATTTCACGCTCGCCGCCGAGCTGCAGCGTCGTCATCGTGCCGAAGCCAAAGCCGAGCGCCTGAGCACGCATTACCGCCTGCTCGCCGAGCATTCTTCCGATGCGCTCTGCGAGATCAAATTCGAAGGCGGGTTCCGCTATGTCTCGCCGGCGATGGAGCGGCTGCTCGGCTGGACTATGGAGGATCTGGCCGGCGTCGATCCCCGCACCCTGACCCATCCCGACGACTGCGAGCGGATGCGATTCACCGAGCGTCTCACCCCCGAGGCGGGCCCGCAAATTGCCCGCTTCCGTCATCGTTGCAAGGACGGTGGCTATCTCTGGGTCGAAGCGAGCATACAGCTGACCTTCAAGAATCACATTCCGGACGGCTTTGTCACCGTAATGCGCGACGTCACCGACCGCGTCGAAGCCGAGCGCCGTCTCGCCGAAGCCTCAACCGAGCTTGGCCGTCTCGCCGCCACCGACGAGCTCACCGGTCTCGCCAACCGCCGCCACTTCGACCAAGAGCTAGACCGTGACTGGCAGCGCGCCGCGCGTGACGGCGTCGCCCTCTCGCTGTTGATGTTAGACATCGATTTCTTCAAACTTTACAACGACACCTATGGCCATGCCGGCGGTGACGATGTCCTTCAAGCCGTATCCGCGGCCATCGGCTCGGTCCTGCACCGTTCCGCCGACCTCGCTGCCCGCTGGGGCGGCGAGGAATTCGCAATGCTGCTGCCGAACACCGATGTCGCCGGCGCCACCGAAGTAGCCGAGCGCGTACGGATTGCGGTCGAGGAGCTGAATATTCCGCATCGAGGCTCCCGCTGCGGCCAACTCACCGTAAGCGTCGGGGTCGCCACCGCCTATCCATCCGTCCACCTGGGCGCGAAGCCCCTGGTCGCCGAGGCCGATGCCAACCTATACGAAGCCAAGCGCCAGGGTCGCAATCGCGTCGTCGCCGCGCCGAGCGTTACTGCGGCTGTGAAATTTAGCCAGGCTGTCGATCTGCCGGAGGAAGCAATCGAAGTTTAAGGAAGCATCTTTTTTGAAAAAAAGAAGCAAAAAACTTTTGTCAATTAGGAATAGGGATGCACGGGTCTAAAGACGGAGTGCTCCGACCCCATATGAACAAAGGTTTTTTGCTTCTTTTTTTCAAAAAAGATGCTTCCTTACTTTCCCGCAACCTATAGATTTCGCTTAGTATACTTCAGGACCGGCGGTTACTTCTTCGCAAATCGAGGCTCTTTTCGGCTTTTCAAGCGCACGGAGTAAAGCAAAAAACTTCTATTCACCTGGAACTCACCGGTCGTGGATCAGTGCCCCACTAATTGGCAAAGTTTTTTTGCTTCTTTTTGTTCACAAAAAGAAGACTTCTTCCTAATCCTTCACCTAACGTTAAACCGCCCCGTGACGCGACGATAACGCGGCTGTTACTCATCATAGTCCATGATACCTCCATCGAAATTCAACCGCCCGGCTTAAGATTCGATCGGGCACCGCCCTTGGATTTGGAGCCCACAACAGATGAAGGAAGTTCGGGGGAGCGAAAGCCTTCTGTGTCCCGACTTCCGTGCTCTAGAGGCGCCGGCGATATCCTTTGCGGTCACGTCCGCCTCCGGCCCGACTGCCGAGTATCGCGGCCTAACGTTGCACTCCGTATTTCAACCGATCGGCAGTTTCGTTCACGGCAAGGTGGTCGGATACGAAGCTCTGCTCCGTGCGATCGACCGTCGCGGGCAGGCGATGGCGCCGCAAGCGGTATTCGCGCAGGCCCAGACCACCAGCGAGCTCGCGATCCTCAATCGCATCGTGACCGAGCTCCACTTCAAAAGTTTTTGCGCCCAGGATCCGGGCAACTGCTGGTTATTCATCAACATCAGCACCCTGGCTTTCTGTCCGTTGGTTACCCACCCCGGCAGCCTGTTCGAGCTCTCCGCCAAATACGGCATCGCTCCGTCGCGGATCGTGATCGAGCTGCTTGAGCACGACATCCTGGATCGCGAGGGTTTTGGCCGCTGCCTGAGCAGATGCCGGGACGCCGGCTTCATGGTCGCGATGGACGATTTCGGCAAAGGCTGGTCCAATCTCGACCGCATCCTGAATTTCGTGCCGTCGATCGTGAAATTCGACCAGAGTCTGGTGTTCCAGGGCCGTTCCAACCTGCAGATCCAGCACGCCTACCGCCATCTGACGTCGATGTTGCATGAAGTCGGGATCATGGTTCTGGCGGAGGGAATAGAAAGCGTCGAAGACGCCTCCTTCATGGTCGACGCCGGCGTCGATTTCTTCCAGGGCTACTGGCTCGCGCAGCCGGACCCTTCGACCGTTGCCGCCTGTGTCAGCGAGCGGAACAACGAGCTTAGAGCCCATTACATCGAGCAAGCCGGTCGCACCGACCAGGAAGAGGGCCATGTCCGCGTCGTCGTTGAAGCCGCACTCGGCCAAGCCGCCGCCCAATTCGCCGCCACCGGAGACATCGCGCGCGTAGCGAAGATTTTCCAAGCCGTCCCCGGCGCGCGCCGCCTTGTCGTGCTGGATGAAAACGGCTTCGATGTCGGCGTCGAAACCGCACCCAACGCGGCGCACGACGTCAAGCGCGAGGCGCAACTCGCACCGTTACAGCCCGACCGCTCCGCCAGGTTCACCCACCGCAGATATTTCCGCGACGCGCTGCGCTGGCCAAACCAGGTCCACTTCGCCTCACCGGTGTATTCGCTGGTCGACGGCACCAGCTCCAATGTCGCCGCCAAGGCCGTAAGCCACGGCGGCAGGCTATATGTATTGTGTGGTGTTTTCCTAAAACCTTGAAGGCAGAAGCATCTTTTTTGAAAAAAAGAAGCAAAAAACTCTTGCCACTCGAGCGCGCCGGCCTTCGACTGCTGGCCCCCCCTAAGTGACAAAGTTTTTTTGCTTCCTTTTGTTCACAAAAAGAAGACTCTCCCTACCTTCAACCCGTTGATTTCGCACACTACGACACTTACGCAAACATAACATTCCGAGCGTTATGATACACCCGAGTTACATTCAAGCTGACATCGCGCGTCATGCTGCGCGACCCAAGGAATGCTATGACCAGCCAGCTATCCTCATCCTGGTTCCGTAACATGCACCAAAGGCTGGCGCTCCTGCCGCGTCGCCTGACTTTCCTGTCGCTCGCGCTCATGATCTGCATTCTCGCGGCGAGTGCCTATCTCCTGGATCGGGCTTGGCTCAACGTCAGGCGTGACAGCGAGCAAACCGCGTGGAATCTCGCGCTTACCGCTGCCGACGATTTCCATCGTTCAATCCAGAGTCTGACCGTCAAGTTCGACACCATCATGCGCGCGACCAGCGCCCAGCGCGGCTCCGGTGCGCTGGCTTCCCAGATGGACGACACTTTGCGCAAGACCTCAGACGAAGTATTCGCCTTGATCAGGCTCGACGCTCACGGCCACGTTCTGGACAGCACTTCGAAAAGTTTCAAGCGCGGCCAGGATCTGAGCGGCCTCGACGTCTTTCAGGCAGCTCTATCGCATCGTCAACTGCCGCTGGGGCAGCCTATCACCGTGGGCGGCGAACAATTGCTACCGCTGGCCCGCGTGGTCTCCCAGGCCGACGGCAGCATGGCGGTTGGGATTACGATGTTGCGCCTGTCATATTTTCAAAACCAACTGATCGCCGAAGACCTCGATCCGCGCGACGTGATCGCCCTGTTCGTAATCGGCGGCGCCGAGATCCTGCGCAGTCCCGCCCCGCCGCCGGTCGCCGAAATGGTCGCCGGAGGCCATGCGCTCACCCAAGCGCTGGGCGACGACGAGAGCACCACCAACATCCTAAGGTCCAGGATCGATCGCGTCACTCGCCTCGCCGTGGTGGTGCGCGCCGGCGCCCTCCACCTCGGTGTGCTGGTGGCGGTGCCCGAAGCCGTCCTGTGGCAAAGCTGGCTACCTCAAGCGTTCTGGATCATCGGCTTCACCGTGGGATTGCTCGCGATGATGTTGGCGTTCCATTTCACCCTCGCCGCCGAGTTGCAGCGCCGCCACCAGGCCGAAGCCGAAGCCGGCCGCATCGGCGAGCAATACCGGCTACTGGCGGAATTTTCCTCCGACGTACTCTGCGAGATCAGGTTCGACGGGGGGTTCCGCTATGCCTCGCCCGCGATGGAGCGGCTGTTCGGCTGGACCCGCGAGGAACTGGTCGGGGTCGACCCCAGGATGATGCCCCACCCCGAAGACCTGGCGTTCACCAGAGAAACCGCCGAGACCCTCAGCCCCGATTCCGGCCCCCGCATCATGCGTTTCCGCCATCTTTGCAAGGACGGCAGCTATCTCTGGGTCGAGGCCAACATACAGTTGATCTGGCGCAACGACGTTGCCGAGGGCTTCGTCTCCGTGATCCGCGACATCAGCGACCGGGTCGCAGCCGAACGCCACCTCGCCGAGGCCTCCACAGAGCTGGCGCGGCTCGCTGCCACCGACCAGCTCACCGGTCTTGGCAATCGCCGGCGCTTCGATGAGGAGCTGGACCGCGAATGGCGCCGTGCCGCGCGCGAAGAAGCCGCGCTATCGCTCCTGATGTTCGACATCGATTTCTTCAAGCTCTACAACGACGCCTACGGTCACGGCAGCGGTGACGAAGTTTTACAGGCCGTGGCAACTGCCGCCGCAGCCATCTTGCGGCGTCCGACCGATCTTGTCGCTCGCTGGGGCGGCGAGGAATTCGTCGTTCTGCTGCCAAACACCGAACCCACCGGGGCCATGATGGTGGCCGAGCAGATGCGCGCGGCGGTGGAAGCGCTAGAGATTCCGCATTGCGGTTCGCAATTTGGCCACCTGACGGTAAGTGTTGGAGTTGCGACGACCTATCCCGGTTTCCAGCAAACCGCCAAGTCCTTGATCGCCGAAGCCGACGCCAATCTCTACCAAGCCAAGCGCCAGGGCCGCAATCGCATAGGCGTGGCCCGGAACGACATGACCCCGCCGGCCGCGGCACTACTGCCGGCAGCCGGCATCTAGGGTTTTCTGTCCCAACCGGAATTCCCGCCTAGGCGAGCATGTCGCGTGTCGAGCATCAGATTAACATGGATAATGGCGGCTAACGGTGGGTATACTTCCGAACTCATGCGACGCGAATCAGTAGATCCAATGGATTCTCAAGGCACCGCGAGCGGATTCGAAGCCTTACGGCATAGGTTGGCAATCTTACCACGCCACCTGGGTCTGCTATCGCTTGCCCTGATGGTCGGGATTATCGCCGCCAGTGGCTACCTCCTCGACCAGGCCTGGCAGCACGCCAAGCGCGACCAAGAGCAAGCCGCCTGGAATTTGGCTCTCGCCGCCTCGGACAACTTCAACAGTGAAGTCGCGCAACTGAACGCCCAGCTCCAGGCGGTAGCCGACGCCTCCGGTGGCGACGCCGATCCCGCGCTCCTGAAAACGCGATTGACCGAAGCTCTCCGCCTCACTTCCGGCAAGGTCTACGCCCTGCTGGGTGTCGACGCCCAGGGCCAGGTCACCTTTACCACGACGGACCAAATCCCCCCCGGCACCGATCTCAGCGCCCTCGACGCCATAAAGACCGCCACATCCACCCAAGCCGTAGCGATCGGCCCACCCATAAACGTGGACGGCGACCAGTACCTCACCATGGCAGCCCCGATCCACCAGCCAGGTGCCCCCGACCACATCGGCCTCTCACTCCTTCGCCTGTCCTATTTCCAAAAGAATCTCCTGATCAGCGGCATCGACCCGGGCGGCGTGCTCGCGTTATTCGAAATCGGCGGCCCCGAGATCCTGCGAAATCCCCCCGCGCCGGCGGGTTCCGACCTACTCGCCGCCGGCCAGGCGCTCACCCGCATGCTGGGCGACGCCGACAACGCCAGCTCCGTCGACGTATCCAAGCTCGACCAGATCCCCCGCCTCAGCGTCGTAGTCCGCGCCGGCGCCCTGCACGTAGGCGTTTTGGTCGCGGTTCCGATGGCCGTGTTGTGGCAAAACTGGTGGCCCCAAGCCATCGCGATCATCGCCATCACGCTAATTTTGCTCGCCATGATGGTTGCCTTCGATCTCGCCCTAGGTGCCGAACTGATCCGCCGGCGCGAGGCCGAGGCCAAATCCGACCACAATGTCGGTCAGTACCAACTGCTGGCGGAACACTCTTCCGACGTGATCATGGAAGTCGGGTTCGACAAACGCTGCCGCTACGTCTCCCCCGCGATGGAGCAACTCCTAGGCTGGACTTCCGCCGATCTGATCGGCCGCGACACTCGTTTCATGGTCCACCCCGACGACAAGGTGCGCCTGCACGACGTAGTAATGTCGCTCACCGACACCACCCGCTCGGTTCGCACCGACTTCCGCCACCTCCACAAAAACGGCAAGTACGTCTGGGTCGAGATCAACATGCGAGTCATCATTCGCGGCGGCGTGCTCGACAGTTTTGTCGCCAACCTGCGCGACATCAGCGGCCGCGTCGAAGCCGAGCGGCGCCTGGCCGAGGCCTCAGCGGTACTGGTGCAACTAGCCGGAACCGATCAGCTAACCGGCCTCGCCAACCGCCAGCGCTTCGCCGACGAAATCGAGCGCGAGTGGAGCCGCGCCGCCCGCGACAAGAATCCGCTATCGCTACTATTCATCGATATCGATTTCTTCAAGCTCTACAACGAAACCTACGGCCGCAAGGGCGGCGACAACGCCCTGAAAGCCGTAGCGGGCGCCATCGCCGCCGTATTACAACGCGCCTCCGACCTCGCCGCCCGCTGGGGAGGCCAGAAATTCGGCGTATTACTTCCCAACACCGACCTTACCGGCGCCATGGGAGTAGCCGAGCACCTGCGTGCCGCCGTCGAAGCCCTCGACCTTCCGCACCGCGTCACCCCGCGCGGCCGGCTCAACGTCAGCATCGGCGTCGCGACCGCATATCCGGTCTTGCACCAGGTCCCCAAACCACTAATCGACGAAGCCAACGCCAACCTTTCCGAGGCACAACGCTTGGGCCGCAATCGCGTTGTCGCCCAATACACCGAGGCGGATGCGTCAGTGGATTTTCGGCTGCCTAGCGGATCGAAGTAGGGCGAAGTCAAGTCTTCTTTTTGTGAATAAAAAGAAGCAAAAAAACTTTGTCAATTAGGGGAGGCGGGTTGGCCGGACTACACACTTCTCCGAAATTCGTTACACAGCAAGAACGGTGGAAAAGCCCTTGCGCATTCCACCTCTCTCTTTCCCGCTCCTTTTCTTCGTTGCAAGCTCTCGCGAATCAGCCGCCGAGCACTCCCGCACTTCGAGAATTGGCACCTCGCAGAAGGTCGCCTCTTTTATGCGCGGGGCTATTGCGCCGCCCCGTTTACGGCAGCGCACAGGCGACTCAACACTTTGTCCGGATCGTAGAGGATGCTGCACCCATCAGCGATCACGCGCCGGGTTCCCGGATCAAGCGGGTTTACGTTCGCCCATGAAGGCGAGGCGAAACCAAACTCGATTTCACCACCGTCCTGTTCAAGCCACAATCGAAGCGACCAAAGCCCTCCGTAATTCTCGCCTTCCCACCTCATCGGTCGGGCGCCGACCGCGCTCCAGTGGATTGCATCCAGCCAAGCTGTATCAGTCCGAAACTCTCTCGGACGAGTGGTGAGCAATACAAGATCAATATCAGAATCCGCCCGGGCCGTTCCGCGCGCATAAGATCCGACGACCGCAACAGCTTCTATTGCCGGCTGTGCTTTGGCCCAATCAACAATAACTCCGATAATACGATCCGCGTCCATATCGTCTGCTATGCATTAGTTAGGCGCGATGGCCGAAGCGGCCGTGCGGCCCATCTTTCACATAAAAGTTTTTTGCTTCTTTTTTTCAAAAAAGATGCTTCTTTCTTCGTCCTTCTTACTTCTACCCAATCAGCGGCGCCCGCAGCGCCTCCGACCTCCGCCAAGCCAGATCCGCATCTTCGTCGAACAGCTCGGCTAATTTCTTCATCACCGTCCCGCCCAGCTCCTCAGCATCAACCAGCGTCACCGCCCGGCGGTAATACCGTGTCACATCATGGCCAATCCCAATCGCGACCAACTCCACCAACCTTCTCGACTCAATCTCCATAATCGCATCGCGCAGGTGATTCTCCAGAAAATTCCCCGGATTTACCGAAAGCGTACTATCATCCACCGGCGCCCCATCCGAGATCACCATCAAAATCCGTCGATGTTCCGGCCGCACGACCAACCGTCGATACGCCCACAGCAGCGCCTCACCGTCGATATTCTCCTTCAGCAACCCTTCACGCAGCATCAGCCCCAAATTCCGCCGCGCCCGCCGCCACGGCGCATCCGCCGCCTTATAAATAATATGCCGCAGATCGTTCAGTCGTCCCGGCTGGCTCGGCTTCCCATCCTGCGTCCACCGCTCACGCGACAGCCCACCCTTCCAAGCCCGCGTGGTAAACCCCAAAATCTCCACCTTCACGCCGCAACGTTCCAGTGTACGCGCCAAAATATCCCCACACATCGCCGCCACCGTAATCGGCCGCCCACGCATCGACCCCGAGTTATCGATCAGCAAGCTCACCACGGTATCGCGAAAATCAGTCTCCATTTCCCGTTTATAAGACAGCGACAGCAGCGGATTAACCACCACGCGCGCCAGCCTCCCGGCATCCAGCATCCCTTCCTCAAGATCGAACTCCCAAGCCCGGGTTTGTTGCGCCATCAGCCGCCGCTGCAGCCGATTCGCCAACTTGCTGACCACACCCTGCAAGTGCTGCAATTGCTGATCGAGCAACTGCCGAAGCCGCGCCAGTTCATCACCGTCGCACAGATCCTCCGCCGCCACCTCCTCATCGAACGCGGTGGTATAAGCGCGATACCGGCTACGCTGATCATTCTTACTCGCCTCATCCCGAGTTTGCGGCCCCCCAGGCCGATCCTCACCTTCCCCGGCCGCCTCCTCATCGGTACTTTCCCCCGACTGCTGATCCGCCGCATCCCCGTCCATTTCCTCGGGCCGCGCACCCAGCATGGTTTCCATATCCGGATCGGAAGTGCTTTCGCCCTGATCCGCCTGCGTATCCTGCACCGGCGCCTGATCGCCCTGGTCCTGATCGCGCCCCTGCTGATCCTCCCCCTCACTCTCGCTTTCATTTTCCGCCAGCGACAACGCCGCCAGCAGCTTGCGCGATGCCTTGGTAAACGCATTCTGATCCGCCCGCACCGCCGCCATTTCATCGAGCGCATCATCCGCCCCAGGCCCGAGCGTATCCCGCCACAGCGCCAAAATAGCCTCCGCGCTATCCGGCGTCGCCTCATGGGTAATACGTTCGCGCAGCAGCAGCGGCAGCACCTGATCGAGTGGCATCTGATCCCGCCTGGTCATCCGATCAAACCCGGCCTGCGAACATTCCTGATTAAGTCTGGCCCTCAAATTGGCCGCGATCCCCGGCAGCAGCCGCGCCCCCACGCCCTCCACCCGAGCCTGCTCCAACGCATCGAACACCGCCCGAGCCTCGCGCGAAGCCGGCGCCCGTGCCTCATGCACCCCATCGTCATGCAGCCTCAACCGCAGTGCCATCGCATCCGCCGCCCCGCGCAGCCGAGTTACCTCCGCCGCCGGCAAATTCCGCGAAGGTGCCGGCAACCGGGCACGCTTGCCCGAAGCCGAAGCCGGCCCAGGTTGAAAACTGATCTCCGCCTCCGGCTCGCCAGCAAGCGCCCGCACCAGCCCCGTAGTGGCACGTTTAAACTCCTCGGCGCGGCGGTCTTGGTCTTTGACTACAGTGGGCATGACGAAACAATTTTCGGATTAGGGGAGGAAGGCGAAGGAAAGTCATCTTTTTTTGGAAAAAAAAGAAGTAAAAAAACTTGTGAGTTAGAATAGGTCCGGGATCAACCCAAACCCTAATTGACAAAGTTTTTTTGCTTCTTTTTGTTCACAAAAAGAAGACTTCCTTCTCCCTAAAACGGCCTTACCCTCAACGCACTCTGCGGCAACTCAACATTGAAGCACCGCTGATAATACTCCGCCACCGTCGCGCGTTCCGCCTCATCGCATTTATTCAAAAACGTCAACCGAAACGCGAACGCCACGTCGCCGAATATCTTTGCGTTCTCGGCCCACGTGATCACTGTCCTTGGCGACATCACGGTCGACAGATCCCCATTGATAAACCCGGCGCGCGACAGGTCTGCCAGCGCCACCATCTGTTCGATCTGCTTGCGCTCGGCCGGCGTCGGATTTACCAACCCGAGCTTCGCCAGCACGATCGCGGTCTCCTCCGCGTGCGGCAGATAGTTCAACGTCGCCACGATATTCCAGCGATCCATCTGCCCCTGATTGATCTGCTGCGTGCCGTGATAAAGCCCGGTGGTATCGCCCAGCCCCACCGTATTGGCCGTGCTGAACAACCGGAACGACGGATGCGGCCGGATCACCCGGTTCTGATCCAGCAACGTGAGCTTGCCCTCGACCTCCAGCACCCGCTGGATCACGAACATCACATCCGGGCGCCCGGCGTCATACTCATCGAACACCAATGCGCAGGCGTGCTGCAACGCGTAGGGCAGGATCCCCTCCCGGAACTCGGTGACCTGCATCCCGTCCTTCAGCACGATCGCGTCCTTGCCGATCAGGTCGATTCTGCTGATATGGCTATCAAGGTTCACCCGGATGCAAGGCCAGTTCAGCCGCGCCGCCACCTGCTCAATGTGAGTGGACTTGCCGGTACCATGATAGCCCTGGATCATCACCCGGCGATTGAACGCAAATCCCGCCAGAATGGCGAGTGTAGTATCGCGATCGAACCGATAAGTATCCTCGATTTCCGGCACGTGTTCGGTGCGAACGGAAAAACCTTTTATTTTCAGATCGCTGTCGATCTTGAACAGCTCGCGCACGGAAAGCTCGAGATCGGGCTGATAGAGCGCCGTGCCGGGATTACTATCGGGCGAGGAGATCTTATTCATCGAATTGCGTCCGTCTTAACCATGTCCAGCAACAGTAACCCGCGTTCCGCATTGCCGCAAATTGTGTTGGCGGGGGTCAGACCTGAAGCGAAGCAGGAAACTTCTTTTTTGAAAAAAAGAAGCAAAAAACTTTTGTTCACACAGTTCAGGAACCAACAATGTTCAGACCTGTGAACCCGATTCAAATTGACAAAAGTTTTTTGCTTCTTTTTTTCCAAAAAAGATGCTTCCTCCCTTCAGTACAACCTATTGATTTCACTTACTATCAAGCCTGCGCCGGAATATCGCTAGCAAGTTTGCGCCGCAGCATCGCGTAGGCGGCGTTGATCGTCTTCAGTCTATCTTCGGCCTCGCGATCGCCACCGTTTGCATCCGGATGCAGTTTCTTCGCCAGTTGTTTATAACGTGTTTTGAGTTCATCGATGGTGAGCGGCCAGCCGAGTTGCAGGTGCGACAACGCCTCGCGCACTTCCGGCGGCACCTGGCGGGGTGCGTCGCGCCCGTTTCGGCGCACTTTCCCGTCGGCAAGCAGGCCCAGTGGATCGAGCAGTCGTTCATCATCAAGTATATTGCCGCCGAGTGACCCGAGCGGCCAGGTCGGGCGTTGCCACGAGGTATCGAACCGGATTTCCGCCTCGATTTCGCCGGGGCTCATTCCGCGGTAGTAATCCCAACCGGCGTTATAGGCGCGCACGTGTTCGAGGCAGAACCACCAGTACTCGCGGAGCGAATCGCGAGATTTCGGCGCGCGGTAGCAGCCTTCGTTTTCGCAGCCCGGCATATCGCAGCCTTGACCAGGTGCGTCGGGATCGGGTGCGAAAGCGCGGACACGGGTGGTACGGGTCTTCATAGGGTACAATGTGCATTCTCAGTGGCTCCCGACAAGTGCCGAGCGCGCGTTCGTGGGTTCCGGGTCAGCAAAAATCAATCAAGAAAAACTTCTCCGAAGCAACGGAGTTTTAAGGTGATTCCGTTCATATGGCCGCTCAGTCTTGATGGAGCGGAAACAGTGTCTGCCAGCAATTTAGTCAATCGCAACGTCATAGCCGGGCGTGGTCGCACTTCGATGCGGTTGGAGCCCGAGTTATGGGAGGCGCTAGCCGAGATCTGTCGGATGGAGCAGATCGGTGTATCCGAGATGATCAGAACGATCGAGAATCGCGGTCACCCCGGTGGCCGCACCAGTGCGGTGAGGGTTTTCATCGTCCAATATTTCAGAGGTTTAGTTGCCGGCCGCTCTGCCAGGGCCGTGACACCGCATCAACCCCCAATCCCATTACGTTCAGTATCCTCAGTCTGGTAAAGTGGGGTGACATCCCTCAAATTCACAAAGTTTTTTTGCTTCTTTTTGTTCACAAAAAGAAGACTTCTTCCTATTCCTAAACCCGCCTAATTTCCCGTCCCGTCAGGCTTATAAAACTCCGGGAAATTATTACGGATCATATCGCCGCCGGCGCGCCACCCATGGCAAGTATCGAGCAAGGGTGGGCGCGTTGCGTTCATGCCCCGGCGGACATCAAACACGCTTTGAAACGCCACCGTCGCCATTTGCTGCAGCATTTCCCGAATATGGGTACAGCCCAGCGTACCGCCAACTCTTTCGTATGCAGCGCGCACAAACCCCGGCCCAATTTTAAGCCCGATCAGGGCCTTGAAATTCGCCGGTGCGGTATCGCATGCGACCGAGGGTGTGTCGTCCATCGCCACGGTGAAGTCGACAATTTCCAGCCCCGGCGAAATCGTCATCCGCGCTGACATCCCGTGCAGCACATCGCCTGGCGCCAGCGTCCGGCGATCGGTGCTGAATGCCATGGTTTTGGTATCGCAAAGGGTAGCGTCGACGTCGTAATTGCCATCATCTCGCGCGAAGCCTTCGATCACGATCTCGCGCCGGTGCAATTTCTCGCGGCTAACCGCCACTGGCAAACTCATGCTTCGCACCCCGCCTCGTGCAGCAGCGCCACGACTTCCTCGCGGGGCACCTCGCGGCTCGTAAACGCCTGTCCAATCCCTCGCACCAACACGAAATTCAGTCTTCCATCGCGGACTTTCTTATCCCGCGCCATATGGCCAATCAGGCTTTCCGCCGAAAACCGCCGGTTCAACTGATGCAATTCGGCCAACAATCCCACACCATGCAGATGGTTCAGCACGCGCTCGCGATCAACCCCGTCGCAATGCCCGAGCCGCACGGACAACCCGAACGCAAGCCCCAACCCAATCCCCACCGCCTCGCCGTGCAGCAGCCGCCCGTCGTAACCATACTCCGCCTCCAGCGCGTGCCCAAAAGAATGCCCCAAATTCAGCAACGCCCGCCCATCATTCGGTTTCATCTCGCGTTCGTCATCGCCCACCACCGCCGCCTTGAAAGCGCAAGCGCGCAGCACCGCCTCGGACTGCAACCCGATATCACCCCCAAGCAGCCCCGCGCCATTCTCCTCACACCAGGCAAAGAACCCCGCGTCCCCGATCAACCCGGTTTTCACGATCTCCGCATATCCCGCACGCAGCTCCCGTTCGGGCAGGGTGCGCAACACCCCGACGTCCGCCAGCACCGCGATCGGCTGATGAAACGCCCCCACCAAATTCTTCCCTTGGGGCGTATTCACCCCGGTCTTCCCGCCCACGCTACTATCCACCTGCGACAACAGCGTCGTGGGGATCTGCACAAACGGCAGCCCCCGCATCGTGCTAGCCGCCACAAATCCAGCCAAATCCCCAATCACCCCGCCGCCCAGCGCCACCACAGAAGTCCGCCGTTCCACTCCGCGTGCGAGCAGCCCGCACACCAGCTCCGCGTACTGATCGAGATTCTTACTCCTCTCGCCAGCCGGCACCACGAACATCTCACACGCAATCGAGCACTCGCCGAACGACGCCAGCAGCCGCGGCAGATGCAGCCCCGCCACAGTTTCATCAGTAATCACCACCACGCGTTTCTGCGGCAGTACCGCCCCAAGCAGCGCGCCGGCGCGATCGATCAGCCCATCTCCGACCACGACCTCATACCGCGCCGAAGGCAAAACGACCGAAAGCCTACGCGGCGGCACATAACTCAGCAGCGCCTGCTGCACGCGCGACACCGTATGTTCGATCCCATCATCATTACAATCGACGATCACATCCGCCTCGGCGTAAATCGGATGGCGCTGCTCAATCAACCTGGCCAGCACCTCGCCCGGATCCCCCTGATTAATCAGCGGCCGGTGCGGACGTCCCGTAACCCGACGCACCAGCACCGAATGCGGGCATCGCAGCCACAGCGAAATCGCCTCCCGCCGAATCGCCGCCCGGGTCTCCGCGCAAACAAACGCCCCCCCACCAGTAGCGATTACCTGCGGCTCCCCCGCGAGCAGCCGCGTAATCACCCGCCGCTCCCCCTCG